>Ga0306920_100004033_pt1 | contig 18759 bp, 13 predicted proteins | sample flu12Cox44000170_FD_204666 | JGI IMG/M metagenome (GOLD analysis project Ga0306920, IMG submission 204666) | Lab enrichment of tropical soil microbial communities from Luquillo Experimental Forest, Puerto Rico - flux4day.12C.oxic.44.000.170 (v2)... | ecosystem: Environmental > Terrestrial >... | reverse complement strand
AGGTCGACCTCGACGTCATATTGTTTCGTGGTGCCGCCCCAAGCGTTCACCGCCACGACACCAGGCACCGTGTACAAGCGCCGCGCCACGATCCAATCCTGCACGGTGCGCAAATTAGTCAAACCGAAATGGGGCGGCCCGACGATTTGATAGCGGTAGACCTCGCCGGTGAGGCTCGATTGCTGGATCACGGGGACCTGCCCGCTCGGCAGGGAAACATTCTGCTGCAAGCTCAGCGCGATCTGCGTATAAGCAAAGAAATAGTCGACCCCATAATTGAAAGTGACGCGAACAAAAGACAATCCATAAAACGAGGTCGAGCGGATATTGCTTACGCCCGGGGTGACATAGAGCCCAACTTCCATGGGGACGGTGTAGTACCGTTCCATTTCCTCGGCCGAGAGACCAGCGGCTTGCGCAGTAACGTCGATAATGACCGGCGCCGGATTTGGATAGGCCTCGATATTAAGGCGGGTAAAGGCGACAATCCCGCCGGCGATAAAAACGAGAAGGCCGAGCAGCACGATGGCGCGCCGAGTCAAGCCAAATGCAACGATGCCCCTGAGCACGACTCACCTCGCTGTCGCTCGTGCGGGTTTCATCGCGCGCTTGCGGTGGCCAGCATGTTGCTGAGAAAGATTGCGCCCTCGGTCGCGACGAGTTCGCCCGGACGCACGCCGTCGAGGATTTGCCGATAGCCGTCGCGTCGTTCGCCGATTGTTACCGTTCGCCGCGTGAAGCGCCGCCGGTCGGCTGTCACCCAGATTGTCTGACTGCCGTCACCTTCGCGCACCACGCCGCCAAGTGGCACTGCCGGGGAGCGAGCCGCTGCGCCAACGCTAATGACAAAATTTGCGAACATGCCCGCGCGCAGTTCGTGCTGCGGGTTTTTGACCTCGGAGCGAACAAGAACGCGGCGGGTATTGGGATCGACAGTGGAGCCGACGGTTGTGATCTTCCCGTCGAACAGCGTGTCCGGAAAGGCGCCTATCCTGACCTGCAGTGATTGACCGACCTGGAACGCCGGACTGTCATTTTCAGGGACGTTTGCCAGCATCCACATCGTATCAATATTTGTTACGGTGAATGGCGCAGGCGCGCTTCCCGGCTGCACGTAGAGTCCCGGCGCCGCGTTGCGCGCGGTGACGCGGCCGTCAATCGAGCACGGCACAACGAGCGTCGGGTCTGCTTTGCGGTCGGCGATGATACGGTCGATCTCGGCGTCGGTCTTACCAAACAGCCGCACGGTGTCGCGCGCAGCGCGCAGATTGCCTTCTGCGGTCTGCTGGTCGGACGTACCTTGATCGAGATCACGCTGCGACACCGCCCGTGTCGTATACAGTTCTTTCAGGCGAGCGAGATTGCGCGTGGTCAGCTCCAGCACGCCCGCCGCCGCGATCAAGGTCGACTCGGCCTGCAGCAAATCCGGACTGTCGATGGTGAAAAGCGTCTGGCCTTTTTTGACGTCGTCGCCAACTGAGGCAAACAGGCCAATGATCCGTCCGGCATACGGCGTGAACACCTGCACCGACAACTCTTCGTTAAAGTCGATGCTGCCCACCGCTTCCTTGTCGCGGGGGAAATCATGCTCCTCCACCGGCTCGACTTTCACGGCGGACAGTTGAGTATCCGACAGGTCGAGGCTGGCCTGCTGTTCTCCGGCGGCGGCGCTCGGCGCATCGGGATGGGAGCCACCTGTGCCTGGTCCACCCTTGGGGGGACCTCCGAAATGCGAAGCCCAGTAGAGCACGACGACGAGCACGAACAGCGCGGCGGCAATCGCCGCACTCGCGCGACTATTGATCGGGCCAGTTGCCATGGCGGCTCTGCTCAAACGTTCCGAAACTGCGCGAAGTGCGGCGACAACGCCATCAGCCGCCCACCCGGTCTACTGTCATTAATCACAGGGGGACTGGATTAATCGCACTATGCTGTACGACTCATGACAGTTTATCACGGCGCTGATGCACCATGGTTTTCCAGGCGTTAATTGCCCATAACTCGATCGCCGTGGGGCGGCATGAAACATGTGCACTGTGGCTAGAGGAGCACAGCTATCCCCGGCGAAATCGGAAATAATGGCCGGGGCTTGCCCCAACTTAGATCGGTTTCAATAGTCCAATTGCCGTGATGTCTCGTGTAGCCGCCAGGTGGCTTGCAAATACCACCGCTCTCGCGGCCGCAATGCTTGTGACGAGTTGCGCAGTCGGCCCCGATTACGTTCATCCGGTGCCGCCGGAAATCACTCGCTATACGCGCGAGCCGCTCACCAACACGGCGTCAGCTGACGTCGCTAGCGGCCAACGGCAAACGCTCTTGCCCGGCCGCGACATTCCCGAGCAATGGTGGGCCTTGTTCAAATCGCCGCGGCTCAACGCGTTGATCGCGCAAGCGCTGCACAACAATCAGAATCTGCAATCGGCGCTGGCAAGCCTGCGTGCGGCAAAGGAAGCCGTCTATGCGCAGGAGGGTAAGTTCTTTCCGCTGGCACAAGCTAATTTCAATCCGACGCGCCAACACACCGCTTCCGTGCTGTCGCCAGTGCTGTCTAACCCCAACGCTCAAACGTTCAACCTTGTGACCGCTCAACTGGAAGTGTCGTACACGTTCGACGTCTGGGGGCTTAACCGGCGCACGGTGGAATCACTCGAAGCCTTGGCCGACGTGCAGCGCTTCCAGGCCGAGGCCGCCTACCTGTCGCTTACCGCCAATCTCGTCGTCGCGGTAATCACCGAAGCTTCGTTGCGGGGGCAGATCGAGGCGACCGAACAGATCATTGCGATCAATGAGAAGATGCTTGAAACCATCCGGCGTCAGTTCGACACAGGGTTTGCCAATCGCAATGACCTCGCTTTGCAGGAAGCCGCGCTCGCGCAGGCACGAGCGACTTTGCCGCCGCTGCGCAAGGCGCTTGCGCAGGCGCGCGACCTGATTGCCGCACTGGCGGGAACATTTCCCACTGAAGGTCCGCGCGAAACGTTCCGGCTCTCCGAGTTGCAATTGCCGTCGGCCCTTCCCGTCAGTTTGCCAGCGCAGCTCGTCGAGCAGCGGCCGGACGTGCGGGCAGCTGAAGAACAATTGCATTCGGCGAGCGCGCAGATTGGTGTCTCAATCGCCAGTCTGCTTCCCAGCTTCACGATCAACGCCAACGGTGGCTACATCAATACCGGGCTGGCGCATCTGCTCGCGCCCCAGAATCTGTTCTGGATATTGGCCGGCAATGCGACCCAGACGGTGTTCGACGGCGGCACGCTGTTGCATCAGTTGCAAGGCGCCAAGGATACTTATCAGGCCGCGGCTTGGACTTATGCAGGCACGGTGGTTGGGGCGGTCCAGAATGTCGCGGATTCGCTGCACGCGATTCAAAATGATGCCGAGGCATTGAAGGCGGCGCGTGATTTCCAACGTGCCGCCAAGGTGAGTCTCGATCTCGCGCAGCAGCAGATGCAAACCGGCAATGCGAACATTCTCCTGCTGTTTACTGCACAACAGAACTATTTGCAGGCGACCCTTCAGGTCGTGCAGGCGCGCGCGGCGCGCTTGAGCGATACCGCGGCCTTGTTTCAGGCGCTCGGCGGCGGCTGGTGGAACCGCGAGGACCTGCCGGAGCAGCGCATCGTAAATGTCGGCACGGGAGAAGCCGATATCGCCGCCGAACGACCCGGCGAGGTTCGCAGCATCGGCGCCGCCCTTTCGGGAATCTTCAGGTCAGACACTTCGCCGTGAAGGACAATAAAAACCGGGAATATATTGAACTATTCCGCATCTGATCTTTCGCCGTAGCCGCCGATAGTCCAGCGACAAAACTGCCCGACTGCGACGGTTTCATACCGCTCCAATCCTGTCGTATAGAGGAATCGAATGCTAACTTGCCGTCATCGAGCCGCTGCCCGCGGATCGTCGTGAGGCCGATATGAACAGCCCCAATAGTTTGGACCCGAGCGCTCTTCTCGATCGCATCCTCGCGACCGTGTCGCGGAATTTGCGGATCGAGGAAATACTGCTGCAGCTCGGGCTCGACCCAAGCAACATCACTTTCGACGCCGTGGTTAACCGCCTCATCGATGTTGGGCTGACCCACATTACCTTGGCCAACATGCTCGCCTTGACCGGTGCGGTATTTTTCGTGGCTACGTTGATGGTGCGCACGATCGTCCCGCTGCGTGTGATCGGCATCATAAGCAATGTGTTTTTCATCGCTTACGGCGCGCTCGCCGGTTCGATGGCGACATTCTTCCTTTATCTGCTGTCGCTGCCGATCAACGCCATTCGGCTCCGCCAGATGCTCAGCCTCGTCAAAAAAGCGCGGCTGTCAGCGCAAGGCGATCTATCGATGGATTGGCTGCGGCCGTTCATGACGCCGCGCAAATACAGCAAGGGCGACGTCTTGTTTCACAAGGGCGACGCCGCAAACGAAATGTTCCTGACTGTAACCGGCAGATTTCTGGTGACGGAAATCGGCGTCGAACTGCCGCCTGGCCGCATGATGGGCGAACTCGGCTTTGTCGATCCCAAGAACCGGCGCACCCAAACCGTGGAGTGCATCGAGAATGCCGATGTTTTGACCATCACCTACGAAAAGCTGATGGAGCTTTATTTTCAGAATCCGGAATTCGGCTATTACTTTCTGCGCCTGACCACCGAGCGCCTGATGCAAAATATTTCACGGCTTGAAGGCACGGTTGAGGCCAAGAACAACGACATTGCCCGCTTGGAAGGCCTCCTCGCCGCGCACTCAGTTGCGTCGTCGTAAAAGATTCGTGTCGCAAAGAGCTGCTCCAAAGCCACGATATCCCCGCCTGCACTCGTGCACCGATCCTAGTGATACGAGTGCGGTATCCAGATCCAAAGGCCCAACGGTATGAACGCCGTCATAATCGCAAGGCACAACATCAGAACGAGTGCAACTTTGCAGAGTTCCTTGATTATCGGAGAGTCAATTCGCAACGCGCGGACAATAGCACTGCTGGCTCGCGAAGCGTGAAATTCTGGACGTTGGCTTGTCCAACTTTTGATCTGCATCAAAAGAGCGAGCGACCGCTCCTGCGCGTTACGCAGCGCGCTCTCTAGTGCATCCAACGAGACTTGATGCTCTGCTTTGAGGCTCACGTTGCAACCTCACGAATCGACGCTTTCCGGGCACGCTTCGTAAGATGGCGATAGTCCACGTAAAGAAGCGAGAGGATCCAGGACACGAATAAATAAAGGCGGCATAAAAACCACCTGCGCTGCAGTAAAAGCCCACTCTTTATTTTATTTTTATGAGGTGCATCAGCTTTCCGTCTAGAATTCCTACGCGCTTATCTGCACATCAGCCGCAGCAACAGCTCGCAATTCGCGGGCGCTAACGCTAGGTGCGGTCATGAAAGCCACAATCAAAACAGCGCGTCTGAAAAGCGATCACGGCAAATCGCCATTTTCTGCAGTCGCCTGCCTTCTCTTGCTCCTTTTGGCTGGCATGTTGGCGAAGTTCGCCGCGTTCAGTCCGATTTTTCATATCGCACATGGGAATTGAGGCGCGCCATGAAACAGATTGAGATGGGCAAATTTCGATCCGGCACGCCTGCTCACCTATGTGCTGTCGCGGCTCGTTAAGGCGCATTCAGTTGAGCACGCCACGAGCAGAAGCGGTTCCGACGATATAAGCGCTGAACGCACTCAATTGCCGCGCTCGCCGACGAGAGCCGCCGGGGAAATCCTCAAGGCCGCCGAACGACGCTGGCCGTCGCGCTATTATTAAATTGGGACGGTCACTTGCGAGGCGTGGCGTGCTGTGCCGCAAAGCATGATCTTTATGGAATTCCTATATCTTCGAAGTCCCTATCCCTCTCGAATTCCTATGCGCTCAAGCGCACATAGTGCGGTGATTAGGCGGGACGTTTTTCACCTCGTTTGATGTAGGTCAAAGAAGCGTCTCGCCGCCAGGCGTCTGCTGGCTCTCTCCAGAATTTCTTTTTTGGAGCATTCCCATGATGGACATCGTGATGGTCGCGCTTGCGGTTGGCTTCTTCGCTGTGTCAATCGCCTATGTCTACGCGTGCGAACAGCTGTGAGGGAGATTGGGCCATGATTTTTGACTACTCGCTCGCTGCGCTGGTCACCGCCGGACTGCTCATCTATCTGGTCTACGCGCTGCTCAAGCCAGAATTGTTCTGAAGGGATAAAAAGTCATGACCGTCATCGGCTGGATCCAGATTCTTCTGTATTGCGTGATCATCGTTGCGATCACCCCGGTTCTTGGCGCCTACATGACTCGCGTGTTCAGTGGCGAACGCACGTTTCTGACACCGATCCTGAGGCCCGTCGAGCTTGCGATCTACAAGATCGCCGGCGTGGATGAACGCCAGGAACAGCACGCCGTGACCTATACGGTCGGCATGCTGCTGTTTCACTTCGGCGGCTTGTTCATCATCTACGCACTGATGCGGCTGCAGGCATTTCTGCCATTCAATCCTGCGGAACAGACCGCGGTGGCCGAAGATCTTTCGTTCAACACGGCGGTCAGTTTCATCACCAACACCAACTGGCAGAACTATGGTGGCGAGAGCACGCTCTCATACCTGGTGCAGATGCTCGGTCTGACGCACCAAAACTATCTTTCGGCTGCTACCGGTATCGTGCTCGCAGTGGCTCTGATCCGCGGTTTTGCACGCCATTCCGTTCGCACCGTCGGCAGCTTCTGGGTCGATGTCACCCGTTGCACGCTCTACGTACTCATTCCGATTTGCGTTCCCTATGCCTTGTTCCTGGTCTGGCAGGGCATCCCGCAGACGCTCGGCCCCTACGTTGATGCGACTACGCTGGAGGGCGCCAAGCAAACCATCGCAGTCGGCCCGGTTGCCTCGCAAATCGCAATTAAGATGCTGGGCACCAATGGCGGCGGCTTCTTCAACGCCAATGCGGCGCATCCGTTCGAGAATCCGACTGCGCTGTCGAACTACGTGCAGATCATCTCGATCTTCGCGCTGGGCGCTGCGCTCACCAACGTATTCGGCCGCATGGTCGGCAATCAAAAGCAGGGCTGGGCCGTGCTTGCCGTGATGGGCGTTCTGTTCATCGCCGGGGTGCTCTTCTGCTACTGGGCGGAAGCGCACGGAAACGACGCGCTCAATGCGCTCGGGCTGACCGGCGGCAACATGGAAGGCAAAGAGGTACGCTTCGGCATCGTTGCCTCAGCGCTGTTCGCCGTCATCACCACTGCCGCATCGTGCGGTGCCGTGAACGCCATGCACGACTCGTTCACCGCACTCGGCGGCATGATCCCGCTCATAAACATTCAGCTCGGCGAGGTCATCGTCGGCGGCGTCGGCTCCGGTATGTACGGCATGCTGCTGTTCGTCATCATCTCGATCTTTGTCGCCGGCCTGATGGTGGGCCGCACGCCGGAATATGTCGGCAAGAAAATTGAAGCGAAGGAAGTGAAGATGGCGATGCTCGCCATTCTCGTTCTGCCGCTGATGTATCTCGGTTGGACCGCGGTGGCGATGTTGGTCCCGTCCGCCGTCGCGGCCATGAACAACCCCGGCCCGCACGGCTTCACTGAAGTGCTGTATGCCTATGTGTCGCAAGACGGCAACAACGGCTCGGCCTTCGCAGGGCTGAGCGCTAACACGTTGTTCTACAATCTCAGCGGCGCCATGGCGATGGCGGTCGGACGGTTCTGGATGATTATTCCGACCATGATCATCGCTGGCTCGCTGGCAAGCAAAAAGCTGGTGCCCGCTTCAGCCGGCACGTTTCCAACGACTGGCGGCCTGTTTGTCGGTCTGGTGGTCGGCGTCATTGTGATCGTCGGCGGACTCACTTTCTTCCCGGCATTGGCGCTTGGCCCGATCGTCGAGCAGCTCGCGCTCAATGCCGGCACCCTCTTCTCGTCGAATTAGGCTGGAGTCATTCCGATGGAACCCTCAACCCTCCGCAAACGCATGCCGGTATCGGCGCTGTTCGATCCGAAGATCTTCGTGCCAGCCATCGGCTCCGCCTTCGTCAAGCTTGATCCGCGCACACTGATCAAGAACCCAGTGATGTTTGTGCTGGAGATCGTTACGGCACTAACGACCGTGATTCTGATACGCGACCTCATCACCGGCGGCGGGCACATTTTATTCGAGTTTCAGATCATTCTTTGGCTGTGGTTCACCGTGCTGTTCGCCAACTTCGCCGAAGCGGTTGCCGAGGGCCGCGGCAAAGCGCAGGCCGATACATTGCGGCGGCAGCGCACGGAGACGCAGGCGAAACTTTTGTCGCCCTCCGGTGACTCGCAAAAGTTTCGCCTAGTGCCGTCGACCAATCTCAAGGTCGGCGACCTCGTGCTCGTCGAAGCCGGGGACATGATTCCCTCGGACGGCGACGTGATCGAAGGTATGGCTTCGGTCAACGAGGCGGCGATCACCGGTGAATCGGCTCCGGTCATCCGCGAATCGGGCGGCGACCGGTGCGCCGTTACGGGCGGTACGCAGGTATTATCCGACTGGATCCGCGTCCGCATCACCGCGGCTCCTGGATCGACTTTTCTCGACCGCATGATCCGCCTAGTCGAGGGCGCCGAACGGCAGAAGACCCCAAACGAAATCGCCCTGAATATTCTTCTGATCGGCCTGACCATCATCTTTGTGTTCGCCACCGCGACAATCCCAAGCTATGTCTACTACGCCGGCAGCACCATTTCTGTGGTGATCCTGGTGGCGCTGTTTGTCACTTTGATCCCGACTACCATTGGCGCGCTGTTGTCCGCGATCGGTATCGCCGGGATGGACCGGTTGGTGCGCTTTAACGTGCTGGCCATGTCCGGCCGGTCGGTCGAAGCTGCAGGCGATGTCGATACGCTTCTGCTCGATAAGACCGGCACGATTACGCTCGGCAACCGTCAGGCCACCGAGTTCAAACCGCTGCGCGGGGTCACTGAGCAGGAACTCGCGGACGCCGCACAGCTTGCTTCGCTCGCCGACGAAACGCCGGAAGGCCGTTCCATCGTCGTTCTAGCGAAGGAAAAGTACGGCATTCGCGGTCGCGAGCTCGCCGAAATGAAGGCAAACTTCATTCCGTTCAGCGCGCAAACGCGGATGAGCGGCGTTGAGATGGGTGATTCGGCGATCCGCAAAGGCGCGGTCGATGCAATCGTGAACTATCTCAACGGCGGCACGACTAGGGTTAGCTCGGGCGGAGCAGTGCAGGCACTGCGTCCAGCAGTGAGCGCCGATACTGTCGGCGAAGTGACAGCAATCGCCGATGCTATCGCTAAGTCGGGCGGCACACCGCTCGCCGTGGCAAGGGACAACAAGCTCCTCGGCGTCATTCACCTGAAGGATATCGTCAAGGGCGGCATCCGCGAGCGATTTGCCGAGCTGCGCCGCATGGGCATCCGCACCATCATGATCACCGGCGACAATCCGATGACGGCTGCAGCGATCGCTGCGGAAGCCGGCGTTGATGACTTCCTCGCCCAGGCGACACCGGAGGAGAAGCTGCGGCTCATTCGTGACGAGCAGTCGAAAGGTAAGTTGGTCGCCATGTGCGGCGACGGCACCAACGACGCTCCGGCACTGGCTCAGGCCGACGTCGGCGTGGCGATGAATACTGGCACGCAAGCCGCGCGCGAGGCCGGCAATATGGTGGACCTCGATTCCAATCCGACAAAGCTCATCGAGATCGTCGAGATCGGCAAGCAGTTGCTGATGACACGCGGCGCACTGACCACATTCTCGATCGCCAACGACGTAGCGAAGTATTTCGCGATCATTCCCGCGATGTTCGTCGCGTTCTATCCGCAACTGCAGGCGCTCAACATCATGAACCTGCGAACGCCGGAAAGCGCAATTCTATCTGCGATTATCTTCAACGCCCTGATCATCATCGCGCTCATTCCGCTGTCATTGAAGGGCGTCCGTTATCGCCCCATTGGGGCAGCCGCGCTGCTTCGGCGTAATCTTTGGATCTATGGCGTCGGCGGCGTCATCATCCCGTTCATCGGCATCAAAGCGATCGACGTCATTGTCACGGCGACCCATTTGGCTTGAGGAGATTTGATCATGTTGCGCGAAATCCGTCCGGCGATTGTCGTTCTTGTTGCGCTGACGCTCATCACCGGCTTGGCTTATCCGTTGGCGATGACCGGAATGGCGCAAGTGCTGTTTCCACGCCAGGCGCAAGGTAGCCTGATCGAACGCAATGGAACGGTCGTGGGGTCCGAACTTGTCGGTCAGGTGTTTGAAAAAGATAAATATTTCCACGGCCGGCCTTCAGCAACGACCGCCCCTGATCCTAATGATTCGACCAAGACGGTGCCGGCGCCCTACAACGCCGCCAACTCGGGCGGCTCGAATCTTGGACCTTCGAACAAGGCGCTGATCGATCGCGTTCAGGGCGATATGGACAAACTGAAACAAGAGAACCCGTCGACGCCGGTCCCCGCCGACCTCGTCACAACTTCGGCAAGCGGGCTCGATCCGCATATTTCGCCGGAGGCTGCCCTCTTCCAGGTGCCCCGCATCGCCAAGGCGCGGAATATGCCGGAAGATCGTATCCGTCAGCTTGTTGCCGACCACACCGAGGGCCGGCTGTTCGGGCTATTCGGCGAGCCGCGCGTTAATGTGCTTTTGCTCAATCTCGCGCTCGATCAGATGGCTGGTTAACGCGGCACTCCGTTCTCGCGGCATACGAAAAGGCTTCGACCAAACCCCTCTAAGGTGAATTGTCAGAGGCGCCGATCTGATAATATCTGATGTGAATGGCTGATCCGCGGCGCGAGACCGAACACCGCCCGTCACCCGAGGCGCTACTGGAAGCCGCGCGCCGCGAAGAGCGACGCGTCGGCAAGCTGCGCATTTTCGTCGGCGCCGCACCCGGCGTCGGCAAGACCTACGAGATGCTGCAGCAGGCCCAGGCGCGCAAGAAGGATGGCTATGACGTCGTCGTTGGAATCGTCGAGACGCATGGCCGCAAGGAGACCGAAGCGCTGTTGAGCGGCCTCGAAGTCATTCCACGCCGAAACGTTGAATACAAAGGGGCACATCTTACCGAGATGGACCTGGACGCCGTCATCGCGCGGCATCCGCAAATCGTGTTGGTTGACGAGCTTGCCCATACCAACGCCGAGGGCAGCCGTCATCCGAAACGCTACCTCGACGTCGAAGAGCTGATGAGTTACGGCATCGACGTTTACACCACGGTCAATATTCAGCACATCGAAAGCCTCAATGACGTTGTCGCCCAAATTACCCATGTGCGAGTGCGCGAGACGGTACCGGATGCCGTATTTGACCGCGCCGATGCCGTCGAGTTGGTCGACCTCACGCCCGACGATCTGATCGAGCGGCTCAAGGAAGGAAAGGTTTACGTTCCCAAGCAAGCCGAACACGCGCTGCAACATTTCTTTTCCCCGGCCAATCTTACCGCGCTACGCGAGCTCGCCCTGCGACGCACCGCCGAGCGGGTCGATGAACAATTGCTGTCGGAAATGCAGGCGCACGCCATTCAGGGACCATGGCCCGCGGGCGAGCGCATCGTCGTCTGCATCAGCGAAGACCCGCGCTGCGCCGGCCTGGTGCGCTATGCCAAACGGCTCGCCGATCGGCTGCACGGCCCTTGGACGGCTTTGTACATAGAAGGCCGCCGCGCCGTGCAGCTTTCCGAAGAGGAGCGCGACCGTATCGCCGATACTTTACGGCTGGCCGAAACCCTTGGTGGCGAACCCGTCACATTGCCTGCCGGCAACCGGAGCATCGCCGATGACGTGATCGGCTATGCCCACACTCATAACGTCACCCAGATCATCATCGGCAAGTCGACGCGGCCGCGATGGTTCGAGATGCTGCACGGGTCGGTGGTGCATGATCTCGTGCGCCGGTCCGGTAATATCAGCGTTCATGTCATTGCCGGCGATCAGCTCTCTGGGCAGCCCGTTCCAAAAAAGAGCCTCCGCACCTCAGAAGAGAAGGGCGGTTTTGAACTGGGCCCCTACTTTTTCGCGACATTGGCGGTGGCGGCGGCTTTGGGCGCCGCGGAATTGGTCAATTACTGGATCGGGGTCGAGAACGTCGACCTTGTGTTCCTGGCCGCGATCGTCGGCATAGCGGTTCGCTTCGGGCTGCTGCCGTCGCTGTTTGCCAGCGTCGTTTCCGCGCTTTGCTACAATTTCTTCTTCCTGCCGCCGATCTACACGCTCACAATTGCGGACCCACACAACATCGCGGCTTTCGCGCTGTTTACGCTCGTAGCTGTCGTTGTTTCTCATGTTGCGGCACGCGGTCGCCTCCAAGCGCTAACCGCACAGACACGGGTACGAACGGTTGAATCTCTATACTCCTTCAGCCGCAAGCTGGCGGGCACCGGCACGCTCGATGACGTGTTGTGGGCGACTGCGTTTCAGACCGCGATGATGTTGCAGGTCCGCGCCGTGTTGCTGCTGCCAGAAAAAGGCATGCTGCAGGTCAAGAGCGGTTATCCGCCGGAAGATATGCTCGACGACGCCGACCTTGCCGCGGCAAAATGGTCGTTCGAGAACAATCGTGCGGCCGGACATGGCTCCGACACCCTTCCCGGGGCAAAGCGGTTGTTTCTGCCGATGCGCACCGGGCGCGGCGCCATCGGCGTGATCGGCATCGACAGCGATAAAACTGGCCCGTGGCTGACCCCCGATCAGCGGCGGCTGCTCGACGCGCTCGCCGATCAGGGCGCGCTCGCGATCGAACGCGTGCAGCTGGTCGAGAATATGGATCGCGTCCAACGCACTGCCGAGACCGAGCGCCTCCGCACCGCACTGTTGACTTCGATTTCGCACGATCTCAAGACACCACTGGCCTCGGTTCTCGGCTCCGCCAGCACTTTGCGAGAGCTCAACGAAAAGCTGACCGATAGCGAACAAGCGGAACTGCTTTCGACCATCATAGAGGAATCCGAGCGTCTCAATCGTTTCATCGCGAATTTGCTCGATATGACTCGCTTGGAATCTGGCGCCGTCGCGCCCAAGCTGGCGCCGCATGACGTCTCGGAAATCATCGGCTCGACATTGCAGCGAACCACGAAGATCCTGCGCAATCACTCGGTACGACTCGATCTCGCCACCGACGTCCCTATGGTGTCGGTTGATCCGGTTCTATTCGAGCAAGTGCTATTCAACCTCCTCGACAATGCGGCGAAATATGCTGGATCCGGCACCACCGTTTTCATCCGCACCTGGCGGGACCGGGATTCGGTTGTCCTTCAAATTCTCGATGAAGGTGAAGGCATCCCCCCGGACGATCTCGAACATATTTTCGATAAGTTCTATCGCGTGCCGAAAGCTGACCAGATTAGACCGGGCACCGGGCTCGGACTTGCGATCTCGCGCGGCTTTGTCGAGGCGATGAACGGAACCATCGTCGCCGCCAACCGCTCCGACCGTCGCGGCGCGGTCTTTAGCATCAGGCTCCCGGTCGCAAGCGAGCCGCAACGGCTGGACGCCGCAGCATGAGCGCCGCGCCGCTCCGGGTCCTCGTCATCGACGACGAACCGCCAATTCGTAAATTGCTACGCGTGGGCCTTTCGGCGCACGGCTATCAAACCGTGGAAGCATCGAGCGGGAGGAGCGCGCTTGAACTGTTGCGAGAGCAGCCGCCGGATTTGGTCATTCTCGATCTGGGCCTGCCTGACATGCAGGGCCACGAGCTCTTACGCACGATGCGTGCCCGCAATGACAAGGTGCCGATCGTGGTTCTTTCGAGCCGCGACGACGAGACCGGCAAGGTTCAGGCGCTCGATGCCGGCGCCGACGATTACGTGACCAAGCCGTTCGGGATGGATGAGCTTCTGGCCAGGATGCGCGCGGCGCTGCGGCATCAATTGCAGACCCATGGCGAGCGGCCGATTTTTCGGGTGGGCGACCTCTCGGTCGATTTGGTACGGCGCATCGTCAAAATCGGCGACAGGGAGATCAAGCTCTCGCCCAAGGAATACGAATTGCTGCGCCTGCTGGTTCAGCACGCCGGTAAGGTGCTGACCCACAAATTCCTATTGAATCAGCTGTGGAGCGATCTCACCGACGCCCAATATCTGCGCGTCTATGTTCGGCAGCTGCGGCAAAAGATCGAGGCCGATCCCGAGCGCCCGCATTACATTCTCACCGAAACCGGCATTGGTTACCGGCTGCGCGCGCCCGATTAAGCGGAGTCGCGCTTGCGGCCATCGGCGCGTCACTCCATATTGCGCGCTCATTCGGAGTAGTAGCCATGGCCGACGAACTCGTTCTTTATACCAATCCGATGTCGCGCGGACGCGTCGCGCGCTGGATGCTCGAAGAAATTGGGGAGCCTTATAAAGTCGAACTGGTCGACTACGCCTCGACGATGAAGGGTCCGGCCTATCTCGCAATCAATCCGATGGGAAAGGTGCCGGCGCTGCGCCATGGCGATGTGGTGGTCACCGAGACGGCGGCGATCTGCGCCTATCTCGCCGATGCCTTTCCGCAGGCGCACCTGGCGCCGCCTCCAGGCGATCGACTGCGCGCGCCTTATTACCGCTGGCTGTTCTTTACCGCCGGCCCGTTCGAGGCCGCTGCCAGCAATAAGGTGCTGGGCTTCGTCGTGCCGCCTGAACGCGAGCGGATGATGGGCTATGGCAATTTTCCCAAGACCATAAGCACGCTTGAAGCGGCGATTTCCGCTGCGGATTATCTGGTCGGTAATCAATTCAGCGCCGCCGACCTCTATGTAGGCGCGCAAATTGGCTTCGGCATGATGTTCGGCACGCTGGAGAAGCGCCCGGCCTTCGAGCGCTACTGGCAACGGATGAGCGCCCGGCCGGCCTATGCGCGCGCGACACAGCTCGATGACGAGAAAGCCCTCGAACTGAAGAAAGCGGCCGGCTAAGAACCTCGCGCGGCGGTCACGGCAAACGCATGAGCGGCTCGCCCATGCGAATCGCGGCGCCGTCGCGGATATGGTCGCATAGCGCGAAGCCGTCCGGAGCGAACACGATGATGGTTGAGCCGTGCTCAAACCAGCCCAGCTCGTCGCCCTTATGTACTGAATTGTCGCAAGCGATGACGCTGCGTCCCCGGTAATTCCGACTCAAGGCCGCGCCGAGGCAGTGCAGGCGAATGCTGGCGACCAGGATTGCCGCAACCGCGACCAGCGTCACCATCCGCCCATTGGCAGCGAGCCTTAGCGACACGACCGCCCGCTCGTTCTTGCAGAACAACCGCTCGATCCGTTTCAGCGCGATCGGATTGACGTTCCAGGTGTCGCCGGAAACGTAGCGGACTTGCTCGACACCGCCGTCATGCGGCGCATGGAAGCGGTGGTACATGCTCGATTTCAGCCGCAACGTCGCGTAGGAACCGTTGCGATAATTCTCGGCCAAATCCCGATCGCACAGCAGGTCCTCCAGCGTGTACGGAAATCCCTTGGCCTGAAACAGAGTCGTGCCGCCGATAACGCCGCAGGCGCCGACGATCGCATCGCAGGGACTGACCAGAATGCCGCTACGGCCGTCGACCGCGCGGGCGCCGGCCTTGAGTTCGCGAACAAAGCAATCGTGAAGGCTCTTGAACTGCGTCTTCTTGGCGTCGCCCAAGTCGAGATCGGAAAAAAGCCGCCAGACGGCGATCGAAAGATCGCGGACGAGCGGCTGTTCGATCCGGGAGAACCACCCCATGAATTGCGTCGCCAGCCGGCGCGGAATGCGGTTGGTCAGCAAGAAATTGAGGTCCTCCTGCTGGAAAACTTTGAGGATTTGGGTCCGAACCGTCATGTCTTTGTAAAAACTCGGAGTTAAACCGCGATTCGATGCAATGGGGCTCCGCGACTCTCGCCTTCTACGGCATCGGCGCCGCCGCCGTCGCCACTTCCGTGGCGGCGCTGCGCAAGCGGCTTGAACTGTCGCAAGCCAAGCACCCTTCGCTTTCCGGCCATGCCCGGATCGCACGCCGGCTCGCGCGATTTGTGCCGTTCTACGAATACGATGCGGAGCGGTTTTTCTGCTCGGACGGCGCCCCGCACGACATCGCGGCTCGCCGCCGCGTCGGCTTCAACCGGCTTTCGCAAACCTACCGGACGCGCTTCGCCGAGACGATTCGCGCCAGTGCCGAAGCAGCCGAATCGCTGTCCGATCTGCAGTTCACCGCCGCCTATCGGGTGCCGTTCCAGTACCGGCGCCTGGTGCGCGCCCACCTGCCCTCTGCGAGCTTCGTGCAAGCGTCGGATGGCGTGACGCTGACCGATCTCGACGGCAATCGCTGCTACGACCTCACCGGCTCTTACGGCGTCAACCTCCTCGGCTACGATTTCTACAAGGACACGATCGAGCGCGGCGCGGCGCGCGTGCGCGGACTCGGCCCGGTGCTCGGTTCCTATCATCCGTTACTCGCCGAAAATGCAAAAATGCTGAAGGAGATTTCCGGGCTCGATGAAATTTCCTTTCACATGTCCGGCACCGAAGCGGTGATGCAGGCGGTGCGGCTTGCGCGTTATCACACCGGGCGCGCGCATGTGGTGCGCTTTTGCGGCGCCTATCATGGCTGGTGGGACGACGTGCAGCCCGGGGTCGGCAATCCGACCACGGCGCGGCAGACTTATACGCTGACCGAGATGTCCGAGCGCGCATTGCGTGTGCTGCGCAAGCGACGCAACATCGCCTGTGTACTGGTCAATCCACTGCAAGCGCTGCATCCTAACCTCAATCCGCCGAGCGATTCCGCACTGATCAATAGCGGGCGCAGCGCGCACTTCGACAAAACCAGCTATGGCAAATGGCTCAAAGAATTGCGCGCGGTGTGCAGCGCGCGCAATATCGTCTTGATTTTTGACGAAGTGTTCGTCGGCTTCCGGCTCGCCAAGGGCGGCGCGCAAGAATATTTCGGCGTGCGCGCCGATATGGTCACCTATGGCAAGACACTCGGCGGAGGTCTCCCCGTCGGCGTCGTTTGCGGCCACCATGATTTGATGAAGCGCTACCACGACGATCGTCCGGCCGACATTTGCCTCGCCCGCGGTACATTCAATTCGCATCCCTATGTGATGGCGGCGATGAACGAATTCCTGCATGCGCTGAAAACGCCGCAGATCGACACGCTCTATCGCGATCTCGACGCAGTCTGGAACGCGCGCGCAGACATGCTCAACGCGCGGCTTGCCACGGCCGATCTGCCGGTGCGCGTCGTCAATCTCTCCTCGATCTGGACGGTCTGTTACACCCGTCCGTCTCGCTACAATTGGATGCTGCAATATTACTTGCGCGCGGAGGGACTGCTGTTGAGCTGGATCGGCACCGGCCGGTTGATCTTCAGCCTCAACTATACTGATGCCGATTTCGCCGCCGTTGTCGATCGCTTCCTCGCGGCGGCGAGCGCCATGCAACGGTATGGATGGTGGTGGCACAATCCAGCTTTGACCGATCGGGCCATCAAGCGAACGGTGCTCAAGGAGATCATCGCCGAACGTTGGGCGCGAATGCGCCGCGCGGTTTTCGATGATGAGCAACGCCCGGCCTAGGTGAACCGCGGCGCCTCTTCGATATCCTCGGCCTCATCCTCATCCCAGCGATGCCGGCCGATTTCCGGATCGATGAGCTCGCCGCGCAAAAGCGCAAATGGCGCCTTGTGGTAGAGCTTGATGTCGTGAAACGGGTCGGTGAGGATTTTGGTCGCCCATACCAGACCGGTCTGGACATCTTTGGTCAGGAACAGCTGCACGGTCCGGAACAGCACGCCGGCGATGCCGAGCACGAGCCAGATCATGGCGACGTGGCGGACAAAGTCGGTTTTGTCTACGGCCGGCGCAAACAAGCCGAAATAGGTCGGATCGAAGTAAAGCGGCAGCGGCGAGAGTGCCCAGATCGTCAACAGTACGACCTTGCGGCGCAGATTGTAGCCAACCTTGATCTCTTCCTTGTATTCATGCGTGGCTTTGTTCACCACATCGTAATCCTTCGGCTCAAAGAAAAAATGCCCCGTCTGCCGCGTGGTCATCGCGATCAACCAGCCGGCGAGCGCCGAAATCGCCGGATCCTTGAAGATCATCACATAAGAGAACAGGAAGCTTGTCGCGCTGACCAGGTGAAGCGTCTGATTGATGCGGCTGTGATGATAATAGCGATGATCGTCCCAGCGTTGAATCCGGAGCGCTTCCAGGAAGTTTTGCATTCATCTCGTCCTTATATACGGACGCCCCTGCGAGCGCCGACGCCGAGCGTCCATTGGCGAGCGCAATGCCGACCGGCCGTCCGATCTGGCTATGGCGATTCGATGAATCCCTGATGACAGTGCGTGTAGTCAGCCGGCGGCGCGCACGGCCTCGGACCGATCAAGGCGACCCTCGGCGCCGGTTTTGCCGAACCGGATCAGATTGAAATGCCCGAGCGGCGGCATGGCCCGGCGTTCGACCAGACGCATGTCCGGGCTTTGCGCCGCCCAACGCGCGTAACGCGCGAACGAAAACTCCGTGCGCCAACCGAGCTTGCGCGCCGCCGGTTGGAACCAATGTTCGAGCGAACGCCGCAAGCCGGCTTCGGCGCCGATGCGGCTCACCAGCACGATTTCGCCGCCCGGCTTGAGCACGCGCGCGAACTCATCGAGGGTCGCTTCCGGATTCGGCACAGTGGTGATGACATATTGCGCAACAACGACGTCGAACGACTCGTCGGGAAAAGAAAGATGCTCGGCATCCATCACCCACAGCCCTTCGACATTGGCGAGATTGAGTTCGACGACCCGCTCCTGTGCCTTCCGCAGCATCGGTGCAGATATGTCGACGCCGCACAACCGGCAATTGCTGGAATAAAGCGGCA
>Ga0306920_100004032_pt1 | contig 18760 bp, 14 predicted proteins | sample flu12Cox44000170_FD_204666 | JGI IMG/M metagenome (GOLD analysis project Ga0306920, IMG submission 204666) | Lab enrichment of tropical soil microbial communities from Luquillo Experimental Forest, Puerto Rico - flux4day.12C.oxic.44.000.170 (v2)... | ecosystem: Environmental > Terrestrial >... | reverse complement strand
CCGTGGCTCGCGTCAATCCCGGCGCCCGGTCGTCAGGGACGCAGCGCCTGCTCGAGGACCAGGCCCGCGGCTAGCAGCCGGTCCTCGCTGCCCGGCGGCCCGATCAGCTGGACGCTCGCCGGCATCAGCCCTCGAGCGGGGACCGGCAGGGCGAGCGCCGGAAGGCCGGCCGTGTTCACCGGCGCGGTCAGCCCGCGGATCCTGGGCATGCTCGCCGCATCTTCCAGGAGCGGCGGAAACCCGAGGAGGCCAGGCGCGGCGAGCAGCTCCACCCGGCGCCAGAGGTCGCCGAGCGCGGCCTTCCAGCGCGTGACCTCCTGGTTGGCGGCGGTCAGCTGGGCCGAGGTGATCGCGCTGCCCCGGCGCAGCCGATCGCGCACGTCAGCGCCGATCTTGTCGGCGGAGGTCGCGACGAGGGCCGCGTTCGTCGCCCAGGCCTCGGCCTCGAGGATGGTCAGCGACGCGGCGATGACCGCGTCGAGTTCCGGGACCGTCACCGGCTGGACGTCGAAGCCCGCCGTCCGCAGCCCGTTACCGATGGCCTCGGTGATCGCCGGGTCGGCGTCGATCGCCAGCATGCCGATGGTGAGCGGTGCCGTGCCGGCGACGGTGAACCCGGGCTCGAGAAGCGCCATCCCGGCGGCGAGCCCGTTGACGTCCCGCGCCATCGGCCCCACCGTGTCCAGGCTGGGCGCGAGCGGGCGGACGCCGTCGAGCGGGATACGGCCCCATGTCGTCTTCAGCCCGGTGATCCCGCAGCACGCGGCGGGGATGCGGATCGAGCCGCCGGTGTCGGTCCCGTACGCGATGTCCGCCTCGCCGGCGGCGACCGCCGTCGCCGAGCCACTTGAAGATCCGCCGGGCACCCGGCGCGGGTCGAGGGGATTGACCGGGGTGCCGGACCAGGCGTTGACGCCGGTGATGCCGTAGGCCAGTTCGTGCAGGTTGGTCTTGCCGGCGAACCGTGCCTCGCCCGCGTCCTGCGCTCGCCGCAACCCGGCGACGCAGGGGGCGTCGGCGGCGGCCGGCCGCGCCTGTTCGGCGATGGCACGGGACCCCGCGGTCGTCGGCAGGCCCGCCATGTCGATGAGGTCTTTGACCGCGACCCGCAAGCCGGAACCGGCGGCGGTCTCGGTGATGATCCAGGTACCCACGCGCGAGAGAGTACCTTGCCCGGTGCGCAGGGCTCTCACCGGCCGGAAAATATCATTCTGGAGACAGCTACTAAGGGCGACAAAAGCACACGAAGCTAAACGCCTAGCCAATTATGGCGAATCAGCCTTGGCGTGATATAGCATGCCGATATTGTATCGGGTGAGGGATGAGATCACTGGCCCGGCGGGCCCGCAGCTGCCAGGTCAGAAAGCGGGGCTGCGGATGTGTCTTGGGGGAGCGTGAAGCCCCTTCGCTGGGCTGCGGGAATACGACCCGCGTACCAACAGTCTGCTTTGGGCGGTTTGATACTCCTGTGCATCAGGCTGTCCGCCATGCCGCGTTAACGATCACGTGACGTGGCTACGCCCGCGGTACAGGTTAGAAGCCAGAGGGGTACGAGTTAGGTGGACCGTAAGAACCCTGAAACCTGGAATTTCATAGTTGGCCTCATAGGAATTCCCATCGCTCTCACGGCCATCTACGCTGGCGTGGCTGTTCCGATGCATTACCCGCCGTTCTCGGTTGATGCCTCCCAGCTGAGTCTGCCGGCCGGATACCTGGGCACCTGGCACGGCCGCATCAGCACCTCGGATCTCGACTGGACAGACTTTGGCCCGGAAGTCCAACTGACGATTACCCTGCACTCCGGAGGGGTGAACCAGGACGTCGGCTCTATACAAGTCTCAGCTCCTGGGCTGAACCTTTCAGGTGGCAACCCGACTTGCGTCGCTGGACTTTACTGGCAGTCTGGGAATGGCCCGGTTACCTTGAGTTTCGATGAGAACAACTCGACGGATGTCTGCCAGATAGTATCAAGTCTCGCCTCTGCGACCATTTCGCTAGTAAACGCTGGTGAGCTTAACTACACCATCGACTTCGAAGGAATCACGGACTCTACCTCCTTGTACCGCTAGGCGGTTCCCCCCGGGTTGGCGAGACCGAGTTGTGCGCGCCATCGGGTCGCGGTCTCCCGGTCGAGGCCTGCTTCTGCTATGTGTCTCTGCACTGTCGCGACAACACTTTCCCGGCCAGCCCACGGCTCGTCCTGGATGAGCGCCCGAAGGCTTTCCAGGCTGGCGGGGTCTCCCAGCTGTAGCAGATAGGTAGCGATTTCGCTCGCGTCTGCCTGGCCGCGCGCCGCACCGGCGGCGCTCACCATCCGGGTGGTCCTCGCCCGCAGCCACGGATTCTGGACGTTCCGGCGGCGCTCTCGTTCCGCGACCGCGTCGCTGGGCTGCGGGTCGGCCCCGGTGAATCGGCGATCACCGGAATCGTCGTCGCTGCGGTGCTCCGCGTCGGCGGGCGGGTGGTCAGCCGGCGTGCTGGCCGGGTATTCTTCCCAAACCGCGCTTCGCACGACGGAAAGCCGGATAGCTGGATCGTCGGTGTAGTCGAAGAGCGCGTCAAGGAAATCTCGCGACGGCGGGGAGCCGTTTCCCGCACGCCACTGCAGGTACCACGGCCACGCGCAGATGGGCAGTGATTCGACGTCCTCGGCGCTGAGCGCGAGGGTGGCGAATGAGTTGGCGAACTCGGGATCGTCGATGAGCGCCTGATGGAACCGGAGCGAGTACTCCTCGTTCACTTCTATCCCGTGCTGCGGGTTCGTCATGAGGTCGAGAAAGGCCGCGGCGATCGCGAGGAGGCCGTTCATGACGGTATCCGCACGATGCGGCCCATGTTGTACGCGTGCCAGATCTCTTCCGCGAGATTGCCGGCTGGCCGTGGGCCGCCGAGCTCGAGCAGCCCGGCGCGGTGAATGCCGCCCATTTGATCCTCGAACTCCTCTTCAAGCACCACTGTCAGGCGCGGATCGATGAACCTTTCGCTGAATCCGTCGGCGAGAGTCCGCTCCCCAGACGGCATCCGCCGCCAGTCGGAAACGGCCATCCACACATCGTCCCTGGTGCTCGTGTAGTTCCTGTTAGATTGATCGGGACGGAAGAGGACGCAGTCGATCTTGAACTTCCGACGGAACTCGTCCCGGAGCAGCTGGCTGAGATACGCCGAGTGGGCCGTCAGCATGAGGTCCTTGAACATTGGCTGTCGTTGCAGCCAGGCCAGGTAAAGCTGCTCGTTTTCCGGCTTGGTGGCGTCGAATGTCTTCCAGCTGCCGAACTCGAACCGGGCGACCACTCCCACCCGCCCGAAGATCCCGCTAGAGAGCGGAAACGCCAATGGGGTGACGTACGTAGCCTGTCCCCAGGTAAAGCCGCGGACCTCTGAGATCTTGAGTTTCTGCCCAGGCCTGTGATAAGTCTTGCCGAACCTCGCGGGCATGTACTTGATCACCATGGGCCTGGGCTGGGTTCCCGTATCGAGGACGTATTCGGGAAAGTCGCCAATCGCGTCACGGATTCTGGCCTCGAGTTCGCTGCCGATCGGACCGCTCACGCCCGCGCTCCAAAGTTCTCAGGTGAGCGTTCGACGATGCTCCACACCATGGCCTGGTTCACATCCGCGGTAAGCGGCAGGCAGAGCGGCGTCGCGCGGACGGCCTCCCCGCCGGGCGGCGCCAACCGCCGGTTGAGGCACCAGGCCGGCAGCGCGAGGGCGGCATGCTGGCCGACTTTAGCCTGCATGATCGATCCGGCCGCGATAGCCAGATTCTGCACTCGGTTGAGAGCAGTTTGCTCGAAGACCAGGCCTGTGCCGATGAGCACTTCGAGATCCTCCCGTGCGGTTAGTGAGACCAGGACGGCGTAGCGCGCTCTGGTGGTCGCTTTCATGGCTCGCAGCCCGGCCGTCAACGTCCTGGACTCTTGCCTGAGATAGTCCGGCCGCGGCCGGGCAAGGCCCCGGGTCGGGTCGTCCGAGCGGGTACCCCATGCCTGCGCGGTGAGCTGGCCTGCCCGGGCGTGCGCGGCCAGCGCCGTATGCCCGGAGACGCGGCGCAGCCCGAGCGCCGCCGGATTGCGCAGGACTGCCTGGGACCGCGCCGATGGCGTCACCCCCGACATGGCGAGGATCGCGACGGCTCCGCCAACCCGCTCGTCGGCAAGGTCACCGAACCAGTCCCGCATTCGCGTAATGATCTGCCGCACCGGAGCGGTGATCACCGTGGGCCGGTTGGTGTCCAGGGAAGCGCGGTACTCGGCCGCGGTCTCCACCCATTCGGCCCGGCTGCGATGCAGGCCGGTGGCGGACACCGTGACGGCGCTTCCCGGGGTGTCGCGTGCGGGTGTGAAAGTGCGCATATCGATCAGGTCGTAGCCGGACAGGCTGTCCCAGAACCGGGGGTCGAGTTGGTCTGCGATGGAACCATGCACGGCCAGCTGGCCACGCCACTCAGTCAGCATCCACCGCTGCTCCGGCGGCGGCAGGGTCGGCAGCAGAGCCGCACAGCGCACCTGGCCGGCGGCGAGCGCGGCGGCCAGCGACGGCTCGATCTCATGGAAGCTAGCCCACGAGATCCACAGGTCGGGGTGATCCTCCCCGCGGACCAGGCGCAGCCGGTCGGCCAAGTCCAGCGCGGCCGCGAGGGAATCAGGTGGCGGCGTGTCGAACGCGCAGACGGTTACGTACCGCGCCATCACGAACCACCGGAAGGCGCAGAGACCTGCTGCTTTGGCGCAGCCGCGGGCTTGAGCCGGAGCCAGAGCACCGCCCCCGACATACTGGTATAGCCGACCGTCAGCAGAACGATAACCGTGAGGTCGGTCAGCCATTGCGACGTCGTGTGCGCCCACAGCGCGTCCGGCGGGCTCGGCCGTGGCTGGGTGATGCGGAGCAGGTCGACCGACGACGCCGCGGCAGACAGGCCCCAACGGTCAGGCAGCACCATGGCGATCCAGTTCAGCACGCCCGGCACTGGAGCGGTCACCCCGTTGAGGGCGATCTGCGCGATCGAGGTCAGCGTGACGAGCGCCACAGCCTGTTCGAGCTTCCTGGCGACCGCGGAGATGAGCAGCCCGAGGGACATGGCGCTGACCGTGAGGGCGGCCAGATCGACCCAGAGCTCAAACACCGGCGGCAGGACGTTGGTGTATGCCGGGCCATTCTGGATCCACGTGAAGATGACCGTGATGAGCGCGGCCTGAATGACGCCGACGACCGCGAACACCAGCCATTTGGACAGCATGACCGGGGGCAGCCCGGTACCGGTCCGGTGCTCGCGCTGGATGATCGGGAAGTCAGTGACAAGGTCGCCGTAGGTAAGTGCCTGGCCGCTGAGCATCGCCAGCGTGGTGAGCACCCCGAGGGCGGTAGAACCAGCCTGGCTGGGCCGGGACCCGAGGCCGCCGTCCGGCGTGATCCATGCCGCCAGCGCGGCGCCGGCCGCGGCGATGAGAAATGGCAGCAGCGAGACAGCCACTCGCACGATCAGGCGCGGGCTGCTCCGGCCGCGGACGCGCAGCAGGGTGGCCTGACGTCTTGCGAGTGTCGTTAGCTGCCGCCAGAACTTCCTGGCCGCCCCGCGCCGTTTGCGTTTGGGTCGTGCGGTCCCCCCAGCGATCTTGGCCGCCACTCGCGCGGCCTCTTGGCGAGCGCTCCGGGCCCAGAGGCCGTGCTGGTATGCGGCCGCCATACCATCGGCCCAGGGGTTGGATTCCCCCCGCGGCGGCTCGGTGAGCTTGTCCATCAGGTCCGCGTAGGACTCGACCTCTAGCGCGCTCCGGACCCGTTCGGAATCTTCGAGCAGGATAGGCCGTCCGTGGTCCGCCACCACGAGGACCTTGTTGGCGTAGGCGAGGTGCGCGGTCGCGTGCGTGGTGACGATGACCGTTCTGTCGCTCATGGCGTACCTGCGCAGCACGAGCATGATCTCGCGGTCCATGCCCGGGTCGAGCCCGGATGTGGGCTCGTCCAGGATCAGCAGCTGAGGGTCGCTGAGGAGCTCGATGGCGATCGACACCCGGCGCCGCTCACCGCCGGAGAGCGTGGACACCAGCTGGCCGAGCTTGTGGCTGATCTTGAGGCTCTCGCAGACCTCGCTGATCTTCCTGCTCCGCAGGAAGCGGTTGGCCGGGTCGCGCAGGCGGAACGAATAGTCGAGCAGCTGCCAAACCGTCAGCGACCCGTGCAGGTTGACGTATTGCGGCACGAAGCCGAGCCAGTCGCTGAACTGGGGCGGGCGGCCCAGCACGCTCATCTCGCCGAAGTACGCTTCGCCACTGTGCGGCGCCAGGTCCCCGATGAGCACCTCGAGCAAGCTGCTCTTGCCCGCGCCGGACCGCCCCACGACGGCCAGGAGTGTGTTCTTTCCCGCTGTGAACGCCATGTGCGTGAGCAGTTCCCTGGGCTTGCTCTTGCCGAGGTTCTTCTTTCCCGCCCGGGCGCAAAGACCCGTGACGATAAGCCCCACGCCGACCGGATGCAGCAGGGTGCGTTCCAGCTCAGCGCATCCGTCTCGCACTTTGTAGCGGTGATCGCCGAACTCGAAGTGATCTCCGGGCTTCAGTAGGTCCCACTTCACCCGGACCCCGTTCCGGTAGGGGCCGTGTCCGTACCCATAGTCGCGCAGCCGCAACCGGTTCCCGTCTTCCCGGATCAGCGTGAAGTGCCGCGTGGCGGTGCCGGGAGCGTCGATCTGGACATGCGGGAAGGGCTGCTCCGAACCGAAGTGGGTCTCCGGCAGGATGAGCCGGATAATAACCGGCTGCTCGTCGCTGGGCGACGGCGGCTCTGGGTCGCGGGATCCCACGCCCGGCGGCGGCCTCCACTTCTGGCTCTCTTCGGCGATCGCTTCCTTCGTGATCCAGCCGGGCAGGAACGGCTCCACTGTCAGGTGCTCCGCCGCCCAATGGCCGTCGGGGTGATAGCGCCGCAGGGTGCGCAGGTAGCTGTTCAGCCGCCGGTGTATGTGCTGATGGAACCGCACCACTCGCGTCGTGGCGGCCCGCAGCTCTCGCTCATCGGCCTTGGTGGCCTCGGCGATCGCGGCCTCGGCGCGGGCGATCTCGTCCTTGATGCTGTCCAGTGTCAGCCGGGCAGCCACGATCCGCCGCCTATGTTCGGTCCGCCTGCGCTGGATAACCACGGGCTCCGCCCGGTCGAGGTCGCCGACCCGGCGCCAGGTCTCCTCCTCACGGGACAGCGGCGCGCTGACCTCAGCGAGATGCAGCTCCGCGTCGGCCCGGTGCGCGGTCAGCTGATCCAGCCGAGCCGTCATGGCGGCGATCCGCTCGGGCGCGGCGTCCCTGGCCTGCTCGTAGCGGAGCCGCTCCTGCTCGAAAACCTCAAGCGCCATCCGGATGAGGGTCTCGCGGTGCGGGGTGGTGACCCGCCCGACAGAGCTTTGCCGGTCGGGGATCCCGGCCCGGCCGTCCCGCCAGCCCTGATACCAGTCCATCAGCCGGGCCCGGAGCAGGTAGGGGATTGGCTGCGTGTCCATCATCCTGGCCGGCAGCTAGGCAGCTGCACGATGACTTCGCGATCCTGCTCGGCCTGCGCGGGCAGCAGCTCGCCGCCCGGGCCGAGGTCGTTGACCCGGCCGGGATAGTGTGAGCCCTCGCCGGTGCTCGCGATGCGGCCGCTCGCTATGCCCATCGACTGTAGAGTGCTCTTCACGGCGTCGGCCCGCTGCTGTGACAGCGGGTTGTTCACGGCGTCGCCGCCCTCGCTCGAGGTACTCCCGATGAGGGTGACGGGCTCGTCGCTTCCCTTCAGAGTGCTGGCGAGCTGCCTCAGGGTGGCGTCAGCGGCGGACGGGTTCCTGAAGGTTGCGGTGCCAACGACGAAACCGACCGATCCCGAGTCGCTCAGCACCGTGGTGCCGCAGGGATGGATGACAGTGGGCGGCGGGAGCTGAGCTATGGCCACCGAGGGCGACCCGGCTACCTCGACTGTCGTGTTGGCCACCGGGTCCGCTGTGACGCAGCCGCCGCCGGCCCGGATGATGGCCTCCCACTGGGCGATGACGTTGTCCCGCTCCGCCTGATTCAACACTGGCTGCGGGGCCGCGGTGTAGCCGAACCCGGACAGGAGCACGTGCCTGCCTCGCAGGTCCGGGATGAGCTTCTGCTGCCGGAGGAAGCCGACTATGTCGGCGGGCTGCGCCATCATCATCCCGCGTTGCTGGTACTGCAGCGGGGCCACGGTCTGCAGGCCGGAGTCGATGACGATGATGTTGCCGTCAGGACCGGTGGCGGACGCGGCGAGGTTGAGGGCGGTGAGGATGTCCGCCTCGGGAACCTGGGCGTGAATGGTGGTCCGCAGGGCCGGTTCGATCGTCTCGTTGAGGTACTTGTTGAGATCTGCCTGGCGCGCCGGGCCGTTCTGGGCCGTCGTAGAGAAAGGCTGCTGCATGAAGATCTTGGGCTGCCCGTCGATCCGGATCAGCGAGATCTGCTGCTGGTCGTTGGCGGCGGTTTGCAGCAGCGCTCCCACCGCGGGCGGGAACCGGGTCGTGGGGACGTTCGACCGCGCGCCTACCGCGAGCGCGAGCGGCGCGGCGCCGTTCGTCAGGCAGGTGTCGGCGAGAGGATTCGTGTCCTTTGCCGTTGTGGATGGTCCGCAGCCCGCGACTTCGGCCATCAGCGCGGCGGCGGCGACCGCGGCGCAGGCGACCCTCACGGCGGGGAAATCCTTGCGTCTCATTTTGCCTCCGTGTCCGTGACCGTGGCTAACTGGTGAAGGGCCGGTAGGTGTAAGGCCTGGCGTCGTTCAGGAGGAACGCGTCGGTGGCAGACACGTCGCGCAGGCGTTTGGCGAGTTCCAGGCGCGCCTGCTGTTTGAGTTCCTGGGCTAGGGCGAGCCGGGACCGGATCGCTTCGTCACGGACCCTTTCGGCGGCGATGATCTGGTTGTCGAAGTACGCTCGCTCGGCTTCGGCGTGGCCAAGTCGCTTGGCAGACTCCGCGTTGCGCTTGGCGGCCTTGCCGTGGTCACGCACCGCACGGGCGAAGGCGTTGTGCAGGGGATTATGGGTGAGATAACTGCCGATAAGGGCGACCGCGCCGGTTGCCAGGTACAACCCGGCGAACATGGCCGCGCCCGGCGCAGTGCCCTGGGAATCGGCGGACCCGCTCGACGCCGTTGGAGATCCGGTAACCGAGGGATTGAAAGGTGCACTGCCTCCGCCCAGGTTGCCCCTCAGGCGCATCCAGAACGCGAGGACGCCGAGCGCGACCCACACCACAGCACAGATGATGAGCAGGAAGAGCGGGATCCATTTCGCGCCCGCTATGCGATCCCTGAGCATGGTGCCGGCGAAATGCACAGTGGTGAGGGCCGTACCCGTGAATCCGAGGACGAGGACGACCACCAAGGTACTCGAAAGATTTTGCAGTACGAGCTCGATCACCTGGTAAAAGGCGACGATGTCAGCCGCGGCAGCTATTAATAGCGCCACCAGGTAGACATACCTTCCTGAGCGGCCCGCGAGCAGCGTCGGGTCGGCGTGCCCGGGCTCGGGCCAGGCTGCTTTCTCGTCCTCGCCGCGCAGCCGCAGTGCGGCGGCATTGCGAGCAGTCTCGGTCTCGATAACCCGGTGGGTGTCTGGCGACTGGAGCCGCGTCTGGTAGATGACTTCCGAATCGGCGTGGTCGCGCTTGTACTTAAGGCCTCCGGCGTATTGCGCGAATTCGCTGTGTACCTGAGCGGTCCACTGGTCCGCGCGTGCGTTGATGTGATTGTCGAGGGCGTGGCCGAGCGCCTCGTCTACGGCGCCGGGCGCCAGCTGGCTCGCCTGACTTATCACCGATGCGATTTCCTCGTCCCGGTTGACGGGTGTCGGGGTGAACGGCGCCAGCTTGGGTGGCCGGGGACCGCCTCCCGCCGGCGTGTCGGCTTCGGACATCAGGCCTCCTCGTTGTCGGCTTCCAACAGCAGCCATGACGGCAGCTCCGGGCCGGTCAGCTCAAGCAACCGCACAAGCTCAGGCCCCCGTTTGTGCTTACGCGCGAGCGCCCCGACGTAGGCGGCCTCCCGCCGGGCGACGTGATGAACGATCTGCCAGCCCACTGCCTGCGCGGCCGCCAACCGGCCAGTGAAAACCGAACGGGCGTGATCCAGCGCCACCTCGGCCACCCGCAAGTCGGCGTCCACCTTCCGGTGAGCTTCCTCAGCCAGGGCACGGGCTTCCGCCCGTTCCCGTTCGCGCCGCCGCCTGACTACTTCCTCGGGCAAGTCCGCCTCGGCCAGCCGCCGTCGCGTCATCTCCTCATCGGTCAGCGGTTTCGACACCTCGTCCAGCCGCGCCGCGGCGACCTTTTTCGCGGCGGCTAGCGGCTCGCTGCGGGTCTTCGCCGCACGTAGCTCCGCGCGGAGTCGCTCGCACTCGTTCTGGTGACGCTCCCAGACCTTGAAGAGGAGCTCGCTGCGGGTATTTCGTAATCCATCCATGTAAGGAGTAACAAGTTGCTCGAGAACCGTTTCTTGCGGTCCCGTATCGCCGTTCTCGGACGCGGCCTGGTTAGGCTGGATCTGATCCGAAGGCACGAGCGGAATGCTCTTGCGCGCGTCGGCGCGCCCGCGCCGGTAATCTGACCAGCGATCACGGAGACGGTACCGGCGTGGTTGCTCCGGCGGAGCGACCCACCCGCCCCGATCTGCCATAAGCACCTCCCAGGCTCAGGGCAGCAGCTAGGGATTCGACCTTGCCGGAACAAACGCAGGCAAGCATTATCGATCACAGGTCAATTTCGGTAAACATGACCTGTTTGTACGTTTAGGTGTCCCGCCCCGAGTATTCCCGCCCCGCCCAAATTTGCATTGACGGTAGCATGGCATCCTAAAGTCTGCAAGCCCTTGTAATCGGGGATTGACTTAGCCATAAGATCAGCCGCCGCCAAATCATCTGACGTGGGTTAACGGCGTGGCTAGCGGAGGTATCCGTATAGATGATCATGATGCTGGTAGGAGAACCTTCAAAAGTTTCCATCGCAAGGGGTGTTATGGCTGATCCGCTGCACGACGACATGTCGCGCCGCACAGCGGAATCGCTCGCGCGCTGTTATCTGCCCTGGCCGACGAACACTCCTGACCTGCGGATCACTTGCCACCGCTGCCGCGTGCCGAGTAGCGCGGTCATCGCTGACTGGATCGTTACCAGGTACATGAGCTGCCGGTAGACGACCTGCTGGAACGGCAGCACCCAGAGCGCGCGCAGCGGTTCGCGGTCGAGCCGGAGCGCGTAGCCGCCTGCCAGGGCCTGTAGGGCGACGAAGCTGAGCCAGAAGATCGCTACGTGCAGCTTGTTGAGGAAGATGAGGCCGTACAGGGACGAGATGTCGATCGCGGGCGCGACCAGCGGCATCAGCACCTGGAAGAGGGTCAGGTAGGTCAGGCAGAGCCGGCCGAACCGGCCGGACCGGCCGTGTTCGATCACCGCGCGGCGGTGCTTCCACATCGCCTGCATGGTGCCATAGGACCAGCGGTAGCGCTGCTTCCACAACTGCCGCAGGCTGGCCGGTGCCTCGGTCCACGCGATGGCGTCGGCGGTGTAGACGATCCGCCACGGCGTCCGGCACAGCGCCATGGTGAGGTCGGTGTCCTCGGCCAGCGTGTCATGGCTGACCCAGCCGACCTGGCGGAGCGCCTGCCTGCGGAACGCCCCGATCGCCCCCGGCACGGTCGGCATGATGCCGAGCATGTCGTACATGCGGCGGTCCAGGTTGAACCCCATCACGTATTCCAGGTGCTGCCAGCCGCCGATGAAGCCGCCGCGGTTGCCCACCTTGGTGTTGCCGCTCACGGCCCCGATCTCCGGGTCCGACAGCGGCGCCACCAGCCGTTCGATGGTGCCAGGCTCGAAGACCGTGTCCCCGTCCACCAGGACCAGGATCTCGGAGCGGGCTTCGGCTATCCCCCGGTTGAGCGCGCCCGGCTTGCCGGTGTTGGGCTGGGTGATGACGTATACATCGGGGATGCCGAGGCCGCGGGCTATGGCCGCGGTGTCGTCGGTCGAACCGTCGTCGACGACGATGATCTCGAGCCGGCCGCGGTACCGGCTCGCCGCCATGGAGCGCACGGTGGCGGCGATGCCGGCCGCCTCGTTGTAAGCGGGGATGACGACCGAGACGTCTGGCAGGAATCGCGGCGCGTCCGGCGGGATCCAGCGCGCCTGGCGGCGCTCGCGGCGCCGGTGCGCGACGGCGAAGCCGACCAGCAACAGCACCCTGAGCACGGTGAGCACGCTCATCGTGATGAGCGCCACCGCGAGGACCGCGACGGCCTTGTCGGCGCCCTGCTGAGTGTAGACGAGAGCGGTGCCGACGACCTGCTGGCTCCGGCTCACCGGGACGTCGCCCTCGGCCAGCTTCAGCGCGCCGGTGACGGTGGCGAACCGGTAGCCCTCCGCCTTCAGTCGCTGGATGATCTCGGGAAGGGCGGCGACGGTCTCGGCGCGGTCGCCGCCGCCGTCATGGAACATGATGACCGCGCCACGGCCGTCCTTGGGCATGGCCGCGGCCACGATGTGCCGCACGCCCGGCCGGGCCCAGTCCGTGGTGTCCAGGCTGGTGAACACGACCAGGTAGCCGTCCTGGGCTGCCTGCCTGGCGGCCTGCCAGTCGGCGGCGGAGATCGCGTCCGGCTCCGACGAGTACGGCATGCGCAGCAGGCGGGTGTGGATCCCGGCCGCGCCTGCCAGCGCGTTCTGCGTCAGGGTCAGTTCGAGGCTCTCCCGCCAGCGCGGCAAGGCGCCGAGGTTGGCATGCGTGTAGGTGTGCGAGCCGACCTGGTCGCCGTCTTGCAGTTCGGCCCGCACCAGTCCCGGATAGCTCGCCGCGTGCGCGCCGACCAGGAAGAAGCTGGCCGGTACGCGGTACCGCTCGAGGACCGCGAGGATGCGCGGCGTCCACGTCGGCTCAGGGCCGTCGTCGAAGGAGAGCACGACGGTCTTCGGCGGGATCTGGTAGCTGCGCGGCTGCCCGTTCACGACGGTGAGAACCGGCCCGCCGTTCGTCACGCTGGCCGGGGCGGCCACCGCGTGCGGGCTGACTGGCGGCTCGTCCGCGCTGTTCTCGCCCAGCACGCCGTGGGTGTAGCCCTCGATCAGCAGGCCGATCGCGAAGACGAAGACGACAAGGGAGACCAGCGGCCAGTGGCCGCGAGGCGCGCGGCTCATGCGGTGGCTAACGCGCCGCTGGCTTTTCGCCGGCGGTCTGTGTGAGCCATTTCCGGTCCGGTGTGGCGCTGGGTCCGGCGCCGTCGTGCCCGGCGCCGGCGGCCACGGCCCGGACGCCTGTCTAGGTGGCACTGGCGGAAGCGTGCGGATGGGCCGACTTGATGTGCCCGGGCGGGGTCTTGCCCGCGGGGTTGGTGGGCGCGGGCGACTGTCTCGCGGTACCCGAGGTCGCAGTGGCGGATGGCGACGATCCCGCCGACGGGGCGGGACTCGCGGTCTGCGACGGCGTGGTCCCGGCGCCCGCGGCGCCCGTGGCACCGGCCGCGACAGGGTCCTGCGCCCCGGCCGAGCCGGACCGGCTACCTGGCGAGTGGCCTGCGGCCTGGGAGTTGTGCCCGCCCGACGGGCTCGCCGGTACCTGCGGGACCGCCCACTGCGTGAACGGCGCCTGCGGGCCTCCGGTCATCGCTACGGCCACGGAGCCAAGGCACACAGCGAGTACCGCTGCCGCTCCCAGGCCGGCGAACCGCATCACGCGATGGCGCCGACCGGACGGATCCGCGAATACCGCCCCAGATTCCACGACGGGAGTGTATCGATCAGCCGCTCTTTGAACTGGGGAATCACAGGCACCGGTATCAATCCGATGTCACGGACGCTCGTCAGGAAGGCGGAGTCAGGTGGTGCCCGGGTGATCGGTGTGCCGGGTGGGATTGGGCGGCGAGTGCGGGCGTGGCCAGTGTCGGGGAGTTGTCTCGTCATTCGGGCACTTCTGGGCACTTATGGCGCTAAACCGGCATTTCTGCCGACGTTTTGCCCGTTTTGTCATAGGGATCAGCGCCATAAGTCGCCATCCGCTATCACCACGCGAGAATGATCCGGGTCTTTGAGATGGCGTCCTAGATCGTATCGGCCGGGACCGGCTTGGTACCGGTGAGCAGTATGCGGTTCATCACCCGGCGCTGTCCCTGGTAGTCGTTCACCGCGAAGTGCCACACCTGCCGGTTGTCCCAGAACGCGATCGACCCTGGTGCCCAGGTGAACCGTGTGACGAACTCCGGCCGCACGCCGTGCTCGAACAGGAACCGGAGCAGGGGAAGGCTCTCGCGCCGGGTCCAGCCCTCGAAGCGGGTGGTGAATTCCGGGTTCACGTACAGCACGCTTCGTCCCGTCTCGGGGATGAGCCGGACCACCGGGTGCAGCGGACCCTCGGCCGCGTCGTATTCCGCGATCGACGGCTCGGGCGGGTCGGTCTGCTCGTAGCTCAGGCCGAGCTTGCGCACGTTGGCGTGCACCGCGTGCATTCCGAGCAGCGTCTGGCGTAGCCCGGAAGACAACGCCGCGAACGCGGGCCCCATCCCGGCCCACTGGGTGTCGCCGCCGTAGGGCGGGACCTCCTCCGCGAACAGGATCGTGCCGATCGGCGGTTCGTCGAAGCACGTCATGTCCGTGTGCCAGCCCTCGCCGATAGCCCGCGTCTGCTCCGGTTCCTTGCGCACCTCCTGCTTCACCCGCATCTCGCCGAACCGCCGGGCGAAGTCCTCCCGCTGCCCGGCGGTCAGGTGCTGGTCGCGGAAGAAGATGACGCCGTGCTCGGCCCAAGCCCGCCGCACGGCCTCGTAGGTTTCGTCCGGGTACTCCCGGGTCAGGTCGAGCCCGCGGATCTCCGCGCCGATCAGCCCGCCCGTCTGGTGTACCTCGGGCATCACCGCCGTCTCCATGACGTCATCATCAGGCGGAAGCGCCACCAGGGGAACAGGCGGCGGCACAGGAGGTCGCCTGCCGAACCCTTGCCCGAGCACAAAACCGCGCCGCACCCGGTCCCGGGCGGGGGGCCCCCACGACCTTTCAGGGCCTGGTATGCGGGGCTGACAGATCTCGCTGACCTGGCCTTTTCTCCGTAGACGGCCGACGGCTTCGCGAGGACTTCCATGATCGTGGGTCATTTTTGGCGGATATCGCCAGTTTTGACCCACGATCATGAAAGCCGACCTTCGGTATACCCGGGCCGGGTATCCCAGGACCGGGAACGCGGGGTCGTTCAGCTGCCGGCCAAGGCCCTGGCCACGGCGCGGACCAATTAGCCAACAGCATCAACCGCGGTGCGTAAAGCAGACAAACAGCGCGAGTAGGCCCTAACCGGTTTGGGTACAGTCAGGGCTGACGCCCAGGGGGGAACGGACGATTTCCAAAACTTGGCAACGAACCAGAACAGCCGCCTTCTACGCGCTCACCTTCCTCATCGTGACAGCGGGGGCCATCTGGCTCGCGTTGCGGGTAACCCCGCTGCAAACGGTCTCGGCCGCCGGGCAGACGGCGCAGGTCGGCGCCACGCTGCCGAACGCCGGCATCAAGGGTTCCGGTGAGCTAGACCTGTTCGGCCAGGTGATGGCGACCAAGCCGCAATTCACCGGGCCCATCAGGCCCAGGCTGGCGCTCGAGCACGTCACGATCGACCCGCAAGTGGTGCAGATGCTGCGCACGGACGGCCCGCAGAAGGTCGAGCTCTCGCTCAGCCAGCAGCTCGCCGCCGGATGGGAGCGGTACTTCCTGTGGGAGACGCTGATCGCCATCGGATTCGCCGCGATCCCGCTGGTCGCGGTGGCCGCGGTACGCAAGCGGCCCGCCATCTGGAAGATGGTCGCGATCGGCGTCGCGGTCGTCTGCGTGGTGAACGTGGGCGGCATCCTGCTGACCGCCTCCGGCACCCCCAAGGTGCTGCGCAGCGTCAAGACGCTCGACGACCTGGTGGGCGTGGACCCGGCCACCGAGCCGCCACCCGTCGGCAAGCCGCAGCCGGGCGTGCAGGCGGTGGTGATCGGCGACTCGACGGCGTCTGGCTGGGGCCTGCCCTGGGGGCCGAACCCGAGCGACCTGGACAAGGCATGCGGCCGTTCCCCCGACGCCTACGCGAGCGACCTCGCGGCCGCCAACAACTGGAACGTGCTGAACCTGGCCTGCGGCAGCGCGACGATCCTGAACGGGCTGATCGGCCCCGAGGTGCTGTCCAACGGCCAGATCGCGGCCCCGCAGCTGCCCGAGGCCGAGGCGGCCAGCCACGCGAAGCTGATCATCGTCAGCGTCGGGGCGGACGACCTGTCCTGGTCGGTGATGACGCGGCTGTGCGCCGCCGCCGCGGTGTGCAACGACAAGGTGTCCTCCGCGTACTTCAGCCAGCTGCTCGACACGTTCACGCGGAACTACTACGAGCTGCTCAGCGACCTGGACAGGCTGCCCTGGCACCCGGCGGTGCTCGTCAACCAGTACTACTCGCCGTTCGGCTCGTCGATCGGGTGCCTGCGGCACTACGGGATAACGCCGGCCAAGGAGCGGGTGCTGCTGTCCCGGCTCGGTCAGCTGAACACGGTGCTGGCACAGGGCGCCGGGCTGTTCGGCTTCGGGGCGGCGGCCCCGCAGTTCACCGGCCACGAGCTGTGCACGCCCGACCCGTACGTGCAGGGCCCCGGCGACCCGGCGCCGCTGCACCCCAACGCGCCCGGCGAACTGGCGATCGCCCTCGCTGACGAGCAGACGATGCCCACCCTGTCCCCGGCCCCGGTGGTGCTGCCCACGCCGTCCCCGTCGCTCACCTCCCCGCCGTCGCTGGGCTAAGCCCGTCTTATCCCGAACGGAAGCGGCTGGCTCCCCAGCGCCTCGTTGCTCCCCTCGCGCTCGGGACATGAGCCCGGCCAGCGTGCCCAGGCAGGCGAGCGCGAGCAGCAGGTACGGGACCAGGTCCGACGTGGCCTGGGCCAGCGCCCCGCTGCCCGAGGCGGCGATGGCCTGCCCGCCGGCCCAGGTGAGGTTGGACAGCGAGAACGCGATTCCCTGGTTGAGCCCCGAATCCTCCGCACCCGCGCTGACCAGGGCCGAAGCCGGGGCGAATAGGGATCCGTAGAACGGCGCGCCGACGACCAGGACGCCGATGAGCAGCGACTGCGCGGAGATGGCCGGAATCAGGAGGCTGACCGCCGTCCCCACCGCGAGCGAAATTATGAGGGGCCTGGACGTGCCGAAGCGGTCGGACATGCGCCCCGCGAGCGGTGACAGCGCCGCCTCGATCAGGGCCGCGCACAGGAACGTCGCCGCGATGACCGTCCCCGATGCCCCTAGCCGGGCCAGCCGCAGCGGCGCGAGCACGTCGAGCACGCCGAAGGCTATGCCGGCCAGCGCCATCAGCCACATGCCCATGGCGAGCTGGCGATCACGCAGCGCGGGCAGCGCGGCGCGGAGCGGTTGCGGGGCCTCGGGACGCGGTGACGGGATCGCGTACGCGACGGCCATCAGGGCCGCGCCCGCGACGGATGCGGCGGAGAACGCCGGCCCGGTGCCGACCGCGTTCGCCACCGCTCCGACGATCGGGCCGAAGAGGGCGCCGATCACCGCCGCGCCCAGCGCCGTGCCGAGTAGCTCGCCGCGCCGTTCTTGCGGAGCGGCCGTCGCGAGCCAGGCCAGTCCCGCCGCCCAGGTGCACGCGCCAGCGACCCCTTGGACGAAGCGAGCCGCGTCGAGCACGATAGCCGTCGAGCTCCAGCCGAACACCAGCGTCGCGGCGCTCATCAAGGCCAGGCCGAGCAGCGCTACCGTGCGGTCACCGAGCCGGGCGATGAGCATCCCGCTGGGCAGCGAACCGACGAGAGTCCCCGCCGGGTAGGCGGCGACGAGAATGCCCGCCCCCGCCTTGGACAGGCCGGCCACGGCCACGTAGTGCGGCAGCAGTGGTGTCAGGGCGGAGTAGAAGATGGTGTCGACGAAGACCAGGGCGCACACGAACGCGAGCAGCCGGAGCATCGGGGGTTCCAGCCGCCACCGGCTCCCCGACATACCCGCTCCGTCCCGCCGAACACATGCAACCTGACTTTTATCAGGCTAGTGCGCACTTAGTCTGGCTACTCGATAAGGGTGAGGGCGTCGCGGAGGCCGGGCAGGAGCGGGTCTTCTGCGTTGAGGACGTGGTGGCCGCTTCATTTCGGGCTGCTCCAGGTCGGCTCACGGACTGGCTATCTATCGCCGGCGTGGGGAAGCGCCGGCAGCTTAGACTCACAGCGTGGTGGGCCATCCTTTCGTGCTCGCGTATGACCGCGAGGCGGTGCCGCTTGGCGAGGTGCTCGACCGGCAGGTCGCGCTGCTGCGCGGGGCGCACCGCGTTGGTGATCCGGTCGCGGCTGAGCTGCTGCGCGGGACCGGCGCCAAGGGCACCGATGAGGAACTGCTCGGCAGCGCGCTGACCGAGGAGGCGGCGCGCCTGGCGATCGCGCTCGACCACGGCTACGCCGGCTGGGGCGCTGCCCGCGCGGACGCGGATCTCAGTGTCGACACCCGGTTCGAGGCGGCCGCGGACGCGATCCAGTGGGGCGAGCTCACTGCGCTGCGCGACCTGCTCGACGCGCATCCACCGCTGATATCGATGCGTTCGCCGTTCCCGCACCACTGCATGCTGTTGCACCATGTCGCGGCGAACGGGATCGAGGTTGAGCGCCAGCTGCAGTCGCCGCCCAACGCGACACAAGTCATGCGGCTGCTGCTGGACCGGGGGGCCGACCCGGACGCGGCGTGCGACCTGTACGGCGGGGGGCCCAGCATGACCACGCTGTG
>Ga0306920_100004031_pt1 | contig 18761 bp, 17 predicted proteins | sample flu12Cox44000170_FD_204666 | JGI IMG/M metagenome (GOLD analysis project Ga0306920, IMG submission 204666) | Lab enrichment of tropical soil microbial communities from Luquillo Experimental Forest, Puerto Rico - flux4day.12C.oxic.44.000.170 (v2)... | ecosystem: Environmental > Terrestrial >... | reverse complement strand
CTGGCCGATATCGGCGGCCCGGCCTGGGCGCATTCCGGCAATGCCGGGATGCTCGACATCGTCGCCGCACTCCTCTGGGTGCGCGACAACATCGCGGCCTTTGGTGGCGATCCCGGCAATGTGATGATCTTTGGCGAATCGGGTGGCGGCGGGAAGGTCAGCGTGTTGTTGGCGATGCCGGCGGCGCGCGGACTGTTTCACCGCGCGATCATCCAGAGCGGTGCCGCGATCCGAGTGTCTACGCGCGAACGGGCGAACGCTCTGGCCGAGGCGGTGCTGAAGGAAATCGGGATCGGTCATAACGAATGCGAACGGCTGCAGACGGTATCGGCCGAGCGGCTTCTGGTGGCGATCGCGCCGGCTTCGCGCGCGGTCGGGCGCTCGCGCTGGCCGCTGCTCGACCGCTACGATTTTGGCCCAGTCGTCGACGGCTGCGACCTGACGCAACATCCGGCCGAGCCCGAGGCACCGGCGATTTCAGACGGTATCCCGCTCATGGTCGGCGGCACTCGGGAAGAGAGCGCCTTTTTCCTCGCCGACGACGACGCGGTGTGGAACGGAACGCTGACCGAGGAAGAATTGCGCCGGCGCGTTGCGGCGGTGGCCGGTGACCAAACCGACGCGCTGCTCGCCGCCTGCCGCAGCACGATGCCGCAGGCGAGCCCCGCGGACCGGCTGATCGTGGCATTGACCGGTTCGAATTTCTGGGTCCGCACGGTGTTGCTGGCCGAGCGCTACGCGGCGCGAACGCGGGCTCCGGTCTACATGTACTCGCTAGACTGGCAGAGCCCGGCGCATGACGGCCGCGTCAAGGCGCACCACGCGATGGATCTGCCGTTTGTGTTCGACAATGTCGATGCGGCAGACACAACCGCGGGCGCTTCGGGCGCACGCGAGCTGGCGGCGCGCATCTCGGCAACCTGGACCGCCTTTGCCCGCACCGGCAGCCCCAACAATTCGGCGATCCCGTCCTGGCCCACCTACACGACGGCCGATCGCGCGACGATGGTTTTCGACAACAAGTGCCGTGTCGTGCACGACCCCGATCGCGAAGCGCGGCTCCTGTGGAGCGTCGTCGTCGCGCCCCCCGCCTGAAGGGCGATCAGAACCCGCGCCGCGCGAAAAAGCGGTTCTCCGGGCGCGGCAGTCCGAGGTTCTCGCGCAAGGTGTTGCCTTCGTATTCGCGGCGGAAGAGGTCGCGGCGCTGCAATTCAGGCACTACCCGGTCGACAAAATCGTCGATGCCGCCGGGGACGTAGGGGAACATGATGTTGAACCCGTCGCAGGCCGCACGATAGAGCCATTCCTCCATCTGGTCGGCGATCATCTCGGGCGTGCCGACCAAGGCCAGCCCGCCATAGCTGCCGGCAATCTGGGCCAATTGGCGGACCGTCAGGTTGTCGCGCCGCGCGCGCTCGATGACGCGCTCGCGGCCGCTCTTGCTGGCGTTGCTCTCCGGGATCTCTGGGAGCGGGCCGTCGAGGTCGAATTGCGAGGCGTCGTGGCCGAGCGCGATCGACAGCGAGGCGATGCCGCTGTCGGGATGGACGAGGCTGTCGAGCAAGGCCCGTTTTTGCTGCGCCTCGGCGGCCGTCTCGCCGACGACGACAAGGCAGCCTGGCAGGATCTTGATGTGGTCCGGGTCGCGCCCGACTTTCTCCGCGCGCTCTCTGACATCGGCGTAGTAGCGTTGCGCATCGGCGAGCTTGCCGCCGCTGGCGAAGATCATCTCGGCGGTTTCGGCGGCGAGCTGGCGCCCGGCGTCCGAGGCGCCCGCCTGAACGATAATCGGCCAGCCCTGGACCGGCCGGGCGATATTCAGCGGTCCGCGCACCGACAGAAACTCGCCCTTGTGGTCGAGCACGTGCAGCCGTTCGGGGTCGAAATAAACGCCGTTCTCGACATCGCGGATGAAGGCGTCCTCGGCCCAGCTGTCCCGCAGCCCTGTCACGACATCGAAGAATTCGCGGGCGCGGCGATAACGCTCGCCATGCTCCATTTGCTCGGTCATGCCGAAATTCAGCGCCGCGTCAGGGTTCGAGGTGGTGACCAGATTCCAGCCGGCGCGCCCACCGCTGATATGGTCGAGCGAGGCGAAGCGCCGGGCGATCACGTAGGGCGGCTCGAAGGTCGTCGAGGCGGTGGCAATCAGCCCGAGATGCTCGGTCACTATCGCCAATGCCGGCAACAGGGTCAGCGGATCGAACGAAGTGACCGTGGCGCTGCGCTTTAGCGCCGCCATCGGCATGTTGAGCACGGCAAGGTGGTCGGCCATGAACCAGGCGTCGAACCGGCCGCGCTCCAGGGTTTGGGCAAAACGGACCAGGTGTCGCAGATTGAAATTGGCGTCGGGATAGGCGCCGGGGTAGCGCCACCAGGCGGTATGAATCCCGACTGGGCGCATGAAGGCACCCAGATGCAATCGACGTGACTCCGTCATCGCTGTCGCTACCTTCGCCTTGCCTCGATCGATCCGAATGCGATTGTGAAGGGCGACCATGCTCGGGACAAGCGGGTCGGTCACCCCGGCCGGTGCTCTTGTGCGGCGGTTTCGAAAATCCGATCAATCTTTAAGCTCCGATCAATCTTTCGAGCGGACCTTGGGGCCGCACTGAGAACCGGAGTGGAGGCAGATGGTGATTTTCTTAAGGAGGCTGATCAAAGATGAGTCCGGCGTCACGGCCATCGAATATGGTCTGATCTCGGCGCTGATCGTCATCACCTCTATTGCGGCCCTGAGCCAGGTCAGCGCGAGTCTCAACCTCAGCGGCACCTTGGGCCTGGTGGCTTCTAAGCTGTGATGTCGAGGAGGCGACATTCGCTTTAGACCATGCCCGCGCTCGCGAGCCTGTGGCCGACCGGTGTGAAAACGACAGAACGGTTCGGGGATGAAAATGCCGCCCCGCGATAGAGCGAAGCGAAACCTGTGCGCGGCTCGACGCCGCGACCGGCTACTGAGACCGCTCGACGCCGCGACCGGCTGCTGAGACCGCTCGACGGCATGACCGCGATGCGGTAGGCGAGAATACGGCAATCCGGGCCGGGGTGCCTGTTCGCCTGCGGCTTTCCTTGCGCTCTTGCGGAACAATGCCTGGTTCAAAAAATTTCATCGGCCGGCGTTTGACTTCACCGACGAAAGTTCCTTGAGGGCGTACTAAAACTGTTGCAGGGGCAGTGCGCAAAGTAGCCCCGACCGTGCCCGCCCACGCATTTCCGCCACGTCGCCGAAGAGAAAGTAATAGACCCCGTATCGGCCATATATACCGATGCTGACCGACGATCTTGCTCACGACATCCACGCTGCCATTCTTTTGAGAACCACATGCGCCGGAGCCTATTTTTGCCGATACCGATACGGCGGCCCATCACCATCACCATCATCGCCTGATCCAGAGACGTCAGGACATAAACCTGCGCCGGCGGAGTTATCCCGCGGCCCGGGGATCCGCGGCGAGAGGAAGCAAACCCGCCATCGGATGCCCGCCGCAGGTGTCCGCGGCGACCGCAACCGCCGGATCTACGCGCACTTGCGACAAACCGGCTCGTGACCGATGCCGGATCGAAATCACTCTTCAAGCCGTTTAAGATCACAGAGAGAAAGTCAATCACCTCGTCACAAATCGTGTGGTGTCGCGGCATCGACAATGCCTATACCGATTGGATGCCGACCGGCGCTAGCATCAAGATGTTCCAAGACGCACGAGGTTGAACGTCGGCCATCCGCCGGCTCTGAAACCCCTCACGAGCCCTTGCGTTGTTGGGTAGAGGCGATGTACGGCGATGGTTTTCGATCACACTGTGCGGCGCTTGACGCGAGAACGGCAAAACATCGCGTTATCAGCTCTTTGCGAGCTTGGGCCGGCCGCGCCTAATCGAATATAACCCGTCGACTCTATGGTTTGCCCGGGACTGATAGTACCCAATGGGCGATTACATCGACTATGCCAGGGTTGAAGACGTTTCCGGGTCCTGCGCAGCGGTGACGCCCGGCATCGATCACGCGCTCTTACTCGAAAAGTGCTTCGATGGCCCCGTCTGCGACGGAGGGCGGTCGTGATCAAGGAGGGGCGTGCGCGCTCTGCCGGGGAATGAACGGAGGGTACGACAGCTTTAGCGCAATCCGCGCCACTTATCGCCTTCAGTTTCACCGCCACTTCACGTTTCGCGACGCAACCGGCCTTGTTCCGTATCTCGCGACACTCGGCATCAGTCATCTTTATGCATCGCCGATCATGAAGGCACGCCCCGGTTCGCCTCACGGCTATGACATCATCGACCACAATCAGCTCAACCCTGAGATCGGCAGCGAGGCGGATTTCCGATCTTTGATCGACGCGCTGCATGCTCACGGCATGGGCTTGATTATCGATTTCGTGCCTAACCATATGGGTGTCGGCGGAAATGACAACGCTTGGTGGCTGGATGTCCTCGAATGGGGTCAGGATTCGCCATTTGCCGCCTATTTCGACATCAAATGGGACGCTGGCCGCACCGACCTCAAAGGTCGCGTGCTTCTCCCGGTGCTCGGCGATCAGTATGGCGTGATCCTTGAGAATGGCGAGATCTCGCTCCGCTTCGATCCTCAGGAAGGGAGCTTCAGCGCCTGGTACTTCGATCATCGTTTCCCGATTTCGCCGCGCTGCTACAGAACAGTTCTAGCGGCCGGCGGCGAGCCGCTCTCTGGACTCGCCAGCGAGTGGGCGACAATTGAAGCAGGAGCGGGGGACGGAGTGCGGGAACGCGCGGCAAAGCTGAAATGTCGCCTTGCCCACAACGCTCGCGAGCCAGCAATCGCTGCCGCGATCCGGGCTGCGCTGCAAAGATTAAGCGGCGAGTGCGGCTACCCTTCGAGCTTTGATCGCTTGCACCGACTGCTCGAGGCTCAGGCGTACAGAATTGCCCACTGGCGCGTTGCTGCAGAGGAGATCAATTACCGCCGTTTCTTCAACATCAATGAGCTTGCCGGGCTGCGAATGGAGTTGCCCCAGCTGTTCGAGCACACCCATCGATTGGTCTTCAGCTTGATCGAACGCGGCGATGTGCAAGGGTTGCGGATCGATCACATCGATGGGCTCTTCGAGCCCCGCCTATATTGCGAGCGGCTGCAGCAGCGATTTGCCGCGCCACTCTATGTCATTGTCGAAAAAATTCTTGCCCGGTACGAAAACCTTCCCGACTGGCCGATCGCCGGCAGTACCGGCTACGACTTTGCCAATCAGGTGCTGGAGCTGTTCGTCGACTCAGGGGGCGAGGCGGCGATGACACGTATCTACAGCCGGTTTGCCAATCCGGACGAGAGCTTCGATGACATAGTTTACGCCTGCAAGAAACGCATTATGCGGGTCAACCTTGCGAGCGAAATGAATGTCCTCGCTCAGGAATTTCATGATCTGTCGATGAGCGAATGGCGCACCCGAGACTTCACATTGCATAGCATGCTAGCCGCATTGGAAGAGGTGATCGCCGCTTTTCCGGTATACCGCACCTACGTGTCACCGCAGGGCGCCAGCGCTGACGACTGCCGTTACATCGAATGGGCTGTCGCGCTGGCCAAAAAATCTTGGCGAGCCGCTGACCTGAGCATCTTCGACTTCCTGCAGACCGTGCTGACCGGCGGATCGACGGATCAAAAGCTTCACCAGAATCGCGCTCGGATCGTGCGCGCGGCGATGCATTTTCAGCAAGTGACCGGGCCGGTAATGGCGAAGGCCGTTGAGGACACCGCGTTTTATCGTTACTTCCGGCTGCTGGCGCTCAATGAGGTTGGCGGCGATCCACGCCGCTTCGGCATATCGGTCGCTGCGTTTCACCATATGACCCAGGAGCGCAACCGTTCTTGGCCGCGGGCGATGGTGACAACCGCCACGCACGACACGAAGCGCGGCGAGGACGCCCGCGTGCGGCTCGCGCTGTTGTCGGAGATGCCGCGCGATTGGAGTAACCGGCTGACGCGCTGGCTCCGGCTTAACCGCTCACGCAGAGTTGAGGTCGATGGTGAGATCGTGCCCGAGCGCAATGTAGAATACCTCTTCTACCAGGCACTGCTCGGCGCTTGGCCGCCCGATCTTGAGCCCGACGATGTGGCGGGCATCAAAGCACTGGGCGAGCGCATCGAAGCCTACATGATCAAAGCGGTTCGCGAGGGCAAGCAGCAGTCGAGTTGGAGCAACCCGAATACAGCCTACGAAGCAGCGCTGCAGCGTTTTATCCGTGCCGTGCTCGACGCATCGCGGCAAAATCCCTTCCTCACCCAGTTCCACGCCTTCGTTCTGTCGCTCGCGCGGCTGGGAGCGATCGCCTCACTCTCCCAACTCGTGCTCAAGCTGACTGTGCCCGGCGTCCCCGACATCTCCCAGGGTGGCGAGCTGTGGGACTTTAGCCTGGTCGATCCCGACAATCGCCGCCCCGTGGATTGGGGCATCAGGCGAGCGCTATTGGAAGACGTCGCTGCCATTTCCGCGGCCGATCTCGCCCAACATTGGCAAGATGGACGCGAAAAGCTCTTCGCGACCCGACGGCTGCTCGAATGGCGCCGGTCTCATCCCGACCTGTTCGCCGAGGGTGATTACCAGCCGCTCGAAGTCGAAGGGGAAAGAAGCTTGCACCTTTGCGCTTTCGCCCGCAATCAGGGTGGTCGGTCGCTTATCGTTGCTGTCGCGCGTCTGGTCTGCGCTCTATATCGCGACGGTGAGACCGGCGATTGGGGAGCGGCCGAGCTCGTTCTTCCCAGGCACGGAGCGTGGCGAAATCTGTTTACTGATCGCCTTTTGGTGCTGCGAGAACGGGTTCGCGTGTCCGAGCTGCTAGCAGATTTCCCGGTCTGCGTATTGCTCAGTGAGTCGAGCAGCTGAGGGCATTGACCCAGTTCAGTCCGGGCGCGGTGGCAACGTTAAGCTCATCACTGGCGCAATGACGGTGTGCCGCATCCTTCTGGCAGGACCCTCGCGGTCTGCGGCCGGGGCGTGCCGAAAAAGCTGGATCGCCGATGCGCCTAATTACGAAAGACTGGTCTTTAACAAGGACCGTTGATAACCAATTGACCGCACACCGAACGGTATCAGATGCCTTCGAGTATGAATGCTCTGTCGAGTTGGCCCCGCAACCGGCTTTTGCTTGCGCTTCCATCTTTAAACCTCGGGCAGCTTATGCCGGACCTCGAGCGCATACATTGCGAACGCGAGCAGGTCCTGATCGACGCTGACAGTCCGCTCGACCACATATTCTTCCCCGACAGCGGTGTTGTCTCGGCGGTGGCGGTTTATGCCGACGGCAGCATCATTGAGATGGCAACGATCGGCAGAGAGGGTTGCACGGCAGTGCAAGCCATCATCGGCGCCGAGATTTCCTCCATCCGGCTGCTCGTCCAGATACCCGGGGAAGCGGCCAAGATGTCGCGCATCGCGTTCACCCGGGCCATGGGCTCGATGCCTTCCTTTCGCGCTCTGATGTATTCTTATCTTCAAGCCTTTCTCGAGCAGGTGCTGGTGTCGGTGGCGTGCAACGGCGCGCACCGCCTCCGGCAGCGGCTGGCGCGCTGGCTGCTGATGATGCGTGACCGCAGCGATGATGACACGCTTGAGATCACCCAAAGCTTGCTCGCCGAAATGCTGGGTGTCCACCGGCCAACCGTGTCGAATGCGGCGCGGGAGCTGGAACGCGCCGGCTTGATTGACCGCGGCCGGCGGCATGTCACGATATTGGATCGACGAGGCCTCGCCGAGGCGTCTTGCGAATGTTACGGGCTGGTCCGGGCGCGTCTGAATTTTCACCTTCCGAGAACTTACGGGTAAGAGCACACACGCACGGATCGGTAATCTAGATTACCGACAGGGTGCGTCAACGAGATCACAATCGGCCGAACAAGGCGCTGAAGTCAGGGAGGTTTTAGCGCCGCAGAGACGGGAGGAGTGACCATGCCCGCGGTCGCGATCACATTGCGCGGAGCGGATTTCGCCCATGAGATGGTCGAAATGAGGATTTGGCTCGACGAGCACATGTTCGAGCCGGCTAGGTTCACTCACCGACAAGACGGGGATCTTGTCGTCATCTCGGTTGAGTTTCAAGAAGATCAGCATGCCGAAGCCTTTAAGAGCCGCTTTGGCCAATCGCCGGAAGAAAGTGTCCCGCCTCGAAGCGGGGATGATCCGCTGAGCCGGGCTGTGGGCAATAATTTTGGAACGGCAGATATACCTGCGACCATGGCGCAAGCCTGCTCGTGGCGGCTCTTGGCCGAAGAGATCCGCACCGAAGCCGACAATTTTGCTTCGGAGGCCGCCAAGGAGACGATGGAGGCGGCCGCCAGGGGCTGGGAGCAACTCGCTGAAGAGCTGGAGCAGCGCCTGGCGAGAAACGCCGGTCAGCAGCAAGTGCTGCCGGCTGCGATCGGGTCGCATCACCGCGAAGCCAACGCCACCGCTCCCTCAGAGCAGGGAGAAAAATCATTTTGGCCACCGAAATCACCTACTCAATCATCAACAACACACAAGAAATCAATGGGTTAGGGACCGGAGATCCGGCACCCGCAGGGAAGGTTCTGAGGGAGGCCAATCGGCCGCTGAGGGAGCGAGCAGGGAGGAGAGCCGGAGCATGTCACACCGTGAGTTAGCTTACTATCCATCGAGATGCGTATTATAATCGCATTTTTTCATATTGACAATACCCAAAAAAGAATGATACAAGGCAGTCGACTTCGACGGTTCTCATCGCCGGATCGTTTGCCCCGCCTACCGTTGCCGACAGTGTCGACGCTCCACCGTCGAGCCCGGTCCGGCTTCAATGAGGTCAGCTCTCGCCCTCGCCAGACCGACCACGCCCACCGTTGCCGGCAGTGTCGACGCTCCACCGTCGAGTCCGGTCCGATTTCGATGGAGTCAGCTCTCGTCCTCGCCGGGCCGAGCACGCCTAGCGTTGCCGGCACTGTCGACGCTCCACTGTATCGAGTCCGCCACACCGCGCGCTTCGTCGCGGCCCGCCCTTGACAACTCACGCCCTTTTTCCGCTTGATGCCGAGCCATCTCGGTCAGGCGATGAGCCTCTTTGGCCGCCTGTTGAACCCGCTCGGCGGTCTCGCGCACCTGCTCGGCCAGCGCGCGGGCTCTTGCCAAAATGTGGTTAAGGCGGGGTTCGGGAGGCGATCGTCGCCGTGCCATCCTAATCTTTACCTTTCACTGCTGAGAGACAAACCGCGCGCAGGGCCGCCTTGTTCCTCGGGCTCGCTCGATCCGTTCGGCGGCATGCCACTCGGATCGCGCAGGGAACAACGGCCGCCAACATTCGTTTGAGGCAATGATGACAAGGAGTAGAGTAAAATTTGTGTGACCTCGGAGGGCGAAACATGATGCCCAGCCTCCCCATCGTCGGCATCGGTGCCTCGGCGGGCGGTGTCGAGGCGCTCGAGCAGTTCTTCAAATCCGTCCCGGCCGCCAACGGGCTGGCGTTTGTAATCCTCACTCACTTGCCGCCGGACCGCGAAAGCATGCTCTCCGAGATTTTGGGCCGTGCGACCCGAATGCCGGTCGTCGACGCGCGGGACGGCGACAAGGTCGAGGCCGAGCATGTCTATGTTCTACCCCCCAGCGCGATCCTGACGATCCGCGAAGGGCGCTTGCAGCTGCGCCGCACCGGTCCCGCGGATCGCGAACGTGCACCGATCGATGTATTCTTCACCTCGTTGGCCGAAGACCAGGCGGAGCACGCGATCGGCATCGTGCTCTCCGGGGGTGGGCACGACGGCACGCTTGGTCTCAAGGCGATCAAGGAGCATGGCGGGCTGACCATCGCTCAGGGTGCCAATGTCACGCGCCCGCGTTTTGCCGAGATGCCGTCGAGCGCCGTGGCGGCCGGCATCGTCGATCTGGAATTGCCGGTCGAGACCATTCCCGAGCGGATCATCGGCTATGTGCGCGATTGGGGAGCGTTCGATACCGGACATCGGGGCGACGCGCTGACGACAATCTTCAACCTGTTGCGCACGCGGACCGGGCACGATTTTCGCGAATACAGGGAGCGAACCTTTCAGCGCCGGGTGCAGCGCCGAATGCAGGTCGTTCAGACGACAAGGCTCGAGGACTACGCCGAGCGGTTGCAACGGGAGCCTGACGAGGTCAGCGCGCTATTCCGCGACCTGCTGATCGGCGTGACCGATTTCTTTCGCGATGCGGCCGCTTTTCAGGCGCTCGAGATGTTGGTGATCCCAAAGCTGTTCGAGGGCAAAGGCGGCGAAGACGAGGTGCGCGTCTGGGTCCCCGGCTGCTCTACCGGAGAAGAGGCTTATTCGATCGCGATCTTGTTGAGGGAGCATCTCGAGAGATCGTTATCGCCGCCAAAAGTCCAGGTCTTCGCCACCGATATCGATGAAACGGCGATGGGTGTCGCCCGCGCCGCGCGCTACCCGGCAAGCGTCGTCAAGGAAGTCTCGCCCGAGCGGCTTCGCCGCTTTTTTGTTCACGAGGCCGGCACATATCGCGTGGTCAAGGAATTGCGGGACATGTGCATCTTCTCGACCCACAGCGTCATTCGCGATCCGCCGTTCTCGCGTCTTGATTTGATCTCATGCCGCAACCTGCTGATCTATTTAAAGGCCGGGCTGCAGGCGCAGATCATTCCATTGTTTCATTATGCTTTACGCCCAAGCGGATACTTGTTTCTTGGAAGCTCGGAAAATGTCTCACGGCACAGCGAGCTGTTTAGTTCGCTCGACCGAAAGAGCCGGATCTTTCGGCGCCGCGATCTGGTTGCCCGCCCACCGTTGCCATTGCAGCAGTTTCTGCCGCATATGCGGCGCGAGGCGGCCGGGCTCGAAGAGAACGGCGGACTTTTGCAACGATCGGACACGTTGCGGCGAGCCGCCAATACCATCGTCGAGCATTTTGCCCCGACCTTTGTCATCGTCGACGAAGGCGCCCAAACGCTCTACTTTTCCTCCGGCACCGGAAAATATCTGCAGCCCGCCGCCGGTCCGCCCAATCGCGACATTGTCGGGATGTGCCGTCCGGGTTTGCGCGCCGATCTGCGCGCGGCGCTTCACCGCGCCAAAGAAACCGGGCAGCGCGTTTTGCGCGATCGCATTCACGTGCAGATCAACGGGGGCGTTCAGATGATCAGCCTCGCGGTCGAGCCGATCATCGAAGGAAAAGAGATTGCCTATGGGATCGTGTTCACCGATCGCGGACCGGCTTCGGCACAGAGTGAAACAGCTCGCACGGAGCGACCGGAAGGCCAGGACACTACGGTTCAGTTGATCGAGAAGGAACTGCAGGAGACCAAGGAGCGACTGCAGTCGACCATTGAGGAGCTCGAAACGGCAAACGAGGAGTTCCGCTCGTCCAATGAAGAGCTGCTCTCGGTCAATGAGGAACTGCAATCGACCAATGAAGAGCTCGAGACCTCAAAAGAAGAATTGCAATCGGTAAATGAGGAGTTGCAAACGGTCAACAACGAGCTCGGCACCAAGATCGAGGAATTGGACCGGGCTAACAGCGATCTCAATAATTTGTTTCGAAGTACACAGATAGCGACGATCTTCCTCGACCGAAATCTGGAGATTCGCAGTTTCACCCCGGCCGTGACCAAGCTGTTCAATCTCATTCCGGGTGACAGCGGGCGACCCCTGACCGACATTGTCAGCCGCATAGACTATCCGGACCTGGAGCAGGATATGCGCCGGGTCTGTGCCGGGGAGGAGGTGCCGGAACGCTCGGTCAGCCACGTCAGCAGAAGCGGTTATTACCTCACCCGCATCCTCCCTTACCGCGTTGCGAACAATCAAATCGACGGTGTGCTATTGACGTTTGTCGACGTCACAAGCCTCGTCGCGGCCGAGGAGCAGCAGAAGGTGCTCGCCTCCGAACTCAGCCACCGGGTCAAGAATACCCTCGCGGTTGTCTCGGCGATCGCTGAACGGACATTGTCCGATGGCGATGCCAAGGAGAATCTGATCGGTCGGCTTCACTCCCTCGGTCACACCCATGACGTGCTGTCGGAGAGCGGCTGGACGGAAGCCGGATTACGTGAGCTGATCGTTGCCGAGCTGTCTCCGCATGGAGCCGGCGACGGCGCTCTGCAGATCAGCGGACCGCCGGTCATGCTCAGGCCTCAAGCCGCTCTGTTCATCGCTCTGGCGGTTCACGAGCTGTCGACCAACGCCGCAAAATACGGTGCGCTCTCGGTTCCCGGCGGTCGACTCACGGTTTCTTGGATCATCGCCGGGGATCGACAGGCGCGGCTGGAGATCAATTGGCAGGAAGAGGGTGGGCCAAAGGTCGATGGCTTTGGGACACCCGGTTTCGGTACGGAACTTATCGAGCGCGGCATTCGTTTCGAACTGCAGGGCGAGGCAAAGCTAGAGACGGTTGACGGAGGCCTTCATTGTAGGATTGTGATCCCGGCAAACCCGCGGAATCTAACCTTCGCTCGTCCGGGACAGGTATAGAGTACCGATCATGAAAGATGCACTCAAGGGGGTCAGGGTTTTAGTCGTCGAAGACGAATATTTTATCGCTATACTGATTGAGGAAATATTGGAATCAGCGGGGTGCGTTGTGATGGGCCCGATCCCGCGACTTCCGGACGCGCTCGATGCGGTGGATCATCAAGACTATGACGTTGCTGTGCTTGACGTAAACCTGGCCGGCGAGTGGATCAATCCGGTCGCCGACGCCCTATCCGAAAGGAATGTGCCCTTCCTGTTCGTCACCGGGTATGGGGCAAATGCTCTACCGAGCGAGCACGCCCAACGACCGCATATCTGTAAGCCGTTCCGGATGGCCGATCTTCTGGGTGCCGTGTCGAATCTCGTAAAGCCGCCGACGATGTACGCACGGCCTGGGTAGCGTGGTAGGCGAGATCGACAAGAGCCGAGAAAAGGCGGCGCGCAGAACCGATCACACCGCGCGATTGGACGCGTCACGCGCTCGCCTAATCTCATCTCGAAAGCTCTGCCAAAGCACAGCGGTTATTATTCGTGAAACTCACGTGACGATCGGCCGGACGCTGGAGAAGCTCGGCGGGGCCGAGTGCCAAACTGGCCCCACCGAACCTATTGGACTATCGCCTCAGGATGCGGCAATCAAACGTACGGAAGACCCGGTGCTACAGGCTCGCCGACGTGTCGCCGAGGCAGAAGGCCACATCGAACGGCAGGAAGCTCTGATCGCAAGGCTGTCGGATAGTAACAAGTATGTCGCCCTTGCGGGCGCGTCAAGAAAAGTACTTGCCACTTTGAAAGAAACACTTCGGCTGGCGCGTGACCAACTCGCGCTCGAACTGAAGAAGTAATCCACTTAAACCGCCTTTCGAAGTATCGGAGCTTCGTTACGGCAACGCGAAGAGGAACCGGCTTGGGCGGATTTGCGTTTGATTAATACGAGGGCGTCAGGAGATCCGTATGGCTGATGCCGGGAGCGAATTGAGCGGACGCCACCCCGACGGTCCGCGGCGGCGCGATCGGATTGTGATCGGCGGCTCGGCCGGCAGCCTCGACACGTTGCGCGCAATCGCGCGTCACTTCCCAGCCGAGTTTCTTGGGTCAATCTTTGTTGTCGCTCATATCGGGCAGAGCCGCAGCACCTTGCCCGACCTGCTCCGGAAAGCTGGCAGGCTTTCTGCCTCACACCCGCAGGAAGAGGAGCCGATCAGAAGGGGCCACATATACGTGGCGCCCCCTGATCGTCATCTGCTGATCGAGCACGGCAAGGTCTGCCTATCCCGGGGGGCCCCCGCGAGCATTTTACGAGGCCGGCGATCGATCCTTTGTTTCGCTCGGCTGCTGCGGCCTCCGGACCCCAGGTTATCGGTATCGTGTTGAGCGGGGTTAGGAAGCGATGGTGCTGCCGGGCTTGATGCGATCCGGCGGAGCGGCGGGTTGATGGTCGTGGAAGATCCCTCTGAGGCAACCTTTCCTGACATGCCGCTGACCGCGGCTTCAATCTGCAAACCCCACTTCTTGGTTCGCGCCGCCGAAATCCCCTCCCTTCTCGTCAGGCTCTCGGAGGAAGTAGTCGAAGGGACGAGCGCAACAGAGGAAGCGCCTGTCGCGATGGAGATGGAAAACCTCGGACGTCCGATTGCGTTCAGCTGCCCGGAATGTGGCGGCGCGCTCAAACCCTTCCCCGGAACCGGTCTACGACAGTACAGCTGCCATATCGGGCACCGCTTTGGCGCCGCGGAGCTGTTGGAAGCGCAATCCGAAGGGGTCGAGAAGGGTGTCAATATCGCGATTCGTATGCTGAGCGAGCAAGCCGAGTTCGCCCGTCAGATGATAGAGGGCGCGCGCGATGCGCCGCTCGAGAATGGCCTCGTCTATTGGGAGCGGCTGCAGGTCCAAGCCGAGGAGCAAATCGAGACTCTTCGGCGCTTTCTGGAGCAGCGCCCTGTTGTCCGCGGTGAAACAGGAGCTGCCGACACTTGAGCCGCCCACCAGCTAAGCCTGAAACATGCCATGGTAACGGCGAATTTCCAGTCGCTTTTCTAAATCCTCGGCCATCCGATCGTAGGTTAGCGCAACATTTGCCATAGTCTCCTTGGCTGCGTCAGAGGTAAACCCATCTGCCTCTGTGCGTATTTCTTCCGCCATGAGGCGCCACCAGCACGCCCGTTCTATCGTTTCCGATTGAAATGTCGCTTGAAGACCTCGGCCTCCTCTTCCTTAGTAAATTGGACGTGTATAATAGTGCTATCCTGTTCGAGGTCGTACTTGAAGCTGGATGGAGCGCAGCTGTGGCCGTCAAGCCATCCACGCATCTTGGCCATTTCGAATGAGAGATCGACCGTGGGAGGCAGCTTGATGATTATGGTCCGCATCGTGATCTGACCCCACTTGCGGCTCGACTAATTTCCCTCCAACCGTCGTTCCATGTCCTTGGCCATCCGATCGAGCGTTTGCGCAGCGTAAAGCATCGTATGCTTTGCTGATGCAGAGGAAAAGCCGTCGGCCTCAGTGCGTATTTCCTCCGCCATCAGACGCCACCAGCAGATCTTGGACATCGTTCCTTGTGCGGAGTTTTCCTCCGAGCCTCCAAATTGAGCTTTAAACGCATCCGCCTTATTATCTTCGTAGAAATCCGCATGGATGACGTACCAACCTGAAAGGTGATCGCAGGTAAATCGGTTAGGCTGACAGCGGTGATCGTCCAGCCAGAGGCCCATCGCCTTCATCGTCCCGGAAATGTCGGCGGCCCGGTGCAACTTGATGACGATATTACGCATACCCGTCCCTCCCACCTTTCGCTAATAATACGCACAAACAACGCCGCGCATCTATGGTGTTGGGTGCCGAGGGCCAGAAAATCCTGACTGGGCGCGGTTCCCAAGGACCGAGGCACCACGACGCCGGAGCGTCACCGCCGGGAACGGGTTGAACAGCTCTAGCGGCTCGGGCCGCCGACGAGACTCACGGGATTGGTAGCGCCGGTCCTCGTCCCGATGACGGCCGCCAAAGGCGGTTGCCGCAACCGCAATGAATGCCCCGGTCAACAGGTGATACCGGTATAAATTGAACGGGCGGCACCGGCGTTCCCCAGGGGAACCGACAAAACCGGCCAGCAGTTTGCACGCATACCGACATGCAACGCAGGCGCCTTGCCATGATGGCTTCTGACACTGAGTTTGCATGAAGAATTGCTTTTGCCCAGACGGGGTCGCGGCAAAATGTTGACGATTGCCGAGGCGCAGCAGCAGACCGAGCTCTTCCTTACCGGGCAGATGATCGAGGCGCTGCAAGCGGTCGAATACGAGTTGCCGAGCTTTGAGGCCGAGCCGCGAGAGGTGCAACTCGGCAATGTCGTGCGCTCCCGGGTGCAGATCCGCCATGTGCGCGGTGCTTCGGATGCCACTTATCTCGTCAACAGCTTTGGCCACGAACTGCTGATGCAGCTGCAGCTCAACGTTCATCGATTGGTTGTCGTATACCGCGTGCCGGCACTGGATGCGCTCGATGCGAATACGCTTGCGGTGCGGCTCGAACGCTGGCGCTTGGGTGCCGAGCATGCCGGATGGAAATTCGGCTGGCGCGACGCGCCGGTCGCGGGTGACCGTGGCCAGCGCTATGTGGAAACCTACTGCTATGCCTTCGCCGGCCGCGATTTTCTCGAGGACAAGGTGCAGCAACTTTACTGGCGCACCGATATCGTGCAGATGAACCGATATTTCATGCTCGAGGCGGCACATAGCGGCATCCGCCTTTCCCCGCGCCAGGCGGGATTTCCGCTGTAGCGCGCCGCGCGCCGAAGCAAGTTAGGTGGTTGCGGCCCGATTTATCTCGGCTTCCGCGCGTAGCCAATGATCGAGATGGTGGCCCTCCGTTTGGCTTCCTCCTCCCAGATTGCATAGGCTCGCTCGCGAATAATCTACTCGTTCGTGGCTTGCCCGTCTCCTGAGGAGATCGCTGCGACAACCTCCGGCTCGGTTTGCCGCGTCGCGGCGGTTGATGTCGCTGGTTTCTGGTCCATTGAGCGCTTCATGAGCCTTTCATCCGTCCCGAGGTATAGGGGGTCAGCGCTCGATCGCCCACAAACGGAATGCGCCCCGCCGTCCTAATCGTCGTCATCCAGTGTAAAGCCCACCTTGAGAGTGACCTGGTAGTGTGCGACCTTGCCGTCTTCGACATGGCCGCGCGTCTCCACCACCTCAAACCAGCCAACCTGACGCAGCGTGCGCGAGGCGCGGCCGACTGCATTCTGGATCGCATCTTCAATGCTCTTGCCGGAAGAGCCTGCGACCTGAATGATTCTATAGACGTGATCGGGCATCGTCTCTTCTCCGATGATGGAAAACGACTCGGTTTGGCTCATTGCAAAACGCCTGCGCGCGGATTTTCTCCCGTCCCGCAGTGATAAAATTACGGGCCATATCTGAACAGCACAACCGCAGCCCAAAACACGGCATGATTGCCTACGCCGATTTTTCGCGCCCCATCTCCATTGGCACCGTCTCGGCGCTTAGAAAAGCTCTTGGATAATCGATTGGTGGCGAAAACGATGTCGGCGACTTTTTAGCACCAAGAACCTTCTCTATCAAAGCCGCAAGCTGCTGCTGCCGAAACGGTTTGTTCAGGCGCGGAAGACCGAATAGCTCGTCGGCCGCCTCACCATATCCGGTGATGATGACGACCGGCAAACCAGGACGAACGCCGTCAATTTGAGCAGCAAGCCTGGTGCCGGTAACGCCCGGCATCGCATAATCGGTAAGGACGAGATCGATCTCCTGTGCCGAGCGCAGCACGTCGAGCGCGACTGCGGCCGATGCCGCCTCGACCACCGAGTGGCCGAGATCCTCGACCATCGCAGCAGTGCTCGCCAACACACTGGGATCGTCATCGACAAGGAGCACTCGGACCGGAGGAATCTCGACCGGCTGCGCGTGCGGTTTTTCCGGCTCGACCGGCCGGGTCTGCGATCCCGGGAACCAGAGCTCGACATTGGTGCCGAGACCCGGTCGACTGCAGATCCGCATGGCGCCACCCGACTGGCCGGTCAGCCCATCCACCATAGACAGGCCGAGACCAGTGCCCCGACCCAGATCCTTGGTCGTGAAGAATGGTTCGGCGGCCCGTTTCAGCGTCGTTTCGTCCATACCGCAACCGGTGTCGCCGACCCCGATTACGACGTAATCGCCAGGATCGACTCCCTGCATGTGGCCGGCGGTCACATGCTCGGCATGAGCTGTGATCCTGAGATTCCCGCCATCCGGCATCGCATCGCGGGCATTCACAGCAAGGTTCAAAAGGGCCAGTTCGAGCTGGTTCGGGTCGACACGGATAGCAGCAAGATCGGGTTGAAACTCGGGGATAACCTCGATCGCCGGTCCAACCGAGCGACGCAACATCTCGATCATGCTGCCGACGAGCTTGGCGACATCTACGGCTTCCGGCTTGAGCTCCTGGCGCCGAGCGAACGCCAACATACGTTGCGTCAGCGAGGCTCCGCGCTCAGCCCCCTCAATCGCGCCGTCAATGAGCTTCAGCAGCTTGGGATCGTCCACAAAGTTGTCTCGAAGCACATCGAGATTGCCTAGTATTGCCATCAGCAGATTATTGAAGTCGTGAGCCACCCCTCCGGTCAATTGCCCGAGACTCTCCAGCTTCTGCATTTCGTGCACTTGCGCGAGAGCTGCTTCGCGCTCGCGGGTGCGTTGTTCGACGCGCCGCTCGAGCTCGGCGTTCGCCTGGGCGAGCTCTGCCGTCCGTTCGGCCACTCGGGTTTCCAGTTCTGCATTCAGCAGCTCGAGCTGCCGGGTCTTCCGATACAGCTCGGCAAACACCTTGACCTTGGCCCTCAGCAGTTCCGGGATGACCGGTACTGGAACGTAATCGGCGGCCCCAAGCTCGTACCCGCGCAGCAAGTCGAGATCGGTTACCTGGATCGCCGATACAAAGATGATTGCGGTCTTCTGAAATCGCGGATGCTCGCGGACCATCGCGGCCAGCTGAAAACCGTCGAGATCGGGCATGCAGACATCGATCAGCATGATAGCGATGTTGCGCTTCAACAAGATCTCCAGGGCTTCCGTTGCCGAGCCGGCCTTGATCAGGTTCTCACCGAGCTGCGCCAGGATCGCCTCATAGCTCAACAGCTTGGCTGGTTGGTCGTCGACCAGCAGGATGTCGACCTTTTCCTGCTCGATCACGGTGCCCCCCTCCCGCTGCCAGTGTGGTGCCGATCAAGCGGGCAGCTCCCGCAGCCTTTCCTTCGTCGCCCCCGCCGCGAAAGCCGGGGTCCACGGCGATAGGGGTTGCGTCCGCTGCTCTGGATGCCCGCTTCCGCGGG
>Ga0306920_100004029_pt1 | contig 18768 bp, 15 predicted proteins | sample flu12Cox44000170_FD_204666 | JGI IMG/M metagenome (GOLD analysis project Ga0306920, IMG submission 204666) | Lab enrichment of tropical soil microbial communities from Luquillo Experimental Forest, Puerto Rico - flux4day.12C.oxic.44.000.170 (v2)... | ecosystem: Environmental > Terrestrial >... | reverse complement strand
CGGCCAGCAGCGCGTCGCACTCGGCTACCGCATGACCTACGAGGGGATCCGCAAGCAGGGGGACGGCAAGGACCGGGTGATGATCGCGGTCGACGCCCCGGAGCGGAAGTTCGAGGCGGTGCCGGCGCTCTACTGGAGCGCCTACAACCAGGGCTACATGAAGAAGCCGCACATCGAGCGCTTCCTGACCCATGACATCTACATCTCGCCGCTCGAGATGGTGGGCGAGGACGACAATCAGGGCGCGGTGTGGTTGGCAAAGAACGAGACCAGGCAGATCGGGCAGGTCAAGTACACGTTCGTCGGCTTCGACATCCAGGGCATGGGCACGCCGCAGATGAGCATCGCCGCCCAGCTCCGGGTCGAGATCGGCGGGCGCACCGTGCACGCGCGACCCAAGGTCGAGATGCGCGGGGGAGCGATGCAGCGCATCCCCGACTACCTGCCGGGGGGCGGCTCGGTCGAGATGGCGAGCGCCGATCCCAACACCGGCAAGGTGGCGCTGATCCTGCCCGGCACCGTGGCCAAGTCGAATCAGGACGTGCTGGCGGTCGAGGTCAGCACCAAGCCGCTCATCAACCTGGTGTGGATCGGGGCGATCATCATGCTGTCGAGCGTGTTCCTGAGCGCGATCCGGCGGCTGATGGATCTGCGCGCCGCCCGCTGATCCAGTCCACCCCAGGGAGCCCTCCCGCCCGGAGCACCCGGATGAACGACCAGGACCTCGTCGAACGCCTGGTGGCGCACCGTACGCTGGGGCGCGCGCCGCGCGAGCAGCTGGAGTGGCTGGCCGCTCACGGCACCCTGGCGCGAGTGCCGGTGGGGGAGGTGCTGGCGAACACGGCGGGGGAGATCCGGTCGCTCTATGTCGTGCTCTCCGGACACCTGGCCGTGCGGGTGGACCGCGGCGGCGGCCCGCGCAAGGTCATGGAATGGTGGGGGGGCGACGTGAGCGGCCTGCTGCCGTACTCACGCATTCAGAGCGCGGTCGGACGCGTGAGCGTGGAAGAGCCGTCCGAGGTCCTGGTCGTGGACCGCGATCACTTCCGGGAAATGACGGCCCGCTGCCATGAGCTGACCGCGATCCTGGTCCACGTCATGCTCGACCGTGCCCGCCACTTCACCTCGAGCGACCTCCACGACGAGACGCTGCGCTCGCTGGGGCGGCTCTCGGCCGGTCTCGCGCACGAGCTGAACAACCCCGCGTCGGCGGTGGCGCGCAGCGCCCGGGAGCTGGCCGCGCGCATGTTCGAGATGGAGGCGGCGGCGCTGGCGCTCGGCGCGGTGCGGCTCTCGGCGGAGCAGTTCGAAGCGATTGGCCGCGCGCGGGCGCAGGCCGACGATCCCGCCGCCCGCGCCGCCCTGTCGCCGCTGGAACGGGCCGACCGCGAGGAGGCGATTGCGACCTGGGCCGCCCGCCACCGGCTGCGCGGGGAGGTGGTGGACGGGCTGGCGGCGACCGCCCTCACGGCCGAGAGCCTGGACCATCTCGCCGCGGTGCTGGGCGAGGACGCGCTGGTGTTCGCGCTCCACTCGATCGCGGCCGGGCAGCAGACGCGCCAGCTGGCCAAGGAGATCGAGATCGCGGCGGGGCGCATCCACTCGCTGGTGGCCGCGATCAAGGGTTTCTCGCACATGGACCGCGCCAACCTGTCGAGACCGGTGGCGATCGGCCAGGGCCTCTCGGATACGCTCGCGGTGCTGGGCGGGAAGGCGCGCGGGAAGTCGCTGGACGTCACGGTCCGGATCGAGGACGGACTGCCCGAGGTCCAGGGCTTCGGCGGCGAGCTCAACCAGGTGTGGGCGAACCTGATCGACAACGCGATCGACGCCGCGCCGGAATCGGGGCGGGTCGAGGTGACCGCGACCCGCCAGCGTGACGCGGTGGTGGTGAGCGTCGTGGACAACGGGCCGGGCGTGCCCGCCGAGCTGGGGGAGCGGATCTTCGAGCCGTTCTTCACCACCAAGGAGATGGGTCAGGGCACGGGGCTCGGCCTCGACATCGCGCGGCGCCTGGTGCGCCAGCACGACGGGCAGATCGAGGTCGATTCGCGGCCGGGCCGCACCGAGTTCCGCGTCACCCTGCCGGGGGCGAGAGAGGCGAGCGGTGGCTAAGCCGGTCCTGCTCGCGGTGGACGACGATCGGGAGGTGCTGGGCGCCGTCGAGCGCGACCTGAGGCGTCGCTACGCCGACCGCTACCGAATTCTCACCGCGACATCGGGGGCGGAAGCGCTGGAGGCGATCCGCCAGTTGCGCAAGCGGGCCGGCTCGGTCGCCCTGTTCCTCGTCGACCAGCGCATGCCGCAGATGACCGGCACGATGCTCCTGTGCTCGGCGCGCAAGCTCTATCCGGAAGCGATGCGCGTCCTGCTCACCGCCTACGCCGACACCGAGGCCGCGATCGCCGCGATCAACGAGTGCGGGCTCCACCACTACCTGATGAAACCCTGGGATCCGCCGGAGCAGCGGCTCTACCCGGTGCTCGACGATCTGCTGGCGGAGTGGGCGGCGCGCGTGCGCCCGGCGTTCGAGGGCATCCGCGTCGTGGGGTCGCGCTGGTCGCCGCAGAGTTACGCGGCCCGCGAGTTCCTGGCGCGCAACCAGGTGCCCTACCAGTGGATCGACATGGAACAGGACGCCGCCAGCCGCGAGCTGGTGGTGTCGATCGCCGGCGAATCCCCGCGCCTGCCCGTGGTCCTGTTCCCGGATGGCAGCAGCCTGATCGCTCCGGACCAGGCGGAGCTGGCCGGGAAGGCCGGCCTTCACACCTCGGCGGCGCGGCCCTTCTACGACGTGGTGATCATCGGCGGAGGGCCGGCGGGGCTCGCGAACGCCGTCTACGCGGCGTCCGAGGGGCTCCACGCGCTGCTGATCGAGCAGCACGCGCCGGGCGGGCAGGCCGGGACCAGCTCGATGATCGAGAACTACCTCGGCTTCCCGGGCGGAGTGACCGGCGCCGACCTCGCGCAGCGGGCGGCGGCCCAGGCCCGCCGCTTCGGGGCCGAGATGCTGGTCGGGCGGTCGGTCACGGGGCTGAGGCGCGAGGATCCCTACCGGATCGTGAGCCTCGGCGACGGGAAGGAGGTCTCGAGCCACGCCCTGGTGCTCGCCACCGGGATGGCGGTGCGGGAGCTCGACATTCCCGGCGTCGCGCCGTTGATCGGCGCCGGGGTCTACTATGGCGCGGCAATGTCGGAGGCCGCCCTCTACCGCGGTCAGGACGTCGCGATCGTTGGAGGCGCCAACTCCGCGGGCCAGGGGGCGCTCTTCTTCTCGCGCTACGCGCGCAGCGTGACGCTCGTGGTCCGCAAGCCCTCCTTGAGCCCGGCGATGTCGCGCTACCTCGTGGACCGCATCGAGGCGACCGAGAACATCCGGGTCCTCACCCACTCGGAGCTGATCGAGGCGCGCGGGGACGGTCACCTCGAGCGGCTCGCGCTGCGCGACGCGGCCGGCGGGGGGACGCGGTGGCTCGATGTGGCGGCACTGTTCGTCTTCATCGGCGTGGCGCCGCGCACCGAGGCTTTCGCCGGATTCGTGGAGCTGGACGAGAAGGGATTCATCGTCACCGGCCCGGACCTGTCACGCCGGAAGGTGGCCTGGCCGCTGGAGCGCGATCCGCTGATGTTCGAGACCAGCGTCCCCGGCGTGTTCTCCGCGGGCGACGTACGGTCCGGGGCCAACCGCCGCATCGCGGCGGCGGTGGGCGAGGGTTCGGCGACCATCTACTCGGTGCACCGCTACCTGCAAACGGTGTGACCGCTGCAGGTTCGCCGGGTCAGTGGGCGCTGCGGCAGAGGCAACGAGCGCGCCGGGCCATCTTTTTTACGCTTGCTAGCTGCACAGATGTGCAGTAGCTTGGGCGAGTGGGACAACCCCGGAACCGGCGAGGCGCACGGCGATGTTCGAATCACTCAGCGATCCGATCGACGTGCTCACCTCGTTCGTGGACGGGCAGATGCAGCCACTGAGGTTCCGCTGGAAGGGGCGGGTGATCCGGGTGCGGAAGGTCTCGGGCCAATGGGTGCGCCGCGAGGGCCAGACCCTGCTGCGCTACTTCGCGGTCGAGGGTGGGCACTCCGACACCTACGAGCTGTGCTACGACCCGCGCGGCCCGCGCTGGGTGCTGAGCCGGGCGTGGAGCGGCGCCTCGTGAAGCGCTGGAGCGGAGCGATCGCGTGATCCTGCTCGTCGACATGGACGCCTTCTTCGCCTCGGTCGAGCAGGCCCACCACCCCCACCTGCGCGGGGTGCCGGTGATCGTGTGCGGCGATCCGTCGCGCCGCGGGGTGGTGACCGCGGCGTCGTACGAGGCGCGCCAGTTCGGGGTGAGCGCCGGCATGCCGCTCGCCGAGGCGCGCCGGCTGTGCCCGCACGCCCGCTACGTCGAGGGGAACCCCGACAAGTACGTGGCGCTATCGCTCCAGCTCCTCGACCTCTACACCACCTACACCCCCGACGTGGAGCCGTTCAGCGTCGACGAGGCGTTCGTGGGGCTGGGACGCAGGTGCACGCTCGATCAGGCGTCCGGAGTGGCGCGCGAGATCCAGGCTCAGATCGACCGCCGCTTCGGGCTCGGGGCTTCGATCGGCGTGGGGCCCAACAAGCTGATCGCCAAGATGGCGGCGGGGCTCCAGAAGCCGCGCGGGCTCACCGCGCTCGACGAGGAAGGTTTTCGCGCGGCGTTCTGGCCGCGCGACATCCAGGAGATGTGGGGCGTGGGACCCAAGCTCGCCATGCGCATGCGGTCGCTCGGGTGTAAGACCGTCGGCGATCTGGCCCACGCCCCCGAACCGTTGCTCAAGACCGCCTTCGGCATCATCGGGCCGCAGCTGCGCGAGGCGGCGTGGGGACGCGACGACACGCCGCTTCAGCCTTATCATCGGGGCGTGGACGCGAAATCGATGGGGCACGAGGTGACGCTATCCGAGGATTGTGCCGAGCCGGCGTACCTCGAAGGCACGCTGCTCAGGCTCACCGACCAGGTCGCGCGCCGGCTGCGGGGCGAGGGCTACCTCGGCCGCACGGTGGCGATCAAGCTCCGCAACCGGCGCTTCGAGACCACGATCCGCCAGCGCGCGCTGCCCGAGCACACCGCCGACTGCGCCACCATCCTGGCGGTCGCGCGCACGTTGCTCGACCAGCACTGGCATGGCGAGCCGCTGCGGCTCATCGGGCTCACGGTCTCGGCGCTCGAGCATCGCAGGGGGGGTGAGCAATCCGAGCTGTTCGCCGCGGGGGCGAAAGCGCGAAAGCTCGAGCAGGCGCTCGATCAGGTGCGCGACCGTCTGGGCGAGGCGAGCGTGGTGCCGCTGGGATCGCTCACCCATCGCCGCTCGCTCGGCCACGTGCCGTTCGGCGCCCCGGCGCTGCGCGTGCGCGCGCGTCCCGCCCCGACCCCGGGGGCGCCACCCGCTCCGCACTAGACCATGCCCGACGCCCCCCGGGTTCCGCACCGCATCGTCATCGGCACCTCGGGCTACTCGTTCGCCGACTGGGTGGGACCGTTCTATCCGCCCGGCACCCGCTCCGGGGACTTCATCACCTACTACGCGCGCCACTTCGAAGCGGTCGAGGTCAACTCGACCTACTACCGCATCCCCAACCCGCGCGTGATCGAGCTGATGGAGAAGAAGACCCCTCCGGGCTTTCGCTTCGTGGTCAAGCTCAACCAGGCGATGACCCACGAGAGCTCGCGGGACCCCGCACTCTACCGCGAGTTCCTGGACGCGCTCGAGCCGCTCAAGTCCGCCGGTAAGTACGACGGCCTGCTGGCCCAGTTCCCGTGGGCGTTCCGCCGCACCGCCGCCTCGCTCGCCCATCTCGAGACCCTGCGCGCGCTGCTGCCCGGCGAGCCGCTGTTCGTCGAGTTCCGCCACGACTCGTGGAACGTGCCGGAGACCGCCTCCTGGCTCCGGGAGCGGGCGCTCGGCTTCTGCGCGGTCGACGAGCCTAGGCTCGAGGGGCTGATGCCGCCGGTGACGATGGTGACCGCGCCCGACGCCTACGTGCGCTTCCACGGCCGCAACGCCCGCAACTGGTGGCGCGGCGACCGCGCCGAGCGTGGCGCGCGCGCCGCGGTCGCGGTGCCGGAGCCGGTCCCGCCGATGTCGGCGCCACCCGCGCAGGGCGCCCTGTTCGAGCCCGCCGGCGCGGCGCCCGCACCGCGCCCCAGCACCGATCGCTACGACTACAATTACAGCGAGCGCGAGCTCAGGGAGTGGCTGGGGAAGATCCAGGAGCTGGCCCAGCAGGCGCGGCGCACCTATCTCTTCTTCAACAACTGCCACGCCGGCCAGGCGGCGCGCAACGCCAAGCTCATGCAGGAGCTATTGCGCCAGCAGAAGCTCCCCGCCTAGGATCCGGCGGGGCGCTTCGCGGTCAGGCGCCCCCGGCCACTCCGTCACCGCGGGACCAACCGTGGGGGAGGCGTCATGCGCGCCACGGCTCACGTTCTCCTGATGCTCGGGCTCCTGAGCGGCGGAACGAGCCGCGCGGCGCCCGCGGCGCCGGCGGCCGCCGATTCGATCCCGCACCTCGCCGACCGCGACCGGATCCGCCTCGCCGAGGTGTTTCGACTCGCGGATGCCGTGCAGGACCAGGTGTGGCCGCAATGGAGCAGCGCACCGTTCGCGGTCCTGCTGGTGACGCCGGGGATCGAGTTCCTGGTGCGGCATCCGGCTCCCGACAGAGACTTCACGGCCGGCCCCTTCGATTCGCTGCTCGGCTCGCGCGTCTACTGGCGACGTCGCGTGTTCCCGGTAACTTTTCAGGCCACCTTCCCCGCGGTGGGAGGGGTTTCGACCATCGTGATCGGACAGGCGGAGAGCTCGCAGCCGCCCCAGACCTCGACGCGCTGGGTCCTCACCGTCATGCACGAGCACTTCCATCAGTGGCAGGAGAGCCGGCCCGGCTATTATGCCGCGGTCGACAGCCTGCGTCTCGCGCGCGGCGACACGACCGGCATGTGGATGCTCGATTTCCCCTTCCCATATGCCGACTCGACGATCGCCAGGGGCTTCGAGGCGCTGTGCCGGCGCAGCGCCCGTGCGCTGCGCGCCCGCGGCACCGCGGCCTTCGCCGGCGCCTACGATTCGTGCGACGCCGCGCGACGGAGCTTCTGGAGCCACGTGTCGGGCGACGATGCGCGCTACATGGCGTTCCAGCTCTGGAAGGAAGGGGTGGCCCGCTACACCGAGTACGACGTGGCGCGCACCGCGGCGACCCGCTACCCGCCGAGCGTTTCGTACCGCGGGCTCGCGGATTACACCTCCTTCGCCGTCGAGGCGGAGAACGCGCTCGGCCGGATCCTCGACGAGTTGTCGAGGCTCAGCCTGCCGAAGTGGCAGCGAACCGCGGTCTACCCTGCCGGCGCCGCCGAGGCCCTGCTGCTCGACGAGCGGCAGCCCGGTTGGAAGGTGGCCTACACCCGCGAGCGCTTCTCGATCGAGCGTCTGTTTCCCCGCGACGGCCGCTAGCGCAGGCTCGCAATCTTCGAATGACCGACACGGCGTCATGGTAGAGTGGCGCACGCGAAAGACCTCCGTCCGTGGAGAAATGACCCTGAACCAGCGCCTTCTACCACGCGGAGGTGGCTGGGCGCTCACCACTTCCCCTACGGGGGCCGCGCATGAAACGCGTCACCGGCATCGGCGGCATCTTCTTCAAGGCGCGCAACCACGCCGCGTTGTCAACGTGGTACCGGGATCGTCTCGGCATCCCGGTCGAGGAGTGGGGCGGCGCCACCTTTCACTGGCGCGACGAGGCGGACCCCAGGCGCCGTGGCACCACCGTCTGGAGTCCTTTCAAAGCCGACACGAAACACTTCGCGCCCTCGGAGCGCGAGTTCATGGTCAACTTCCGCGTCGACGACGTGCGGACGCTGCTGGCGCAACTGAAAGCCGAGGGCTGCACGGTCGTGGGCGACGTCCAGGAAAGCGAGTACGGCGTCTTCGGCTGGGTGATGGACCCCGAAGGCAACAAGATCGAACTCTGGCAGCCGCCAGCGAGCGAGCTCGACAAGACCTGACGGCCCCGAAGCAGATCCTCCGGGGCCGTGGCGCCGGGAATCCTCCGGCCCAGCACCGGTGCGCGCCTGGCGCTGCTCGGCGGCCCGGCACGGCGTTGCTACTCGGCGTGCCCCTTGCGCGCCGCTTCGGGCGGAGCATCGGCCCCCTCCGGCGCCTGGCTGTGGCGATTGTTGCGGCGCTCGGCGGTGATCGCGGGGTGCTTCTCCTGGATGAACTCCTCGCACTCGCGCACGTCCTCGAGGCTGCCGAGGAACAGCGGGGTGCGCTGGTGGAGCGCGGTGGGCACGATGTCCATGATGCGCTGGTGCCCGTCGCTGGCCGCGCCGCCGGCCTCCTCGGCGATGAACGCGAGCGGCGCCGCCTCGTAGAGCACGCGCAGCTTGCCGCGCGGATTGCGGTGGTCGCCGGGGTAGAGATAGATGCCGCCGTAGAGGAGGTTGCGGTGGAAGTCGGCGACCAGCGAGCCGACGTAGCGCGAGCTGTAGGGGCGCCGCGTGGCGGGGTCGTCCATCTTGAGCCAGTCGACGTAGCGCTTGGGGCCGTCGCTCCAGCGGAAATAGTTGCCCTCGTTGGTGCTGTAGATGCGGCCGCGCGTCGGGGTGCGGATGTTGGGGTGCGAGAGCAGGAACTCGCCGATGTTGGGCTCGAAGGTGAAGCCGTGGACGCCCTGTCCGGTGGTGTACACCAGCATGGTGCTCGAGCCGTACATCACGTAGCCCGCGCACACCTGCCGGTAGCCGGGCTGCACGCAGTCGGCGACCCCGCCGCTGCCGCGGCGCGAAATGCGCGGCAGCACCGAGAAGATGGTGCCGATGTTCACGTTGGCGTTGATGTTCGAGGAGCCGTCGAGCGGGTCGAAGTTGATGACGTACTTGCCGACGGGCTGGCCCTCGGGCACCGGGACGATGTCCTCGTCCTCCTCGGAGGCCAGCACCGCGAGCTGGCCGGTCGAGCCCAGCACGCGATGGAGCGTCTCGTGCGCGAACTGATCGAGGCGCTGGACCTTCTCGCCGTGGACGTTCTCGCGCCCGGTGTAGCCCAGGATGTCGACCAGCCCGGCGCGGATGACCTCGGCGTTGATCATCTTGGAGGCGAGCGCGATGTCGGTGAGCAGATCGGTGAACTCGCCGCTCGCCTCGGGGTGGAGGCGCTCCTGCTGCAGGATGAACTGGGCGAGGGTGAGCGACGTCGACATGGCGATCAGTCCGAGAGCCCGCGCACGTCCTCGGGGGCGCGGGCGGCGCGCGCCGCGCCGGCGGTGGGGAAGGAGCCGGGCACGAACGGGGCGTAGCGCGCCGCCAGGTCGCGCGTGCCGCCCGCCCGCAGGCGATGGAGCAGCAGCCGGAAGCGCTCCTCGAGCGCCCGGCCGATCGCCTCACGCACCGGCGCCGGCATGCCCCATAGCTCACGCTTGAACAGGCCGGTCGCCTTCTTGCGGGTCTTGTAGAAGAACTGCTCGTCGGTGTCGCCGGCCTTGCGCTCGTCGGCGGCGGCGCTGCGCAACCGCGCGTACATCGTCTGCCGGAGCTCGGGCGGGAAGGCGGGATGATCGAACACCATACTCTGGAAATCGGTGGCGAGATGGATCTCGCACGCGCCCAGCATGGGGAAGCGGTCGAACAGCTCGACGGGCAGCGTTGAGGCGCCGTGCTGGACCGCGCCGGCGAGCTGGTAGCGCTCGCGCGCGATGCGCGACAGCGACTCGAGGGCGTCGAAGTCGACCTTGACCTGGGCGATCGAGCCGTCGGGCAGCGGCACGCCGCCGTGCGAGGTGCCGGTCTGGATCGAGATCTTGCTGATCCCCGCCGCGCCCGGCGCCTGCCCGGCCAGCGCTGCGGCGTACACCTTCATGAACGCGTGGAGCTCCTCGGGGGTCGAGTTCTTGCCGCCCACCTCGCCGATCTCGCCGCCCACCGAGACCGTGACCCCGCGCGGCTCGAAGGCGCGGATGTGGGCGGTGAGCGCGGCGCACAGCCCGCCGTTCTGGGCCTGCTGGGCTTCGTGGCCGGGCTGCGACAGATCCACCAGGGTCGAGGTGTCCACGTCGATGTTGTAGAAGCCGGCGCCGATCGCCTCGGTGCTCAGGTCGCGCACCGCCTGGAGCTCGGACTCGGGCGCCGCGGCGTACTTCTTGGCGTTGATCTGGAAGTGGTCGCCCTGCAGGAACAGGGGTCCGCGCCAGCCCTCGCGCAGCGCGGCGCACATCACGACGAACGCGTACTCGGCCGGGCGCTGGTCCGTGTAGGTGATCTCGGAGCGCGCGATCTCGCAGATCACCGCGCCGGCGTCGAGGTCCCGGCGGGCGCGGAACAGGGCGCGCGCGGTGTCGTACGCCAGGATGCGGATGTTGATCGCCGGCACCGTGAAGTTGGCCGGCACCTCGCCACGACCGCGTGCCCGGTAGAGCCCGTCGATCGAAGCGGGGTAGAGGCCGACCGAGCGGGCCTGCTCGAGCACCGTGGCGCGCGCCGCCTCGCGCGCGTCCGGCTCGCCGAACACGCCGGTCCAGGCCAGGCGGTCGATGGCCTCGCCGTTGCCGGCCGCCACCGCGGCGCCGGCGTGGCGGACTTCATCCAGGGTCTTCAGTTCCATCCGGGAGTGCGGCTCCTCTGCGGGCGCGGGCGGGACGAGGCCCCGTCCGCTCGCCCGGTGCGGTTGGGAAGCGGCCTATCGCTGTGGAACAAGAGTATATCGCGCGCCGAGGGCCGGTGGCTACGGGCGCGGAGTTCCGGCAGCGCAGCAGGCCGGCGGCGAAAGCGCATTGCGCAGAGCCTACCCGCCGACCCGGTCTCCCTCCTGGGCGACCGCCTCGCCCAGGGCGGTGGTGCGGTCCCGGGCCGGCTCGAGCTCGCGGTAGCGGGCCGGATCGAAGCTGGCGATCCCGGGCGCGGGCCGGAAGGCGAGCAGCTCGGCCAGGTCCAGGGTGCAGGCCGCTGCCATTCCCATCCCGTGTCCCGTGAAGCCCGCGCACACCGCGAGCTGGTGCGAGGCGTCGAGCCAGCCGACCAGCGGCCGGCCGTCCCGCGCGAAGCCCATGGTGCCGGCCCAGCGGTGCTCGATGGTCGCGCCCTCGGGCACCAGGTCGCGCAGCCCGCGCTCGATCGCGTCCTGGATGCGCGGGGTGAGGTCGATGTCGAGGCCCACCTCGCCGTCGAGGTCGAGATCACGCCAGCCGCCGATCACGAGCCGCCCGTCCGGGAGCTGCCGCCAGTACTGGTAGCCGAAGTTGGCGTAGCTCGGGCACGGGGCGACCGTGCGCTCGAGCGGCGCGGTCGAGAGCATCTGGCCGCGGCGCGGGGCGATGATCCCGGCCAGCGGCCGGCACAGCAGCGGCGCCCAGGCGTTGGTCGCCAGCACCAGCGCGCGCGCGCGCACCCGGCCGCCCTGGGTGCGGGCCTCCCACAGGCCCTCGCGCCAGGTGGCGCCGAGCAGCGGCGAGCGCTCGAACAGGCGCGCGCCCCGCCCCAGCGCCGCGCGGGCGAGTCCGTGGAGGAAGCGCACCGGGTGGAGCTCGCCATCCTCGGCGGTGAAGAAGGCGGTGTGGAAGCGCCGGCTCGCGGACTGCGGCGCCGCGCGTGCCGCCTCCCACTCCTCGAGCGGGAAGCCATCGGCCTTGAGCGCGGCGAGCGATTCCCGAAAGTCCCAGGCCTCCTCTTCGGAGCAGGCGAGCCTCAGGCTCCCGCGCACCCGGTAGTCGCAGTCGATCCCCAGCGTCTCGACCAGCTGGCGGATGCGCTGGTGGGAGCGGCGGCCGATCTCGAGCATGGCGCGGGCGCCGGGGCGGCCCCACAGCGCGATCATCTCGTTGTAGGGTTCGGCCGGAGCGGCCATCAGGAAGCCGGCGTTGCGCCCGCTGGCGGCGCCCGCCAGCGGCCCGGCATCGAGCAGCGCGACCCGGCAGTCCTGCTCGGCGAGCGTCCAGGCCAGCGTGATCCCGGCGATCCCGCCGCCCACGATCAGCGCCTCGACCTCGAGGTCCTCGGCGAGGGTCGGGAACTGGGCGCCGGCGTCCTTCAGCCACAGCGATTCAGGGGGCATGTCACGCGTGGGCATCACTATGATTGTGACGCTTGCGCGGCGTGCGGGCAAGCGTCGTGAGTGCCGATGACGACGTTTGACAGCCCCCCGGATGAGGGGCTTGAATCGACATGGGGTTCCATTCCGCATCGACTCCGGGAGCGGGGGAGACACGATGGAGAGCGCTGCGACCACGGTCTGCCGCCTCAACGTCAACGGGGACACGCGCGAGTGCGCGGTGACGCCGTTCACCACCCTGCTCGAGGCGCTGCGCTACGGACTCGGCCTCACCGGCTCGAAGCAGGGCTGCGACAAGGGCGACTGCGGCGCCTGCACCGTGGTGGTCGACGGGGCGCCGGTGCTCTCGTGCATCACCCTTGCGTTAGCGTGCCAGAGGCGGGCGATCGTGACCGTCGAGGGCCTGGCCCGCGGCGCCACGCCGCATCCGCTCCAGGACGCGCTCGATCTCAGCGGCGGCGCCCAGTGCGGCTTCTGCACCCCCGGGATCCTGATGAGCGCCTGGGCCCTGCTGGAGCGGAACCCCAGGCCCTCACGGGCCGAGATCGCCCAGGCGCTATCCGGGAACCTGTGCCGCTGCACCGGTTACACCAAGATCTTCGAGGCGGTCGAGATGGCGGCGGCGCGCCTGAACGAGGCGGCTCGATGAAGCGCGGAGCCCCCGAGGTCCCCGAAGGCCGCGACATGCCCTCGGAGCGGCGCCTTGAGCCGCCCCGCTGGCCGGGCGGGCGCGCCGCGCCCCCCAATGGCGCCTTCAGCGTGATCGGGAAGCGCAATCGCAAGGTCGAGGGGCTGGCCAAGGTCACCGGGCGCGCGCTGTACGCCGACGACATCACGCTGCCGCGCATGCTCCACGGCAAGCTCCTGCGCAGCATCCATGCCCACGCCCGCATCCGTTCGATCGACGCCAGCGCGGCGCTGGCGCTTCCCGGGGTGCATGCGGTCATCACCGGAAAGGACCTGCCCGAGTACTACGGCATCATCCCTTGGACCCAGGACGAGCAGGCGCTGTGCGAGGAGAAGGCGCGTTACGTCGGCGATGCGATTGCCGCGGTCGCGGCCGACAGCGAGCTGATCGCCGAGGAGGCCCTCGCGCTCATCAAGGTCGACTACGAGCCCCTGCCGGCCGCGATGTCGATCGACGAGGCACTCGCGCACCCCGAGTACCGCATCAACGAGAAGGCGCGCGAGGGCAACATCTCGAAGCGGGTCGAGCTCGCCTTCGGCGACGTCGAGCGGGCGCTGGAGCAGAGCGACGCGCTGGTCGAGGCCGAGTACTGGTACGAGGGCTCGACCCACGCGCCGATCGAGCCGCACTGCGCGGTCGCCGATTTCGACGCCACCGGGCTCCTGACCCTGTACTCCAGCACCCAGGTGGGTCACTACCTCCACCGCGATCTCGCGCGCGTGCTGGGGCTCCCCACCCAGCGCATCCGCGTGATCCAGCCGGTGGTGGGCGGGGCGTTCGGCGGCAAGAGCGAGCCGTTCTCGCTCGAGTTCTGCGCCTCGAAGCTCAGCATGGAGACCGGACGCCCGGTCAAGATCCTCTATACGCGCGAGGAAGTATTCTACGCCCATCGCGGCCGCCACCCGATGCGGCTGCGCTACCGCACCGGCATCCGGCGCGACGGCACGCTCACCGGCGTCGACGCGGTGATCCACATCGACGGCGGCGCCTACTCGTCGTTCGGCCTCGTCACCACGTACTACTCGGGTCAGCTCCTCACCGCGCCCTACCAGATGGGGGCCTACCGCTTCGACTCGACGCGCGTCTTCACCAACAAGCCGTGCTGCGGTCCCAAGCGCGGCCACGGGTCGGTCCAGCCACGCTTCGCCTTCGAGTGCCAGCTCGACAAGCTGGCCGAGGCGATCGGCATGGACCCGATCGAGGTGCGGCGCCGGAACCTGATCGGGCCCGACTCGACCACGGTGAACGGGCTGCGCGTGACCTCGAACGGCTTCGCCGAGTGCCTGGAGCAGGTCGAGCGCGCCTCGGACTGGAAACGCAAGTTCCGGCACATGCCCTACGGCCGCGGTGTCGGCGTCGCGGGCAGCATGTATATCAGCGGCACCAACTACTGCATCTACCCCAACGAGATGCCGCAGGCCGGGGTCCAGCTCAAGCTCGACCGCAGCGGGCGCGCCACGGTGTTCTGCGGCGCCTCGGACATCGGCCAGGGGGTCGACTCGGTGCTGGCGTGGATCGTGTGCGAGGAGCTGGGGCTCGACCTGCGCGACGTGCGCGTGGTCGCCGCCGACACCGATCTCACCCCGGTCGACCTCGGCTCCTACTCGAGCCGCGAGACCTTCATGGTCGGGAACGCCTGCCTCGACGGGGCGCGCAAGCTGCGCCTCGAGATCGCGGCGGCGCTCGGGGCGCACTGGGGCTGCGAGCCGGGCGCGATCACGCTGGCGGGCGGCGTGGCGTGCGATTCGCGGGACCCGAAGCGCCACGCGATCAGCGTCAAGGAGGCGTTCCAGCTCGCCGAGGCGCGGATCGGCACGCTGGGCTCGGTGGGCTGGTACCAGTCGCCCAGGCTCGGCGGCGACTACCGCGGCGGCACGATCGGCGCATCGCCCACCTACTCGTTCACCGCGCACGTCGCCGAGGTCGACTGCGATCCCGAGACCGGCCGCGTCGAGGTGAAGAAGATCTGGATCGCGCACGACTGCGGCCGGGCCTTGAACCCGGTGACGGTCGAGGGCCAGATGGAAGGGAGCGCTTACATGGGCTACGCCGAGGCGCTGATGGAGGAGCAGGTGTTCAAGCCCGCGGCCCCCGGGCACGGGCCGGGGCTCCACCACGGCCCGTCGCTGCTCGACTACCGCATCCCGACCTCGCTCGACACCCCCGAGCTCGAGTCGCTGATCGTCGAGTCGGTGGATCCCGAGGGTCCCTATGGCGCCAAGGAGGCGGGCGAGGGGCCGCTCCATCCCAGCATCCCGTCGATCGCGAACGCGATCCACGATGCGCTCGGCATCCGCTGCGACCGCCTGCCGTTCAGCCCGCCCGCGGTGCTGCGCCTGCTGCGTGCCGGTGATGCGCACGCTCGCTGGGAGCGGGCGCGGAAGCGGTCGCCGGCGTCCGCCCCGGCGCCCGCGGGCGCGCCGGCGGGCGCCGCGACTCGAAAGCGGAGCGAGTGAGCCGGCCATGCTGACCCTGCCGCGCTTCGCGTTCGTCCAGCCCCAAAGCATCGATGAAGCCCTCGCGCACCTGGGCGAGCACGCGGCGCAGAGCCTGATCGTCGCCGGGGGCACCGACGCGGTGCCGAACTTGAAGCACCGGCTCCACGAGCCGCGCTTCGTAGTCCACATCGGGCGGCTGCGCGAGCTCCACCACGTCCGCCACGAGCCGGACGGGCTCCACCTCGGCGCGCTGGTGACGCTGAGTGAGCTCGCCGCCGAGCCGCGCATCGGGCGCGAGTTCCCGTCGCTGACGAAGGCGGCCCGGCTCGTCGCGGGGCCCCAGCTGCGCAACATGGGGACCCTGGGCGGGAACCTGTGCCTCGACACCCGCTGCACCTACTACAACCAGACCTACTTCTGGCGCGAGGCGCTGGGCTTCTGCCTCAAGAAGAGCGGCACGCTCTGCCACGTGGTGCCGGCGGGGAAGCGCTGCGTGGCGGCGCACTCGTCCGACGTCGCTCCGGTTCTCATCACGCTCGAAGCCGAGGTCGAGATCGCGACCCCGCCGAAGGCGCCCGGCGTCACGGGCGGGGCGCGACGGCGGATCAGCGTGGACGAGTTCTTCGTCGCCGACGGCATCCACAACAACGTGCTGGTTCCGGGCGAGATCGTGACCGGGGTGTTCATTCCCGCGCGCTCGCGCGGGCTCGCCGCCGGCTACCAGAAGCTGCGCCCGCGCGCCGCGATCGACTTCCCGATGCTCTCGGTGGCGTTCGCGGCACGGCTCGCCGGCGGGCGCGCCGAGGCCGCGCGCCTGGTGGTGAGCGCGATCGCGGCCCGCCCGCGCGTCATCACCGGCGTCGATGCGATCGTGGCGGGCAAGGCGCTCGACGACCCGGTTGCCGACGCCCTGGCCGAAACCGCGCACAAGCAGTGCCACCCGCTCATCAACGTGGCGTATGATGCCGATTACCGGCGTGAGATGGTGCCGGTCTACGTGCGCCGCGCGGTGCACGAGGCGTGGGGAAAGGCATGACGATGAGCGACGAGGAACCGCGGGACAAAGCCGAAGGCGCCCCCGACGGGTCGCGCGGGCCCGAGTCCACCCTCCCCGAGCCGCCGCCGGATCCGCTGGTGTGGGAGGTGTTCGCGTGCTGGCGCGACGAGGGCCGGCGCTTCGCGATGGCGACCGTGGTCGAGACGCGCGGCTACACGCCGAGGAAGGCGGCCGCGCGCATGCTGATCGCCGAGGACGGCGAGACCGCGGGCTCGGTGGGCGGGGGCGCCATCGAACGCGAGGTGCTCGATCAGGCCCGCGTGCTGCTCGAGCGCGGCGGGTCGACCACGCTCCACCGCCACCTCACCCAGGAGCTGGGGATGTGCTGCGGCGGCGAGATGACGGTGTTCATCGAGGCGGTGATCCCGGCGCCGCGCCTGTTCGTGTACGGCGCCGGCTACATCGCCAAGCCGCTCGCGGCCCTCGCCGCGCGCTGCGGCTTCCAGGTCACGGTGATCGACGAGCGTGCCGAGTGGCTGACGCCCGAGCGCTTCCCCAACGCGCGCATCGAGCCGCGCGAGCCGGTGGCCTGGACGCGCGCGATGCGCTTCCGCGCGTCGGATTTCGTCGTGATCGTGACCCACGACCACGCGCTCGATCAAGGCCTGGTCGAGGCCCTGCTGCGCGCGCCGCTCGGCTTCCTCGGCATGGTCGGAAGCATTCCCAAACAGCGCAAGTTCGCGCTGCGTCTGCGCGCCCGCGGGTTCAGCGACGAGGAGATCGCGCGGCTCCACACCCCGCTCGGGCTCGCGATCGGCGCCGACACGCCGGACGAGATCGCGGTGAGCGCGGTGGCCCAACTGATCGCCGCGCGCCGCGGCGCCCCGGTCGAGCCCGGCTGGGTGCCGCCACCCGGCGCCGGCGTCCCGCGCGGGAGCGAGGCGCTCGAGTCGTCGTGATCGCGGGCGTGCTGCTGGCCGCCGGGCGCTCGTCCCGGATGGGAAGCCCCAAGGCGCTCGCGCGCGCGGGGGGCGAGAGCTTCGCCGCCCGCGGCATCCGCGGGCTGTGGAGCGCCTGCGACCGGGTGGTCGTGGTGCTGGGCGCCGACGCGCCGCGGATCCGCCGGGCGATCGAGCGCGAGTTCGAGGCGCTGGTGGGCGCCGGGCTGCTGGCGCGCGAGCTGGCGCACACGCGTGCCGGACAGAACGGGCACCTCGAGGCGGCGTTCGTGGTCAACCGCGCCTGGCGGCGCGGCATGTTCGGCTCGGCGCGCGCCGGACTCGCCGCGGCCCTGCGCGGCCGGCCGGAGGCGGTGCTGGTGCTGCCGGTCGATCATCCCGGCGTCGGCGAGCGTACCATCGACGACCTCACGCGCGTCATGCTCGGGGCGCTCGCCGCCTGCCCGAACGACGCCGAGCGCGCGCGCTTCTCGTACGCGCTGGTGCCGCGCTACCGGCGCCACCGCGGCCACCCGCTCGCGCTTTCGCCGGCGCTGGCGCGCGCCGTGGCCCGCGACGCGGCCGCCGCGAACCTCAGCGATGCGGTGCGCCGCAACGCGAGGCTGGTCGGCTACCTCGACGTGACCGACGCCGGCGTGGTGCGCAACCGGAACACGCCGCGGGATTAGGCACCGGCGAGCCGTCTCGCACGGTCTCGAAGACTTCCGAAGCCTGAAGTCGATCAACATTGTCCGAACTCATTCAAGGCATTGTGCCACAACGGATGTCATAGGCCCCGCGGAGTTGTCACTCCGCGGGGCTCTTCAAGTTTGCGGGCAGGAGTGGGCAGGAAAGGGCACGGTGTCGGCAGCAATTCAGGCGAGCATGGTCTGAGGGTATACGGGCTGCAGCGCAGAAATCATACGCCGCGCGCGCGCTCAGGCGTATGCTCAAGGGCGCGGGCTTGCCCAGTGCCTCGACCGGGGCCGTAAGCTAAACGCCGCACGGGCAGCTCCGAGAAGCTGGAGGTCGCCGATGCTTGCCGGTGCCTCAAGTACCAGTGAATCCTGGGAGCTTGCCGCAAAGACGCGGGCCCTGCTCGCAACACCTTTGCTGCTTCTCGCCCTGGCGGCGCCGGGTCACCCAGATCCGCTCTTCTCCGCACCCTGCCTGTCATTCGACACCGGGAGCAATCCCTACTCGGTGGCGACCGCAGACCTCAATGCGGACGGGCGCCCCGACCTCGTGGTAGCAAACTATGGCTCGGGCACGGTCTCGGTGCTGCTCGGAAACGGGGACGGCACGTTCGGCGCTAAGACCGATTTTGGCGCGGGGAGCGATCCCCAGTCGGGGGCGATCGCAGATCTCAACGGGGACGGGCGGCCCGACCTGGCGGTGGCGAACTGGGGCTCGAACACAGTGTCGGTGTTGCTCGGCAACGGAGACGGCACGTTCGCGGCCAAGACGGACTTCGCCACCGGGATCAATCCCACGTCGGTGGCGACTGCGGACCTCAACGGGGACGGTCGTCCCGACCTGGTGGTGGCAAACTACAGCTCGAGCACGGTCTCGGTGCTGCTCGGCAACGGGGACGGCACGTTCGGCGCCAAGACCGAATTCGGGACCGGGATCGCTCCCCAA
>Ga0306920_100004028_pt1 | contig 18774 bp, 18 predicted proteins | sample flu12Cox44000170_FD_204666 | JGI IMG/M metagenome (GOLD analysis project Ga0306920, IMG submission 204666) | Lab enrichment of tropical soil microbial communities from Luquillo Experimental Forest, Puerto Rico - flux4day.12C.oxic.44.000.170 (v2)... | ecosystem: Environmental > Terrestrial >... | reverse complement strand
GGATAGCAGAAGACGGCACCATCTGCCCATGCGTGCCGAACAGCAGGTCGGCCTTGTTGCCGACGGCCTCGCGCACCTTGCGGCAGAACGTTTCGCAGCGGTCGAGCACTTCGAGCGAGAGCTGGTGCCCCGAATAAGCCGTGTACGGGCCCGCCGGGTCGAACTTGATCGCGGTGAAGCCGCGCTTCACGTTCTCGGCCGCGCATTGCGCCGCGAGGTCGGGATCGTCGTAGTCGTACTCGCCATTCGCGTTCTTCGGGTACAGGTAGGTGTACGAACGAAGCCGCTCGTTCACCATGCCGCCAAGCAGCTCGTACACGGGCTTGCCCGCTGCCTTTCCGATGATGTCCCAGCATGCCATTTCAAGGCCGCTCACGATGCCCATCATCGTGAGGTCGGGGCGCTGCGTGAAGCCGCTCGAATACGCCTCGCGGAAGAGCCGCTCGACACGATGCGGATCGTGATCGAGCAGATAGCGCGTGAAGGCGTCTTCGATCGCGGGCACCATCGCTTCCGGATGGAAGGTGGCGGCGTAGATTTCACCCACGCCCTCGATGCCGCAGTCGGTCTGCAGCGTGACGAAGATCCAGTACATGCCGCCGAGGTGCGGAGGAGGCACCGCGACGACGTGCGTTTGCATTGCAACGACTTTCATGATTCGGGCTGTTTTCAGGCGGGTTTGGAGTGGGTCATGCGCTTGAGCACGAGCGCGGCGATGCCGCCGAGCGTGCCGATTACGGCCACATAGGCGAAATAGAGCTGGTAGCCGGGCATGCCCGCGTAGTGCTCGGTGATATAGCCGTTCAAGAGCGGCAGGAAAATGTCGGACGAGTAGCCGATCAGTGAAACCAGGCCAATGGCGAGGCCCGTAATGCGCATGGGGACGGCGCAATAGTCGAGCAGTGTCCAGTAAAGACCGCGAATCGCGTAGGTCATGAGGCCGATGAACAGCACCACCGCGCCGAGCAGCGCCATATTGCGCAGCGCTGGCAGGAGGATCAGGCCGATCAGACCCGCAACGGCGAGGAACAGCGCCCAGATCAGCACGCGCAGGTTCGAGAAGCGGTCGCCGAGAAAGCCGGCGCCAATGCCGCCAATCGGGCGCATCCAGAGCTTCGCGGTGGTGACCATGCCAGCGGCCACGACGCTCATATGCATTTCGCCCTGCTGGAGATAGGCGGAGAAACTGTACGTCGCCCAGAAGATCTGATAGCCGCAGAACACCACGGCCGCCATGAGCCAGAGCTGCGGAATCGCGGCGAGCGTTGCGAGATCGCGCCACAGCGAACCGCCCGCGTTCGCCTCGGCCGGCTTGCTTTCGGCCTGCGCGGGGGCGGGATCCCTGAAAAAGCTCATCACCGCGCCGAGCGCGATACACGTGAACGAGTACATATAGATCACGTGGCGCAGTCCCGTCGCCTCGCCACGGCCCGAACCGGTTGCGGCGGCGAAGAGCGCGAGCGCGGCGGTCGCGAACAGCGCCTCTACGAGCCCGCGCCCGCCGTCGAGCAGCCCGAAGAAGCGGCCTTGCTCGTTCGACGCGGCGATCATGCGGACACGCTTGAGCACCGAAGCCCAGAACGTGAGTCCGGTGGTGATGCCCCAGCCGCAGAAGATCACGAGCAGCGCGTGAAACGACGGTGCAGTGGAGTACCAAAGGCCCAGCGCCCCGGTGCCGATGAGCGAGAAGCAGATCAACAGGCGCGGCGCGACGCGATCGGCGAGCCAGCCGCTCGGCAGATAAGAGACGAAGAACACGATGCCGAGCATCGAGTAGAGATAGCCCAACTGGGCATTGTCGATGTGCAGGACATCGAGCATGGTGGTCTGGTAGACCTGACGCAAATACAGCAGCGGATAGATTCCGCCCGCGGCCAGCACGAGCAGCAGGAGCTGGACGTAGCGCTGCGTGGAGCCTGAAGCGGCAGGGTTGAGCGACGGGGATTCGGCGAGCGGCAAACCAGCTGGCGCATTGGGCTTCGCGATGGACTTCTGCAAGATTGTCTCCGTACTGCCAACTCGTCCGCTCGAGCACCCTTGGTGCGGGCGCTCGAGCGGCGGATAGCATTTCTTCAGGCGGGCGCGCGTTGCAGCGCACGCCCTTCAACACACTAGTTCAATAAGGAATGCTCAGAACAGCATCACGACGAGGCGCGTCTGCGTGAATTCGAGCATGCCGTGTTTGCCGTCGTCGCCGCCGAGGCCCGAGCGCTTCCAGCCGGCGTGGTAGCCCTGGTACGGATCGGCAGGCGTGCGGTTCACATAAAGCTCGCCCGCTTCGATCTCGTTGGCGACGCGCATCGTCGTACGGTAGCGCTCGGTATAGAGCACCGACGAAAGGCCGAACTGGTGATCGTTGGCCATGTGCAGCGCGTCGTCGAGCGTCTCGTACGAGAGCACCGGCAGCACCGGGCCGAAGATCTCTTCCTGCACGATCTCCATGTCCTGGCGGCAATGGGTGAGCAGCGTGGGCGGATAGAAGTGGCCCTTGCCTTCCGGCACGTAGCCGCCCGTTTCGAGCTTCGCGCCTTCGGCGACCGCGCGCTCGACCATCGCATGAATCGCCGCACGCGCGCTGGCGCTCACGAGCGGGCCCATGCGCGTTTCGTCTTCCGCGCGGTCGCCAAAGCGCACCGCATTCATCTTTTCGCGCAGCAGCGCGACGAAGCGCTCATGCACCGAGGCGTGCACATACACACGCTCGATCGCCGTGCAGAGCTGGCCGCAATGCGTGGTCTTCGAGCGCACGATGGCCGACGCGGCCGCTTCGAGATCGGCGTCGTCCTCGATGATCGCGGGCGTCTTGCCGCCGAGTTCGAGCGACGGCTTCGCGATGTTTTCCTTGCAGTAGTCGAGCACCTTGCGGCCCGCGCTCACGCTGCCCGTGAGCGTGATCATGCCGACGCCCGGATGCGTGCAGAGCGTGGCGGCCGTGTCATGGTCCATTGCCAGCACGTTGAAGATGCCCGCCGGCAGTCCGGCTGCTTCGGCCGCGCGCGCCACTTCGAACGCAGAGGAAGGCGTGTTGTTGCTGGGCCGCACGACGACCGCGTTGCCCGTGATGAGCGCGGGCGCGATCTTGCGCAGCAGCGTGTACACCGGGAAGTTGAACGGAATCAGGCATGCGGCCACGCCGATCGGCTCGCGCATGAGGACGAGGTTTTCGTTCGCGCTGTCGCTCGGAATCACCTCGCCTTCGATGCGGCGCGCCCACTGCGCGTGGTAGCGCACGATTTCGGCGGCGTACTGCGCCTCGGAAGCGGCGTCCGCGACGCTCTTGCCCGACTCGGCGGCAAGCACCGCGCCAATGGCCGGCGCGCGCGCCGCGATGGCATCCGCGAAACGGTTCAGGATCACCCCGCGCTCCGCGGCGGGCAGCTTGCGCCACGCGCGCTGGGCGGACTTCGCCGCCTCGACGGCGCGCACCGCGTCGGCGGCGCTAGCGGCGCTCACGTGGCCGATCGCGTCGCCCGTCGCGGGGTTGTAGACGGCGATACGCGGCCCTTGCGCGCCGACGAACTGCCCGTTGATGAAATTGAGGTCTGATCGCATGGAATGCCGCCGCTTCTGGAGACAGGGCAGTATCCGTGCGTCACTTTGGCGCCACAAACGATTAATTGTCGGGCGGAGCATGCGAAAAACGCATGCTCGGAGCGAGGGATGTGCAGGAGGAAAGCGCGGCGCCGCCTGCGGCGGCGCGGCCTTTTCAGTGCGGAAAGTCGCGCAAGGCTACGTCGCGCTTGTGCCACCCGATGCGCCAGGCGCGTCGGGCGCGAGCAGCACGCCTTTGGCGAACACGAAGCAGCCGTAGCCGCGCGTTTCACCCGTGGCGATCACGCAATAGGCCTTGCGCGCCCGCGCGTAGAACGCATGACGCTCGATGGGTGCGAACGGCACCGGCCTGCCCTCGGCGGCATCGACTTCGGCCTGCGCTTCGCGCTGGACGGTCGGGATCGTGCTGGGCTCGCCCACGACTTCCATGCGCATGGCCGGCGACTCGACGAAGGTGTCGAGCGGCAGCACGGAGAGGATCGCGCGAATGGCGCGCGGCGCGTTGGCGCCGTCGATGCGCAGCAGCTTGCCGAGCGCCGTTGCGCGTGCAATGGAATCGGCTGGGAAATTCGCGTCGCACACGACTAGCTCGTCGCCGTGACCCATCGCACGCAGCGCATGCAGGATATCGGCGTTCAGAAGCGGGTCGAGATTCTTCAGCATGTCGGTCGTCTCCGTTGATGGTGTGCCAATCTCGGGGAACCATCCTGCACTCTCGCGGGCGTCGCCGTCAACCGGCGGGCGCGCCAGACCGCGTTGCCCGCCTCCATACGGGTCAACCAGGGTTTCAGAACTGCAGACGGTAGCGCACGAAATCGTCGGCCTTGGCGAATTCGTCGTAGAGCTTGCGCGCGGGGTTGTCCTCGCGCGTGTGCCAGTAAACGCGCGACCAGCCGCGCGAGCGCGCCAGTGCGATGAGGTCCTCGATGAGCCGTCTGCCAACGCCCGTTCCACGGCAGGCGGGATCGACGAACAGGTCCTCCAGATAGCAGATGGGTGCATCGACCCATGTGCCTTCGTGAAGCACGCAGAGGCTGAATCCCGCAACACGCCCCTCCACTTCGGCGACGCGGCCGAACAGCGGCACGTTCGCATCGAGCATGCGCTGCCACGTTCGCTCGCTGATGTGCGGCGCGACCGTCGATTCGTAGAACGCGTTATACCCCGCCCAGAGGTGGAACCACGCCTCGCGGTCGGCGGGCGCGACGGCGCGGATGAGGATCGCGGGCGGCATTCAGGACGCTGCCGCTTCGCGCAGGCTGGCAAGCGACGCGCGTTGCTTGCCGGCTGAGTCGAAATTCTCTTTCGAGAGCCACTTCTCGAACGCCGCTTTCGCGATCGGCCAGTCCTTGTCGATGATGGCGAACCACGCCGTGTCGCGGTTGCGCCCCTTGTACACGATCGCCTGGCGGAAAATACCTTCGAACTGAAAGCCGAGGCGCAACGCGGTCTTGCGCGAGGGCGCGTTGAGGCTGTCGCACTTCCATTCGTAGCGCCGGTAGCCCAGGCCGTCGAAGACATAGCGCATCAGCAGATATTGCGCCTCGGTGGAAACCGGCGTTTGCTTCAGGCGCGGCGAAAACGTCACGCCGCCAACCTCGATCACGCCATGCACGGGTTCGATGCGCATGAGCGCGAACGTGCCGACGGCCCTGCCGCTCGCGCGGTCGATCACGGCATAGTGGAACGGATCGCTCGACGCAGCGGCCTTCGCGAGGTACTCGCGAAACGCGGCGAAACCGGTGAACGGCTCGGCGAACAGGTAGGTCCAGTCGCGGCCGTCGGCTGCCTTGCCATAGGCCTCGAAGAGGTCGGCGGCGTGCCGGTCGAGATCGATGGGCTCGATGCGGCAGAACTGGCCTTCGATCGTCACGCGCGCGGGCCGCTCGCGCGGCTGCCAGCCGGTGACGGCGTCGCCGATGGGCTGCTGGTATTCGTTCAGTCGTGCTGCCATGCGTGACAAGCTCCTCTTGCGCGTGACGTGGGCGAGATGGGGACGGTAACCGCGTTAAGGTAACGCAGCCGTGGTTCCGTGGAAAGGTCCACGAACAGCGGATCCGGTAGAACCACGCGTGGGTGCGAACTCCTTCGCCTGGGCCAGTCGTCACCGCGCGAAATCGCGCTGGAGCGCTCAGCGCCGCCCACCAGCAAGCCGCACCGAGTCGGGATGGCGCCGCAAGCGCAGCATCGCGACGCAGCCAAGCGCCGGCCCCACGGCCAGCATGCCGAAGCCGCCCCGCCAGCCAAGCCACGCCACGACGTAAGGCACGAGATGAATGCTCACCAGCGTGAGCAGAAAGCCCGCACAGGTCTGCGCGGTAAGGAGCGTGCCGACCGAGGCCGGATCGGCCAGTTCGGCGATGCTCGCCGAGAACTGCGCGGAATCGGCGATCACCGAGAGCCCCCACACCAGCGCGACCACGCCCATCACGAAGAGGGGCGCGCCAGCGAGCCAGCCCATGAGCGCAGCGCACGTGGCGCTCGTCGCCATCGCGCCAACCGTGACGTACGTGCGGCCAACGCGGTCCGCCAGCACGCCCCCTAGCCACGCGCCCGCCGCGCCGAACGCGATCACGGCAAACGTCATCCATTCGGCGCGCGTGCGGGCGTTGGCCACGCCGCGCGCCGCGAGCGTTTCCTGGAGGAACAGCGCGAGCCACGCCCACATCGCGTAGAGCTCCCACATGTGGCCGAGGTAGCCGAGATTGGCGAGCCGCAGGGCGGGTTGCCGCCATGCCTGCGCAACCTTTGCGAAGTCGATGCGCGTCGCGCGCCGGATGTTCGGACCGATTCCCGCGAACCCGATGAGCGCCGCGGCGCACGCCGCGCAGGCCGCCGCGACGCCATAGATCGTGCGCCAGTCGAGCCCGCCCGTCGCCGCCAGCAGATGCGGGCTGGCCGAGCCAAGCGTAAGCGCGCCCACGAGCAGGCCAACGAGCAGCCCGAGATCGCCTTGTGCCCAGGTGGCCGCAAGCCGCATGCCGACCGGATAGACGCCTGCCATGCACATGCCCGTGACGAAGCGCAGCGCAACGACCGCGCCGCCAACAGGCGGCAGGAACGCGAGCGCCGCCGTGGCCGCAGCCGCCACGAGCGCGGAGCCTGCGAGCAGCTTGCGCAGATCGTAGCGGTCAGGCAGCGAGAGCAGCGCCGAGGTGATGGTGCCAGCCACGAAGCCACACTGCACGGCGCTCGTGAGCAACGCTTCGTCAAAGGCGCCAATCGCATGCGCCTGCTTGATGAGGGCCACCACGGTGCTGGACGAAAACCACACGCCCATCGCCGCGACCTGGGCAAGGAGCAGCAATGAGAGCGATGCCGCCTTGCCGCGCTGCGCCGCGCCTTGCCCTGGCGGCCCCGTTTCGTCTGAAGAACGGGGCCCGGCGGCGCCTTCAGGCGACGCGCGCGCCATGCTCAAGCCGCCGCTGTCCGGCCGCCAGCACGTTCACGCAGAGCTCGCCGTTCTCGCGCATGATCGCGTTGTTGCGGCTCGCACGATTGATGCCGACGGGCAGCGTGGGCGGCTCGTCCGTCACGCTGCACACGGCCGACGCTGTGCAGCCTGCGCGCCCGGTGCCGCCATCCGTGGTGACGATGTTCACGGCTGCCCCAAGGCCCGCCAAGGCGTCGCGAAAGAGCGATTTGTCTACCATATTCTTGCCCGCTTTCCGCGGTCTCCTCGTAGCGGGAATTCAATACCTGTCGTTGATGCGTGCTTCATACGCGGTTCACGCGCGCGCCGCGATACCGCGATATCGTGCCGCCGCGTGCGACGCCGGCAGGCGCGCGGCCAGACAACCTTTCACGCAGCGTGCCTTCACGATACGCGCTTTTATACGCGCCGCGCGTTTGCAGCTCAGGCACCAGCAGATCGATCACATCGTTGAAGCACTCCGGCACCACCGTGCGCGAGAGATTGAAGCCGTCCACACCAGCCTTCTCGCTCCACTCAGGCTCGAAGCGGGGACGCGCCCGAAAAAAGACGCCCGACACGGTAGCGTCGGGCGCGCAACGGAGGTGCATGAACCGGAGTCAGACGAGTCTGCAGCGCGGCCGTGCATCCACTATCGCGCGGGACGCGTGATGAATTGCAAGGGCGCAAAACGCGGCTTCGCTCATGCCGACCGCGCGGGATGCATCCCGCAACGAGGCATAGTCGCGGGGATGCAAGGAAAGCGCCACAGCGACAGGCTCGTGCTTCGTAGTACTCAGGTTTTCTATCATGACGAGACTCCGGGCTATGCGCCGATAGTTTCAGCCCAGGCAGATGCGTGATGCACATGGCATGACTCAAGCGGCTCTCGTTGCGCAGACGTTGCCATACATCCCGCAGCGGCCGCCCGAGCCATGAACTCCGCGCGCACCAGCTTGCACGTGCCTGCAGCGAAAAAAACTTACTATTGCGTTGAATCTCCGAGCGACCAGGGGGCGAAGATGAGTTCAGCTGAGAGTGCGGCTTCAGGTTCGGGCGCGGCGTCGTGGCACGCCATGCCCGCCGAAGAGATCGGGCGTCAGTTCGACGTCGATCCGTCGCAGGGGCTCGATCTGGCGGACGCGTCGCAGCGCCTCGGCACCTACGGGCGCAACGTGCTGCCTCAAGGCAAGAAAAGCGGGCCGCTCGTCCGGTTTCTTGCCCAGTTCAACAACGTGCTCATCTATGTGCTGCTCGCGGCCGGCTTCATCAAGCTGATGCTGAGCCTGTGGCTCGACGCCTCCATCATCTTCGCGGTCGTCATCCTCAATTCGCTGCTGGGCTTCCTCCAGGAGGGGCGCGCCGAAAAAGCGCTCGACTCGATTCGCAACATGCTCTCCGCGGAGGCGCGCGTGCTGCGCGCCGGCGAGGTGCGCCTCATTCCCGCCGACGAGGTGGTGCCCGGCGACATCGTGCTGCTCGAATCGGGCGACAGAATCCCGGCGGATATCCGCCTCGTCGAGGCGAGGAACCTGCGCACGGAAGAAGCGGCGCTCACAGGCGAATCCGTGCCGGCGGAAAAGAACACGGGCGCGGTGCCGGCGCAAGCCACCGTCGGCGACCGCGAAAACATGGCGTTTTCCGGCACGATGGTCCTCTCGGGCCGGGCCACGGGCGTCGTCGTGGCGACGGGCAGCCAGACCGAACTCGGCCGCATCAACCAGATGCTCGCCGAGGTCAGCGCGCTGGAGACGCCGCTGCTCCGCCAGATCAAGAAGTTTGGATACGTCATCACGATCGCGATCGGCATCCTCAGCGTGCTGCTCTTCGCATGGGGCCACTGGCTCGGCCACATGACCTTCATCCAGCTGTTCCAGGCGGTGGTGGGCATTGCGGTTTCGGTGATCCCGGAGGGCCTGCCCGCGCTCATCACCATCACGCTCGCCATCGGCGTGCAGCGCATGGCGAAGCGCAACGCCATCGTCCGGCGCCTGCCCGCGGTCGAAACGCTGGGCTCCGTGTCGCGCATCTGCTCGGACAAAACAGGCACGCTCACCCTCATGGAGATGATGGTGACCTCGGTCGTGACCGCGGATGCGCCCTATGACGTGACCGGCGACGGCTACGCACCCGAAGGCGAAGTGCGCGCGAGCGGCAAGGCGCTTGGCGCTGCGCCGCCCGAAGTGCTTTCGCTCATGGGTCGTGTATCGATACTGTGCAACGACGCCGGGCTCTTCGAGGAAGAAGGGAAATGGAAAGTGGAAGGCGACCCGACCGAGGGCGCGCTGTATCCGTTCGCCGGCAAGCTCGGCATGGATCGCGCCGCGGAATCGGCGGCGGCGCCGCGCATCGACGCCATTCCCTTCGAGTCCGAGCACAAGTTCATGGCGACGCTGAACCGCTCGGCGCAAGGCGAAATGCTGCTCGTGAAGGGCGCGCCCGAAGTGATCATCGAGCATTGCGACCGCCAGCAGACGGCAAGCGGCCCCGCGCCGCTCGATCGCGAACGCTTCGCACGCGAGGGGGAACGGCTCGCCTCGCAGGGCGAGCGCGTGCTGGCGCTGGCGTGGCTGCCGGACCCCGGCCTTGCAGTGGGCAACCTCGGCCCGCAGGACCTGCCGAGTACCCTCGTGCTCCTCGGTCTCGTGGGCCTCATGGACCCGCCGCGCAAGGAGGCGATCGACGCCGTGCGTGAATGCCACGGCGGCGGCATCCGCGTGACGATGATCACGGGCGACCACAAGGTCACCGCCGCCGCCATAGCGGGCATGCTCGGCATAGGCGACGGCAAGACGGCCGTGGCCGGCACCGAGATCGAGGCGATGAACGATGCTGCGCTGCAGGAATGCGTGCGCGACGTGGATGTGTTCGCGCGCGCGAGCCCCGAGCACAAGCTGCGCCTCGTGAAGGCGATCCAGGCCAACCGGCAAGTGGTCGCGATGACGGGCGACGGCGTGAACGATGCGCCCGCACTCAAGAAAGCCGACATCGGCGTGGCCATGGGCATCAAGGGCACGGAAGTCACGAAAGAAGCGGCGGGCATGATCCTCGCCGACGACAATTTCGCCTCGATCTCCGCGGCAGTGAAGGAGGGGCGCACGGTCTACAACAACATCGAAAAGGCCATGCTCTTCATGTTGCCCACGAATATCGCGCAGGGCGCGGTGATTGCCATCGCGATCCTGTTCGGCTTTGCGCTGCCGATCACCGCGCCGCAGGTGCTGTGGGTGAACATGGTCACGTCCGTCGCGCTCGGCCTCGTCATTTCCTTCGAGCCTCACGAGGACGACGTGATGCAGCGCCCGCCGCGTTCGATCGACCGTCCTATCGTCACACCATTCGGCGTGTGGCGCATTCTCTTCGTTGGCGCCACGCTCGTGCTCTATACGCTCGCCGCTTTCTTCTGGATGAAGTCGCAGGGCGTGTCGGACTCGATGGCGCGCACGGCCGCCGTCAACGCGATCACGCTGGGACAAGTCTTCTATCTGCTCAACAGCCGCTCGCTGATCAATTCGGCGCTATCGGTGCGTGCGCACATGGGCAACCCGTATCTCTGGTACGGCATCGCCGCGGTCGTGGTGCTGCAGATTCTCTTCACCTACACCCTGCCCTTCCATGCCATCTTCGAAACCGGGTCACTGCCCCTCCAGGCGTGGCTCTGGCTCGTGGCCGGCGCGGTGCTGTTCTTCCTCGTCGTCGAAACGGAAAAGCTCGTCATCCGATCGATTCCGGCGTTGAAAAAATCGGTGACACCGCAACCGCGCAAAAGGGAGACAAGGCAGTACCATGACGCGTAGCGTCGTTTCGTCAAGCTGAACGGTCGTTGTCCTTGTCGCTATCGTCGTCGTTCTCGCTCGAGAAGGAGGGCCCATTGCCATGCTGACTGGTGCGAACCTGAACCCGGTCGAGGTTGTCGGATTGCTGGTTGGCGGGCTTGCCCTGTTCCTGTTCGGGCTCGATCTCATGACGGGGGCGCTCAAAACCATCGCTGGCGCGCGCCTGCAGTCGCTGCTGGGCTCGCTCACCGCCAACCGGTTTCGCGGCGTGCTCGCAGGCGCCGGCATCACGGCGCTGCTCAATTCCTCGACCATCACCACCGTGCTGCTGGTGGGCTTCGTCTCCGCGCGGCTCATGACGCTACGGCAGGCGATACCCATGATCATGGGCGCAAATATCGGCTCGACGCTCACCGCGCAGATCATCGCCTTCAACATCTCGGCGCTGACGCCGTTCATGCTCGGCGGCGGGTTCCTGCTCTATGGCTTCGCGAAGCGGGAAACGGTGCGCGAGCTGGGCGGGGCGCTCCTCGGCCTCGGCTTGCTGTTTCTCGGCATCGAGATGATGGGCAACGCCACCCGGCCCTTGCGCGACTACGAGCCGTTCATCGACGCCATGCAGAACATGCGCAATCCGTTGATCGGCATCGTAATCGGCGCGGTGTTCACGGCCATCGTGCAAAGCTCGGCCGCCACGCTGGCAATCGTGATCGCGCTGGGCAGCCAGGGGCTGATTCCGCTCGAATCGGGCATCGCGCTGATCCTCGGCGCCAATGTGGGCACGTGTGGCACCGCGATGCTCGCGTCGATAGGGAAGTCGGCGGAGGCCGCGCAGGTCGGTATCGTCCACCTGCTCTTCAATGTGCTTGGCGTGCTGTTCTTCGCCTTCGTGATTCCGCAGTTCGCCGATTTCGTTCGCATGATTTCGCCTTCCTCGCCCGACCTGACCGGCGCTGCGCGCCTCGCCGCAGAAACGCCACGCCAGGCCGCCAATGCGCACACGGTGTTCAGCGTATTCAGCACCTTCGTGCTGATCTGGTTCACCGCGCCGATTGCCAGGCTCGCCGAGCGCCTCGCCCCGGTGCGGCGCGAAGCGTGGCAGGACCCCGGCGTGCCGCGCTACCTCGACGAGACCCTGGTCGAAATGCCGGCGCTCGCCATTGCCCGCGTGCAGCTCGAACTGGCCTCGCTCGGCCAACTGGTCCAGGTCGTGGTCGAGCAAAGCGCCTCGCTCGCGATCGAAAGCTCCACGCAGGCACTTTCCACGGTGACGAACGAAGACAAGGCGGCAGATTCGCTCAGCACTGCCATTCTCACCTATATCGGCAAGCTCTCCGACGCGGTCCAGAGCGATGACGAAGGCCGGCAGGTGGTGGATCTCGCGCGTATTGCGACCTGCCTCGACGCCATCCGCGAAGTGGCCACGACGAGCATGCTGGCGCTGAGCCAGCGGCGTGTCGCGCAAAGCGCGGACGTGTCCCGCCTGATCGGCAACCCAGCGGGAGTGCGCTTCGCCACATCCGTGATCGAGCATTTCACGCTCGCGGTGCAAACGATCTCGCATCCCGATGCGGACGTCGTGACGCACATCGTCAACGCCAAGGCGGAAATCGAAGGCCAGTCCGACCTCGCGCGGCAGCACGTCATGTCCACGGTGCAGCTTCGCAACGAGGCCGATGCTTTCGTTTTTCGCTTCGCCAACGACATGATCGAGCAGCTCAACGAGATCGCGCGGCTCTCGCGCGCCATCGCCAAGGCCACGCGCTGGCTGCACGATGTGAAGGTGCTGGAGCCTGCGGCCGAGCCTGAACCGGAACCTGAACCCCAGGCGTGATTGTCGCCGCGCTGCGAGTGTGATGGCGTTACTGGCGGTCCTTGCCCCAGCGCCAGCGAGGCGGTTCGCCCTTCAGCCAGCACACCGCGGATAGCGCGAGCGTGGCGAGTATCACGAGCCCCGCAAACATGAACGGATGCCCATGCGGTTCAAAAAATACCGCAATCAGGCAGATCGACGAGACATACACAACGAGCGCCAACCATCCCTGCCAGGTGAGCGGAAGTCCCCACCCCCAGCCATAGCGTTTGGCTGGAAACCAGTATTTGTCAGTGCGTGGCATTTCCAGATCTCCCACGTATCGCATTGCGGCTGCTCCGTACATCATCTGCGCGAACGCGCAGAGGATTACCAGGTATTCATGGCGGCGTACCGATCAGGCAAGCTGCAAGCGAGAAGCGACGAGAACATGGCCGCCGGCTTGCGCGCCTGGCGCATCTTGCAACGTCAGGCCGGCGCCGAATGGCACACGGCCTCGACCCGGTTGCCGGCTGGATCGATGAGAAACGCGCCGTAGTAGTCGGCGTGATAATGCGGCCGCAAGCCCGGGTCGCCATCCGAGCGGCCGCCCGCCGCAAGGCCCGCCGCATGGAACGCATCGACGTGCGCGCGGGAAACGGCCTTGAAACACCAGTGCCGCTTGTTCGGTTCGATGGCGCCGGCATCCAGATAAACGGCGAGGCACGACGATTGCGTATCGGCGGCGTTGCAACGCTCGCCATAGCCGAGCGCGGCGGGCCGGTCGTAAACCTTGAGCGCGCCCAGCGCGCTCATGATCGCGTCGTAGAAAGGGCGCGCTGCGTCGAGATCGGGAACACCGATCGATACATGATCGAGAAGCTGCATCGTGTCTCCAGTCCGTAGTCGGGAATACACGACTATAACCGGCCAGTCACGCCATGCAGCGTGCGCGTTACCCTGCGCGCCCGGTGCGGAAGACCGAAACCGCGGCGCTCAGCCGGTGCGCTTCGTTTTCGAGCGACGAAGCCGCAGCCGTGGCCTGCTCGACGAGCGCCGCGTTCTGCTGCGTCACGAGGTCCATCTGGCCCACGGCGACGTTGACCTGGTCGATGCCCGTGCTCTGCTCCGCCGCCGCCGATGCGATCTCGTTCATGATCGCGCTCACGCGTGCGATCGCCTCGACGATCTCGCTCATGGTCGAGCCCGAGCGCTCGACGAGGCTCGCGCCCGTCTCCACGCGCGAGGTCGACGACTCGATCAGCTCCTTGATCTCCTTCGCCGCCGCGGCGCTGCGCTGTGCGAGCGAGCGCACTTCGCTCGCCACCACCGCGAAGCCGCGGCCCTCCTCGCCCGCGCGCGCCGCTTCCACGGCCGCGTTGAGCGCGAGAATGTTGGTCTGGAACGCGATAGCCTCGATCACGCCGACGATCTCGCCAACGCGCCGCGAGTCGCCCACGATGTCCTGCATGGTGCCGACCACTTCGCGCGAGAGCGCGCCGCCCTGCGCGGCGAGGCCCGATGCGCCCTCTGCAAGCGTGCTGGCCTGGCGCGCGTTCTCGGCGGTCTGCTTGACGGTGGAGGTGAGCTCTTCGATGCTCGCCGCGGTTTCCCCGAGCGAGGCGGCCTGCTGCTCGGTGCGCTGCGACAGGTCCGTGTTGCCCGCCGCGATCTCGCTCACGCCCTTGTCGATCGATTGCGCGCCTTCGCGCACGCTGCTGACCGTCTTGATGAGCGCGTCCTGCATCTGCCGCAACGCGGACTGCAGGCGGCCCATTTCGTTGTTGCTCGTCGACTCGACCGTGCCGCTCAGGTCGCCGGCGGCGATGCGCTGGAACTGCGCGATGGCTGCATCGACGGGATGCACGATGGCGCGCATGAGTGCAGCGCGGCCGATCCATGCGAACAGCAGCGACAGCGCCATGCCCACGGCCACCGCGATGCTCACTGCATTGAAGCGGTCCTGCGCTTCCTGGTAGCGCTGTGCGCCGAGATCGATCTGGCGCTTCTCGAGCACGAGCATCGCCTTTTCGTAGTTGCTGTAGAGCGCCGGCAGCTTGTGGCCCTGCAGCTCCTGGAATGCAGTCTTGTCGCCGGCCTTTAGCGCAGCCAGCGCCGGATCGACGCCATCGTGCAGGAAGCTGTTGCGTTTGGCCTGCATGTCGGCGATGAGATCCTGCGCCTCGCCTTCACCGCTCGCAATCGACAGATAGTGGTCCAGACGTTCGTTCGAGTTCTTCAGGTACTGGTCGAAGCGCTTGAGCACCGCGTCCGCGGCGTCGTGGTCGCCGAGATCGGAAAGCGATGCGTTGGTGGCGAGCGCAAGGCGCAGACGAAGCAACTGGCCGGCGCTGCCTTCGAGATCCGCGACAGCGGGCGTATTGACCGTGTACATGGTGCGCAGCGATTCGTTGCCCGCTCGCATCGACAGGAGTCCGGTGGCGGCCCCGACAACCAGGACGACGCCGAAGAAGGCGATCATCAAGGTCAGGCTCGCGCGTATTGACAGCTTGTGAAGCATTCCTGGTCTCTCTCCGTGGGGGCGCGCGGCTCTGGAGGCCGCCCGCTTCCCGGTCGTTTTCATGGTTGTCCCGGCGCGCTTGCCCAGTGCAGCCCAGGTGACCAGGCTGATTAAGCGCCCAGTACATAACAACGGCAGGAGAGGTTGCGAACTTTATGGTTCGCGGCAAAGAAGCACGACTGCTAGCAATACCTCGTATTACGGTTCAGTAAGTGGGACGCGCGCGAACCAATCCGCATCACGGGTTGGGCTGCGCCGCGCCAGCGTCAACTTCGGCGCTCTCATCCATCGGCACCAGATAGCGCAGCACGTCGCGCCAGCTCACGATGCCCACCGGGCGAAATTGTGCATCCACGACGGGGATGCACGAAATCCTGTTGGAGAGAAAGAGCGCCACGGCCTCGGAAAGGCTCGACTCGGGCCGCAGCGTGAGCGGCTTGCGGCTCATGATCTGGTGCACGCGCTTGTTGAGCGTACCGAGATCGCGCGCGGACTCGACCACGCTGTCGATGAACGGGCTGATTGCGCGCAGCAGGTCGCGGTCGGAAACGACGCCTTGCAGCTTGCCCTCTTCGACGACGAGCAGATGATGAAAGCTCGCCCTCGCGAAGATCTCGCGAACCGTTGCGAGCGTATCGTCGAAACCGATGGTGACGATACGGCTCGTCATGAATTTCTCTACTTGCATATCTTCCAGACCTGGGTGGATTCGACGTCACGCTCCGGCGTATGCAATGTGGATTGCGGCTGCGGCGCGGGCCTCATGCCTTGATATCGACCGCGCGCGTGCAAATCTTCAGTCGGGAAGACAGGTGTGCCCCGCCCGTTTCACACATGGTTCACGCTTCGAGCGCGAGCGTCGCGAAGGTGGCGAGCCAGTGCTCGCCCATATAGTCTCCAGCCACGTGTTCGAGCGCGCTCTCGAGATGCGTTTGCGCAGCGGCGTTGAGCACCGCCACGCGCGCATCGTCCGCGGGCAGCGCGCGAGCGAGCGAGCGCTGACACCATGCGCGGCTCAGATTGAGCCCGTCGAGATGGGCGATCTTGCCGTCGCTGCGGTCCGTCACGGTGGCCGGCATGAAGAGCGTGGCGGGCTCGTGCGCGGCCAGGCTGGGCAAGAAGCGCGTGAACCATGGCTCGAAATCCTTCGCGGGCAGCACGCGGCTCATCAGCAACGCCACGCTGAGCGCGGGCGAAAGGAACTCGTCGCCGCCGGGCTCCCACGCCTGGCAGCCCGTGTCGTTCGCGTGCCAGCGCGTGGCGGTTTCCTCGATCAGCGTGGCCAGCGCCGGGCGCGAAGTGGCTTTCGCGAAGTCATATGCGAGCGTGAGCGCGAAGGCCGTATTGAAGTGCGTGCCCACGCGCAGCGGATAGGTCGCCTTCGGCAGGAATTCCTCGAAGCGTTCGACGAACCACTCCGTGAGCGGCGCAATCGCCGCCTTCCAGCGCGCGGCTTGCGGCAGTTCGAGCGCTTCTACCTGTGCCGCGAGTGCGAGGAGCCACGCCCAGCCATATGGCCGCTCGAAACCGCGGTTGTGCGCCAGCGTGAGGTAGGCCATCTCGCCGGCCATTTTCCCGGCGGTGAAGTGCTCGTCGACCACGGCGACGATCTGCGGCGCCTCCGGCAGGTCGGGAAAACGCTCCAGCAGATGCAGCACGAGCCAGTAGCCGTGCACGCACGAATGCCAGTCGTAGCTGCCATAGAAGACCGGGTGCAGCGCGCGCGGACCTTGCACGTCTTGCGGGCCCGCGAGCGAGTGAGTCAGCTTGTTCGGATACTCGCGCGTGAGATGGGCAAGCGCGAGCGACGCGAACTTCGAGGCATGGACGGCTGTGAGATGTGGGGTCATCGTGAGTCTCTTCAGAACCGGAAAACGAAACAGGACGTCGGCAGCGTGTCACGACAGGCAGCAGCACGGCGGTGGACCACTGCGCCTCGATCACGCTGTTCTCTTTGCTCCACTCGAACGCTGCCGGGACGATGTTGAAGTTCGCGGCCATCGGCGTCATGAGCGTACCGCAGAAAGCCCGAAAGCCTGCCGATCGCGCCGGGAATGGACGGGTTGTCGTGGAACGGATGCACGACCGGCGCCGCGAGCACACCCTTCGCCGTGACGCCCGATTCAGCCTGCGAATCTATCATGATAAATTATCGATAAATAGTCGATAAAGTATTTATGCGGGAAGTCCCTGGGCTGGGCTCACGGGTTGGACGCGAATGTGATGACGCCGCGAAGCGGCGTGGGTCTGGGGCGGATGGACTTGGCAGTTAGTTGCATCTCGGGGTGGACTTGAATGCTTCGGTGCGCCTCTGAACTGCGCTGCATTAATCAGGTATCCATAATGAATGCGCGCTGATCGCCCGACCCTCGCGGCGCATCGTGGAACGACAACTCCATGCCGATGCGCTCGCCGCCCCGCACCCGGCTGACCGCATGCCTGAGGTTCACGCGGTAGTAGCCGCTGCTTCCCTTGAACGGCCGCTGAGCCGTCGTGATGATTGCCGCATCGCCCAGACCGAGCGGCACGACCATGGGGCGCGACTGCATGCGCGGGCGTTGCTCCGTCATCACCAGTTCGCCGCCCGTGAAGTCTCTCCCGGGCTCCGTGAGCAATACGACCACTTGCAGCGGAAATACATGCTCCCCGTCGCTGCGTTGGTGCAACGCCAGATAATCGTCGGCGCGCAGACGGTTCAGATGCGACTGCGCCTGCGTTTGCCCTGCCCGCTGGTTGCGCGCCAGAAATTCGTGGAGGTCCGCCGGGAATCGATAAGTCATGCCAAGCGTTTCGTTCCATCGATTGGCGACAGGCGCAAGGTGGCGATAGAAGTCCGTGCGCCATTGCGCCCAAGGCTGCGGCATCCCCTCGTCGAAATACAGCAGGTCGCCGCACCCGAGATCGACGCTATCCAGCGAGACACGGCGCAGTGGGTTCGACATGACAGCATCGCTTGCCAACGCGCGAGCCTGGTCAGCGGCAAGAAGGCGGGGCAGCACTGCGTAGCCTTCGCTATCCAGCTGCGCGGCGATCGCGCTCCAGTCCAGCTCGGCGATCGTATTGGATGATGAGGTCATGTGCGAAAACCTGGCCGGGTCAGAACCCCGGAAGCGTTGCCGTCCGCGGAACATCGGGCGTCGCGGGAATCGCCTTCTCGTGTTCGAGCAGCCAGCGCTTGCGATGCAAGCCCCACGCGTAGCCCTTGAGGTCGCCGTTGCTGGCAATCACGCGATGGCAAGGCACGACAATCGCGATGGGATTCGCGCCATTTGCCGCGCCGATATCGATCGCCGCGCGCGGGTCTTCGAATCCCAACGCTTTCGCGAGCTTGCCGTAGCTCGTGGTGCTGCCAGCCGGAATGCGGCGCAGCGCGGCCCAGACCTTTTCTTCCAGGTCCGAACCCGCCATCACGACGGCGAGAGAATCGAGCGCGTCCAGCTCGCCGGCGAAATAGCGTGCTACGGCGTCCGCAATCGAAGCGGGCGCGGGACCGTCGGTCAATTCGGCGCTGCCGTAACGCTCGCGCAGGCCGCGATGCAGGCGCACCCGATGATCCGTGAATTCGAGCGCGTGCAGTCGGTGCTGCGCATCGCTCACCAGCAAGAGGTCGCCCAGCGGCGACTCGATATGGCCGAGAAACAGTTGCATGATGCGGTCCTTCGCGTTGTCCGCGCGCTAACGTGAATCGTGAAAAATCAGGCCAACCGTATGACGCTTCCCG
>Ga0306920_100004027_pt1 | contig 18774 bp, 16 predicted proteins | sample flu12Cox44000170_FD_204666 | JGI IMG/M metagenome (GOLD analysis project Ga0306920, IMG submission 204666) | Lab enrichment of tropical soil microbial communities from Luquillo Experimental Forest, Puerto Rico - flux4day.12C.oxic.44.000.170 (v2)... | ecosystem: Environmental > Terrestrial >... | reverse complement strand
CTCGCGTCCGAGCTGCGCCGTCGCGAGGAGCTGTATCGAGAGCTGTCCGCGCGTCGATTTGCGCTTGACGCGCGACTCGAGCGGTCCGGCGCCGACGATCCCCGTGCGCGGCACCTGATGGCGGACATGGCAGATCTCCGGCGGCAGGCGGACACCCTCAACAGTCTCATCGCCAGCCGCACCATGACGAGCGGCGCCCCGGCACCGACCGGTCACCCACGGACGGCCGTCCCGTCCCCTGGTGTTGATACCGCACTGGTGTCGTACTGGCTCGGTTCGGAATCCGCGTACGCCTGGGTGGTATTGCCCGGAGAGGTTCATTGGGTCCGCCTTTCCTCGCCAGGCGCGATCGCCGAGCGGGCCGGCGCTTTCCACCAGTCGCTGACGCGACTGGTGGATGTACCGGTCGAGCGTCGCCTTCAGGATGCCGCCTCCTTATATCTGTTGATCGTGCGACCGCTCGAGCCGTGGCTGTCGCAGGTGCGGAACTGGGTGGTGGTTCCGGACGGCGCTCTCGACTACGTGCCGCTCGCAGCTCTGCGAGCGCATGAGGGGCAGTCGGAAAGTTTCGTTGCGATGCAACATGATGTAGCTGTCACCCCAGCCGCGTGGATGCTCGATACGCGCCAGAGTGGGGCGCGGCTCCCTGACCGCGGAAAGGTCCTGCTCGTGGCCGATCCGGTATACGAGGCGGATGACCCGCGACTCGCAGCCGCCGGGAATGCACGGGCCACGGCGCGGAGTCCCGCTCATCCGCCTGCAGATTCCGGCCGCTCCGAGTATCGACGTATTCGCTTTACCGCCGAGGAGGCCGCGGCGATTTCGGCGCAATTCCCGCCGGCGGATGTCGATCGACTGGTCGGCGTTGACGCCACGCGCGAGCGGCTGCTCGCACTCGACTGGTCGCAGTACCGGTTCATCCACATCGCGACCCACGGCGTTGTCGACGCGCAGGTGCCGGAGTTATCCGCGTTGATTCTCGGAGGCTACGATGCGCAGGGAGAGGTCAGCGACCGTGCAGTGCGCGTTGCGGACGTGTCGCTCCAGACACTCACCGCGGAGGTTGTGGTACTCAGCGCCTGTGAGACGGCTCTCGGCACCGAGGTTCGCAGCGAGGGCCTGGTCGGTATGAGCTCGACGATGCACGCGCGCGGTGCGCGCGCGGTGGTGGCCTCGCTCTGGCCAGTTCCAGATGAGATCGGCGCACAGCTGATGACCGAGTTCTACCGGCGCATGGTGCACGACTCGATGCGCCCCGAGGCGGCACTGGGCGCGGCAATGCGATCGCTGGCGTCGCGCGACCGCTCGGCCGATCCGGCGCTTTGGGCAGCCTTTCAGGTCTCGGTGGCTCGGCTGCGGCCACCGGAGCAGAGCCAGCGCCCACCGACCGTGAAGGTGGCCACGGCGACGCCGCCCTGATGCGGTAGCGATCGAGGGCCCACGGCAGACTCTTACTGCCTACGCTCATGCGGCGGTCCCGGGCTCGCTTTGGCCTGCCCGTGAGATTGGAGCGCGCCTGCCGACAGAGTTCTAGCAGCATATGCTGCACGACTCGACGGGCCCTGCGCCCGCACTGGGCACGCTGATGCGGTCGCTGGTTGCGCTCCAGACCGGCCGCGTCGGCGTTTTACTGCTTCGCTAGGCCTGTGGCAGTCACACTCGAGGACTACCGGATCCAGATCATTGAGCAGCTCAAGGCCGCCCGCGGCACCGAGCGCGCGCACGACCTTCTGGCCGAGGTCGACATGGTGCTTGCAAGCGCACGGCTGAGCACGGCCGCTCAAGGGGCGTTCTGGGACAGCCTGCACAGCGATCTGGATGTTCTGGCCGAGGTATCGAAGGACGTGCTGGGAAAGGACGCCGCGGCTGCGCTCAGCGAGGTCGTCGCGGCGGCACAGGGTGCGGTCCTGAAGTACCGGCGGCTGCTCCGGGGTGAGCAAGCCGCCTCATCGGAGCAAGCCGCTTCATCGGATCAAGCCGCCTCATCGGATTGACCGCCCCAACCGGTAATGTCAGGGCCGGAGCCCGGCGGGGTTGCCGCTCGCGGGGCGGCGCAGCGATCCGCGTCACGACGTAGTATTGCCCCAGGCGCGCCGCGCCGAGGGAGATCGCTCGATGAACCGCATGCCCGCCGTTGCCGTCGGCACGCTGTCGCTGTTGCTGGTCTGTGCGCGCGCCGTACCGCAGGCCTCCTCGGGAGAACAGCGCTTTCGCGAGATCTACAAGGAGTTGATCGAGACCAACACCAGCCTGTCCGCCGGCAGCTGTACGCTGGCGGGCGAGCGCATGGCGGCACGCCTCAAGTCAGCCGGCTTCGCCGACAGCGATTTGCACCTGTTCACCGCACCGGGGCATCCCAAGGAAGGCGGTCTGGTCGCGATCTATCCGGGCCGCAGCGCTCAGCTCAAAGCGATACTGCTGCTCGCACATCTGGATGTCGTCGAGGCGAAGCGCGAGGACTGGACGCGCGATCCGTTCACGCTGGTCGAGGAGAATGGCAGCTTTTACGCCCGCGGCGCGGTGGACGACAAGGCCGAGGCTGCCATCTGGGTCGACACGTTGATGCGCTTCCGCGCGGAGCACTACCGGCCGCTGCGCACGGTGAAACTGGCGCTCACCTGCGGTGAGGAGACTGCCGGCGCCTTCAACGGCGCGGAATGGCTCGGTAAGAATCAACGCGATCTGATCGATGCGGCGTTTGCAATCAACGAGGGCGCGCGCGGCGAACTCGACGCCGCGGGCCGCCGTGTCGCGCTGGAGGTGCAGGCCGGCGAGAAGAATGCGCAGAATTTTCGCCTGGAGGTCACCAATCCCGGCGGCCACAGCTCACTTCCCGTGAAGGACAACGCCATCTACCACCTCGCGGCCGCGCTGCTCAAGATTTCGGACTACACCTTCCCGGCCCAGTTCACCGACGCCAACCGCGCCTACTTCCGCGGCATGGCGCAGATCGAGGCCGCCAAGGGCGAAACGGCCGTCGCCAGCGCCATGCAGGCGCTGGTGCGCGATCCGGGCGATGCGCAGGCCATCGCGCTGGTATCGGCGCAGGACCCGGGATGGAACTCGACGCTGCGCACCACCTGCGTCGCCACGATGCTCGAGGCCGGCCATGCCACCAACGCCCTGCCACAGCGTGCCAGGGCGAACGTCAACTGCCGCATCTTTCCCGGTGTCGCGGAGGAGTCCGTGCGGGCAAAACTCGAGGAGCTGGTCGCCGACCCGCAGGTCAAGGTGACCACGCTCGAGGTGCGTGGTCCGAGCTCACCGCCGCCGCCGCTCACGCCGCAGATCCTCGGCCCCGTGCAGAAGCTGGCGGGGCAGTTCTGGCCCGGCGTGCCGGTGTTGCCGATCCTGCAGCCGGGGGCGACCGATGGCCAGATGCTCAACGCCGCGGGTATCCCGACCTACGGGATCGAGCCGCTGTTCCTCGGGCCGGACTTTGGTCACATACACGGGCTCAACGAGTATGTGGGCGTCAAGTCGCTGATGGAGTGCCGCGACTTCCTTTACCGCCTGGTGAAGATCTACGCCGACCAGAAATGAGCGCGCGCGGTCCGGCTCGGCTCGTGTGTCCTGCCGGTGTCAGTGAGTCTGAGGCCGGGCTGTGGCGAGTGACTCATCCAGCATCTTCACCAGCGCAGTACGGTCGTAGGTGTAGGGCTGGCCCTCGTTGAGCTGCACGAGCTGTTCGATCTGCTTGCGGATCGTGATCTCGGCTTCCTGCTGATTCGGCACCACCATGTAGCGGCGCTTCGGCTGTGGCTCGGAGAGCGCTTGCTCGACCGCCGCCGCTACCTCATCGGGGTCTTTGTACTTCGATCGATCAGCATTGAATGCGTAACCTTGCGAGCGCGGCGCCGCCGAGTCCACCCCCATGCGCGTGAAGGCGTTTTTAGTGATGGCGGAGTTGTAGTTTCCGGGTTCGACGACGCTGACCTTTACTCCGCTGGCGCTCAGCTGATCGGCGAGCGAGTCGGTCAGTGCCTCGATGGCGTGCTTGCTCATCGCGTAAGCCGCCAGATTCTGACTCGCGAGTATGCCGGATATCGACCCGATGTTGATGATACGTCCCTTCTGCTCGGTGATCAGAGGCTCGAACGCCTTGATCATTCTTACCGGTCCGGTGGCGTTCACATCCATCACCAGTTGGTACTCTTCGAGCTTCATGTCGGCAAGCGTGCCCGCGGTCCCGATGCCGGCGTTGTTCACCAGCCCATACAGGCCGCGGCCGGCCTTGCTGATCGTTGCAACAGCGGCGCTGATCTCTTCCGGGCGAGTCACATCGAGTGACAGGGCTTGCACGTTCTTGATGCCGCCAAGCGCCTTCAAGTCTTCGGGCTTACGCGCCGTGGCGTACACGAAGTAGCCGTCAGCTGCCAAGCGCTCGGCGATCTTGCGTCCGATACCCGTGCTGGCGCCGGTCACCAGGACCGCTTTCGCTGACGGGGATTCAGCGGACCAGAGCGGATTGAATGCGGTAAGGGCCAGCAGCGTGGCGGACACCGTCAGCGATAGTCTCATGATGCACCTTGCGTTGTTGTATGGCGTTCGTTCCTGGAAATCGTACGTGATATTCACGCAGATGGTGTAGTCTCACCTCGCGGCAACTGCCGGAGAGAGCGACATGAGAACAACTGTCCCCGCTCTGCTGACGCTGGTCCCGGTCCTTGCAGCTGCGCTCGCTACCAGCGCTCAACAGGGGAACACAGCAGCGTCGACCGGACACCCCGCATCGACCTCGAAGCACTACTTTCTGCCCGCCACGGCGGAGAACGTGCAATGGGGCTGGTACGATCCCGGCGAAAAGCCGCGGCTGGTCGTCAACTCCGGCGACACCGTGTCCGTCGAGACGATCTCGCACTCGCTGGGACAGATAAAACCGGGCGCGGACATGGACAGGATCGTGCAGCTCCGCAAGGAAAACGACGGCGGCGGACCGCATTCGATCACCGGGCCGATCTACGTGTCGGGGGCAGAGCCCGGCGATACGCTCGAGATTCACATCCTCAAGATCGTGCCCAAGGAGGACGCCTTCAATTTCAACCTGCCGGGGAAAGAATTTCCGAGCGTGGGGCTGCTGGCCACGGAGTTTCCCGAAGGGTTCGTGCGCTACTACAAGCTGGACCTGGCCCGGATGCAGACCGTGTTCAAGCCGGGCATCGTCCTCGACCTCAAGCCCTTTCCAGGAACCTTCGCGGTGGGTGTTGATCCGAACGAGCCGGCAGCGAAGGCCGGTCCGCCCATACACGATGCCAGGGGGCGCACCAGCACACTGCGGCCCTGGAAGAACGGTTCCAACATGGATTTGAATGAGCTGCAGGCGGGCTCGATCCTGTACCTGCCCGTGTTCCTCGCGGGCGGCCTGATCTGGACCGGCGATTCACACTGCCGGCAGGGAAATGGCGAGGTGAATCTCACGGCGCTCGAGTGCGCCTACAAGGAGATCGAGATCCAGCCGATCGTGCGCAAGGACTTGAAGACCGATTGGCCCTGGGCGGAGACCCGGACGGATTGGATCTTCATGGGGTACGACGAGGACCTCAACCAGGCGATGAAGATCGCCGTCGAGCAGACGGTTCAGTGGCTCGCCACCCAGCGCATCGTCCCGATGAGCCGCGAGGAGGCTTACGCGCTCACTTCCATGGTGGGAGATTGCCGCGTGACACAGGTGGTCGACATCCGCAAGGGCGTACATTGCATGATTCCCAAGCGGGTTTTTGTCGGACACCACGGGGGTGGGATCACCAGCCAACCGCCTGCCCATCCTTCCTGAAATCCGAGCCGCCGCGGTAGTAGTGCGACGACGCGTCCGTCGGCACGACCTGGATCACCTGCACGCCTCCGAGCTCTGCGCCGTTGATGGACTGTACCCGGTGTCCCATCGTGGCAAGGGCCGGGCCGACCAGATCGTAGAGCGACGACTCGAGGGCCAACGCATTGGAAAGCTGCGTGTGGCGGAATCGCGCCATGTCCGCCGCCGCCTGCAGGTTGGCGCCGAGGTCGATGACGTTCACGAGCAGCTGCGCGTGCCCCTGCGCCTGCATGTCCCCGCCCATGAGCGTCACGGTCATCACCGGCTGCCCATCGCGCATCAGGAACCCGGCCGACAGCGTGTTGAAGGGCCTCTTGTGAGGTGCAATCACGTTCGGGCTGCGCGGATCGAGTGTGAAGAGTGAGCCACGGTTGTGCAGCACGAACCCATAGCCGGGCACGGTGATGCCCGAGCCGAACTCGTTGTAGTTGCTGTTCACCCACGACACCATGTTGCCTTCCTTGTCGGCCGTGGATAAGACGACGGTGTCGCCGTTCAGATCCGCGCCGCTGCGCGCATCGGTGGCGGAGGCGTGCCGGGGATCGAACTTCCCGCACAATGATGCAGCATGCGCAGTGGACAGCAGCTGCGCGAGCGGGACGGCGGCCAGGTCGGGATCGGCGTTGTATCGGAACAGATCCGCGAAGGCGAGCTTCTTCGCCTCGACGAGGATGTGCCAATAGCGCGGATTCACGGGGCCGAGTGATGCCAGAGTCTCTCCCGGCGCCCACTTCGGCAGGCACGCCTGCAGGATGTTGAGTATCTCGTTCGCGGCCCAGGCCTGCGAAGGCGGCGGCAGCTCGAGCACCTGATAGCCGCGATAGTCGCTGCGGGCCGGCTCGACCCATTCGCCGTGGTAATTGGCGAGATCTTCCAGCGTCATGGTGCCGCCGAGTGCCGTCGACTTCGCCACGATCGCCCGGGCGATCTCGCCTTTGTAGAACGCATCTGCGCCCTGTTGCTGTAGCAGCCGCAAGGTGCGCGCGAGATCCGGGTTACGGAAGATCTGCCCGGCCACGGGCGGCCGCGCGTTCACGTACCAGACCTTCACCGAGTCGGGGTCGAGCTGCGTGCAGCAGCCTCTGAGCGGCAGCGCCTGCGGCAGTATCCAGTCGCCGGCGATGCGCTCCGACACCGGGAAACCGTCCTGCGCGTACACGGCGGCGGCCTCGAGAACATCCTTGAAAGAGAGCGTGCCGAAGCGCCGCAGCGCAGCCTGCCACCCCCACACCGTCCCCGGCACGGTCACTGGAAGGATTCCGCCAGGGGGCATTCCGGAGGTGGGGCCCCAGTTTTTCGGGTCCCAGTGATAACCGAGTTCGTTCAGCCGCTTGAGCGTTGCGCCGGTCGGTGCGGTGCCGCTGGCATTCAGCACATACGCCCTATGGTCCTTGGCGATGTAGATGACAGCGAACAGATCGGACGCAATCCCGACCATCATGGGCTCAGTGATGCTCAGCGCGGCCGCCGTGGCAACGGCAGCGTCGACCGCGTTTCCACCGCGCATCAACACCTGAAGACCTGCCTGCGCGGCCAGAGGCTGGCTCGTCACCACCATGCCAGTCGGCGCCATGACCTCCGAGCGTGTCTGCGCCGGCCATCCCGCGGCGCGCACGCCGCGGACGGCGTGACAGAAGGCGGGCTCGGGCTGCGATCGGCACCACGGATCGGCGGAAGAGCCGGGCGCAGCGGGCGTGGACTGGGCCGACGCCCCGGCCAGGGCGCAGAAAGTCACGACTATCGTAATGAGAGCCGTAAACACCAACCGTCGCATCTGCGTGCCTCTGGGAGCCGCCTCAGGCGGCCAGCGTCGAAACATCGCCCGCCGCGCTCGCGAGGACGATCCGTTGAAAGTCGGCTCGCGCGAACAGCTGGGAGCAGGCGTGCCGGTAGGTTGGTATCCACGCGGGCGGGTGCTCGGTGGCGATTACCAGCCACCGGCCTCCCGAGAAGCCCGACGTGCGCCCGGCGGCGCCGACGCGCAGCAAAGCACGAGTCAGATCGAACAATATGCCCGGATCCGAATCACCATTGTGGACGAACCCTGCCAAGGCCGATGTCGAGGTCCCGCTGCTGCGCATGATCTGTATCCGGATCCGATTGCCGTGAACCGTTTTCCGCAGCGGTTGGCGAGCGAATCGTGCGCGGACCGGCCTGCCGATCATTTCTTCCAGCGTTGCAGCGGTCCTGGAGGCCAGCCGTATGGGGGCCGTGATGGTCACTACGGCGGTCGCGCCACGCGGCACGCGCTCGGAGAGAGCCGCTCGCAACCGTCTGAGAAGTCCCACCACGACGCGATCGAACCGCAGGCGCGGGGGCTTCGGCCGGGGTCGGCGCAAACGCCCGGCCTCCGGGGCCGTGACCTCGACAGCAATCCGCTTGCCTGCAATGATGAGGTAGGCGTCGCGCGGAGTTGCGCCGTGCTCGAGAGTTGCACCAAAGTGCCTGGCGACCGACATGATCGCGGCACGTTCCCGCTGACTCGAGTTGCGCATCGTCTCAAGAAGATACGCACCGGTCCCCGCAGCCGCAACCGATCCGCGCAATCACAACGGTGACTGCAATGGCACAGACGACATGCGGCGAAGCCGTGATGAAGCTGCTCTCCACCTATGAGGTGGATACGGTGTTCGGCATGGCCGGGACCATGACCCTCGAGCTGTATCGCGGCATCGCACGCAGCGGGATCCGCCACGTGCAGTGCCGCAACGAGCAGGGCGCGAGCCTCATGGCCGATGGCTACGCGCGCGCGACCGGCAAGCCCGGGGTGTGCACGCTCATCGGCGGGCCGGGCGTCACCAACGCGGCTACCGGCATCGCCCAGGCCTACTGCGATTCGCAACCGCTGCTGGTGCTTTCCGGAGCATCACCCGCGCCGACGCACGGCAAGGGCTGGGGCGCGATCCACGAGCTCAACGACCAGGCGGCGGTAACCGCCGGCTTTACCGCCTTCAGTGCGATGATCCGATATCCGGAGGAGCTGCCGGAGCTGATTGCGCGCGCTTTCGCCGTATTTCGCGGCAGCCGGCCTCGTCCGGTTCATCTGTCAGTGCCCCGGGACGTTCTCCCGTTGCCGGTCGAGGCCGACTGGAAGCCGCGCCGCGCTCCCTCGCTGCCGATGCCCGATCCGGCGGCGATCGCGGAGGCCGCGCAACGCCTCGGGCAGGCAAAGCGTCCCCTGATTTTCGTCGGTGGCGGCGCCGTGGGCACACGCCAGCCGCTCATCGAGATCGCCGAGCGCGTCGGCGCTCCAGTTCTCGCCACGAATGCCGGCAAGGGGATACTGCCTCATTCGCATGCTCTTTCCCTCGGCTGCTCGATACTCCAGCAAGCCAGCCAGCAGGCGCTGGCCGAAGCCGATGTCGTGCTGCTGGTCGGCTCGGAGGTCGCCGCGGGCGATCACTTCCTGACGAAGCTCGAGATATCGGGCGACATCATCCGCATCGACATCGATCCGACCGAGCTGACATCGATGTATCCCGCCGCCGTGCCCATCCAGTCCGATGCGCGTGCCGCAATGCTCGCGCTGTCGTCCGCCCTCGCGAGCCGCAAACCGACCTCACAGCGCTCCCAGGGCGAGAGTCGGGTCCGGGAGATCCTCGCGCGCAATGCCGCGCAGATGACCGATCTCGAGAAGCTGCACGAGCGGGTATGGAAAGTCCTGCGCTCAGCGGTGCCCGCGGACACCATCGTAATGGGCGATGCGACGCAGATCGTGTACACGGGCTCCTTTGCGATGCCGATGGAAGCCGAGCGCTGCTGGTACTACTCCGGTAACTACTGTGCCCTCGGTTTCGCCTTGCCGATGGCCGTGGGCGCCAAGATCGGGACGCCGCATCGGCCGGTGATCGCCGTGGCCGGCGACGGCGGTGTCATGTTCACGGTCAATGAGCTTGCCACGGCCGCGGAAGAGCGGATCGCGCTTCCCGTGATCGTGTGGAACAACGATGCTCTCAAGGCCATCGCCGATGGGATGGACGAGCGGCGGATTCCGCGCATCGGAGTGGAACCGAAGAGCCCGGACTTCATGGCATTGGCGGACAGTCTCGGTGGCCGGGGCGCTCGCGCCGAAAGTGCCCAACATCTGGCGCAATGCGTGCGGGAGGCGCTGGTCGCAGACCGTCCGACCCTGATCGAGGTTCGCGAGGACAGCCCCTGGCTCAAGGGCTGAGCTCCCACCGTCTGTTTACTGCGAGGGCGTCGGCAGGGCGCGCGGCCGTCGCACCGGGTTGTGGTCGTTGATCTCATCGCGTGGTCGATAGGGCGCCTCGAGATAGGCCCGGTCCCCGGCATCGAGCCGAAGCCCGAGCGCTTCCACAGCGGTATCGAGATGCGCGACCTTCACGGCGCCGACGATCGGGATATTGGGGTGCGCGTTGCCCGCGACCCAGGCCATCGCCACGTGCGCCGGGCTGACGCCGCGCCGCGTCGCCACCTCGCGCACGCGACGCGCGATCTCGCAATCGATCTCATCGCCGTAGTATTCCTGGTAGATGTCGTGGGCGGTGCGCGCGGTGCCGCCGGCACGCGCGAGAAAACCGCGCGCGAGCGGACTGAAGGTGGTGACGGCGATCCCCTGGTCGCGGCAGTAGGGGAACATCTCGCGCTCCTCTTCGCGGTAGAGCACGTTGTACTGGCACTGCATGTTGACGAACGGTGTCCAGCCGTTCAGCGCCGCGACGTGGTTCATCTTCGCGAATTGCCACGCATACATGGTCGAGGCGCCGAGATAACGCACCTTGCCGGCGCGGACCGTGTCATGCAGTGCCTGCATCGTCTCCTCGACGGGCGTATCCGGGTCGAAGGCATGGATCACGTACAGATCGATGTAGTCGGTGCCGATCCTGGCGAGTGAGCCGTCGATCGCGGTCGCGATGTGCTTGCGCGACAGCCCCCGATCGTTGGGGTCTTCGCTCATCGGGTAATACACCTTGGTCGCGAGCACCAGATTCTCTCTCGCGCTCATCCCCCGCAGGTTTCGACCGACAACCTCCTCGTTGCGCCCGAGGGAATACCAATCGGCCATGTCGAAGAAGTTGATGCCGAGATCGAGAGCGCGGCGCAGGAGCGGGATCGCAGCGTCCTCATCGAGCACCCAGCTCTTCCAGGCGGAGCTGCCCATCGACATCGTGCCGAGACAAAGCTGCGATACCTTGAGCCCGGTGTTCCCGAACCGGATGTAATCCATGGGTAGACCACTCCGCGCGTGATGGCCTGACGATTTTGCATGCTGGCGCGGATCCGGTCATCCACCGCGCGGTACGGCAGACCGCTAGACGCGCCAGCGGCGTTGCTCGTCCGCGGGCAGGTCGTATCCAGCCAGGAATTTCGCGAGCCGCTCCCCCTCGGCCGCGGCGGAAGCCGCCGGACGGATGAGATGGCGGGGCGGCAGCGCCACACCGTGGTGTCGCAACAGGGGCGCGAGGCGACGCCAGTGGAGCCCGTGCCCCGGCTCTGCCTGCACGCCGAGGGCGACCACGGCGTAACCGTGGTGTGCATACTCCGCGACCTGATCGGCGATCACCGCGAGCAAGGGACCGTGCGCGCCCGGTGGCGGCAGCTGCAGCACGCCGTACCGGTGGTCCTCCAGCAAGCGCAGCACATCCGGCAGCGAGGCGCGAAGCGCGTCCGGCGGGTTGATCAGCGTCTCGGGCACCAGCGCGACATGCCAGCCGCGCACATCGCCGCTCACGGCGGCACCCCGTCCTCGCCCCGCTGACCCGCGGCGTCGTTGCGACTATCCAGGAACTGCTCGAGGTCGCGCCGCGCGCCGGCCTCATCGAAGCGGCCCATATCCAGTGCCCAGCCGGTGGCCGGCAGGCGCGGCAGGCCGCGGCGCGCCAGCTCGGCCTCCAGTTCCTCGATCCATATGCCGCGGCGAGGAACGATCTCCCAGTCATCTTCGGGCCGGTTCGGCCGCCCGCCCCAATCCGCCTTGCTGGAGGTGAAGCGCACGCCCGTGGAGGGGCTGCCGTCGAGTCCGATCAGGATCAACTCATCGCCGCGGCGCAGGTACTGCTCGATCAGCGGTGCGATGGCCTGCGCGAGGCGCCGGCAGTGGGCCCGATAGGCCGGAGTGTCGTACTGCTCATACACCGCCCACCAACGCCGCACGCCCGCGAAGGCGAGCTCGGGACAGGGCAGCTGCTGCAGCAGGTAGCCGCGAGCCCGCAGCGCCTCTACGACCGGGCTGACCAGCGCCGGGTACCGGGCACCCTGACAGACCTTGGCGTTCTGGTTCAAGAGGCAGCTGGCGACCAGCGCAACCTTACGCGGCTTGTCCTGCTCCATAACTGGTTCGATCCTCCGATACGCGCGCCGTCAAGCTTTCGCGTGGTGCGTTCTCCAATGCCGCGCGATGGCCGCTCGCTCACACAGCCAGACTCGCTCGTGACGCTGAATGTGCTCGAGCAGGCGAGCCAATGCTCCAATGCGGCCGGGGCGGCCGATGATCCGGCCGTGGAGGCCGATGCTCATCATGCGCGGTCGTCCTTCCGCTCCCATGCGGTACAGCCAGTCGAACGCATCGCGGCAGTACCCGAAAAACTCCTCGCCGGTGCTGAAATCGCCGCCACGCTGCAGACGGCTGTCGTTGTTGTCGAAGCTGTAGGGGATAACCAGGTGCGCCTGCCCTGAAACCTCCGTCCAGTAGGGGAGATCGTCGTTGTAGGCATCGCTGTCATAGAGGAAACCGCCGATCTCCACCAACAACCGCCGGGTGTTGGGGCTGGGGCGGCCGGTGTACCAGCCGACGGGTCTGCGCCCGATGAGGCGTGTAATGGTTTCGATATTGCGCAGCATGTCCGCGCGTTCCACTTCCGGGGGGACGAACTGGTAATCGATCCAGCGCTGCCCGTGACAGGCGACCTCGAAGCCGCTGCGCGCGATCTCGGCCGCCGCCGCGGGGTTGCGCTCCAGCGCCATCCCGACGGCGTATACGGTGGCCGGTGCGCCCAGACTCTTCAGCAGGCGCACGATCTCCCAGAGTCCCACGCGGCTGCCATACTCGAAAAGCGATTCGACGTTGAGATTGCGCGCACCGGGCAGAGCCTCGATCGAACCGAGATCGGTGAGCACCGACTCCGAGTGTGCATCGCCGTGCAGCACACAGGCTTCTGCGCCCTCTTCGTAGTTCAGCACCACCGAGACGGCGATGCAGGCGTCATCCGGCCAGCGGGGGTGGGGAGGGTGCGCGCCGTAACCGGTGAGATCGCGCGGGTAATTCTCCTTGGCGGTCATCGGAGCTCTACCGCGCGCCCGCACCGCGCTCGGCCGCCATCCAGTCCATGTAAGCGTGCAGCGCCGCGCGCATCGGCCGTGGTTGCCAGCCTGTCTCGGCGAAAATGCGGGAAACGTCGTACGCACCCCACATACCGTCCCTGAGCGCCGGGTCCTGCACAATGTCGGCCTGCTCCGGCGGCACGATCTCGGCGCCGAAACCCGGCACTTTCTCCGCCACCCATCCGACCATCTCGCCGATGCTCGCGGTTGCGCCGCAGGCGACATTGTAGGCGCAGTAACGCAGGCGCGGCGCACGCAGCAGCGAGATGACGGCGTCCGCGACGTCTTCGGCGTGGATGTAGTCGCCGACGGCATCGAGCGTATTGACGCGCACGCGCTTGACGCCATCGAGCGCCAGGCGGGCGATGCGGTGAGGTACGTGGTGCATATTCCGGCTCGTCGTGACGCGGTCCATCGGTCCGTACACCGAAGACGGTCGTATCGACGCCGTCGACAGGCCGAAGAGGTCGCCATAGCGCTCGGTGACGAGCTCGGAAGCGAGCTTCGAGATGCCATACAGTCGCCGCGGCATCACGTAGCCATCCTCGGGAAGCGGTTCGCCGGGCCGGTCCGGACCGTGATGCTTGTAGACGGCGCCCGAGCTCACGTAGATGAACCTCTCGAGGCCCGGCAGCGCGCGCGCCCAGTCGAGCACCGCCACCGTACCCATCACGTTGACATCGATGATCCGGCCGGGGTTCTCCGCTTCGGGCTCCCGCTTTGCCTCGGATGCAGTGCCACGCGATATCGGCGTTATGGTTGCGCCGTGGACGATGTGAGTGACGGCATGGCTTGCCAAGGCCGGCCGCCAGGTCGTGGGCTGCGTCACATCGGCCACTACCACCGAAAGCCTTTGCATGAACGGGGCGAAATAGCGCTGGGCCGCGGCATCGAGGGGAGCGGCATCGAGCACCACGAGCCGCGCTCGGGCATCGGTTTCCAGCCAGCGACGGCCGAGCACGCTCATGACGAAACCGGTCGCACCCGTTACCAGTAGTGTCATGACAGCATCCTCGATCGGCGCATCAGAGCGGAAAATTCAGCACCAGCTCCAGCAGCGCCCGCGTGCCGACCGCGAAGTCCTCCAGCGACATCGCTTCATCCGCATTGTGACTGCCGTGCTCGTTGCGAACGAAAATCATGGCGCTCGGAATGCCGACCTTGGCGAATACGGCGGCGTCGTGCCCGGCGCCGCTCGCCATTTCGAAGGGGCGCTCGAGCAGGCCCATCAGCGCTGAGCGCAGGCGGCTATCCATCACCGCCGGCGGCGAATCGCTGGTCGTGCCGAGATCGATGTCGACGCGGTAGCCGGCGCCAATCCGCGCCGCCGCCGCACGCGCCTCGGCCGCGACGGCCTCCATGGTCGCAGCGGACAGACCGCGGATGTCCAGCACGAAGCGGGTCTCACCGGCGATCTTGCTCGGCCCATGCATGTCGGGGTCGGTGCACAGCTCGCCGGCGGTGAGCACCAGATCCTCGCCCGCCTCTTCATGCCGCAGCCAGACGGTCTCCATGTGGTGCAGGAATGCCACGGTCGCGGCGACGGCATCCCGGCGATAGGGACGCGACACCGCGCCCGAATGGCCGTATTCGCCCGTGCAGCGCGCGTTGCGAAACCGCTTGCAGCCGCGGATGCCGCTCACGACGGCGGCGGGGAATCCCCGGGCGACGAGCGTCGGACCCTGCTCGATGTGCAGCTCGAGGTACGCCCGGATGCCGGAGGGTTCCAGCAGCCGCCGCCGTTCCCGGATCGGTTGGGCATCGAAACCCTGCTGCTGCAGCGTTGCCTCGAGGCTCTGGCCGTTGTCGGACCGCTCGATGGCGAGACAGTCGGGGTCGAGCAAGCCGAAAGCACCGCCGCTTCCGAGGTAGGCGATATCGAACCACGCGGACTCCTCGGCGCGAATCGCCATCACTGACACATCGCACTCGGGCACGACTCGCGCGCGACTCATCGCCGACAGCACGCACAAGCCAGCGACCACTCCCGCCGCGCCGTCGAAATTTCCTCCCTGCGGCACACTGTCGAGATGCGAGCCCATGATGATGCGCGGCGCGTTGCGCTCGCGCCCGGCAAGCGTCACGAACAGGTTGCCGAGCGCATCGACCGAGGTCTCGAGTCCTGCGGCCTCGGCGGCCGAGCGGACGATATCGTGTGCCGCCTGCTCGCCGGCGCCATAGCTGTCCCGCACAACGCCGCGCCCGCGCTGCGTTGCGTGGCGCAGTGCTTCGAAGAGGGAAGCGGCCATTTCAAGATCGGGTTGCACGGTGCCGGCCATCGATACTCTTGGAGTTGCAGCGGCTGGAGTTCCAATGCCCCTATAATTTGGGTTCGGTGTCGCAGAGGAATCGAAGCCTATGACGAGTCTACTCGCGGGAAAGATCGCTGTCGTCACCGGCGCCGGCTCAGGGATCGGTCGGGCGATTGCCATCAGCTTTGCCGGTGAAGGCGCGCAGGTCGTCATTGCCGACATCACCGAGCAGCCGAAAGAGGGGGGCGATTCGACGGTGGAGGTCATCACCCGAGCCGGCGGCAGCGCTGAGTTCCACAAGGCCGACATCGGACGCTGGGACGAGGTCGATGCGATGATCGGCGCGACCGTTGAACGTCACGGACGGCTCGATGTGATGGTGAACAACGCCGCCACCTACTCCGGCACGGCGTTGCTCGAGACCGAGCCCGCGCAGTGGGAAGAGGTTCTGCGCGTCAATCTGACGGGCATATTCAACGGCTGCAAGCGCGCGGTCCAGCAGATGATCACCCAGGAGCCGCGCGAGGAGGTCCGCGGCCGTCTGATCAATCTCGGCTCGCAGCAGGGCATCGTCAACTCGCCGGGTGACCTCCCGTACGGTGTGAGCAAGGCGGGAGCGATCTATATCACCCGACAGATCGCCGCCGATTACGCCAAGCACCTCATCGTGTGCAACTGCATATCTCCGGGAAAGATCGTAACCGGCGCCGGCGGGCTGGCGAAGGACCCCGCGCGGCTCGCATACCAGCGCCAGCGGACGCCCTGGCCGCGCTTCGGCCGGCCGCAGGATGTGGCCAATGCTGCGGTATTTCTCGCCAGTGACCGGGCGAGCTTCATCACCGGCTCGAATCTGGTGATCGATGGCGGCTGGCTGGCGGCGTGAGGCGGGCGGCGACGATGCGTCACCGGTTCGCGATCGCGTAGACCTTGCCCCGGTAAGGGGATTTGTCCAGCTGATCGAGTGCCATCACGTACACGGTCTTTTCGTCCGGGCTCAGTGCGAGGTTCGGCACGCCCGGTGAGGGCAACTTGAGCGTGCGGAGTAGTTTTCCCTCCACATTGACGACGAAGATGGTGCCCGCGAGCGGGGCATGGACATCGCGTGGGTTCTGGCCGACGTAAAAGAGTCCCTTCGAGTCGATCTTCACACCATCCGGGTAGATGTGACCGACGTTGTGTGTGAGGTCATCGAGATCCAGAAAGACCCGGCGGTCCGACAACGATCCATCCGCCGAGATGTTGAACTGAATGAGGCGGTGGTCCTCGGTCTCGATCGCATAGAGGATCTTGTTGTCGTTCGACACCACGATGCCATTCGCGCTGTGCACCTCGGCGGCTTTCTGGCTGATCGTGCCATCGGCCGCGAGGTAGAAGATCTTGCCGTCGATCACCGGCCCGGGTGCGGTGCCGGAGCAGGTGAAGTAGATGCCGCCACGATGGTCGGGCGCGAAGTCATTGGGTCCGTGAAAGGGGATGCCGGCCGTATCGTGGGTATACGCAGGCAGGTCCTTGCCCTCGGCCGAGATCCGCCCGATCGAGTTGCTGTCATAGCAGGTGACCAGGAATTCGCCGCGGGCCGTGGGAATGACCGCCGACGGCCCGCAGCCCGGCTTGGACCAGAAAATGCTGTTCTTCGTACCATCCCAGGTCATCACCGAGCTACGGTCGTATTCGACGTAATAGAGCTTGCCGTGATACCAGATCGGTCCCTCGGCGAAGTGCACATCGTCGTTGAGCACCTTGACCTCATCCGCGCCCGCGGTGGCGGCGCTGCTCAGGATGAGGAGCACGCCCAGCAGCCGGGGCGTCAGGGAGTCACACTTCGTTGTCACGGTCCTCTCCCAGGGTTTCACGCGCTCGAGTACCCAACAGCGCGCTGCATCTCCGGAACGACTGTGCGCGCCGCGAGGATGAAATGCCAGGTGGCCCAGAACCCCGTGGGAGCGAGCACTAGCAGCGCCCAGCGTAGCGAGGCCGCATCCGCCCCGTGTGTGCCGCCGAACCAGTCGCTCAGGAACCCGACGGCCTGCGGCGCGACAATCAGGTTAAATACGTTGCCGACGAGAACCGACCAGGCGGTGAAGGTCGAGCGCATGTGGCTCGGTGCCAGATTCAGCACCAGCGCCATGCAGGGCCCGATGAAGAAATAGATCGCCGGCACGTACGTCCAGAACATCAACTTCGCGAGCCACAGCGAATGTGTCCAGTACGCGGCGATCGAGGGAAGGGTGGCGCATCCGGTGACCCAGGCAAGCGTCCACAGCACGCGACGTGGATCCAGCATGAGCGGCCGGGACATGAACCAGGCGGCGACGACGGTCGACAGAATGCCGCCGATCAGATGAATGTGCCCGGTGATGGCGCCGGCCTGGGCGACGTTCAGCCCGTAGGTTCGCAGAAGAAATGTCGGCGTCCACCAGACGAGCCCCCACCCCCACAGCGAGCAGACGCCGCTCGCCATGATGACGTGGAACGCGGCGCGTTGGCGCCACAGGAAGCCGAGCGATTCCAACATCGAGGCCTTGTGGTCTCCCGCGAGGGCGTCGAGTCGTCCGCGCCGGGGCTCGCGGATGCTCAGGAAGACGAGCAGGCCGAGCAAGACTCCCGGTACGCCGAGCGCGTAGAATGCCGCGCGCCATCCGTACGCCTGCGCAAAGGCACCTGCCACATCCGCGGCGAGCCAGGCACCGATCGGTGCCCCGAGGGCGAACACACTGAGCGCCATCGGGCGTCGCTCTGCCGGGAAACAGTCCGACACGATCGAGGTCGAGGGTGGGGTCGCCCCCGCCTCGCCCACGCCCGCACCGATACGACTCAGCAGGAACTGCCAGTAACTCACCGACAGGCCGCAGAGAACGGTGAAGCCGGACCACAGCACCAGGGAGGCCGCCACGATGTTGCGACGATTGGAGCGGTCGGCGAACCAGGCGATGGGGATTCCGCAGACGACGTAGAAGAGAGCGAGGGGAATGCCCGTGAGGAACGCCGCGCCTGAGTCGGAAAGCTTCAGCTCGAGTCGGATCGGTTCAAATACCGTCGTGACGACGTAGCGCGCGGCGATGTTGAGGGCATACACCGCACACATCACGATGAGGACGTACCAGCGCTGCAGCAGCGGTGCGACGTCGGATCCGGGCGTCGTGATCGCGCTGCTGCTCAAATCACCCCCGGGAACACATTCAAGAGAAGCGCTTCGCGGGCCGACCGTCTCGGCGCGAATTGATTGGCCGAAAAACCCTGGGTGTGCTAACCCTGGATGAGTATGCGATGCCGCTTCCGGCGATGCAACGCGCCCGGCGCTGTTGCTCAATGATTTTTATGCATGGTGCCATGACATTTCTGACTGGCTAGAAATCCGGACGAGCGGCAATTTTCAGCGTATGACCAGTCGCCGCGCAGCGAACGCGGCGGAGGGCAGCTCAAGGGGGG
>Ga0306920_100004024_pt1 | contig 18777 bp, 20 predicted proteins | sample flu12Cox44000170_FD_204666 | JGI IMG/M metagenome (GOLD analysis project Ga0306920, IMG submission 204666) | Lab enrichment of tropical soil microbial communities from Luquillo Experimental Forest, Puerto Rico - flux4day.12C.oxic.44.000.170 (v2)... | ecosystem: Environmental > Terrestrial >... | reverse complement strand
TTTGATCCGGCTGCGCTCGCGGACCTGAAAAAAGGCGAGGCAATTCTTGCCCTGCCTCAGCGTTTCAATCGCCACCGTGTCTTTAAAGCGCAGCTATCAAACGCAAAAATCGTCGTCTCTGATCAACTTGCTTCCGAGATCCGCGCGCTGGTACCTCCGGCCAAAAGAAGAACGCCGACTTAGAAGCTCTTTTCATCCTAAAATGAACACGCAACCATTCGACTTTAAATTTCCTGACAAAATCGACCTGCGCGTCGTGCTCGCTTTCGTCAGTGTCTGCCTGGTCATACTGATCGTTGTCGTCGGCGATCTAACAACTTTCAGACGTCAACCTGATAATTGGATGGAAGCCATTTGCGCCTTCTTTCCGACCGTCGGTTATATGATGATGCGAGAGCGAATTGGGGCAGACATTGTGGCAGCCGGAATTAGTGGAGGGCTCATTTTGGGAACGGGCCTGTGGCTGTACAAGATCGCCGAAAAATACGTGATTATTCCACAGCATGTAAGGGAAATGCTTCGCAAGGGGAAACTCGAGGAAGACGCGTTGAACCGAATGCAGCGCGATGACTAATGTCCTAAGCTGGACGGTTTGTCCTTCCTTTCTCGCTTTTGCAGGTCCGGGAAGAATGGAAATTTCGTAGAATATCGCCGCTTACTCTTCCCTATGGTCTCCAAAATAAAGGTGTCATCTACAAGCGATATGGGACCTATTCCTCCAAAAGCTCCTGTTCTCGCCGGATCGGCCGCAACCGTTCGTATACTTGGTATGGCGGCCTTTATGACTGTCGTTTTACCCATCGCCACCCTTGCGTCTCTTCTGCAGGATCTTGTCGAGAACCTTTACAAAGAACTTGGGCTTACATTTGAAAGAGCGATTGAGGATTGGCAAAAGGAGCTAAGATTGAAGTAAAGAGCAGGATTGGATTTTGTTTCTCTGTCCCAATGGAATGCTCCTAATCATTCATCCAGCAATTCAGTGAGTTCAGAAATCGATAGAATACCGATAACAGCCGCGCCGGACCGCCTGTTTATTGGGGAAACCGAGCGGGCCAGAATTTTTCTGTGGCAGGATGTTCACTCTCTCGAGGCGCTTGGCGTCTATTATCAGCAACGATTAGGACCGCAGTTCCGGGAGTTACCCGTTCTGGAGCTTAGCCAAGCCGCATACACCGCGTTGGTCCACGGGCCGAGCCCCTTGCTCGTGAACTTTCTCGAGATGGAGTCTCAAGCAGCAAAAGAACTTTTCGTCGCTCGCGCCGTGGGTTTACCTCAAAGGATTTTGATCGGTTTTTGGTTAGAGTCAGTTGATCTTGGTGCTCGCGTATTGGATTGGCTGAGCGTATCCGCAGGTTTGGGCAGCGAGAGCTCGATCATCGTTCGGGAACTGCGTTTAGTGATCGAAAGAACTCGCAGACTGGTTTTGGAGTGGCAACGCGACCGCGTTCGCCTCTCGCCATTTGGGTATCATCGAATCTCGATACCCGCTGAGCTATTTGAACGTCGAACGCAGACTCGCGACGTGCTCGGGCTCCCAGGCGCCTGAAATAGAAATAAGTCGTCCATCTAAGGTTAATTATTTCTACTGAATGTGAACGCGACTACAAGAGAAGCCAAAATCGACAAGAGCCCTCGATTTGTGCCTGAAGAGGATCCGAATCGAGTCGTACGATGGACTGATATTAACGCGTACGAAACCCTGCTTCTTTATTATCGGCAACGCCTGGGACCTGCAACGCGAGCAATTCCCGCGATGACGCTGCCAAGGGAAACATTCATCCGCCTTTTACGCGGACCGGACGCCTTGATCGCAGATATCTCGGAACATTGCCATGGAATCCGAGAGCAATGGTCTTTTATGTTTGTGCCGCGCAAGGACAACCCGGTTTTGATCAGCCTAAACATTGAAGTCGAAGATGTCGGTGTTCAGGTCCTCGAGTACGTCCAATCAGCAGCCAGGAGCCCAGAACATCACGAGTTCCTCGTCCAATTCCGAATCTTGAGCGAACAATGCCGCAACCTTCACAAAGCATGGTTGCGCGACCGAGCCTTTCTGTTGCCGCTGGGTTATCACCGCATCTGCAATCGGCCTAGCGAAGATGGCATTTCAGGGGTGGAACACAATTGATGCGAGAGATCTTTTCTTGCGGTTCCTGGATCAAAACCAAGCCGCTGTGCACTTGCCATAATCACCGGCTTTCACCCGACGTCGGGGTCGCTCGCTAGCTCGAACGAGTTTCGGAGGGCATTTTTAAGCCGGCAAGTGTTCAAACCACCTCGAATTACAGTCCAAACGCCGATCAAGCATTGTTTCGACAAAGCGGCCGACGTGGGGCTCCTTGCTTTCCCGCGGACCTGCAACGTTAAGGATCCCAATAACATTATCTTCAAGGAAACTCCTCAGTCGTTCCGCCGCAGCGGGGTCGGCCGCAGACACGTGCAGCCACGGTTTATCATGTTTGCGTGCAAAGTGCACCGTTCTCAGCGATCCGCCGGCAAGTTTCGGACTAACTAAGCGAGAAAACGACAGTCCCATCGCTGTCGCGCACGTTCCATTCTGTCCGCTGGAGATACGATCTGGAGGAACTTTCTTTTAAGGGATACGTTGCTTCGAGAACTCCGTCCTCAGCCCTCCGGCCTTTTGGGCACCACCCACTACATGGTACTCCGTTCCTAATCGCCCAGTCGAGCGCGGCTCGGTCTGCCCCGGTTTGCCCTCCCGAAACTATTTTAAGAATTTGCATAATGATTCCCTGCGCTTTTTATGATAAGCACTCGTTCCCGCATTCGCGAATCTTAGATAACCATACCAATCTTGCTGGAGCGGGTCGCTTAGTGACAAATCGCCAAATGGTAGAGAAATACGGAGAACTCCTGCAGGCGTGAGAAAGTTTCTGAGGAAGAGTCCCGCGCTTCAGGGACTTTCGCGCGCCGCCGCTCGAAAGGAATTTTAGCCCGTCCGGTCTTTCCTCGTCCGTGCCCCATTTGCGGCTGAACCGATTGCATAAGCGATTTCGCCTCTCTATGCGAGTTTTTCCTCGCTTGATTTTTTTCGACTTGAACCATAACACGAACTCGTAGGCTATACTCTTTTTGATGCGATACCGAGCACAACCATCTGCATCGCACCGGGCTCTTGCGCGTTCGCCTCTGTCGGGTGAAGGTGTCCGACGGCTGCGCGAGTGGCCAGCCGCAGCGCTTACTTTTGCTCTGGTTGCTCTAACCCACTGGCTGGTTTGCCTGGTGTTCCCGTATCTCGCATGGAAGGCATACAGCCACTTTGACATCGTCAACGATCGTCAGCCTTGGGGCCAAGCGCTCCTGCTGGCGGCTGCGATTTGCGTTTTGCTCCGTGTTCACCCTCAAATTCATTCGCATGGACTTGCGCAAAGCCCGTGGGCCCCAAGTTATTTCGCGATTCTTCCTGCAATCGGGGCTCTGGCGGTGTCTGCTGTCGTCGTCCTCACAGGGTTACTGGAACTTTTCTTATATTTTACGCCTGACTTGCTAGTCGTCGCCAACGAATGGTTCTTTTGGATTACCGTGACTTTGATTATCCTCTTTTATCTTCTCTATTTTGCCTACCTCCTCATCGCCGCTTGGCGAGTGGCGCGCTACCTGTGCTTTGCGTACTTTCGCCGCTCAGATCGAATGGCTCTTTCGCACCGCGCTAAGGAACGATTTGCCGACCTGCGAAAGCCGCCCGTCTCATTCGACGACTACGGGTAGTTCCCACCAGTCGTACAATGCAAGATAACCCCGCCCTCGCCACCACCTTTTTCAGCGAACGGTACCCATCGCGTTCCGTCTATCATAGCGCCCTCGGTCTTGATCGAATCGGGTGCCGTTGTTACTAGCTGAAAAACCGCTTTGGGAGCGGCATCCGCGCTGACCAGGCGAACGTCGACACCTCGGCTGTGCAGCATGTTTAACGCGTTGATTAACCCAAGGGAACATCTTCTGCTAACGACGTACAGTGTTCGGGTTTTCTCCGGCACAATAATTTCGGTCATTGCGCCGTCAAAACCAGTTTTTTGCGGGGTAATCGAAGAAACCACGATAACAATCAAGAGCGACAAACCCAGAGCTCCGCCGAGACTTCGTTTAAAAGTCTTGCTTGCTTGAGTCTTGCGTCCTTTAAGCTGAGCTGACCAGAGCGTTTCGGGCGGCGAACGTAGATAAGCGCTAATTTCCGCCACTGTGGGCCGCCCAACTCCGGGTAATGGCGCGCTGTTCGGATTGTAATCGATCTTACTCATAAAGCCCCAGCGAACTCGTTTTCTTGAATTCCTGAGTCTTGCGGCCGGCAAATTTCTTCTTTTTGGACGGCCGGTAATTGACCAGGTCCTTAGTCGAAACTGCGTCAGCAATGCTCTTGTCCTCTTCGGACTCAGCCACCAGCTCGCCATTAGGAAAGTCATCCGGTTCAGAGTCTTCTTCGGCCCCTTGCGGCTTGCCTGAAACAAAATTATCCGGATGATTCGCCGTCGCAGGCTTGGGGTCGCTCACTGGGCGGCTGTTTCCTGTCAGGACTCGTTGCGGGCTAGGTGCGCACTGGAAGTAGTGCCGGAACGCGTCTTCGACAGCTTGCATCGCCCGAATGTTTCCCGGATGGAGCAAGAAAGGATACAATTTCAGCGAATCGAAGAGCTGGTTGAATTGATTGGTCGCTTTCGCCCGGTAGAGCCCGCCGGCAACATGGTACTGCTCCAAGAATGTGCGATCGTCTTTCCTGGCCACAGGCATCGAGCGCCAATCTTCTTCGGAAATGAAAAAGACGACTTCAGAAAAATCTTCCTGAATATTGCCTTTGGCTGAAATACATCTCGTCGTTGCGGTATGCAGCACTTCCTTGGGCGCGTAAAAGATGATCTGCCGACCCTTCAACATCTGATCTCGCCGAGTGAGATCCAAGACATGAAAAGGCAGGGGACCAACGATAAAGAGGATGAGCGCACTTGCAAACGTTGGCCAAGGCGGAGGGGAAAGCGTCATCGCTGCAAAAGTTATTGACAGCGCTAAAGCCCACGCCGCTGCCGCTGGATTCCTACGCCCGAGTATCAGCCATTCACTTAAGGCGCAAGACGGCAGCCACCGGAGCGGTGTTTCGTCGAGCAGTCCCCCATGGTGAATTCCCAACAAAGCAAACACGATCCACAAGAAGCTCAACTCTGAAAACAAGCACAAGTAGATCATTAAAGTTTTAGAAAAAGATGGCCAACTCTCTAGTTATGAGCGCGATTTCTATTCCCGCCAAATTAACGCCGACTTTTGTGAGAGTCTTCTTGTTGATCCCCTCGCAGATTGCTCTCGGCCGTTAACGTTGCTCTAGGGATCGCTTACTTTGTCCCTCGATCGGAGCCCTGCTTATGACCGCGATTCGGTGCGTCCAACGTCGATTTCTTGCCGCGATCCTTAGGCAAGTTATGACGCTCAGCGTTCGGTTTTGTGCCGATTCGCCCCTCTCCTGGAAGCACAGCCAGCTCCGCGCGATCGCCCGGATGTTTCGATTCTGCATTTAACGTCTCAACGATCAACTGTGGATCATCAAAGAGCCGCACCAAGTCGGTTGCCGGCGATTGGCCCGTAGGGTTGCTATCAACGGTGCACTTAAACCGATCAGCGAGCACGGCGATCTGACGCCCTCGAATGTTCATGTCGTCCATCAAAGAAACCAGTGTTACGAAATCTTCAGCGCTTAGCCCGCGCGCTTGTGAGTTCAGCACGCCTTTAGCGATCGCATTTCCTTCAGCCATCGTCTCAATCACTTGTGGGCTATCCCAACTCAGATCGATTGGCTGGCGGCGCGTTGCCGCAGCGCTCTGATCCAACTCGTCTCCGCGGAGGAAATCGCTGAAATTCTGCTGTAACTGATCAACACATGCCTTTGCTCGTTTTTCCGCCACGATATGACGATAGAGTCGCGAACTAATCAGTCCTTGTGCGAGATTAGTGCGGAGCACCTTTGCCTCCTGGTGCGAGAGCGCATTGTCGGGCAAAGCGGCAACGAGATCCGCTACCGAGCGCAACGATCTGAGTCCGCAACAAATGACGCTGGCCTTGATCTCGATCTCTTTCGCTCCATTTGCTCCATCAAGTAAAAAACTTCGCGTATACACCTGGTTAGCGATGTCCAATGCTGCAAAACTGTCCCGGGCGGCGTTAGCAACGCGCGCAAGGCTGCTCGAGGAATGCGCCAGACGATTGCCGGCTACAAGGTTGATCGTAACGGCATAGAGTTCAGCCATGCTGATCGCTATTCCTTCAAAATCAGCTTTGGCAATCTCGTCAAACCGATAACCCAAGCTTTCCAGCATCGGGACCGGGGACACCTCCTTCTGCTTCCACGATCCTCGGCTCAGACCTTTGAAGAGCATATCGGTTACCGTGCGGATGGCATGGTATTCGCCTGTTCGAAACGCGCACAACGGGCCGATCCCCAGCGAACGCCATGGTTCGGCCTTTAACGGCCGATGGCAAATCCGGCACCGAACGCCGTTGAAAATTCGGTAACCGGCGCTGCTCTGCTTTTGCCCAGCCGGAGGCAACATCAGAATTGAGGCGCTTGTGGAAGTCATAAAACACGCGAGGCTTAGAAGCTTTGAGTGGCCGCTGCCCTATTAAAAAGGCGCATGCACTCTTCGCCCATTGTCAATTGGCAAATCTCCACTCTAGAACAACGTCAGAGCGACGAAACGATCCGCCGTTCCACTTTTTCAACTTTTTCCCTCGAAACAACTTTGGAAACATCTCGCTCAAAATCAGACTAGCTTTAAAGGCCAGAAAGCACGGCTTCAGAGAACAGCTCTAAGGGGAAGCGACGATCGAACTCTCTTTTCAGGCGTTCTAAGCCGTATTTATCGCAAACGGCAATGAATGCTTCGGGGTCAACCTTTCTACTGCGTTTATCAACCAAGCGACGTACCTGATAATCAGTCTTCAACTCAACAAGCGCCCGAGCCAGTTCGTAAATAGCCTTTTGTTCCCGAAATTTTTCCCGCGTGCGCTCTGGCAACTCCTCCAGATGGTCGAAGACCGCCGCAGCGGATCCGAATCTGGAAACCAGCGTTGCGGCGGTGCGCACACCGACACGTTGAATCCCGGGGATACCCAAAAGCGGATCGCCTGCCAAAGCCATCACCTCTTTGATTCTATAGGGCGGCACATGATAAAGGTCCAAACAATCGCGCGGCTCGACCAGATCCCAGAACACGTGTGCTTTCATGACGAGCGAGCTGTTCGAATTCATCAGCATCATCAGTCTTCGGTCCTTAGTCACAATTGCAATCCTCCAATTCCGTTCCATTGCGTGGGAGTGGATGGAAGCGATCAAGTCACACGCCTCGGCGTTCCGATCCCAGACCGGGAACCAACCCATCGCACGACAGAGTTCTGGCAGCATCCGTAGCTGCAACCGCAGTTCGCCCGGGCATCTGCTCCGCCGCGTCCGGTAACCTTTGAACAGCGTCGAGCGAAATGAGACTAGTCCGTCAAAGACAGTAACGATCTTGCCAGCGCAAAACCGTCTGACGAGGTCAAGAAGTGTCGTGTAGAAGCCCATGACAGCGTTCGTAGGAACGCCAAGTCGGCTAAGCATCGGATCACGCAATGAATAAAAAGCACTATGAGCAACACTCGGCGCATCGACGACAAGCAGGTCCCATGTCACTACAATATCGCGCAACGGTTTCACTTGTTCTTTTTTACCTGGTGTGCGCTGGAAGATACGCCACGACGTTGTTTATGGGGCAAAATCTCGCCTCCCCAAATCCATCTTATTTGCGAGGTTGGAAGACCAGGATTTGAAACGCTAACGCACGAGCGATCAGAGCGGCGTGGCCGTTGAGATAGGAACTCTTAAATGGAATTGCTGATGCGCGTCTTACATCGCACAGCAGCGCCTCGCCTTCGTTAGGCTGGAACAGCTGCAGCACCACAAAGGGCGAAGACCGCGTGAAAAAGAATTCAGCCGCTCGCGGTGCTCGACTCCGGACCACGATCTTTTGTGTCGCCAGAACTCGAGCTTCGTAGCACAGATGCCCAAAGAAAAGGAAGTAGATCCAATTGCCGTGTCCGTTGGCAACCGCATCCGGTATCGGGCTGCAAAACGCCCCGTCCTTCGCTGAGGCCAGCACGCTTCGAGGGACAGGTTCGAAGTCTGCCTCCCTTCTCAACCGCGCATCCCGGTATAGAAAGAACCATTGCTGTTGTTGGCCGGTAAAACGCAGGGCGTTGCGGACCGGCATGATTGAGAGACACCCGCGCTTGATCGATTGCGCAAATAAGGCTGCAAGCTCTTGTCGGCTGAATTCATCCCGGCTAAAGCGACGGTACCCAACACCATTGCTGCACCTTGCTTCCAGGTCATAAAACTCCTCAAAATCCGATTCTACCTTTAGCGCAAGCTCGCTAATTCGCTGTAATTGAGCGCCTATCTCCGGCGAGGCGCGATCCAGCAGCTCCTCTAGCGGTCGAAGCCAATTTGCTCGAGTTGCGCGAATCCTTGCCAGCACCCTGCAACCAGGAGTCAGCGCAAAGCCTTGAATCCCGTAGATTCCTTCAAAATCGGGAAAATAATCGCTGAAAAATAAGATCAGATCGAGATTTCGCAGATACTTCCGCAGCACGAAGAGCAACGCGACAAATCTCTCGCACTGCTTGGAATGCAAAAGCCAATGCCAGTCAGGTCTCGAAAACTGGCTCAATTCGCGTCTCCCGGCCTGCAGTTCACGTAAAAAACCAATAGGATCGAGATCTACTTCTTCTTGTTCTACGTCGAACTCTTTCATTTAGGAGCTCCCGGCGAGTAATGTCGTTTCCTCAAAAATTTAAGTTCCTGCAAAATTGCAAGCTGGCGGCTTTAAGAGGTTCGCGACGGCGGGGACGAGCGCGCGGAATCACCCGCGGGCCCGCTGCTCCAAGGTTAGGATGGGTACCTGCGCGGATTGAGCTTTCTCTGCGCGCGCCTGAAGTAGGCTGCTTACAAAATGTGGTGTCACATTGTTTTTGAGTGCAGGCACTCCCTCCGAAAGCATAGATCTAGGCGCCGTGACAGGCGCAGAGAGATTTTTTATTTGCGAACTGAGAGACGAAAGAACCTTCGCCGGAGGATCATCCGCCTTGCTTATGATCGAGCCGCCCTCAGACGAATGTATGCTGTCATTAATGTCCTTTGCGGCCAGAGCCACGTCAATCCCGACGCTAGCCGCCGTACCTAAACCGGGCAATGTAGACACCGCGCCCGAAGCTACTTCCATTCCCGCGCCTGCCCAATCTCCGCGAAAGGCGCGCATCGCTCCGAAGCCAATCCCTGCTAAGATCCCTAAAACCGGAATCTTTTTAAACAACGCTTTGCCCACGGTCTTGGCACCAATCGAAGTCCCCTCTTCAACGACCGACTTTTCAACTCCCTTAGTTAGCGCCTCGCCAACGGCCTTAGTTACGCGGACACGAGCTTCGTATCCGGCATTCTCCGCGATTGCCTTGGCCGCTTGCGCTTCGCCTTTCTCTAACTCCTTGGAGACAACATTGGTTTGCGCCTGCGTTTCTAGGTGTCCGATTTGTTTGGGCAGTTCGCGCGTGCATCCAGTTGGAGCTATTTTCGCGCTCAAACTGTCTTTAGCAACGTCATGGGCGGCCGCGAGTGTATCTGCCCCGTCCCCAAGGCTATCGTTCAACTCGTTCCCGTCCTTACCCGCAGACAGATTTTCAAGCCCGCCGGTTGGGATTAAAGTTTCCATCATCGCTAGCCCGCCGGCACCCAGGCTCAGCGCAGCACCAATTCCACCTCCTCGGCGCAGCCTGCGCCCACCATCTAAACTCCTACCTATTTTGCCTAGCCAATTGCCCGTACGTCCGGTTTCTTTCGAAGCCGAATCGATCACTTTCCTCTCTACCTCGCTCAACTCCTGCTTGCCTTGCGCTAGCGCGCGTCTTTCCCCGCGAGTCGTTCCGGGCTTCTCTCGATGTTGGCCAGAACCAACCCGTCTGCCTATCGCTGACAAGCCGCCAGCTGCGCGGCGGACTGTTTCCTTGAACAGATGGCCTGCGTTTGCGAGCAGTGAAAGGGTATGGTCTTGGACTTCCGGTTGAACAGAGCCAATGAATGTCGTCGGGTCCAGCGACCGTGTGGCAACGTTGACGAAATTTGACACTTTTTTTGTTTCTCTTTCCTCTAAAAAACGTCTTTCCAAGCTCGCATGTAATTGTCGCTCCTCTGTGGTAGATCAATCTCGCTCCGGGATCCTTCTTGGTTTCCCGCGGCGACCTTCTCTGCTCTCCTCTGACACTCAAAAACAGCTAGATATAGCGATCTAGGGCTTCGTTTATCCAATTTTTACCGGGCTTTTTAGATAAACGAAAAGCTGGAAACGGGCTCAGGCACAGCGCTCTGGTTGGTGGTCTATGGAGCATGCCTACAGCGTCACAAGCCTTAGAAGCGTTCGCCGCCAAATGCGGTCCTAAGGTCGATCTCTTTCGCGACGATCGGTTTTCCATAGGTTTGCAAAAGGCTACAGCTCTATCTCGCGTCGTGGTCTGGTCGGCGCTTAAAGAAAAGTTTGACCTGCTTGTCTCTGTGACACCGGGACAAGTGGCAACGATTGTCGACGCAGCCCCAATCATTGTTGGAAAAACGCAACGCGCCCAACTAGCTTCTGTCCTGTCGCTCGAGCAATTGGACGAATTTATCCGCATCAATGCATCCAAATGGGCTCCAGCCATCGTTGCCTTCAGTCAATTTTGGAGCCTTCACCGGCTGGCTCATGATAAACCCCCTGCAAACTGGCTTGCAAATAGCACTTTTACTATCCACGACGTGGCTTCCGCGACGATTGGTTGTGCTATTGTCGCAGAAGGGCTTCACGAGCGCCTGGCTCCAGAAGCGATCCTTGAGTGCATCGATGCGGGATCTGAGCTCACCCAGACGCTGGTTAAGATGGCATCTCAAGCTGATCCCTGCCCCGACCCCAAGACCCACCAGGAAAGGGCGGCGACGTTCCTATCACTCGGAATTGAGGGGCGATGGACAGAGGTTGTTCATGGGCGGCTCAGCGAGCCATACCTCGCCGCCGCCGAAAAGGCCGATTTTGAGTATCGGGGGATCTCGAGGGAGCCGGTTCCGGGAGCGTTCCTGGGGCCTAAAAACCTCCCGGAATTGCGGCAATTGACTAATCCTGCCGGCTGTCGCCGTGAAGACTCCGTCGCCTTTTTCCGGCGAATGCCTTTTTTTAACTATATCTACCAGACGGTTTGCCGCTTGACCGCTGTGATCGATGAAGACGTTGTGATGTCAGCAGTTAGCGGCTGCCACAGGGCATGGGAAACCTATTCACCAATTGTTATCCCCGGTCTCTCCGTTACAGAGGTAAAAAAGAGGTCTCGAGGAACTAAAGAAAACATCCCGCTCGCAGCCAACGACCTCTTTCGCGAAGACAATGCCTTGCCTCAAGGGGTGGTTTCTAAGGACCACGCGCAACAAACTTACGCAGCGTCGCGACTGCCGGTCCACCTGCAAAACTGGGTAAAAAAATTTGTTTGGGAACAGATGGCTAAAGAAAGTGGTATTCATGTACCCAGAGCCATTCGTGAAATCATGTCCCAAGCTTATCCCTTAATCGAGGAAATGATGACAACGGGGCGGTACTCTGGTGCTGATGCTATAGAGCTCGCTCTGGTTCGTGTGAAGGCGCGGTTAGAGAACCGCGGCATTTCTTCGGAGACGAGCCAAATAGATATTGATGCAGCCCGCCATTTGCTAAACGCCGGCAGTTTAACGGTTTCAATGGACAGAACCCCGTGTTCGAGTGGGTCAGGTGACTTGAAGGAGTCCTCGCTGCATGACAAAATAGCAAACACGCGAATGGTTGAGGCGCCTGGGCGCGCAGCATTCTTGGACCTGGATTCCCAATCGGTCTGCCTGGGGGATTTCTCCGCGACTGAATCTTACATCGATCGCTTCGATATGATGTACAACTTTGCTTGTACCAAGGCCCCGGAGATTGGTGAATCGCTCGCCCAAATCGCCTTGGGCACGAGAATTCCCGACCGCCACCTTATCGCCCGGATCGACAAACTTTTTGAGCGCACGCTAAATGACCCGGCGTTGAGTCAGCCTTATATGTCTCTTCTGGAAAATGCTAGAACTCTGTTTGAGGCGGCTCAAGAAAACGGACGCACGCAGCATGGCCTCTTCCTACCCGGTCTCGACGTTGATGCCGAGAGCGTCGGTGCAGTTAAAGCTCGCGATCGGGTAGAGCGATCGGTGAAATCGGCTGGAGAACTCTTTGTTGCCGCACTCTCGCGGGCTGCTCTGGGCATGCGAAAGACAGAACTCGCACGCGAGCGCGTAAAGTAAGGCTTCCGTAAAAAGGTTTGCCTTATCCCTTTCGGACATGCCCTGATTGGGTTGCAAAACCGCGAGCAAAAAAACACGGCCGGTATTTGCACTGTTGCCTTTGGCCCGCAGCCGCCTAAACCACTGAGAGTGGAAGCTCTCTTACTCGCTCCTTTAACACAGAGAGCCAATCTTTGTAATGAGCGTACGCCCAAAACCTTTTGCGTTGGATCCCGATTTCCCCTTGCCCAAAAGGCGCGCGGCGATTTTCGAAACTGATCAGCGAGGAACAAACACGGTTCTTGTGTGTGCGCTGATTTTAGTCTCGTTCGTCGCGCTGATAGCAATTATCGGATGGCACGGCGCTGATACCCGACCCGTGGCGGTGATTCAAGAAGACGCTGGATTCGTAATGTATCGGACGACGGAAGCCTATCGTCTGCGCAAAGATATCGTCCGAACCTTTCTGGAGTGCACGCTGCAGAAATTGCTCACCATCAACCCTGGCTATTACGATTACGCCTCCCTGCGCACGCTTGTTGGCAACGCGGTGCTAACAAAGTTCTCCGAGCTGGCAAAACAGGGCGGTTCGGAACGCCTCAGGACCAACCAACGGCAAACCTTCACGATTTTCGATTGTAAGCGCACGATGGACCCGAATTACCCGGATTACATTGCTGTTTTGGTGCGCGGGGAGCTCGCTATCACCGAGGAAAAGACCGATAGCGCCGGCAACACAATTCTGGTTCCCAAGGACGAGATTCGCCTTTACCAGTGCTACTTGAAACAGCAGCGACCAAGTCCAGAAAACCCATTCGGCCTCGTTTTGATCGGCCTAGGCCCGAAGAAAACAGAGGAAGCCGAAGGACTGTGGCAGAGGGGAGTCGAGTTCGAAGGCACAAAAGACACCTTCGGCAACCCGATCCTTGGAATAAGGCCAAAACCCTCCGATTGATGAAGGAAAACATTTTACGCCCCCTTGCCCGCAGGCACCTACGTAGCCATATCTAAAGCCCCAAGATGCCGAAGATTCTTCGAAAGCCTCTCCCAGCAATCGTAGTTCTGCAGGCGCTTACGCTCCTTGGGACGATTAGCGTTCTGCGAGCTCAATCCCCGGTGCCGCCTCCCTTGCCTCAAAACGGGGAGAATCGCCCCGCGGAACCTAACACTCTCTTGCCAAACAACGGGAATAGTCCGCATATCGTATACGAGCCTGCCAAGCCAGTCATCATCAACGGCAAACCCGCATCGGAGCTGACCGAGCGCGAAATGCACGAGTTTCTGCAGAACAAAATCAAGGTAATCTCGCAAGAAGACGGCGAAGTCAAAGAGCTATTTGTCGCGCCTGGTTATGTTCTAACCATCACTTACGAGGAACCCCCTGTGGACGGCTTTATTGGGGACGGGCAACTGGCCACTTACAAAGTTGTCGGAAAGACCATGGTTATCAACGCGCGCGAGCGCGCCGGCGACACTAATTTTAAGGTTCTTTTTTCGGGCGGCGTTCTCCGGGAATACCACATCTTTATTACGCCAACCTTCGCCAAAGCGGACTCGACCTACCGCGTGCTGGCGGCGCAATCGGGCTCACTCACAGCTGACGGAGGCCAAGCCACGAGTTTCATGACTAAGGGCGGGCAAATCAACATCGCCAACGTCAATCGCGTGATCAAAAACTATGATGCACTCGTTCAGGAACACGCCTTGGATGCCGCTCGGGTCCGGCGCAGCGACGTTTGGCGACGCAGTCCGGATGGCGCTTTTCTTTATTACTACGACATCGATTTTCCAAATAGGAGCGAGGCAATTCAGTTTAATTTTCGCAACCGGACGCAGGCAGCAATCGATCCATCCCGCATCCGACTTCAGATCGGCGATATCCGTTACACGCCCGACTATATCTCGGCGCAAAAAACGGCCGTTGCTCCGGGCGCTGCCGTGGACGGGTTTGTTTTTTTTAAAGATCCACCGTTCAGCTTGGATCAACCATTCGAACTCGTCTTGAACTAGGAAACTTTTTCGCTCCCAGGGCAAAATGGCAATGCTGATTCGGCCTAAACACTTGATCGCGGGCGCGCTTGTTACTATTCTTTTAGGGGCGAGCGCTCTTGCGCTCCGCGAGCCCATCAGCCTGTTTCTTACGCGCAAGGATCCCGGTTTCCTGATCCGCAAAGAATACAACGATAAACAAGCAAACATCAAAGCTCGCGGCTCGGAGGCTCAGAAAAATCAAAGCCCGCCGCTGCTACAATCACTTTCGCAGGCGTCCCCCTCCTCAACGCCGGGGTCCAAGATAATTCTTCTAAAGCCTGATCCAGTTCTCGATTTTTCGGGGCAAAATGTGTCCCCGTCTAGCAGCAACTCGCAAGGACAGACTGATTACTACAATCGCCCCTCAAACCCAGGGGTCCAATACCAGGTCGACAGCGGTAACATGGTGCCCGGCGATGCGCTGAGAGTGACCCCGGAGCGCGGCTCCGCACCCCCTGTTCCGGACGCACTGCTTTCGCAAAACATGCCCAACGAGACAGCAAATGGCCAGGGCGCAAGCGCAAACGCTGTAGGCATGGTCGAACCGCGGCGATATCTTTTCAATAATCAGGCGCCCTCAGCGATCTCGACCGAGGGGGTTGTGTTTTCTGCCCCAGACCGAGCCAGCAGCGACATTTCGGTCCAGCATTTTGCGCCCATCGGGGAAGAAATCGAGCTTGCGCTTGTTGACGCTATTGCCAGCAACAATTTCGAGCTCGATGTGCGCGCCGGCGTCTGGAATCCCTTCTACTTCGGCGGTCGCAAACTCCTGGATATCGGCGACCAGGTTCTCGGCAAAGCCGCTCCAGGAAAATCCCGCGACCGCGTCATTGTCAAGTTCTACAAAATCAAATTCAAGGACGGGAAAACCCTCCCAATCACTGCTGTAGCAAAAGCTCCGGACGGCACGGAAGGAATCCCTGGTTATATGGTCGGCAGCCGCACTTTACAGGCAATCATTCCCGTCCTTTTAAGCGCCACGTCGGGTTTGGTCGAAGTCTTCAAGGACCGATCGATAGCCGCTTATGTCCCTTCTCGACTAACTGCTGCAGGAGTGACCGTTGAAACAAACAACCCGCAGAGCCGAAGCGGCCAGCTCCAGGACGCCGGTTACAGTATGCTCCAAAGCGGTCTGGACAGAATCTCGATGATGGTGGCTCAAGATGTGGAAGAAAATAAGCCTTTTCTGGTCGTACCCCCGGGCACACTCTGCAAAGCCTACCTTAACGATTACATCGACACCTCACGAGCCGATCTCGGAAAATGAAAATGTCAGCACTAATTCGATCAGCCAAGAGCCTGCGCAATCCGAATCCGGCACTAATGGCGGCGGGGCTTTCTCTCCTCTTGACCGCGTGTCAACACGGTGGACCGGGACCAAACTCTAGCGTTCAAGCAGGCTTCTCGAAGGACGCCCCCCAGCCCGCTTGTGGTCTTGTACCGTCTCATGCCGGAGCGCCTCCCGCAAACCTTGGGGCCAAAGCGGTTTATGTTTTGCCCGTCACAACGACCGGCTTCGTAGCGGGGCAAACCGACCCTCATACCGGCGACTATGTCGGACCTCACAGCGTTTCGTCGATACTGGAGGAGGGGCACTGGGCAAGCCAAGAGGAGGCCGAACTTCAAGGTAAACCGTACCTTTTGCCAGACACCCAACAGATTATCTATCCGGCCGCAGGTAGTTACGGCCAGTTGCGGCCAGGTAAAGGCGTTATGGATGTGAACCGTTCCCGGCGCGCCTATTGGGGAGACCAGTCATCTGCTGACCAAGCACGAGCCGATAAAAGTTCAAGGCAGGCCTCTGTCCGAGGGCAATACAACGGCGATAATGGACCGATCAGAGCACCAGTGGCTCAACCGCTGGGGACATCTGATCAGTTCACAGTATCGGTCAATTCACCACAAGAACTGGTCTTCTACGGCGGCCGGGCTGGAGAAATTCACACCGTAACACTCGCAAACCGAGACTCTATGCGCATAGCCTATCTATCCGATTCGGAAATAGAACTGCGTTCCGGGGACAAAACGACCTTGGTAACAATCAAGAACCCAAGCGATCACGTTCGGGTCAAGCTCGCAAAAGCACAGTGATTGCTCTCCTTTTTTTTATCTACTGCGTTCTCTGGAGTTGTTGCTGGCTCGCACCGGTGGTTGAACTGCCTGCGAGCGGCAAGTTTTCTCTTTTTCTTTGGTCCTTTTGGCCTCACGCCGCGGTCCTAAGACGCAGACCCTTTGCCATAAGCAATTCCTTGTTATGGTTTGCCGGCCTGTTTGCAGGAATGCTTCTGACAGCGCTTATGCCGGATTTCTACGCCGAACAAATCCGACTAACCTTGATGTTTCTCATAGCGATTCTCTCTTTCGGCGCGGGACTAGGCCTGTCTTTAGGATTTCGCTCGACGGTCCTGGCTCTGAATAGCAGTAGAGAGGTCGCGCCCGAAGGAATCGTTTTACGCGGCCACGACGAAGTTCTGCTCTTTGGAAGCGAAACTGCCATCAATAAATTCACCGCCCGACAAGAGGTAATTAACCATCTACGCTCAACACCTATTCCGGGGTTAGTAATTCTATCCAGCGCCGTCTATTTGCGAACAGAGCCCATGCCCGAACTCCGGCGCGTACCGTGGTTCACTGAGCTTAACCAAGTCGTTTTCGATCGGTTGGAAAAGAATCGGCGCGATCTGCACGCGCTCACCGAGAAATTGCTCCACGCTGAAAACCAATGTGCTGCTTATCAAGCGCAGTTGGACGACGCATTAGGAACAGTAAAGAAATTGAAAGCGGAGCGCGAAGAAATTGCTCAAAAGTTGCATAACGTCCGGACGGCGGCAAAAGGCCCTATGCGGCAACAGAAGCAAGACCATTCGACCCAAACCTTTGATCTGGAACCCTCTTGAAAACTACAGCCCCTACCTGCTGGAATCGTCCCTACGATAAAAGGAATCAAGTAGAGCCCGCGCCCGCGCAGAATGCGTGGGCTCCGCGCTAAAAAATGTTGGAGCTCCCCTTACTGATCCCTAGTTATCAATGTTTCCGCAAAGAAGCCGGTTTTTGTGATTCGGAGATTCTTGCGGTCACACCGGCATCCACAAAGCTCTTGGCTTCGCGCATCGCTCTTGTCCAGAGTTGTGGTAAATCTCTCGTATCAAAGCGTCCGGAACGACAAGGAGGAACTCGCCCGGTTTAAGTGTGATCAGGCCGCTATTGATCTCGGTCATTCGAGGTTGCTTCTAGAAAAAATTGCTTTTTCGAACAAATGCGATGGCGACGCAGGGAGGGATACTCCAAGTTCGCACTTCATTCTCTGCATTCCGTTCGCCAACAACATCTTCACCTCTGACATGCCTACACCCAATTCGTTTGCGATTTGAGCAATAGTCCGTTCTCCGCCGGAGTCCAATCCGAAGCGCAATTTTAGAACCGCGCTTTCAGCATGCGGAAGTGCATGGAAAGCCGCTCGCAGAGCTGACAGTAACTTCGACGCTCTCTCTTCAGAGCACTCACTTTCCTTTCCCGCAACAGTGCTGGAAAGGTCTTCACACCAACTTTGGTCGATGTCTCCACGCTGAATGTTGCTCGTAAGCGTTGCATACCAAATCGCCTCTCTGCATTTGGCGACAGGTAACCCAAGCCCCCGAGATGCGCGCAAGATGCCGATCTCGATGCTGTCGGCTTGGTGGACATACTTTTGTACTTTACTAATTCTTCGATTCAACCAATTTGGCAACCGAATCAGATACCCTTTCTTCTGTGCGGCTGTCAAAATCGTTTGCCGGATCCACCAGTGGGCATAGGTAGAAAAACGATATCCTCGCACCGGATCGAATCGGGCGATTGCCTTTCGCAGTCCGAAATAGCCTTCGCTAATTCTATCTTCCAGCGGCAATGGGCAATGACGAATCCCCTTGGCAATCTGGACGACCAGGCCAAGATGGTTTTCGCACAGCGCCAGTTGTGCGGCGTCGCAGCCTCGTTGAGCCTGATAAAAAAGTTCCCGCTCATCATTGATAGGTTTGGATCGATTGGTCGTCTGCATCTGAAGGTGTCGCGCTCTCGAGAAGCCTAGATACGCTGTTCTTTGCGGCTCCCGATCCGATTGCCATTTTCGAAACGGTTACTGCTAGAAATTCTGTATCCTCCGTCAGCGCGCGAATGCGCCGCATGCGGCGGCGCGTAAAAGAAGGAATCGCTCGCCTGCGCTAGCCGTCCCCCCGTTTACCCGGCCCCCCGAAGCTCACCCCTTGAAGTCAAGATGACGAGGTCTGATGTCCAATATGCAAAGACTGCTCCCCCCTCCCCTCCCGGGGCTTCCGGAAGCCCCCCCGAGTGATATCACTGCTTTTGCCACTCTGGGGGCGGCGTATGAGGGACGCTTTGGGCGTGAACGACTAAAGCGGGAGACGGTCTCATTG
>Ga0306920_100004023_pt1 | contig 18778 bp, 14 predicted proteins | sample flu12Cox44000170_FD_204666 | JGI IMG/M metagenome (GOLD analysis project Ga0306920, IMG submission 204666) | Lab enrichment of tropical soil microbial communities from Luquillo Experimental Forest, Puerto Rico - flux4day.12C.oxic.44.000.170 (v2)... | ecosystem: Environmental > Terrestrial >... | reverse complement strand
GCTCGAACGCTGCAGGACCAGAAGCTGATGGCGGAGAGCAAGAATCTCTGCTTGCAGAACGAAGCGAGGTCGGAAGCAATCTCGGAGACAGAAAAGTAGAGTGAGCATTAGTCCGAGAAAGGCTACACGTCGTTACATTGCAAATGCAATGATTTCAACATATACCGAGTTTTTAGCAAGGACAGCCTCGTTTGGCTTGCCAGCCAGACCATAAATCCAACCCGCCACCGGCAGCCTCACAGCAGAAGAAAGCTCTTGACAAATATAGATACAAATAGATATATATACTGAAATGACTGATCTCAACATCCAGCGGTTTATCCCTTTGAAAACAAACTGGTTCCATATCATGCTGGCCCTCTCCAGCGGCGAACAGCACGGCTATGGCATCATGCAGGACGTCCTAAACCGCACAACAGGCAAAGTCCGCCTCTGGCCGGCGACGCTCTATGGCTCGATCAAGCGGCTGATCGAAGCCGGCCTGATCGAGGAATCGAACGAACGGCCCGCGCCTGAATTCGATGACGCGCGTCGCCGCTACTACCGCCTGACGCTGCTCGGCAAAAGCGTGCTCGAGGCTGAGTGTGATCGCTTGCAGGAATTGGTTCGCGCAATCCGAGTGAAGCCATCCATGGTGACCGAATAAGGGTGACCGAATGAGCTATGCATCGCGGATCTACCGGCGGTTGGCGCAAGCATTTCCCCACGAATTCAAGCTGGCTTACGGCACCGAGGTCGAACAAGTCGGCGAAGACGTAATCGAGGAAACCGCGCGGCGGCAGGGAATCCTCGGCCTGCTACGGGTGCTCCTGGACATCGCCATCCGCGTGCCGCTCGAATACGCCAGCGAAATCCGCGGCGATATGCGCTACGCGTCGCGCGCGTTGATGAAATCGCCGGGCTTCGCGCTGGTCGGCATCATTTCCATGGCGCTGGGCATCGGGCTGACCACCAACGTCTACACCTCGAGATGGGAGAAGCTATTCCGAAATATTCCCGCAGCGGCGAACGCCGATCGCCTGGTGATGATGGAGGAAACAGCGACGGGCGATACCGACCTTGCGCCGGAGTCTTACTACTACATCGAGCAGTATCGCGAGCAGAAGGGCGTTTTCTCCGGCGTAGCTGCGTTTCAGACCGGCATTCCGTTTAATGTGACATACCAAGGCAACTGGAACGCCAAGCCGGATCGCGTCTTCGGTCAAATCGTGTCGCCGGATTACTTTTCGGTGCTGGGCGTGCAGCCGCAGATTGGCCGCGTCTTCAGCCCGGAACTCGACAAGCCCGGGGACGCGCCAGTGGTAGTGATCAGCGACCGCTTCTGGCGCAATCGCCTCAATTCTTCTCCCAACTCGCTCGGCCAATCGCTGCGGCTAAACGACCAGATCGCCACGATCGTGGGCATCACGCCCCTGAACTTCAACGGCGTGCTGGGCGTGATGCCATCCGAGCTGTTCGTCCCGATTACAGCTCCGGCGGCGCTGGCTCCGGAGCTCGGCAATGATGTTCTGCACCAACGCAACGCCCGCGAATTTCTAGCCCTCTTTTGCCTCGCGCCCGGCGTCACTATGGAATCCGCGGAAGCCGGCCTGGACGTCATCAACCGCCGCCTTGACGATCAGGATTCCTCTTCGCTGCGCCGCACCGATAAAGGCCGCAGCGTATCGCTGCTCGAAGCCGGCACCAACGTCCCGCTGCCGTCTAGAGTGAAGCCCGCGCTGATCGGATTCCTGGTCGCGCTGATGGGTCTGGTCATCGCGCTGGCGTGCATGAACCTGGCCAACATGCTGATGGCCCGCGGCGCCAATCGCCGCAAGGAATTCGCTATTCGCTTGTCGGTTGGGGCCAGCCGCTTTCGCCTCGTGCGCCAATTGATCAGCGAAGGGATTTTGCTTTCGCTGCTAGGCAGCGTAGCCGGCTTCGCTTTCGCCTATGGTCTCGGGGTGCTGAACGCGCACTTCACGCCGCCCATGACGGTCCCGGTCGAGTTCACCTACAACCTCGATTGGCACTCCGCCGCATTCGCTTTCGGCGTCGCCATCATTTGCGGTATTGCCTTCAGCCTTGCGCCCGCCTTGCAAGCAACGAAAGCCGATCTCACTCCGGCGCTCAAACAGAGTTCCGCGCTGCAGTTGCCGGGCTACCGGCGATTCGGGATGCGCAACCTGCTGATGGTGACGCAGGTCGCGGCATCGCTCATGCTGTTGCTGCTGACCGGTTTCCTGGTGATCGGATTTACCAAGTCGAACAGCATCGACACCAAATTCGATCCCAAGTCGATGTATCTGCTATCGCTCGATCCCGTGCGCGACGGCTACACGCCCGAAAAGGCGCGAGCCTTCTTCGAGAAGCTGCCCGAACAGCTCAAAACCATCGGCACGGTGCGCGGCATGGCCATGACGGCTCAGCTTCCTTATTCAAGCGAGGCTGACCCCACGCAGGTAGCCGCCGAAGCCTCGGGCGACTCCACGCGCGTGCAACAACCTATCGTCGAAGAGACCGTCGGCGCCGGCTACTTCGCCGCGTTCAACGAATCGCCGCTGGCAGGGCGCGAATTCGATCTGCACGATCAGCAACTCCCGGCCGCCGATTTGCCGACAACCGTTCTGCCCGCGGTGCTCAATGAGAGCGCCGCTCGCAAGCTTTTCGGCAACGCGACTGCCCTCGGCAAGCGCTTGAGAGACCGCAAGCGCTCCTACAAAGTGGTCGGTGTGATTCGCGACATGAATGATACCCAAGGCTTCAGCCAAGCCACCCTCTTCATGCCGCTCACCGCGCGCGACTTTGCGCGACCGCCCGCCGGCGGCATCACCATATTGGTGCGCTCGGATGCGGGACCGGATGCGCTCAAGTCCATCCGCGACGAAATCGGTTTAATCGATCCAAATCTCAACATCTTCAACGTGCAGACGCTCGATTCCTATCTGGATCGCAGCCGTTCCGCGTTGCGCTTCTCAATGCAGACCTACGGCGGCATCGGCGCCTTCGGCCTGATTCTGGCGTCCCTTGGACTGGCCGGCGTGACGGCCTATGCTGTGGCGCAAAGGCGCAAGGAGATCGCCATCCGCACCGCACTGGGCGCCAGCAAGGCGCAGGTCGTGCGGTTGGTGCTGCGCGAAGGCACGGCGCTGATTGGCGCCGGGACGGTTCTCGGATTTCTGGGCGCCATCGCGCTGGCGAAAATCGTCTCGGCGCTGGCTAGCATGCTCGTCGATGCACTGAAGTTCGGCATCAACGATCCACTGCTCCTTGTCGGCGCACCTTTGCTCCTGGCTGCCGTAGCGATGCTGGCCTGCTACGTCCCGGCGCGCCGGTCGGCGCAAGTCGATCCGCTGAAGGCGCTGCGCGAAGAGTAACGACCAGGCCGTCCGCCGATATTAAACCCTTTGCTGCTGCATCGTCTCGGACGCAAATCTCACCGCCAATATCCAAGACAGCCTCCCGTTGCCGAAAGCTAAGGAAGGCAAGTTTGACGTCGATGAATACCGGGAAAAGCTAGAAAAGGAAACCAGCGTTGCTGAGAAGCTCCATAAACTAGCGGAGTTCGGGAAGTCTGAAAAATTCGGATTTATTTCTAAAGATTTCAAAATGGATTCCGTGCCACTGGTCCGTGCCGCTTTTGGTCACAACAGGCGGCGTTTCAGTATGCAGTTCGAGATTAGTCCATTTGTCTGGACCAGCGGCTCCCTGACTCTATCTACTACGCGACTGCCACAGTTCGCCTCAGTTCACAGCGAATCACTAAGCCATCAAAGCTTTGCTTAGGGCAGTTGGGGTAACCCGCTTTGGCTATCAGGACTGGTCCTAGAATTTCCATTGGCTTACACATCGTAATGCGATATATCTGGAAGCAAGACTACCATGCCATCCAATGGACATCGCTCTAACGGTAAGGTGCAGCGAAACTGGGTCAGCCTTGTCCCCTACGGTCTCAACGAGCAGCACCCCAATGCTTATCGAGACATTGCCGAGACCGCTTGGGAAAACCGCGACAATCTGAGATACGCTTGGCGCATTTTGAACGATGGCTGTTGTGACGGTTGTTCCCTCGGTACCAGCGGCATACACGATTGGACGATGAAGGGGATTCACCTGTGCGCCTTGCGTCTGAAGTTGCTCCGCCTGAATACAATGCCGTCAATGGATTGGCGCCTACTCGAAGATGTGGCTGCCCTCCGGAAAATCCCTCCTCGCAATCTCCCGAAACTCGGTCGACTGCCCGTACCCATGGTCCGCCGGAAAGGCGCAAAGGGCTTCCATCGCATCACCTGGGATGAAGCCATCGAACTGGCGGCAACGGGATTGAAAGCCACCGATCCAAAACGCTTGGGTTGGTATCTCACTTCTCGAGGCCTGACCAATGAATCGTATTACGCTCACCAGAAGGTGGCCCGCTTTTTTGGCACCAATCATGTGGATACCAGCGCGCGCATTTGCCACGCACCGAGCACCGCCGGTCTGAGTGCCACGGTCGGGTGTGCGGCCACTACGTGCTCTTACTCGGACTGGATCGGAACGGATCTGCTGATTCTTGTTGGGTCGAACATTGCTAATAACCAGCCGGTGTCAACCAAGTACCTTTATTATGCGAAGGAGAAAGGCACCAAAGTTTTCGTGGTTAACCCCTATCTCGAGCCGGGCCTGGAGCGCTACTGGGTCCCTTCGGTGCCGAAAAGCGCATTATTCGGCACCCGTTTTGCCGACGACTTTTTCCCGATCCACGTGGGGGGTGACGTTCCATTCTTCTATGGTGTGCTGAGGCACCTCATCGAAAACGATTGGGTGGATCGTGATTTTATTGCCACGCGCACGGTGGGATGGAATGAGGTTGTGGCCAAAGCGCGCAGCTTAGCTTGGGACGACCTGGAGCGCGGCTCTGGACTAACTCGCGCCGACATGCACCGCTTCGCCGAAGCTTTCGGGAAAGCTCGCACTGCCATCATCGTGTGGAGCATGGGCATAACACAGCATCGCTATGGCAGCGACAATGTTCGTTCCATCGTCAATCTGCAACTGGCAAAGGGCAACGTAGGCCGCGAGAGGACCGGATTGATGCCCATCCGCGGCCACAGCGGGGTTCAAGGCGGAGCCGAAATGGGTGGCATGCCGAGTGCGTACATGATGGGGTCAGCTGTGACCGAAGATAATGCACGCCGCTTTGCTCGGCCCGATCACTGGGGTTTCGAACCGCCGGCCTGGAAGGGCCTTACTGCTGCAGCGATGATTTTGGCTGCTGGGCGAGGTGAATTGGATGCGATCTGGCAGAGCGGTGGAAACTTTATCGACACGCTGCCTGAGCCCGAAAAGGTTCGCGAGGCGGTCGCGAAAATCCGCCTGCGCATCCACCAGGATATTCTCGTCAGTTCCAACATGCTGGTGGACCCCAGCGACACCGTTCTCCTGCTGCCATCGCGCACACGTTACGAACAGCGAGGTGGGGGAACGGAAACAAGCACGGAACGCCGGGTGATATACAGCCCCGAGATTCCCGGACCGCGCCCCGGCGAAGCAAAGGATGAGTGGGAGATCCCAGTTCTCGTCGCGCGCCGGGCTGATCCGCAACAGGCCGCAAAATCCTTCTCTTGGCAGGACACCCAGGATATTCGCGATGAAATCGAACGTGTGTGCCCAACTTACAAGGGCATTGCTAGCCTCCGCAAGAAAGGCGACCAATTTCAATACGGCGGCCCACGGCTGCTTGTCGACCGTTTCCTGACTCCCGATGGCAAGGGACATTTCTCCCCCGTCGAGTTGCCGGAAGAAAGAGTACCGGAAGGCCGCTTTATGCTAGCTACCCGACGCGGAAAACAATTCAACAGCTTGATCCACGGAAAGACGGACCCCCTCACGGGTGCCAAGCGCGATGCCATTTTCATGTCACGGGAAGATGCCGTACGGTTCGGATTGCGCGATGGGGCTGCGATCCTACTTCGAAACGATCAAGGTGAATTTCACGGTCACGTCAAGATAGATCGGATCAAGCCCGGCTGTGTCCAGGGTCATTGGCCGGAGGTGAATGTGCTGGTACCGGCCGGTTGCCTAGACCCTAGCGGCGTGCCGGATTACAACGCGATCGTCGAAATTATCCCGGTCATGCGACATAGTTCAGTGGTGATGACCGGGGCGGCTGCAAAGATTTAGGGGCTGCGTTTGCTATTCGTCCTCCTGGTGTAAGTGGCAATTGCATCGAGTTCTTTTTCTGGGACGCTCCCCAGGCGATTATGGTTTGTTTTTCCGGGTGGTTCTTCGGACCAATCATTTTGGAACTCGGCCCTCTAGGGCTTTGATTACAAGGAGATTCCATTGAGATCAGAACAAACTCGAAACCGCTGGGGCATCGCCTTAGCGGCCGTGTGCATGCAGATCTGTCTCGGAGCCGTCTATGGCTGGAGCGTATTCAAGAAGCCCCTGATGGGCACGGAGCATTGGGCGGAGACAGCCGTCCAATTAAATTTCACACTGGCCATCGTATTTCTTGGAGTGGGTACAATCATTGGAGGCCTGTGGCAAGACAAGGTGGGACCACGTAAGGTCGCGGCGACCGCGGGCATTATTTATGGAATTGGCTACATGCTGTCCGGATTTGCGGCCAGCCATCACTCACTTAACGGACTTTACTTCGGCTACGGGGTTTTGACCGGGATTGGAATGGGGATGGGATACATCTGCCCGGTTGCGACGCTCGTCAAATGGTTTCCAGATATGCGCGGCTTGATGACTGGAGTGGCCGTGTGCGGATACGGGTTCGGCGCAGCGGTGATGAGCCCCTTCGCAGCCTGGGAAATAAAGAGGTCTGGAGTCCCACTAACATTTTGGACCCTGGGCGTGATTTATCTGATTGTTGTTTTCTCTGCGGCGCAATTTTATGCAAACCCTCCGCAGGGATGGCGTCCCGAAGGCTGGGAGCCGCGCACGGCAGTGGCCAAGGCTGCAGGGACATATAACTTCACTGTCGGCGAGGCGTTAGGAACCTGGCAGTTCTATTTGCTCTTCCTTATGCTTTTCTTAAACGTCTCCGCCGGCATCATGATTATCAGCCAGGCTTCTCCGATGGCGCAGGAGATGGTGGGAATGTCCGTTTTGCAAGCAGCAGGAATGGTGGGCTTGATTTCCTTATGCAACGGGCTAGGGCGCGTTTTCTGGGCCTGGGTTTCGGACCATTTGGGGAGGGCGCGCGTTTACTTCCTGCTTTTCCTGATCCAGGCGCTCATTTTCTTTATGCTTCCGCGCCTTCACGATTGGACAATGTTCAGCATCGCGTTTGCTTTGATCGGACTTTGCTACGGAGGGGGCTTTGGTACTATGCCCTCGTTCACGGCCGATTTCTTCGGTGCCAAGGCCATGGGAGGAGTTTATGGGATCATTCTACTGGCCTGGGGACTTGCCGCCATCCCTTCACCGATCATGATCGCGCACATTCATCAAGACATTGGAAAGTACGCCCCGGCGATCAATATGATTACCATTGTGATGATCTGCTCCCTGGTATTTCCGCTGCTTGCACGGCGGCCTTCCGGGGAGCGAACTGGAGTTCAGTTGGTGGCCACATCGCGATAGGTTGTTGAAGGCGCACAAAAGTGACGGGAAGAACTACCACTTGATTTCGTCAGCCAGCTCACCCACGCGAGATCGCCGATCGCCTGAGCGATACAATTTCATGAGTTGGATTAAAGCGAGGTTGCGTCTTGCCGAATTTTTCCTGTGCCGAGCGTGATGAAGAGAGGGTTTGTTATGTCGCTTCAGATGATCACGCGTACGTTTGCTGGGGTTCTTATTGTTGAGTGTAATGGCCGGCTTGTACTTGGCGAAGAGTCAGCTAATTTGCGTCATCTCGTCCGGGATCATCTGACCGAATCCAAGCACGTCGTGCTCGATCTGGGCAAAGTCAGCTACATCGATAGCAGCGGCCTCGGTGTCTTGGTGGGTCTGTATAGCACGGCTACGCGGGTCGGCGGAGGGATCAAACTCGCCAACCTGAATCCCGGCTTGGAGGACATCCTCCAGATAACAAAAGTATTCACAGTTTTCGAGGTATTTGAGCTAGCGGAGGATGCTGCTGCCGCTTTCAACCCTCTTGCGGGTCAAAGCGCACCGGACGAGTGGTAAGGCTTCGGTCATTCAGATGAGAATGAATCCTCTCGTCCATCACCGAACACTTCTTCCAAGGCATCCACTTCCTCCTAAATAATGCCTGCTGCTTCCAAGAAGAATTTGAGCCCCAGCCATCTGGCCGTTCCTACGGCCCATTCCCCTGGGGTTCCATTTCCAACGGTCACTTTTCCAATTGGCAACGCTCAGGACAGGACCTCCATGCACCCGTCCTGCCGACAGGTCGCATCGCCTCGTAGAGTGCCGGCCCGGAACGCCCAACGTCAATGATTTTTGGTCCGGCGCAATATATTGGCGAGGCACGGTGCAACCTTTCCGGTAACCCGACTTGACCTCAAATTCTCCTCGTCTGTGCTTTAATTTCCCGACTAACCGCCAGTAAACGCCACAAGGGAAGTAGCGACGGTGCGGGAGCCCTACCATGTTTGGTTCTCATGAGGATCGCTTCACCCTATCGAGATTCGAGCAGAGGTTGAGAAAACGGAGAAACCTGTCCGTACTGAAAATTCCACCCGTCCCTACTAGAAACTCTATTCGTGGGCATTTGGCGAGATCGCAGTTCTTTCAATAACCCGAAAGTATTGAGATTCCGTGCGAGCCCCGCTCGCTGACTGTGTTCAACTGTTCAGCTGCAAAAAACAGAGTAGGCGAATAAAGGATTCGTGTGAAGATATCGTGTCCTGTTTAGGCGGCAATTCGTGAATGCTGCGCACGCAAAAAGGCGACATTCAGATTTAATGTGGCCGTTGAGGTTTCCCGATAGTAGCCATTCGACCAGAAGTTTCTGTGCCAGAAAAAACAAAAGACGACATCACTGAGGCGGATATTTTCCTGGCCTCGAAACTCCTTCCCGTGGCGCTGGACTCACCCTGTACTTGCGGGCAGGTGCAAACTAGCAGTGATCTTCGGTAGGATCAACCAGTGCAGCGTGAACCACGATTGGTCATGGAATGAGCGGTATCACGGGGGTGCGGGACCTCTGTGCCCTTCGAAGTGGTTCCTTCAGTTGATCGTTCCTGCCTTGATTGCGGCTCCACCGCCCCCGCGCGAACAGTATCAAATTCCACCGGGGTTTGACGGACCTTGGCAAATGTCCGAGCGCTTGAAACTATTCTTCGAAGAAGACAGATGACCCTAGCTCTGAATAGAGACTCTTACAAGCTGCACCTTTCGGTAGTTGACGCGATATGTCTGATGCACTTTTGGAAACCCAACCAATTTGCTTTAGTCGCAAAACCCGTGGACAAGGCTATACGAGCACTCGTGGACTTCGGGAGACCGTTTCGCTGGAGACGGGCAGGGTTTTGAGGACAGAACTGAGGCAGCCAAGAGAATCGCGCGCGCAATTCGGTTGCGAACACTTGGACGCGTGGACCATTTTGTGGACGCGATCGCAAAACATCACATTGGAAATCTGGGGATAAAAACCATCGTATGAAGTCCTGCAGATGGAAGACGGGGATGTGGGTGCGCCACGCGAAACCTATCCGTAGCTATCGAGGCGGGAGGCCAGAATGGGTCTGGAATTATCAACAGCCCACTCCTTTCGGCCACTACCCAAGGATTGCGTACGGAAATGACGACCATAAATTTGTCACACCAGTGAAGTGCGGCTTGCACGAGGAGCCTATTAGATTCGAAACGCCATTACCGCTATAATGGTCTTCCGCCTCCCTTCTCCGCAGATTCAGGCCCAGCGCCTCTCGGATAGGCCATGACTCGCTCGCTTGTCACTCTCTCCGGCTCACTTCTACTCCTCCTGCTTCTCTCAGGCTGCAGCTCGACCTACAGCTCGAGCGGCGTCATGCACAACGGCGTCCCCTCCATCACAACGCAACCCACCGATCAAAACGTCACCTTGGGTCAGACCGCCACCTTCTCGGTCGCCGCCACCGGCTCCACGCCTCTCGCTTATCAGTGGCAAAAGAATAATACGAACATCTCTGGCGCCACTTCCTCGAGTTACACCACACCTGCCACTACGCGATCCGACAACGCGGCCACCTACCGCGTTGTCGTGTCCAACTCCTATGGCAGCGTCACCAGCAACAACGCTACCCTCATCGTAAATTCTGGCGGCCAGACTGCTGGCGTCGACGTCACCACCTACAAAAACGACCTGGCCCGCACCGGCCTCAATCCCAACGAAACCGCCCTCACCCCCTCCAACGTCAACTCGACGAGCTTCGGTCTGCTCCGTAAACTCTCCGTCACCGGCAAGGTCGACGCGCAACCTCTCTACCTCTCGCAGCTGTCCATCGCCGGCACTGCCCACAACGTGGTTTTCGTCGCCACCGAGCATGACCTGGTCTATGCCTTCGACTCCGACACCGGCGCCATGCTCTGGTCCACTTCCGTTGCTAACGGCGAATCGCCCAGCGACGACCGTGGCTGCAGCCAGGTCACTCCCGAGATCGGCGTCACCGACACGCCGGTCATCGATCGCAGTGCTGGCCCTTACGGCGCCATCTACCTCGGCGCCATGAGCAAAGACTCTCAGGGCAATTACCACCATCGTTTGCACGCGCTCGACATCACCACTGGCACCGAACTCTTTGGCGGTCCGAGGGAAATCACGGCCACATTTCCTAAGCTCTCCGGGCAAACGACCTTCGATCCCGGCCAATACAAGGAGCGTCCCGGCTTACTCCTCCTCAACGGCATCGTCTATATGAGTTTCTCTTCGCACTGCGATATGGGTGCTTACACTGGCTGGATCATCGGGTACAACCAAACGACGCTCGCGCAAACGGCCGTGCTCAATCTCGGCCCCAACGGCGGCGGCCCGTCCATCTGGATGAGCGAAGGCGCGCCAGCTGCAGACTCCTCCGGCAACATCTACCTGCTTACCGCCAACGGTGCCTTCGAGACCACGCTCGACGCCAACGGCTTTCCCAACCACGGCGACTTCGGCAATTCCTTCGTCAAAATTTCTGCCGCCAACAACACCCTCATGGTCGCCGACTATTTTGCCATGTCCAATGAAGTCAGCGAATCCAGCGCCGATGTTGACCTTGGTTCCGGCAGCGCGCTTGTCCTCCCCGATTTCACCGATTCCACCAGCACCGTGCGACACCTCGCCGTCGGTGCAGGCAAAGACGGCAACATCTACGTCGTCGATCGTGACCTCATGGGCAAATTCAGCGCATCGAGCAACAAGATCTGGCAGGAACTCACTGGCGCTCTTCCCGGGGGCATCTACTCCACCCCCGCCTACTTCAACAACACCGTCTACTATGGCGCCGTCGGCGGCCCTCTTCGCGCTTTCTCCATTTCTTCTGCAAAACTCTCCGTCTCGCCATCCTCACAAACCGGCATCACGTTCGCCTATCCCGGCACCGCTCCGGCCGTTTCTTCCAGCGGCACTTCCAACGCCATCATCTGGGCGCATGAAAACACGAATCCCGCCGTGCTCCACGCTTACGACGCCACCAATCTCACCAATGAGCTTTACAATTCCAACCAGGCTTCCGGTGGCCGAGATCAGTGCGGCCCTGGCAACAAATTCATCACCCCCACCATCGCCGACGGTAAAGTCTTCCTCGGCACGCAAACTTCCGTGTGCGTCTACGGCCTTCTCCCGTAAACCTAATATCCTTCTCCCGTTCTTGCCAAGTAGCTGAAGTCGGAAAGTCGAAAACCCCCGATTTCTCTTGTGCCTCGCCAAACTCTGCGAAGACCTCAGGCCACCTTGTAACAGTGTTCCACGTCTCTTGCATAACTCCTTTTGGTACGAACAGGTTTGACAACGTTGTCTCGCACCGCATGAGCGCGTGCGCCACTTCTGTGTCTGAGCGTGGCCTTCCACTTCCTGCCGCGAATCCGTCCGATCGGTAGCATTCAATACGCAGTCTTCGTCGAATGTTGCAGTCCGGCGTGCTTCGGATTCCCGGCAATCGCGAGTGCCCGACCCCCCGTTTTTGAGGGCGGGATCTTCGATTTATCGTCACCCAAAGCCTTCCATCCAAACCCCCTGTCTTTGGCGTACTATGCTGCGTACAGCCGCGCGGGGAACTGAGGTGTCGTGAGGGCCGCAGGACACGCTGAGGACGCTTCCAACGATTGGTCGTTGCTGCTAAGGATCCGCCAGCGGGACGAGGCGGCATTGTCAGAACTGTACGACCGATACAGCGGACTGGTGTATTCGCAGGCCCACCGCATCCTGCGCGACGCCGGTGCGGCCGAAGAGGTTCTGCAGGACTTGTTCTACCAGGTGTGGAGAACCGCCGAAAGGTTCGATCCGTCGCGAGGCTCGCTGGCCGGCTGGCTGCTCGTCGCGGCGCGAAACAGGGCCATTTCCAGGCTGCGCGGCAGCAGTGGAAGGTTCGAAGAGCCCGAAGAAAACGGGGTAGCGCTAAGTGCCAGCCTAGAAAACAGCTCCACACAAAATTTGCTGCTGGAGAAGGTTCGCACCGTCATGGACAGCCTGCCGCCAGCTCAGCGCGAAGCCGTCGAGTTTGCCTATTTCGAAGGCATGTCGCACAGCGAAATCGCCGAAAAGACCGGACAGCCGTTAGGCACGATTAAAACGCGGATTCGTTCCGCCATGGAGATGCTGAAGAAGGTGCTGAGTTGACCGACGGGCACATTCGCGAGGAGGACCTGGAGCTGTTTGCACTCGGCGCGCTGCCGGATGACAATGCAGCGGCGGTGCAGGCGCACGTGTCCACGTGTTCCGAATGCGCGCCCAGGCTCGCCGAAGTTCGTGGCCGCGTGGCCCTGCTTGCACTGGCCGCTCCGCAGCAGAAGCCGCGCGCGGACGCCAAAGAGCAGCTGCTGTCCAGAATCGCTCCGGAGCGCCGCGGCGAACGCCAGTCACCCCCGCGAAGCGACGAAAGGCGAACACCGTCCGCACCGCGGTGGACGTGGGTCCTCGTGCCGGCCTCCTTGGCTTTGGCGGTGATTTGCCTGTTGCTCTCCTGGCAGAACCGTGAGCTTGGACAACAGCTATATAAAGCGCAACTTGTTGAGCGGGGAATGGCAAATGAAAAACGGCGCGCCGAAGAAGTGGCTAGGACGCTGGCACTGCCTGATACCGTCACGGTGAAACTGGCGGGCACTCCGCAGGCTCCGCAAGCCGCCGGCGTCGTCAATTTCAACCAGCGCTTCGGTGTTATGTTATATGTTGCGCAGCAATTGCCGGCGCTGCCCGCTGGAAAGACTTACCAAATGTGGCTCGTGCCCGCTACCGGTGCGCCGATCAGTGCGGGCGTGTTCAAACCGGAGGAAACCGCCACTGGCCTTCTGACCGCGCAAGTCCCGCCAAACACCGCTCCCAAGGCTTTTGCCGTCACCATCGAGCCGGACGGCGGCGTGCCCCAGCCCACCGGACCGCAGGTTCTCCTCGGCGCTAGTTAACTTTTTTTTGCGAAAGCCTCCCATCCAAATTACCGGAGCCCGGCGTACTCCCTACGGAACGTCGCAGTTCCGCTGGCGCGGCTGCCGCACGCACCGCATGCTGGATATTCCGCGAGAAAACTGGGGAGGAAGAAACACATGACTATGGAAGAAAAAGGCCCGGCAGAAATTCTGCCGTCGCAGGAATCGGGATCGAATCGCCGCACATTTCTTCAGCGAGCCGCTATGGCGGGAGCTGTCGGTGTCGGCACCCTATTGCCTTGGGGTTTGTCGTTTGCCAACGCCCCAACACGGGGCCGCGACGATCACGACAACGACGACCTGAAAAGACGCGACCGCGAGATCCTTATCGCCGCCGAAATCGCCGAGGCCCTCGCCGTCACCACCTACACCAACATCATCGATGGCTCTCCATTTTTCACTCGTCTGCCTGCCGACGATCAGGGCTACCTGGTCGCCGCCCGCCAAGAAGAGATGTCCCATTATCTTCTGGAGCAATCCGTCACCAGCGAGCCGACGCCTTTTGAATCCTTTTTCTATCCCAAAGGCATGTTTCAAGATGCGCAGACCACGTTGAACGTACTGGTCACCTTGGAAGATGCCTTCATCGCCGCCTATCTCGTCGGCGTTCGCCATTTCAGCACCGCCGATTTGCGCGTCACCGCCGCGCGCATCATGGGTATCGAAAGCGACCATCGCACGCTCGCTCGTGTTCTCGCCGGCGATGTGGTTCCGCAGGATGGCGGGCCCATCGAGAAGATCACGGGAGCCCAGGGCGTCGCCGAGCCTGCCGATCCTCCCAACAACAATGGCTATCAGCGAACTCTTTGCTGGAAAAGCATCAGTCAGGCCGTGGCCGCTCTTACGCCCTTTGCGGACATCAATGCCGCCAAAGCCGCAGGCTTCGACGTTTCCAAATCGTTTGGTTTCGACCCCTTCACGCCGAAGCTGCCCAATCCCTTGGGGGACTTCATCTCCTTCACCGGTTGCCAATAGGCAATGGACTTCCTTGTGAGAGACCAGGCCTAAATTGGTGGAATCACCAGCACGATGGACACCCGTTGCAGCGATTGCCGAAACGCTGCTGTTTGTTGGAGCGATGTGCTTATATTTTACCAGTCTCTCTAGGAGGCCATCCGGCGGATCAAAGCTTACTGGAAAGTCCCCGACTATTCGGGACTTCATGCCGCATCTTCGGTTGAAATGGGGTGAATGACGTACGACGTTTCGGATGACTTGAAGACAAGCGGGCGCGCCAGAAGCCCGACGAGGACCAAGGTGACGACGATCTGTAGGAATAGGACGGTGACCACGACATTGGACGCCCGCCGAGATAGGACTCTGGGCCAGGAATGGTCGCCGAGAAAAAAGACAGGTTCGCCAGGTTGCCAACGACCATGAGCGCGAGCAAAGCTCCGCTACCCCGATAGACGCGCCGCGCCAGCATAGGATCCACCGTGCGTCCGCCGCTCCGGCAGTGCCTCCCCTTATCTAGCCCACGGGAGCGTCTGGAGTGCAAATTTCCAACCCCCGCGGAGCAGGTGATAGACAAACGAGCCGAAGCAGAAGCTGCCGATGATGACTCCCAGCCCGGCAGCCAAGAAAATCGACTCCACCACGTACGCTGCAAGACTGAATCCGGTGTAAATCAGCAATGCGGAGGCTAGCGCCACGCTTCCGGCCTCTGTTTCGGCGGCGCGCCGAGGAGCCGGGGAAGTGTCAAGTCGAAACGCCCCCGGACGGCTGCCGAGAGTGCCGTTGTACAGCGCACGAAACGGATTCAGTTTCGGAAACAGGGCGCTCCACCACAAAAGGGCTGCGAGGACGGCGAAGACGGCTGGGGACTGGAACAGAATTCCGGCAACGACTCCGATGAGCACGACCTTAGGCTGAAATACAAGCGCCGAATACTGGAGCGAGCAGACCGCCGGAGCAGGGTCTTTGAACCCCTGCTGAAGAATGAAGTTGCGCTTCGCCGCATTCCGCCTCGCGCCGGGAATGCCACCTCTGGAAATCCTCGTGGTGCCAAGCCGTGGAGTGATCTGGCCTTTGACGATCATTTCGCCTCCATTCACTTTGTATTTCATTTCATCCTCCCAGGTCTGCGTGGCATTCAACAAACACCGTCCCTGGCAAAGAGTCGCATAGCTTAGGCTCACCAACTTAGCGCCCTTCGGATGGCCGCAAGATGGTGCAGACTGTGACCCAGTGCATGCTCCTCAATCACCGACTGTGCGGTCACAGGCCTGCCGGAACTCAGCGAAAAAGGTGCCACGCGGTCCAATTCGCCGTCCGTGAAGGTCCGTACAATGTCGGCAGCTTCCCTACTGTTTCGACGCAGAAGCGCAATGGCGACAGGCTTTGAAATCCCGACATTTTCCTGAGCATGGTCGGCATTCATCTGAGCGACTACCTCCCAGGTGACATCGGTAACGGCCTTGCCGCTGGCTATAGCCCGCGCAAGATCAATCTCAACGGGGTAAACGCTGGCAACATGGTGCACAATGACTCCAATCGAACGAGGGTCCGTGGGGGAAACAGGCGTGCGCCATTCCGCCTCCGTGAGCTCTTCTGCAAATGCTGCCAACTTTGCGGCGCCCAGTTCGATCCGGTCGGCCAGGGATTGAGCACGACGGCTCACGGCATCTTCGGCCGTGCGGGCGGAATTGATGCCAAGCTGCAACTCCTTAGTCGCTTTTGTCTCCTTAGCAATCGGATTCATCAGAGTTTCTCCTTTTTCACTGCCTCTTAGCCTTAGCCTTGTATTGTGCTCTGAACGCTCACCGGTTTGTCCTGCCGGGCGAGGTTCGGAACTAGCATCGGCACATACCGACGATACTCCGCATACTCCGGATGTTCTCGCGTCAAGTCCCGTTCCTCGAAACGGATTGCAACGAGGATGTACGCAGTCGTGACTGCGGCAAAGAAAAGGTGGGTGATCGTCATAGTCGGAGTGATCCAGAAGACACACAACCAACCTACATAGAGAGGATGGCGAACGACCCGATAGAACAGGGAGTCGCAAATCGAAGCTTCTTCTGCGGTTGTCCTTGCAGATGGAGCCATACTTGGCGTAGCCCAAACAAATCGAAGTGGTTAGTCGCGAAGGTCGCTGCCAGAACCAATAGCCAACCAAAAGCATAGCCTCCGTAAAGAACCCCACGCCCCACACTGTCTTCAATGGTCCAAACGGCGCCGCCGCGGGGTTGCCACTTCCAGAAAAGGAAGAGCAGAGCGATGCTGCTCGCCAGAATATGGCTGCTGCGCTCTACTTCGACCGGGAGTACGCGCACAATCAGATTCTTGAAGCCGCGGCGGGCCATCACGCTGTGTTGAATGGCAAACAGAAGCAGCAGTCCCAGGTCAATCAGGAGCGCACTCTGCCACGGTGTTGTAGAAGATGAGTCCATCGACTTCGGCACTCCAAAGTTGCCGATGAATCCCACCGCGTAAAGAAACGTAGCAAGGAAACCAAGGTAGGTTCCCAGGCCGTACGCGAATGCAATCGTCCTGTTCATCGATATCCTTCGTTTCATCATCCCGTTGGCGCTGCTGGATCCTCGCGCCACAGGTAGAATTCTCCGACGCCTAGCCGAGACCGGTCCATGCTCAGCCGACCGAAGGATTTGCTCTGACGTCCGGGAAGAACGGAATTATTTGCTGACCGTCCAATATAGATTGCAGCGAGTCCGGAAGACGCCATGGATGCATTTTCAGAAATACTTTCGGACATGAAGTCGACGGGAACGACGTACCTTCCGCACCGAATGAAACAGAAGGCTCCGGATGCCGTCAGCTGGTACCGTCCGCACCTTGAGACGTCGCTCGCACTCATAGAAAAGGCGGCTCCGAGTTGCTCGGCTTCCATCATCGATGTTGGCGGTGGTGAATCCACCCTGGTCGATGATCTCCTCGCGCGCGGATACGAAAACATGTAAATCGTTTCCCCATGAATCTGTGAATTCATCCAGCCTCTATTGGTACACTCGTTCCGCTGCCAGCCCGTTACATGCACGGCGACAAATCTGTTTGCTGGGTTGGCCGATAAGGACGATGCAAGAAAAGCCCATTTATCTCGACTTCAATGCCACGACTCCAATCGCGCCTGAAGTGGGAGCCGCGATTAGTCAGGCATTGATCGAACCATTTGGCAATCCGTCCAGTGAGCACTGGGCGGGGCTGCCGGCGCGACAGGCCGTCGATAAAGCACGGGCACAAATAGCAGCATTCTTGCACTGCGGCGCAGACGAGGTCGTATTTACCAGCGGTGGGAGTGAATCCAACAACCATGCGCTCAAAGGTGCGTTCTTCGCCCAGGGTGGTCGCAGCGGCCATATCATTACAACTCAGATCGAGCATCCAGCGATTCTCAACCCGTGCCGTTTTCTTGAACGACTGGGTGCGTCGGTAACCTATCTTCCGGTTGACCGTTTTGGCCGTGTCGGACCGGAGGATGTCCGGCGTGCACTGACGCCTCGCACCGTGCTTATTTCGGTGATGCACGCCAACAATGAGGTCGGGACCCTGCAGCCCATCTGTGAGATCGCTCATATCGCGCATGAGCGCGGCATCCTCTTCCACACCGACGCGGCGCAGTCGGCAGGTAAAATCTCCGTACGCGTCGATGAGCTTGGCGTGGACCTGTTGTCGCTGGCCGGCCACAAGTTTTATGCTCCGAAGGGCATTGGTGTTCTTTATGTTCGAAAGGGTCTTGCGCTGGAGCCGCTGATTCACGGGGCCGGACACGAATCAGGCCGCCGCGCTGGGACGGAAAACATCCTGCTCGAGGTCGCTCTGGGCGCGGCTTGTGAGTTGGCGGAGCCATGGCTGAAGGCGGAATCGATACGCCAACTGCGGGATCTCTTTTGGGAGCTGCTGCAGACAAAGTTCGGCAAACGAGTGGTCCTGAATGGGCATCCGACCGAGAGATTGCCCAACACGTTGAACGTTAGTTTTGTGGGAAAGATCGGTTCGACAATCCTGAGTAGCTTGCAAGGCGTAGCCGCTTCCACGGGTTCCGCCTGCCACTCTGGGTCGGTAGAGCTTTCGCCGGTGCTGAAGGCCATGAAGGTTCCACCGGAAATCGGAATGGGCGCCATTCGCTTCAGCCTTGGTCGCACAACGACCCGTGAACAGATTGAACAAGTCGTTTCCCGCCTATAGGACGTAACGACCGTTCTCGTCCCTCTGCTCGAATACGGTTCCATTTGCTCTTGCAGACTGAGCCTAGAACTTATTACTTACCACTTTCTTGACGGACGATTTGGCCGCCTTTCATGACGAAGATGGGGGACTCGAGAAATTTCACGTC
>Ga0306920_100004022_pt1 | contig 18778 bp, 14 predicted proteins | sample flu12Cox44000170_FD_204666 | JGI IMG/M metagenome (GOLD analysis project Ga0306920, IMG submission 204666) | Lab enrichment of tropical soil microbial communities from Luquillo Experimental Forest, Puerto Rico - flux4day.12C.oxic.44.000.170 (v2)... | ecosystem: Environmental > Terrestrial >... | reverse complement strand
GATCTACATCCCCAACTACCTGTCCCCCGACTCCGGCTACGTGGGGCCGCGCACCGTCCCGATCTGCCTGGTTCGCGGCGATCTGTGGGATCACCAGAGCGGTCTGGTGCTGCACCCCGACACCACCTTGCAGTGCGTCGGCAGTCCCCAGTGCGACGCCACGGTGGGCTGCATCCTCGGCACGAACGACTGCTCCAACCCGGCCAACCTGGAACGACGCGCTCACTACCCGGTCGGGCGCTACCGGTACTTGGACCGAGAGGTCAAGAACGGCTTCCTGTACTTCTACTCGATCACCGCGTTCGACTCGACCGGTGTCGCCGCCAGCCTCCTCGAGCTCAACGGGCGGCGCAGCACGTCGGAGGCGGAGCAGGTGGTGCCCCAGGTCGCGGCGCGCGCCGGCGGGGGCTCGGCGTGGGTGGTCCCCAATCCCTACCGCGGCTATGCCGATCCCACCAAGCGGCCGTCGGCGTGGGATCTCTACCCCAACGCCTCGGATCCAACCGGCACCCACATCGACTTCATGGGGCTGCCGCGCGGGCCGTGGACGATCCGCATCTACACCGTCTCCGGCGACCTGGTCCAGGTCCTGCACTCGACGGATGCGGTCAACGAGTCGCTGCGCGGTCCGGTGACCGGCCCCGACGGTGTGTCGCGCCCCGGCTACAACCGCCAGCAGGACACGCCCGACGACGGCGAGGCGCGTTGGAACCTGATCTCGCGGAACGGCCAGGACATCGCGAGCGGCATCTACCTGTTCACGGTCGAGGGCGGCGGCCGAACGCAGCGCGGCCGGTTCGTGGTGATCCGTTGAGGAGCGGCGCGAACCCGGGCCGCTTTACAACCCGGCCGCCGCCTGCTAGCTTGGTCCGCCGCTCTTCGATCCAGATCGTCTCGGGAGGTGGTCGTGGCTCAAATGTGTGCCATCTGCGGCAAGCGCCCCATGTGGGGCAATCGGGTGAGTCATGCGCACAACCTCACCCACCGGGTGTGGAACCCCAATCTCCAGCGGGTGCGGGCCCTGGTCGATGGCCGGGTCAAGAACATCGACGTCTGCACGCGCTGCCTGCGCAGCCACAAGGTGGTGAAGGCCGCGCGGGGACGCCGCGCCGCGGTCACCGCCGGCCCGGCGTAGGCCGAGCCCGAGCGCTCAGCGAGGGCAAGGCACCGCGCCGCCGCGGCTCAGGCGCCGCGGCGCGTCGCCAGGAGCTCCCGCCACTCCAGTTGCTGGCGTGGCAGCGCCCCTAGCGGGTCGAGCTCCAGCGCGTGCGCGAACTCCACGTCGGCCTCGGCGCTGCGCGACAGCGCCAGCAACGCCCAGCCCAGATCGGTGCGCGCCGCCGCGTAGCGCGGATTGATCTCGAGCGCGGCCCGCAGCGCCCCCTCCGCCTTCGCGGCCTCGCCGCGCAGCAGCCGGCTGCGCCCCAGCATCGCGTGGGCGTCGGCCCAGTCGGGATGGCTCCGCACCAGATCGGCCAGCAGCGTCTCGGCCGCCGCCGCCTTGCCGCGCCGGAGCTCGATCGCCGCCAGCTCCAGCGCCGCCGGGCCGTAGCCGGGGCGCACCGCCAGCGCGGCGCGATAGCTCTCGCGCGCCGCGTCCAGGTCGCCGCGCGCGCCGCGCACCCGTCCCAGGGCGAGGTGGAGGTCCGGGTAGTCGGGCTGGAGCGCCAGCGCGCGCTGGATCTCGGCCTCGGCCCCGGGCCGGTCGCCGATCGCCAGCAGCATCGCCGCCGAGTCGACCGATTCGTGCGGCAGCTCGCGATCGCGGGTCAGCCCGCGGCGCATCGAGCGCAGCGCGTCGTCCTCGCGCCCCAGCGCGTGGTACACCAGCCCCAGCAGTCGCTGGGCGCGGCCGAACTGGCGGTTGAGCTCCACGGCGCGCTCCAGCGCGGGCACCGCGCCGGTGAAGTCACCGGCCCGGAACCTCGCCAGACCGAGCCAGAAGTGCAGGTCGGGATAGCGCGGGAACGAAGCGATCGCCGCGTCGAGGTGAGCGATGGCCTCGACCGCCTGGCCGCGCTCCAGGCAGGCGCGCGCGGCGAGCAGCCGCGCCTCCAGGTAGCGCGGATTGATGCGCAGCGCGTGCCCGAGCTGGACCTGCGCCTCGTCGGCGCGCCCGGTCTCGAGCAGCAGCCCGGCGAGCCGGCAGTGCAGATCGGCGTAGTCGGGGTTGCGCTCGACCGCACGCTCCAGCTCCTCGATCGCCCCCGCCAGGTCGCCGGTGTGGTAGCGCTCCAGCGCGCTCTCGAGCGAGCCCAGCGGCCCCGGCTTGCGGGGCGGCTCGGCCGCCTCGGCGAGCAGATCACGCCAGTCCGCGGCGCGCCACTCCGAGGCGCTCGCCAGCGCCAGGTGGCCGGGGGGCTCGAAGCCCAGCACCAGGGCCCGCCCCAGACCCTCGACCGACAGCTCGCGCTCGCCCAGCTCGCCCAGGCACACCGCACGCAGCAGGTGCCCCTCGACGTAGCGCGGATGGTCGGCGAGCGCCCGGTCGAGCTCCTCGATCGCCTCGCGCAGCCGCCCGGAGCGCTCGTAGATCCGGGCCCGGAAGTAGCGCAGGTCGGGGAAGGTCGGGTTCTCGTCGAGCGCGCGCGTGAACTGCTCCTCGGCGCGCGCGTACTGGCCGGCGTGGAAGAACGCCAGCCCGAGGTGGGCACGGGCCTCGGCCGCGTAGCACAGCGCGAGGCTGTGATCCGGGTCGCTGGGATCGCGCACCTCGGACAGCACGGTCTCGAAGCAGGCCGCCGCCTGCTCGTACTCGCCGCGATTGAAGTGCACCATGCCGCGATTGTAGTGACGGTTGTGCCCCCACTTGAGCAGCGCGGAGAAGAACGACAGCGCGACCTCCCTTCGTGACCGGTCCCGTTCCTCCTCAGTCGAGCTGGCCGCGGCGCAGGAACGCCGGAACCTCGAGCGACTCCGCGGTCTTGCCGTTCTTCTGCCAGCGCTCGGCGCGGTTGGGCTGGTGCGGCTCGCGCTCCGGCCGCCACTGCGGCTTGCGCAGCTCCTCGGCCGCGGCCGGGCGCTCGGCCGCGCGCGGACGGGCGTCGGGACGTCCGAAGCCGGTGGCGATCACGGTGATCATGAGGTCGCCGTCCATGTTGGGATCGATGACCGAGCCGAAGATGACGTTGGCATCCTCGCCGGCGGCGTTGGTCACCACGCTGGCGGCCTCGTTGACCTCGAACAGCGTCATGTCGCGCCCGCCGGTGATGTTCACCAGCACGCCCTCGGCGCCGGCGATCGACACGTCCTCGAGCAGCGGGCTCGACACCGCGGCCTGCGCGGCCTCGGTGGCGCGGCCCGGACCCGAGGCGCGGCCGGTCCCCATCAGCGCGTTCCCGCGACTCGACATCACCGACTTGACGTCGGCGAAGTCGAGGTTGACGAGCCCCGGCACGGTGACCAGGTCCGAGATCCCCTTGGTGGCCTTGAGCAGCACCTCGTCGGCGACCCCGAACGCGTCGGTGAGCGAGGTCGACTTGTCGACCACCGCCAGCAGGCGCTCGTTGGGGATGATGATCAGGGTGTCGACCTCGCCGCGCAGCTCGGCGAGCCCCTCCTCGGCCTGGCGCATGCGGCGCCGGCCTTCGAACGAGAACGGCTTGGTCACCACCGCGACGGTCAGGGCGCCGGTCTGGCGCGCCAGCGCCGCCACCACCGGGGCGCCGCCGGTGCCGGTCCCGCCCCCCATGCCGGCGGTAATGAACACCATGTCGCTGTCGGTGAGCGCATCGATCAGGGTCTGCTCGTCCTCCTCGGCGGCCCGCTTGCCCTGCGCCGGATCGCCGCCCGAGCCCAGCCCGCGCGTCGCCACCTTGCCGAGCTGGAGCCGGGTCGGGGCCAGCGACTGGTTGAGCGCCTGGACGTCGGTGTTGGCGGCGATGAAGTCGACCCCGCGCAGCCCGGCGCCGATCATGCGGTTGATCGCGTTGCCGCCGGCACCGCCCACTCCGATCACCTTGAGCTTGGCCGAGGTGGTGCTGTCAATCTCGAGTTCGAACATGGCACGACTCCCTGTGCCCTCCCCGGCCCGCCGGGCCGCGGCGGATCCGCGTCCGGCGAGCGGGGGGTGAGGCGGTCATGGTTTCAGAACAGGTCACTGAACCAGCGGCGCAGATCGAAGCCGCCGCGTGGCGGTTGAACCCTGCGGTCGCGCACCTCCTCCCCGGCGTCGCCCTGGGCGGCGTGCAGCACCAGTCCCACGCCGGTCGAACAGCGCGGATCGCAGACGTTGGCCGACAGCCCGCTCACGCCCTGCGGCAGGCCGAGCCGCACCGGCATCTCGAACACCTGCTCGGCGAGCTCGACCACGCCCGCCATCAGGGACGTGCCGCCGGTCAGCACCACCCCGCCGCCCAGCAGCTCGGCGAAGTGGTTCTTCTTCACCTCCTTGTTGGCGAGCGCGAAGATCTCCTCCATGCGCGGCTCGATCATCGAGGCCAGGACGTGGCGTGAGATCTGGCGGTCGCTGCGGCCGCCCACCCCGTTGACGGTCACCATCTGGGTGGCCGGCACCAGCGCGGCCAGCGCGCAACCGTGCTGGATCTTGATCGCCTCGGCCTTGTCGATCGGGGTGCGCAGGCCGATCGCGATGTCGTTGGTCACGTTCGAGCCCCCGAACGGCACGATGGCGGTGTGGCGGATCGAGCCCTCGAAGAACACCGCCACGTCGGTGGTGCCGCCGCCGATGTCGAGCAGCACCACGCCGAGGTCGCGCTCGTCGGGGTCGAGCACCGCGTGGCTGGAGGCCAGCGGCTCCAGCACCAGGTCGTAGACCTTGAGCCCCGCCCGGTTGATGGCGCGGCAGATGTTCTTGGCCGAGGTCACCGCCCCGGTGATGATGTGGACCTCGGCCTCGAGGCGCACCCCGCTCATCCCCACCGGATCCTTGATCCCGTCCTGGTCGTCGACGATGAACTCCTGGGGGATGACGTGGATGATCTCGCGGTCCATCGGGATCGCCACCGCCTTGGCGGCCTCGACCACGCGCTCCAGATCGGCGGGGCCGATCTCGTTGTCCTTGCGCGACACCGCGATGACGCCGCGGCTGTTGATGCTGCGGATGTGATCGCCGGCGATGCCGGCGTGCACCCCCTTGACCGCCACGCCCGCCATGCGCTCGGCCTCGTCGACCGCGCGCTGGATGCTGGCCACGGTCTTGTCGAGGTCGACGACCACCCCGCGGCGCAGCCCCTCGCTGGGCGCGTTCCCGACCCCCACGACGCGCAGGCCGGAGGCGCCGTCCCCGTTCGCGTCCGCGATGATGCACGAGATCTTGGTGGTGCCGATGTCGAGTCCCACGTACGTCCGCCCTGCCTGTGCCATGGTGCCGTTCACCTCCTGTGACGTCGAGCGCTCACGACTGGCGCGCGGGCCCCGGTCCGGACCACGCCGCGGACGGCGTGGCGGCCGGCTTCCCGGGCCTCACGATGACCTGATTCCTGAACCGCATGTCGACCGCCTCGGCCCGCGTGCCGCGGTGCTGCAGGTCCGCCAGCACCACGCGCAGGGCCATCAGGTCCTGGTGCGACGGCGGCCAGGCGGGCGACAGCACGCGGGTGCCGCTCATCAGCAGCACCTCGGTCGAGTCGGATTGCGAGACGTCCACCTGGGACACCTGGCCGCTGAGCTGCAGATCGGGGGCCGCCAGCGCGCGCACCCAGGCGATGCCGCGCCGCACCTGCGGGGTGAGGATCCAGGCGCCGGCCTTGACGCGCTCGAAGCGCGGTCCGGCGAGCAGCGGGACGTCGGCCACCACGCCGGCGGCGAGCGGAGACAGCAGCACCCCGCACGAATCGACCTCCCAGGGCTCGCCATGCTGGACCAGCAGCACCGGCTCGCGCTCCACCACCCGGATGGACACCCCGCGCGGCAGGGTGCGCGTGACCGCCGCGCCGGCGATGCGCGGATCGAGGCGCAGCCGCTGGCGCACCCGCTCGAGGTCGAGGCTCAGGAGGTCGGCGCCGGGACGGATGTCGGCAATCTTGAGCACCCGCGCGGAGTCGAGGTAGTGGACCCCCTCGACCCGCACGTTGGTGACCACCGCGGCGCGGCGCAGCCGGCGCCACGGCAGCAGGCTCAGGATCACGAGCGCCAGCAGCACGGCGAGCAGCCGTGGCAGCAGGCGCGGCAGCAGCGCGGGAAGGTTCCGCCGCCGCGGTTCTCGTGCGCGCTCCGTGCGCAGTGCCCGTCCCTGGTAGAAACCCATCAGCCCCGGCCCCTCCCCAGCGCCGCCGCGCCCTGCCGCAGGCGCTCGAGAATCGCGTCGCCGAGCTTGCCGACGTCGCCGGCCCCCAGCGTCAGCACCACGTCGCCGGCGCGCGCCTCGGCGGTCACCGCCGCCACCGCCGCGGCCGGGCTCGCGGCGTGGACGACGTGCGAGGCACCCGCGCCGGCCGCCGCCTCGACGATGGTGTGGGCGCTGATCCCGGGCAGCGGCTTCTCCCCCGCCGGGTAGATGTCGAGCACCCACACGCGGGCGGCGTCGCCGAAGGCGCCGCCGAACTCCTCGCGCAGCGCCGCGGTGCGCGAGTAGCGGTGGGGCTGGAACACCACCAACACCCGCTCGCCCAGCCCGCGCGCCGCCGCCAGCGTGGCGCGGATCTCGGTCGGATGGTGGCCGTAGTCGTCGACCACCCGCACCCCCCCCACCTCGCCGCGGGTCTCGAAGCGCCGGCCCACACCGCGGAAGCCGGCCAGCGACTCGGCGATGTGATCGAAGCCCACCCCCACCTCGAGCCCAACCGCGACCGCCGCCAGGGCGTTCAGCACGTTGTGCCGCCCCGGGAGCTGGATCGCCACCTCGCCGTGCTCGCGGCCGAAGGCGTGGACCACGAAGCGCGCGCCATGGGGCTCGAGTCGCACCTGATCCGCGCGCACGTCGGTCTCGGGCAGCGTGCCGTAGAACAGCGTGCGCTTGGTGACGCGCGGCACGATGCGGCGCACGTTGGGATCGTCCGCGCACAGCACGGCGACCCCGTAGAACGGCACGCGGTTGGCGAAGTAGACGAACGCCTGCAGCACGGCGTCGAGGTCGTGATAGTGGTCGAGGTGCTCGCGATCGATGCTGGTGATCACCGCCACCGCGGGCGCCAGCCGCAGGAACGAGCCGTCGCTCTCGTCGGCCTCGGCGACCAGGAACTGCCCGTGGCCGAGGCGCGCGTTGGACCCCAGCGCGTGGAGCCGGCCGCCCACCACGATGGTGGGGTCGAGCCCGCCGCGCGCCAGCACCGCGGCGATCATCGAGGTGGTGGTGGTCTTGCCGTGCGCCCCGCCCACCGCGATGCCGTACTTCATGCGCATCAGCTCGGCCAGCATCTCGGCGCGGCCGATCACCGGCAGCCCCAGCTCGCGCGCCGCCGCCAGCTCGGGGTTGTCGGCCGGCACCGCGGTCGAGTAGACCACCACCTGCGCACCCTCGATGTTGGAGGCGGCGTGTCCGGTGAAGATGCGGCCGCCGAGCCGCACCAGCCGCTGCATGGACTCGCCGGTGCGGAGATCGCTGCCCGAAACCTGGTAGCCCATGTTGAGCAGCACCTCGGCGATGCCGGACATGCCGGCCCCGCCGACGCCGATGAAGTGGATGCGATGCGTGCGCCCGTACATCAGCCCGCCTCCTCTTCCATCGCGTCGCCCGGGGCGTGCGCGGCGCGCCGCCCCGCCGACCAGCGCTCGAGGCCGCGCACGATGCGCTCGGCGGCGTCGGGGCGCGCGAAGGTGCGCGCGTTCGCCGACATGCGGCTGAGCGCCTGGCGGTCGGTGAGCCAGTGGGCGATCTCGTTCGCCAGCCGCTCCCCGGTCAGCTCGCGGTCCAGGATCATCGCCGCTGCCCCGCGGTCGACCAGGTTGGCGGCGTTCACCGCCTGGTGGTCGTGGGCGGCGTGCGGGTAGGGCACCAGGATCGAGGGGGTGCCGCAGGCCGCGATCTCCGCCAGTGTCATGGCCCCGGAGCGGCACACCACCAGGTCGGCGGCGGCGTAGGCCATGTGGATGCGGGTCAGGAAGGGCAGCACCCGCGCCGGCAGCTGCTCGGCCTCGACCACGCCGCGCGCCCACTCGAGGTCGTCGCGCCCGGTCTGGAGGATGAACTGGACGTCGACCCGGCCCTTGAGCCGCCGCATCGCCTCGAGCGCCGCCTCGTTGATGCGGTGCGCGCCGCGGCTGCCGCCGAAGATGAACACCGTCGGCTTGCCGGCCACCAGCCCGAACTCCTGCAGCGCCGCGCCGCGGTCGCCGCTCAGGATGTAGTCGCGGATCGGATTCCCGCTCACCTTGAGGTGGTCGCGGCGTGGGAAGTAGGAGCGCGCCTCGACGAACGACAGGTGGACCTCGTCAGCAAGCCGTGCCAGCCAGCGGTTGGCGAGCCCCGGGATGCTGTTCTGCTCCTGGAGCAGCAACGGGCGGTGCAGCATCCAGGCGGCCAGCGACACCGGGCCGCTGACGTAGCCGCCGGTCCCCAGCACCACGTCGGGCCGCTCGGTCGCCACCACCGAGAGCGCCTGGAACAGCCCGACCAGGTTGCTGAGCACCGCGGCCGGCCAGCGCCACCAGGCGCGCCGCGGGAAGCCGCGGGTCTCGATGAAGCGCAGCCGGAAGCCGGCGGCCGGCACCACCTGGGCCTCGAGTCCGCGCCGCCCGCCCACGAACACGACCTCGCTGCCGGGCCGCGTGCGCATCAGGTGCTCGGCGACCGCGATGCCGGGGTAGACGTGACCCCCGGTGCCGCCGCCCGCGATCAACACCTTCACGCCCCCTCCCGGGCCCAGCGCTGGCGCACCAGCGCCTCGCGCGACTGGTTGGCGGCGCTGATGCGGTAGAGCAGGCCGGCCGCCGCCAGGTTGGCGAGCAGCGCCGACCCGCCATAGGACACGAACGGCAGCGGCAGGCCGGTGGTGGGCGCGAGCCCGGTGGCGACCGCCAGGTTGACCAGCGCGTAGAGACCGAGCTGCAACGTCAGCCCTCCGGACAGCAGGAACAGAAACGGATCGGTGGCACGGGCGGTGGTCCGCATCCCGCGCCACAGCAGCAGGCCGAAGGCCGCGAACAGCGCGGTGGCTCCCAGGAACCCCAGCTCCTCGGCCAGGATGGAGAAGATGAAGTCGGTATGCGCTTCTGGCAAGAACAGATACTTCTGCAGCCCGCCGCCCAGGCCGCGGCCCAGCCACCCCCCCGAGCCGATCGCGATCAGGGACTGGTCGAGCTGCCAGCCCGCCCCCCGGGCGTCGAGCTCCCCGGTCATCACGAAGTGCAGGAAGGTCCGCACCCGCACCATCTCATAAGGATGGGTCTTGAGCATCAGCGTCGCGACCGCGAGGCCGGCCAGCACCGGGGCCGCGAGCGCCGGGAGCGGCGCCCCGGCGAGGAAGATCATCGCGAAGCCGGTGAGGCCGAGCAGCGCCGCGCTGCTCAGGTTGGGCTGGATCAGGATCAGGCCGGCCAGCACCGCGACCACGGCGAGCGGTGGCAGCACCCCGCGCACCATGCCCAGCTGGGCCGGCGGCCGGCGCTTGAGCCACCAGGCCAGGAACAGCACCGCGGCGAAGCGGCCCAGGTCGGTGGGCTGGAGGCTCAGGAAGCCGAGCCTCAGCCAGCGCGTCGCCCCCTTGGCCATGTGGCCGAGACCGGCGACGATGAGCAGCAGCACCACCGCGACCGCGAGGATCCCCGGCGCCCACCGCTCGAGCCGTCGCAGATCGATTCGCGTGAAGCCCAGCATCGCGACGATGCCGAGCGCGGCGCGCAGCAGCTGGCGGGTCAGGAAGTAGTTGGGATCCTGATAGCGCGTGATGCCGAGGATGGCGCTCGAGGAGTAGACCATCACCACCCCGAGCGCGGTCAGGACCAGCGGCAGCACCAGCAGCCAGCGATCGCCGCGGTTCACGCGTGGGCCTCCCGGTGCCCGAGGCGGGCGACCTCGTGCTTGAACTGGCGACCGCGGTCCTCGTAGTCCTCGAACATGTCGAACGAGGCGCAGCCCGGCGACAGCAGCACCACCGCGGGCCGCGGCACCACCGCGCGCGCGCTCTCGAAGCCCCGCTCCACCGCCTCGGCGAGCGAACCGGCGCGGCGCTGCGGCACCGCCGGCCAGGCCGCGGCGATGCGCGCGGCGCCCTCGCCGATCAGCACCACGTCGCGCACCGCGCGGCGCGCCAGCTCGGCGAGCCGGGTGAAGTCCTGGCCCTTGTCGCGCCCCCCCGCGATCAGCACCACCGGTTCCGCGAAGCTGCGCAGCGCGACCTCCAGCGACGACAGGTTGGTGGCCTTCGAGTCGTTGACGAATCGCACCCCGTCGATCTCGCCCGCCGCCTCCAGCCGGTGCTCGAGCCCCGGGTACTCGCGCAGCACCGCGCGCAGCAGGTCGGGCGCGGGCTCGAGCGGCAGCACGGTGGCCAGCGCCGCGGCCACGTTGGCGAGGTTGTGCTCGCCCAGCAGCCGCAGCTCGGTGCGCCGGAGCAGCGCCTCGGTGCCGCCGCGCCACGCCAGGTGCAGCGTGCCATCGAGGGCGTAAGCACCCTGCTCGACCGCGCGCCGGATCGAGAACTCGAGCCAGGTCCCGCCCCCGGCGCGGCGCCCCAGGACCTCGGGATCGTCGGCGTTCCACACCGCGTAGTCGTGCTCGTCCTGGCGCTCGAACAGGCGGCGCTTGAGCGCCCCGTAGCGCTCGAGATCGCCGTGGCGGTCGAAATGGTCGGGGGTCAGGTTGAGCCAGGTGGCGACGAAGGGCTTGAGGCGCTCCACGGTCTCGAGCTGGAACGACGAGACCTCGACCGCCAGCAGGCCGCGCGGCGACACGGTCTCGGCCACCTCGCACAGCGCGCGCCCGATGTTGCCGCATACCTCGACCTCGCGCCCGGCGGCGCGCAGCAGCGCGCCGACCAGGTCGGTGGTGGTGCTCTTGCCGTTGGTCCCGGTCACGCACAGGAGCGGCGCGTGCGCGGCGAGGAAGCCGATCTCGAGCTCGGACAGCACGGGGATGCCGCGCGCGCGCGCCGCGGCGGCCAGCGGGTGGTCGACCGGGATGCCGGGGCTCCACACCACCACGTCGCGCCCCTCGAGCAGCGCCGGGTCGTCGCGCCCCGCGACCAGGGTCGCGCCGCCCGCGGCCGACAGGGCGCGCTGAGCCCCGGCCAGCTCGGCGGCCGGGCGGCGATCGCACACCCGCACGTCGAGCCCGTGACGGGCGAGCAGCCGCGCCGCGGCGAGGCCGGAGCGCGCCGCGCCCACCACCAGGGCGTGGCGGCCGGGCAGCGGGTGACGCGCGTCGATGGTCATTGGAGCTTGAAGGTCGAGAGCCCGAGCAGGGCGAGCAGCGCGCCGCAGATGTAGAACCGCAGCACGACGCGCGACTCGGCCCAGCCGGCCAGCTCGAAATGGTGGTGGAGCGGCGACATGCGGAACACCCGGCGGCCCCACAGCCGGAACGAGGTGACCTGGATCATGACCGACAGCGCTTCGGCGACGAACACGCCGCCCACCAGCACCAGCCACAGCTCGCGCTTGATCAGCACCGCGACCGTGCCCAGCGCGCCGCCCAGCGCCAGCGATCCGGTGTCGCCCATGAACACGTCGGCGGGATGGCAGTTGTACCACAGGAAACCCAGTGAAGCGCCGAACACCGCGGCGCAGAACACGGTGAGCTCGCCACTGTACGGCAGGTAGATGAGGTTCAGGTACTCGCTGAACCGCGCGTGGCCGGTCAGGTAGCACATGCCGGCGAAGGCGAGCGCGGCGATCGCCATCAGGCCCGAGGCCAGACCGTCGAGCCCGTCGGTGAGGTTGACGGCGTTGGACGAGCCGGTGACCACCAGCACCACGAAGGGCACGAACAGCCAGCCGAAGTCGAGCCATCGGAACTTGAGGAACGGCACCTGGGTGCTGGTGGGCGGCAGGCCGCCGGGCTCGGGCCACACCATCAGGGTGATCGCGATCGCGAGCCCGAGCGTGATCTGCCCCGCCAGCTTGTAGCGGCCCAGCAGCCCCTTGCGCAGCCCCTTGACCACCCGCAGGTAGTCGTCGAGGAACCCGATCGCGCCCAGCCACACCGTGGCGGCGAGCGCGATCCACAGCGGCCGCGAGTGGAAGTTGCCCCACAGCAGGCAGGGCACCACGATCGCGGCCACGATCAGGATGCCGCCCATGGTCGGGGTGCCGGCCTTCGAGAGGTGGGTCTGGGGTCCCTCCTGGCGCACCTTCTGGCCGAGCCCGACCTGCTTGAGCCAGCCGATCAGCGGCGGCCCGGCGATGTAGCACAGGATGAGCGCGGTGATCGCCGCGTAGGCGGCGCGAAACGTGATGTAGCGGAAGACGTTGAACGCCGAGAGGCCGTGGAGCTTGTGGAGCGGGTAGATCCACTCGTAGAACATCTCAGGGCTCCAGCTCCAGGCCTTCGAGCGCGCGCTCGAGGCGCATGCCGCGTGAGGCCTTGAGCAGCACCACCACACCCGGGGCGAGCGCCGCGGCCAGCTCGCGCTTGAGCCCCTCGAGCTCCTCGAACACCCGCGGCGCGACCCTGGCCCTGGTCACCCCGGTCGCGTAGTCCGCGGCGTGCGAGCCCACCGCCCACAGCTCGGCGCGGCGGATGCGGGCCGCGGTCTCGCGATGGAGCGCCGCCGCGCCCTCGCCCAGCTCCAGCATGTCGCCCAGCACCGCGATGCGGCGCGTGGCATCGGGCCAGGCGTCCAGGGTCTCGAGCGCCGCGGCGGTCGATTCGGGGTTGGCGTTGTAGGTGTCCACCAGCAGCGTGGCCCCCCGTGCGTGCCGCACCTCCATGCGTCCCCGGGCGGGCCGGTAGGCGGAGATCGCGCCCGCCACCACCCCGGGGTCGAGCTTCAGCTCCCGCGCCACCGCCAGCGCCCCCAGCGCGTTCGCGACCTGATGCGCTCCGATCAGATGGAGGTGGATGGCCGGGAATCCCGCGACCTCGAGGCGGCTGCCCCGCTCACCCAGATCCTCGACCCGGCGCGGGCGCAGTTCGGCCTGCTTCGCGAAGCCGTAGGTGACGAGTCGCGCCTTGACTCCGGCCAGCGCCGCCAGCAGCCGCGGCGAGTCGGCGCCCGCGAACAGCGGCTCACCGGCGCGCAGCGCGAAGCCCAGCGAGGCCTTCTCGCTCGCGATCGCCTCGAGCGAGCCCAGGCCCTCCAGGTGAGCGCTGCCGGCGTTGGTGATCAGCGCCGCCCCGGGCACCGCCAGCGCCGCCAGCAGCGCGATCTCGCCGGGATGGTTCATCGCGATCTCGACCACCGCGGCGCGATGCTCGGGGCGCAGGCGCATCAGCGTCATCGGCACGCCCCAGTGGTTGTTGAGATTGCCCTCGGTCTTGAGCGTCGGCTGGGCGGTGGCGAGCGCCGCGGCCACCAGGTCCTTGGTGGTGGTCTTTCCGGCGCTGCCGGTGATGCACAGCATCAGTCCGCGCCAGGTCTCGCGATGGCGCCGGCCCAGGCGCATCAGTCCCTCGCTGACGTCCTCGACCACGATCAGCGGCCCGGGCTCATGACCGGCGAGCGCCGGGTAGGCGCGCGCCGCGCACAGCGCCGCCGCGGCGCCGCGGCGGAACGCCTCGTCCAGGAACGCGTGCCCGTCGGCGTGCCCGCCCGGGAGCGGCACGAACAGATCGCCGGACTTCAAGGTGCGGGTGTCGATCGAGACCCCGTCGATCCCGGTCCTGAGCCACGCCTCGCGCGCCGCGGCGGCGCCCGGCACCTCGCGCACGCACAGGTCGCCACCCGCCATCTGCGCCACCTGCGGCAGCGTGAGCAGCGGGGCGGCGGGGCTCGCCTTCATGCGCCGGTCCTCCGTGCGGCGAGCAGCTCCGCCGCCACCGCGCGATCGTCGAACGGCAGCACGTGCCCGGCGATGGTCTGGGTGGTCTCGTGCCCCTTGCCGGCGATCAGCACCAGGTCGCCGGGCCGCGCCGCCGCCAGCGCCGCGGCGATCGCCTCGCGCCGGTCGAGCACCACCGGCAGCGCGCGCGTGGCGCCGGCCGCCACCTCGGCGGCGATCGCCGCCGGGTCCTCGCCGCGCGGGTTGTCGCTCGTGATCCACGCCGCGTCGCTCTGCTGGGCGGCGATGCGGCCCATCAGCGGACGCTTGCCGCGGTCGCGGTCGCCGCCGCAGCCGAACACCAGCAGCACGCGACCGGCGGTGTGCTCGCGGCAGGCCCCGAGCGCGCGCGCCAGCGCATCGGGGGTGTGGGCATAGTCGACCACCACCTCGAACGGCTGCCCGGCGGCGACGCGCTCCAGCCGGCCCGGGATCGCGGCCACCCGCTGGAGCCCGCGCTCGGCGAGCGGGCGCTCGATGCCGAGCGCGCGCGCCGCGGCGTAGGCGGCGGCGGCGTTCCAGGCGTTGTGACGCCCCAGCAGCGGCAGCGGGAACGGAGCGTGGACGCCGTGGTCGTCGAGGGTGAGGGCCAGCCCGTCGGGACGCGGCTCGACCCGCACGATTCGCACCGCGGCGCCGCGCGTCTCGCCGAAGCCGACCACCGCCCGGCCGCCGCGCGCCGCGGCGGCGCGCACCCGCTCGGCGGCCGGATCGTCGACGTTGATCACCGCGGTGACGAGCTTGTCGCCCGCCGGCCCGTTGCGGCCGTCGAACAGCATCAGCTTGGCGTCGAGGTAGGCCTCCATGGTGTGGTGGTAGTCGAGATGGTCCTGGGTGAGGTTGGTGAACACCACGACGTCGAACGCCACGCCGTAGGCGCGGCGCTGGACCATCGCGTGGCTGCTCACCTCCATCGCCACCGTCTCGACGCCGGCGTCCACCATCTCGCGCAGCAGCCGCTGGAGCTCGGGCGCCTCGGGGGTGGTGAAGGGCGCCGGGCGCTCCCGATCGCCGATCCGGTAGCCGATGGTGCCGATCAGGCCGGTGGTGCGCCCGGCGGCGCGGAAGATGGACTCGAGCAGCCAGGTGGTGGTGGTCTTGCCGTTGGTGCCGGTCACGCCGACGATGGCGAGCTGGCGCGACGGCTCGTGGTAGAAGCGCGTGGCGGCGACCGCCAGCGCGCGGCGCGGCTCGGCGACCTCGACGCGCGCGGCGCCCCCTGCGGTGGCGACCCCGGCCGCCTCGAGCCCGCGCCCCACCACCGCGGTGGCGCCGGCGGCCAGTGCCTGGGCCACGAACGCCGCGCCGTCGGCGCGCGTCCCGGCCAGGGCGAAGAACGCCTCGCCGGGCCGGATCGTCCGCGAGTCGTAGCCGATGCCGGCGATGTCGATGTCGAGCGGGCCGGTGGACGCGAGCACTTGGGTCTCCTCGAGCAGGTGGCGCAGGGTCACGGCTCCCCGATCCGGTTCGGCTTGCCGCCGCCCGGATGCGCGGCGGCCACCGCGACGACGGCCGCGGCGCCGGGGCCGGGCACGCCCGCCCGCGGATCGCTGGCGCCGGGCGCGCACCACAGCCGGCACTGGCCCGCGATCGGCAGCGGCGTGCCGGCGGCCGGCAGCTGGCGCACCACCCGTCCCATGCCCTCGATGCGGGCCGCGACCTGGCACAGGCTCAGGCGCCGCAGCGCCTCGCGTGCCGGCAGCCCGATCAGATCGGGCAGGCGGCCCGAGGCCGAGTCGCCGGGCGCCGACAGCCACACCGTGACCTGAGCGCCGCGCTCGGCGGCCTCGCCGGCGGGCGGGCTCTGAGCCAGCGCGCGTCCCCCGGTACCCTCGAACCGCGCGCGCAGGCCGAGCGCATCGAGCTGGCTTTCGGCGGCGCGCGGCGGCAACAGGCGCACATCCGGCACCACCACCGGCGCCGGGTCGGGCGGACGCACCGCCACGCGCTCCGGGGTCCACTCGAACGGACCCTGGGGCAGGCGCCGCAGGTCGAGCACCACCTCGCGGAACACCGGGGCCGCGATCTCGCCGCCGTAGTAGTGCTTGCTGTGCGGCTCGTCGATGACGACCAAGCCGACGATCGACGGCTGGTCGGCGGGCGCCATGCCCACGAACGACGACAGGTAGAGCCCGCGTCCGTAGGTGCCCACCGCGGCGTCGTACTTCTGCGCGGTGCCGGTCTTGCCCGCCATCGGGAAGCCGGCGATGCGTGCCGGACGCGCCGTGCCGCTGTCGACCACCGCGGTCAGCATGGTGCGCAGCTCGGCGGTGGTGGCGGCGCTGAACACGCGATGCGAGGCCTGGGGTGAGAAGCGGCGCAGCACCTGGCCGTCGGCGTTGCGGATCTCGCGCGCCAGCATCGGCTGCATCAGGATGCCGCCGTTCGCGATCGCCGCGTAGGCGAGCGCCAGCTGGAGCGGGGTCACGCTGACCTCGTGACCGATCGCGATGGTCGGGCACGAGCGCCCCGACCACTGCTCGGGGTTGCGCAACCGTCCGCCCGCTTCGCCCGGGAAGCCGATCCCGGTGACGCTGCCGAACCCCAGCGCGGTGGCGTAGCGGTACAGCCGCTCCGCCCCCACCACCATCCCGATCTTGCCCATCACGATGTTGCTCGAGAATCGCACCGCGTCGCGGAAGGTGAACCCGGGGCGCTTGTGGGTGTCGTGGAACACCGCGCCGCCGCCCAGATCGCACACACCGTTGTTGGCGTCGAAGTACTGGTCAGGGCCGACGAGGTGCTCCTCGAGCGCCGCCCCCGCGGTCACCGCCTTGAAGGTCGAGCCGGGCTCGTATTGATCGGTGAAGGTCCAGTTGCGGCACTTGCCGGGCGGCAGGTGGGGCACGTCGACCGCGGCCAGGATCTCGCCGGTGCGGGGGTCGAGGAACACCCCGAAGCCGCGCGCCGCGCGCAGCGTGTCGACCGCGCGCGCGAGGTGGGTCTCGAGGATGCTCTGCAGATCCGCATCGAGGGTGAGCACCACCTGGTTGCCGTTCTCGGCCGCGCGCCGCATGCCCTGCGGCAGGGCGTGGGAGTCCCCGCGGCCGTCGCGGATCAGGGTCGCCCAGCCCGGACGCCCGCGCAAGGCGTCGTCGAACGCCAGCTCCAGCCCCTCGACCCCGGTGTCGTCGAGGTCGGTGCGGCCCAGGATCTCGGCCGCCGCCGGGCCCAGGACATATTCGCGGCGCGTCTCGATCGCGGCGTAGACGCCGCGCCAGTTCTGCTCCGAGATCCGCTGGCCGGCGTCGGGCGCCACCTGGCGCGCCACCCACAGGAAGCGCGGGCGCGCGGCGAAGTCGCGCTCCAGGCGCCGCGGGTCGAGATCCAGGATCTGCGCCAGCGCGCGGGCCACCGCGGGCGCGTCCTTCATCTCGCGCGGGGCGGCCGAGATCGAATAGGTCGGCAGGTCGCGCGCCAGCGGGCGGCCGTGGCGGTCGAGCAGCGGACCGCGCGCGGGGCGAATCAGCACGCGCTGCTCCTGGTTGCGCTCGGCGCGGTCCTCGTACTGCCCGTGCAGACCGATCTGCACCCACGCCACCCGCAGCCACAGGCTCGCCAGCGCGACAAACAGACCGGCCGCAGCCACCAACACCCGACTCCTGCGCATGTCCGTGTGGGCCAACTCCTTCCCTCCATGGAAACGGCGGTTCACGCAGACCGCCGGGCCGTCACTAGCGCGGTGCGGTGGTGCGGCCGGTCAACACCTAACCGGACGCCGGATTTGTCAATGCTCGTTGGCGGGAGTCCGGTCGCGCACCCGGGCCGTCGCATCCGGCACGAGCACGCTCGCTGCCCTTTCCGCCCACGCCAGCGCCGCGGGGACCTTCCCCTCGGACGGGGCGTCCGCATCCGCCAGGTACTCGGCGGGCAGCTGGACGACCTGCTTGGCGTCGGCTGGCGCGAGGCCCAGCTCGGACGCGAGCGGGACCAGTTCCGCGCGGGTGGCCTGACGTTCCAGTGTGGCGCGTGCGACCTCCAGTCGCGCACGCACGTGCTGGAGCGCGGTGCGGCTCTTCTCCAGCGACAGGCACAGCTCGGTCACGCGCGAGCTTTGCCACACTTCGACCAGCAACATCGTCACCGCGGCGATCGCGACCAGGAACAGCTCGGGCCGGATGGCGCGGCTCACGCCGGCGTCCCGACGCAGGCGGCGGGCCGGGGCCCGAAGCCGGGGTCCCCGGGCGGAGGCCGGGTGCTTACGCTGCAGACGGCGAACGTCCATGTTCATCGAGGCTTTCTCCGGAAGGCCCGCAGGCGCGCGCTACGCGCGCGGGGATTGCGAACCGTCTCGGCGTGAGTCGGGGTGACCACCCCGTGAGTGAGCTCGTCCCACGGCCCCTCGGGAGGCCGCCGTTCGGATATGTCCGGCAAACGCCGGGCGCGCCGCGCGAGTCCGGGGGGAGTCTCGCCTGCGGCGCCCCGCAACGCCCGTTTGATGATCCGATCCTCGCCCGAATGGTAGGCGAGGGTCACCACGACGGCGCCCGGACGCAGCGCGTCCGGCAGCCAGGCCAGCGCCGCCTCGAGCTCGGCGCGCTCGTCGTTGATCCACATCCGCAGCGCCTGGAACACGCGGGCGTCGCGGCGCGGATGCCGCGGCCCGGCGCCGGCGCGATCGACCGCCGCCACCAGGTCGCGCGTGGTCTCGAGCCGGCCGTCACGCGCCGCGCCGACGATGGCGCGTGCCACCCGCCCCGCGTGCGGCACATCGCCCAGCCCACGCAGCAGCGCCTCGAGCTCGTCCGCGCCGGTCGCGCGCAGGCGCTCGGCGGCCGGCATGCCGCGCGAGCGGTCCATGCGCAGGTCGAGCGGCCCCTCGGTCTGGAAGCTCATGCCGCGCGCCGGATCGTCGAGCTGGCGCGACGACATGCCGAGATCGAACAGCGCGCCGGCGAGCGGCTCGCCCCCGGCGCGCCGGTGGGCGTCGGGCAGCTCGCGGAACGTGGCATGGGCGAGG
>Ga0306920_100004021_pt1 | contig 18778 bp, 17 predicted proteins | sample flu12Cox44000170_FD_204666 | JGI IMG/M metagenome (GOLD analysis project Ga0306920, IMG submission 204666) | Lab enrichment of tropical soil microbial communities from Luquillo Experimental Forest, Puerto Rico - flux4day.12C.oxic.44.000.170 (v2)... | ecosystem: Environmental > Terrestrial >... | reverse complement strand
CGCTGGTCGTTGGGACCGGTACCACCCAGCTTGGCTACGGCGGCATCCAGTCGCCCGATATCATCGGCAACATCCGGTACGATCAGACATGGGGTAGCGCCCAGATCACGGGTGTCGCACACGAGGTCAATCCGACTTATTACGGCCCGAGCACCGTAAGTAACGGCATCTCTGAAACCGGCCATCCCGGCGATACGTGGGGCTGGGGCGTGAGCGCCGGCCTGCGCGTGAACTTCCCGTGGCTCGCTCAAGGCGATTACTTCGTGACCCAGGCCGGCTATAGCCAGGGTGCCCTGCGCTACTTTGCCCAGGGCGACGGCACGCCCAACTTTGGCTGGGAGAGGGGCCATAACTTGGGCTTTGGCATCCTCAGCGATTGTGTGTTCGCGTCGACAAACGGCGGCATAGGCGCTGGCGGTGCCATCGTCCCGGTCACTAACCCGACCGGCTGCAACTTGACCACCGGCTGGCAGGTTAACGCGGGGTTCGAGCACTACTGGACGCCGCAATTCCATGAATCCTTCTACGGTGGCATCACGGAGGTGCGTTACAACGCTCAGGCCAATGCCATACTGTGTACGGCGGAGGGCTCGGGCACGTTCACAGGCGGGGTCATTCGCTCTGGATCGTTAGCCCTCGCTGCACCGGGATGTAACAACAACTTCGACATCTGGACGGCGGGTACCCGCTTCCAGTACGACTTCACCAAGACGCTCTATATCGGTGTGGACTTCCTGTATTCGCACTTGGATTCGGCGTCCCTGCCGGGCAGTGCACTGACGCCGACGAACACGACGGCCCTGTTGCCGACCAACAATGACTTGGCCTGCGCCGGGGCGACGACAGCGGCAGGTAATCAGCCGTGTGCCCGCATCAAGAGCATGGACAACTTGGCGGTCACGCTGCGTATGCACAAAGACTTCCTGCCCTGATCCGCTGATCGAGGCATGAAAATCGAAACCCCGGCGGGGAGGCCTGCCGGGGTTTTCTTTTAGATCAACCCCGCCATGCCAAAGCGTCGCAAGCGACGATCATCAGCGGGTCGTGAAACATCCGATCGGGTGCAATTCGCTGCTGAAATCAGAGCGGGCAGGGCGGTGCTGGGCTGGAGCCAGACCGAGCTTGCAAGGCGAACGGCGGTCACTCAACGGGCCATCTACTGCATCGAGCAAAATATCGCGCGACCTAGAAAGCAAACCGAAGAGCGCATCATCGAGGCGTTCACAGATGCCGGCCTTCGGTTCGAGCGCCTATCAACGGCGGTTTCAAGATGACGGTGCGTAATAAGCCGATAGCTAGGCCGAGACCTAGCCGGGCAAGGTAGCCGAAACTTGCGTTGACCGGAGGACAGTACGCTTGCAACGGGATTACCCTTGGAGGATGGGCGTGTGACGCTTGCACTTGTTAAAGCCGAAGGCGTTCGTCTAGCGGCAGTAGTTTTTTGTGACGCTTCCACACGCTGGCGATAGGCCATCTGGCGACAGCGGTGAGAGCAGTAAACAGCCCCACCGTGTTGAGCGCCGCGCTGATATTGGTTGCTGCGCCGCCTTGGCTCAAACCGTTTGCGGCACTTCGCCCAGCCGCATTCCTTCCACGTATCCATTTTTGAAAATCGCTAAATCATTCGATGCTAGAGAATGCGCGCAGCTTACTTGATTCGCGAGCGGACTCCCAACGCACGGAAGAGGTTCACGACCACGATATTCTCCGCGAACGCCTGACGCGCCGCAGCGGCGGTCCTCTTCATCGTCTTACTGCGGTTCCGGTTCGGTGGGCTGGTCATGCTGCGAGGCCGCGCCCAGTTCGCCATGCTGCTCATGGCTGTCATCCGCGCCATCGCGCCGATCACCGTCCGCCAATATCTGCGCCTTGGATTTCCCCTGTTCGGGGTTGGTCTCCTCGCGCGGCTCCATTTCCAACACCGCATCGTGGAGGCCACCGAGATGTGCCACGAGCGAGTTCGTCGGCTGCCACACCAATCAGTTGCTCGATCTGGTCGGCGGTTTGCTTTTCGAGTCTCGCAGCATACGTCGGCAATTGCGTGCGCGCTCGTCTTCCTCGTCTACTTCTTTGGTCGCGGTCACGTCTGATTTGATCGTAATCAAGTTTCCGATTGACCCACTGTGGTTCAAATCACGCGTGTATGTCCGCGCTAATGAACCACTAAGAGGCGGCCATGAAGCTCTTGCTGTTCACGTTGGGGATTTGCGTCGGTATCGTCGGCTTGGCAAATCTTGCCGAGGCCCAAAACTATCCTTGGTGCGCATATTACAGTGAGCCGTTCGGTGGCACAAATTGTGGGTTCACAACATTTCAACAGTGTCTGGATACCGTGAGCGGGATTGGCGGGGCCTGTCAGCGCAATAACCTGTACCAGCCCCCGCCCGGACCACATCCGTTGACTAGGGTGTATAGGCGCTATCCGAATTAGCCGCCGAGATTATATCGTTGAACCGACATTTTCCCGAAAATGAGGCAACAGATGAGATCATCTATTCTGTTTGCGCTGAGCATTGTTGCAGCAACAACTGTGCTCAACACCTCAACCAAAGCCCAAAACTATCCATGGTGCGCTTATTACGGTAGCAAGGAAGGCGGCGGGACGAATTGCGGCTTTACGACATTTCAGCAATGCTTGGACACCGTGAGCGGGATCGGGGGCTTTTGCAATTGGAATACGCAATACGTGCCACCACCCGGGCCGCATCCATCGAGGAAGGTGCTAAGGCACTATCCGTATTGAGCGCTTCGCGATATTTGCCGCGATCCTTCGCGCCTCATCGTTGCTGAGCAACTTGGTGGCTGACCGTTGGCTCGACTCACTCGCTGCCGGGCTCGACAGGCTGGAGTTCGGCGTGGTTCTAAATCGGGCTTGCGAGGCGGAAATCAATTCCAGATGAACCGCAGCAAACGTCGGGCAGCGATCGCGAGCGGCCGGGATACACCAGGCGCCGCAACAGTTGCCATTCCCGAACTGCTGGCGGTAGCGAATAGCGCCTACCAGGAACGGCGGCTTGCCGACGCCGAGATCATATGCAAGCAAATCCTATCACGAGCTCCAAGCCACGCGACCTGCCTTAATCTTCTCGGAGTGGTCTACCAAGCGTCTGCCCGCCACCGGCTCGCAATCAAGTTATTTATTAAAGCTATTGCAGTCGACGACCTGGATGCGGGCTTTCATTACAACATCGCGTGTTCGTATCAGGCCACGGGTGAGCAGATCGCCGCCACCGAGCATTTCAAGGCCGCAATCACGCTCGGGATGAGCGAGAAAAGAAGTCTTGAAGAATTCATTATGGAAAATGTAGTGCTCGTTCGGTGTATCGATCGCATTGCGTCCAGATCGTGGGCTAGCGAGAAGGAAAGCCTGTTAACTGCCGAAGACCTTACAACTATTGCACAGGACATCTTGCTGCGCTGCGCTCTTGAATTGGACGTTATTCACGGCGCGCCCCTCGAATTATTGCTGACCAACCTACGTTCTACGCTGCTTCGCTTGGCGGCAGCTGAGCCCTCTGGCGCAGCTCAAATCGGCGACGACAGGGCACCTGTTCTGTGCTTTAGCGCAACAATGTTTCATCAACGAATATATTTTTGCGCAGACTGAAAACGAAACCAAACGAGCTGGGGCATTGCGGGACTGTTTGCTTGAAAAGCTCGTGGCCGGCGGCGATATCTCGCCATTATTGCTGGCAGCCGTAGCGGCGTTTTTTCCGCTTTATTCTATTCCAAGTGCGAAATCGCTTCTCGCTTTGAAATAGCCTGAATATGCGATTCAGCTATTGCGGCAACAAGTCTGCGAGCCTCTGGAAGAGCTAGAGGACCGTCCCAAGATTCCGACCCTGACAGCGATCGACGATCTCACTTCGAAGGCCGTAATGCAGCAATACGATGAGAATCCTTATCCGCGCTGGACAATCAATCCGTGCAAGGTGGTTGGCGGCGACATGAAGCGGCATGCTCGGACGATCGGGAGCAGTGAGCTGCGGCCAAATCAGGATATTCTGATTGCGGGATGTGGCACCGGGAAGCATCCATTTTGGCTTGCACATCATTTTCCGCACGCGCGCATTCTCGCAATCGACCTCAGCCGGGCAAACCTCGCTTATGCGCGGAGAAGGACGCGCCAGGAGGGATTGCAGGACATCGAATACGCGCAAGCCGACATTCTGAAACTCGGCGCCATCGGGCGAATCTTTGATCGAATTGATGCAGTGGGCGTATTACACCACCTGGCGGATCCCAAGGCGGGATGGCGGGTTTTGCTCTCGTTGCTAGCGCCGAACGGGATCATGCGCGTCGGTGTTTACAGTGAAGCCGCGCGGCGCGATGTCGTGCAAGCTCGTGCACTGATCGCGGAGCGTGGCTATGGTCCAACTATCGAAGGTATACGTACGCTGCGCCAAAAGATCATTCGCGATCAGCGTTGGGAGATGGTGCTCAATAGCGGCGATTTTTATTCAGCGAGCGGTTGTCGCGATTTGTTGTTCAATGTGATGGAGCACAGGTTTACAATTCCCGAAATAGCGTCGTTTCTAAAAGAACATGGGTTGGTGTTTCACGGGTTTGAACTCGACGCCACGATCATCGAAAAATTTCAGCAGCGCTATCCGGGGTCGGAGTCGCTGTGTAATTTGGAGTACTGGGACGCCTTCGAGGCAGATAATCCTAAAACCTTTCGGGGTATGTACGTGTTCACGATCTCAAAGCCTGGACTACCCCTCATTAATTGAGGGTACGCATTTTGCATATTCCGCACGGCGTCAGACCAGTTATTACTAGACTTGAGTCAAGCGCCGCCTTCGCGTAGCACCCGACAATGGCTCACGAAGCGGGACTTTTCATCTCAAGGTAGGTCCAGGCAATAGGTGACGGATCCGCGCCTCGAGCGAGTCTATTAAGTAAGTGGACAGAGCGGAATGGTGTTTTCTGCAGACGAACTGTTTCACCGCGCCCTTTCGGCGATGCAGGGCGGCAAGCTCGACGTGGGAGAGCGGCTGTTAAAAGAAACCATCGGACTCCAGCCCAGACATATTCCGGCATTGAGTGTGCTGAGCACATTTTTAGCCGCACACGGTCGGCTTCAAGAGGCGCAACGCTACATGGGGCTGACGCTCGCCGCCTACGACCTAGTTCTGCAAACGAGACCAAACTTGAGCGAAGCGTGGCTTGGTCGGGCTCAGCTGCTCGCCCAATTCGGGCGTCATCCAGAAGCCATCGATGGGTTGGATCGTGCGGTTGCGAACAACCGCGAGCTCGTTCCGGCACATCTGTTGCGAGCCAAGCTGCTGGCGGATCTCGGTCGTCACCAGGAGGCGCTTGATGGCATGGATAAGCTCCTTGAAATCAAGCCAGGCTCCGCCGAGGCTTTGGTCGGCCGTGGCAATATCCTGTTCGAATTGAAGCGCTATCACGATGCGCTTGATGCCTATGACCGCGCCTGCGCCTTGAACTCGACTCTGCCGGAGGGGTACCTTGGCCGTGGCAACGCTCTCAACGAACTCGGCCAATACGAAGGCGCGCTCGCCGCCTACGGAAACGCGCTCGTCCTAAACCCGCGGCTTGCCGGGGCCCTCCTTGGCTGCGGTAACGTGCTCAGCACGCTCAAGCGTTATGACGATGCGCTCCTCGCCTATGACAAAGCGCTCGGAGTGGCGCCGGACCTCGCCGAGGCCTGGCTGAACCGGGGGAATTTGCTCAACACGGTCCACCGCCATGATGACGCTTTGGCAGCGTTCGAACGCGCTCTGGCGTTGCGAGCGGACTTGGCTGAAGCATGGCTTGGGCGAGGCAATGTGTTCTTTTATCTCAAGCGTTATCAAGACGCGATCGTCTGTTATGAAAAAGCGTTGGCAATTAGACCGGACCTGATTGAGGCGCAGCTTGGGCGCGGCAATGTGTTCTCGGTATTGAAACGCCACCGCGAAGCGGCTGATTCCTATTCAAGGGTGCTGACGCTCGCGCCACAGCATCCATTCACGAAAGGGCTTCTTCTTCAGCAAAAGCTGCTAGCGTGTAATTGGTCCAGCATTGATGCCTTGCTGGACGAGATCGAGAAAGATCTTGCCGTAGGACGATTATCGGTCGAACCGTTCATATTACAAGGAATCTCCAACTCGCCGCGGCGTCTCCAGCGATGCGCTCAGCTTTATAGCGGCGAGAGATATCCAGCCAGGATTTCCGCGGGCTTCCAGAAGCCGGCGCTCGATCGGAAAAAGATACGTATTGGTTACGTATCGGGAGAGTTCCGTGAGCAAGCCACCTCGCATCTTATAGTGGGTGTTCTGGAACAACACGATAGATCACGATTTGAGATTTATGGTTTCGACAATGGATCGGATGACCACAGCGAGATTCGTCGGCGTATCACTGCCGCCGTTCCGATGATCGAAATCAGGCGGCTGGGTGACACGGCTGCGCTCGCGAAGGTGCAGGAAAAGCGGATCGACATTCTGGTCAATCTGAACGGCTACTTTGGTGAACACCGGACTGAGTTATTTGCCGCTCGCGCAGCGCCGATCCAGGTCAATTATCTCGGATTTCCCGGCACATTGGGCGCCCGATTCATGGATTACATAATCGCCGATCGCTGCGTCATTCCGGAAAATCACAAGCAATTCTATGACGAAAAAGTGGTTTGTCTGCCGAACTGCTATCAAGCGAACGACAACAAAAGAAAAATTGCCGCGAATCCGCCAAATCGTCTGGAATGCGAGTTACCAAGGAGCGGGTTCGTATTTTGCTGCTTCAATAACAGCTACAAAATCTTGCCTGATGTTTTCGACCGCTGGATGCGAATTCTTTCGCAGGTCGACGACAGCGTGCTCTGGTTGTTGAGCGATAATTCGGAGACAAGAGCAAATCTGCAACGTGAAGCATCGACGAGAAAGATAGATCCGCAACGATTGATATTCGCGAAGCTCGTTTCACCAGCCGAGCACCTGGCCAGGCACGCGGTCGCGGACCTATTTCTCGATACCATGCCTTGCAATGCACACACCACCGCCAGCGACGCGCTTTGGGCGGGATTACCGTTATTGACCTGCATCGGGGAGAGTTTTTCGAGCAGGGTCGCCGCCAGTTTGCTGAAGTCGGTCGGGCTGCCCGAGTTGGTTACGACGACACTCGACGACTACGAACGCGCGGCCATCGATCTGGCTTTAAGTCCGGAAAGATTAGCTCTGACGAAGGACAGGCTCGCGGACAATCGTTCGACCGCGTCACTATTCAACACCGAGCTGTTCACGCGTCATCTCGAGACGGCTTACGAGACCATGTTCGATCGCTACCGTGCCGATTTACAGCCGGAGCACATTGACGTACCTGAATGAGTATGCGGGTAGAGCGTCGTTCACCGTACTCCCCACGCCATCATCCCGCAAACAGGGGGCGCTTGGCCTGCGCGGCTGTTACGGGGTGGGTTTACCCTCACAGCTCGTGACGAAATCACCGATGCGCTGGATCAGATCCGCATTGTCCAGAAAAGGAACATGGCCTTGATCGGCGACTTCGATGACTTGCAAACCCGGATGGCGCGCCCGCATCTCGCGCACCGTTGCCGCTGAGAGGATATCCGAATTCGCACCGCGGATCACTAGCACCGGCGCGCCAGCAAGGGCATCGAATTCGTTCCACAACGGCGGCAGCGGGTGTTCAATGTTGAAATCGGCCAATGTAGTGGCCAAGGCCGGGTCATAAGTCTGGACCAGCTTTCCGGCTTCCTTCTTCCACGTCCGTTCCGCCGCAGCGAACCACTGCGCCGCCGTCAGTTTTGGAAACTGCGCCGCGAAGAGCTCGCGAAGCATGTCGGCGCCTTCGTTCAAATTAGACGGTTCTCGCAGCTTGCCGACGTAGGATTTGATCCGAGCTACTCCGGCCGGCTCGATCGCCGGTCCGATATCGTGCAGCACGGTCCCCGCAATTATTTCCGGATGGCTTGCCGCGAGCAGCATGGCGAGAATGCCACCACGTGAGCTGCCAACGAAAACGGCGCGACTAATGTTGAGCGCGTTGAGGACCGTGAGCAGGTCGAGCAACTCGACTGCGGGTGTGTAGTTTTTAGGGTCGGGATCGTTGGCGGATTGTCCGCGGCCGCGCGAGTCGAGAGCAATCACCCGCCGTGTCAGCTCGCCGACGGCCAGCGCGCGTGCCAGATCGTCGAAATCGGCCGTCGTGCGAGTAAGTCCTGGCAAGCAGACGACTGGCGTTCCAGGACAGCTTGCGACGCCATGCTCGCAGACATGCAGGCGCAACCCGTCGGGTGCTGCGACAAAAATGCTGCGGCCAGCATGCGGAAGCGGGCCGGCCGTTTCGACGGATGAAAAAAGAAACTTGTTCATGAACTCACTCTGATCACACATCGCTGCCCGCGTCACGCCGGGCTTCGTGGATCAACCATTGCGACCGGTCAATACTCGGCAATCCGCTCGGGCGTGCTGAACAGCAGGTTGACAATGAACGGACTGCGAATTTGCGATCCCGGCGGGATGAATTTCGGGATTGAGGTCGAATAATAAAGCCCGAAGGTCGAATAACCTAATCCTTCCATTAATCCGCGCAGGCTCTGTTGCGAGTTACCGAGCTTGGCGAGGCCGAACTCGTGCAGTTCCGCCACTATGAATGGAATCTTTCTGTCAGCGAGATGGCCGGTGGCGCCTTGCAACACCTGCTGCTCGGCTCCTTCAGTGTCGATCTTAATCGGCCTCGCCGCTGCCAGGCCGCATTGCCGCAACTCGTCATCAAGCGTGGTGGCCGGCACCGAAATCTCTATCGGTCTCTCGCGACCCTTCGGATTGGCAGGGTGCTCTCCTAGATTCCACAATGCGTTGCCGCGCGGTTGACATAGAATTGCGTCTCGCCGGACCGTGCGGTCGCGACGCGGTCAACTATTCTGACGTTGGTCAGTGCGCAATTAATGCGCTTTGACTACTTCACGCATCGACGGCCGCCCCAGACCGGCGCCGCACGCAATCTTTCGGGGTCGAACTGGTTTCTGCGTTCAATCGTCGTCCCTATCCGCCGCGCCGAAGATCGGCTTCGATCAAAAGCCTTGGGTCGTTTTCCACAAGCGCGCGATAGACCTGCATATTTTCGAGCACCCGCTGCACGTAATTGCGCGTTTCCGAGATTGGAATCCGCTCGATCCAGTCGATTGGATCGATCTTTGGGTCGCGCGGGTCGCCATATTGCTCGATCCATTCTTTCGCCCGCCGCGGACCGGCATTGTAGGCTACGAAAGCGAGGATGTAGGAGCCGCGCCAGGTCGCGATGTCATTGCCAAGCTCAGCGGTGCCGAGCTGGGCGTTATAAGCGACGTCTTGGCTGAGCCGGCGCTGATCGAAAGTGACATTAAATCGCTTCGCGGTATCGCGGCCCGCCGCCGGGGTGACCTGCATCAGGCCGATCGCATTGGCGCTGGAAACCACACGCGGATTGAAAGCGCTCTCTTGGCGAACGATCGCATAAACCACGCAGGCCTCGACCTCGGGCCCGATCTGCCGATATTCGGGCACGCCGAAATCGGGAAATGCGTAGCGCTCGAACGGCAGGCCGCGACGGAGCGCCGCTTTGCCGATGAGAAGGGTTGCCCGCGCGTCGTGGTGGCGCGCGGCAATACCGGCTAGACCTACGAGTGCGGCAGTGTCGTTGGCATTCTCGCCGAGATCGGCCGCCATAGCGGCGACCAGATCCCGTTCGTCGATGGCGTAGAGGATCTCGAAGACGCGGGCTATTTCGAGCGTACGATGCTCGGCCGCCGGCTCGGGCGGCGTCCGCAGCGTGACTTCGTTGAGGCCGAGCTTCGCGCGGGCAAGCTGGCCGTAATAGGCAGTAGGGTAGTACGCCGCCTGGCGGTATAACGATCGCGCATCTTGTTCACGCCCCAAGGCTTCCGCCGCCCGGCCCTGCCAGTAATAGGCGCGCGCCAATGTAATCGGATTGATCACGCCCTCGGCGATCCGGGCAAAATGCGAGGCCGCCGCGGCCGGCTCATGAAGAAATCGAAGCGCGATCCATCCAGCCGTGAAATTCTGCTCGGCGCGGTAATTCTCATCTTTCGGCAAAGCTGCCGCATTGACCACTTCATAGGCGAGCCGGGCGTTGCCGAGGTCGAGCAATTTGCGGGCGACCAGCCGGCGCTCTATCCACCATTGGTCTACGTCCCCAAGTCTTGCCGGATCACGTGGCGCTGCCAGCAGCAATTGCGCGGCCTCGACGATTTTGTCGGAGCGCCGCAGCCACTGGATCCGGCTGAACTGATAGCCCGGTTCGGGCCGCGCATTTTCCGGAACCGCCTCGAGCAAGGACTTGGCATTGCCGGCTTGATCGATCACCGCAATGCGCGCTTTTGCGACAGCCATTGTGGTGCCATCGAGGTGACGCGCGGCGCGCAACGCGGCATCCTCATCCTCGGCATAAAGGCGGGCATCGATGCGCGCCGCATCGTCGCCCGGCGTGATCAAACCGCCAAACGTGTCGCGCGCCTGCTCCTCGAGGTCGGACGAGAACGCATCGGTCCGCCAGGCTTCGTGCAAAATCGCTGCAGCGCGCGGCACGTCGCCCCGCGTCACGAGCGCGCGGGCCAAAGCAAAATGCCCTTTGGCGGAGCGCGGCGGATCACTGGCAAAGAAGGCGATCACCGCTTGTGGGTCGGGCGGCTCCTGCCAGAGCGCCGCCTCGGCGCGGCGGCGCAGGAGCGGGATGCTCGGCCAGCTCGGATTGGCGTTGATGAAGGCGGTGTAGCGCGAAAAGTCGCTCGAACCATCTTCGCTGCGCAAGATCACCCATTCAACGAGCTTGCGCGCCAGAGGATCGGTAATGGAATTTGCGGCCGTAGTCGCTTCGTCCTGGCGATTCTTGCGGACCAGATCGAGCGCCTGTTTCACCGCCGATAGATCGAGCGGCGATGTCGCCGTGGTCGCGGCCGTGGCGAACGGCGCCACAATTCGCGGAGCCGCCACGGATTTTGCCGAGGAGGGTGGGTGCACGGCGGGCGAAGTGACATTCGCTGCAGTGGCTGTATCCGCATCCGGCGCAAGCGACAGCGGTCGCGCGGCTTGTTCCGGCTTGACGGTCTTGATCGCCGGACGTTCTCGCGGCAGGGGGATGGGTTCTGATGCGCGCGCGGCGTCGATGCCCGCTATCGCGACGCTCAAGCCGAGAGTGGCAACCGCAATCGGCCGAAAAGTCTTCACAATCCCTCCCGAAGCCTCCGTCGTCCCTGCCGATCTATTGGCTTGGCGAGTTGAATAAATCCTAATCCGCAGGAATTTAGCGACAAGTTACAGCTTTACGGCAAAACCAGGGCTAAATGTGAGAGCTCGTACGACCGGGTTGCGAAAAGCCACTTTTCAAGGGCTGCCGAACGGGTATTTCTGTAAGCCGCGTCCCAAGGGGTGGTGAGATAGCAGCCGTGGCTTTTATTGACGAAGATTTTCGGCGCGGCGTGACTGCGCTGCAGGCGGGCAATCTGAAACAAGCCGAGCGCCGGTTGCAAGCAGTCGTCCGAGTCCAACCGAAACACGTGCCCGCCCTCAATCTATTGGCGGTCGTCCTTACACGGCTCGGTCGCAATGCTGAGGCGTTAAGTACTTATGATCGGGCTTTGGCGTTTTCGCCCGATTCAGCTGAGTCCTGGTACGGCCGCGGCATGATTCTGCTCGCAATGGGCCGCCCCAATGAAGCGATCCTAAGCTTCACTCGCCTGCTCGCTGTCAAGCCTGATTTCACGCCAGTGCATCTGCTGCGAGCGAAGCTTCTGAGCGACGTCGGCGACCGTGAGGCCGCGCTCGAAGCAATCGAGAAACTTCTTGCCATTGCGCCTGGCCTTGCCGAGGCGTGGCTTGGCCGAAGTAACATATTATTCGAGACCGGCCGCTATGAAGAAGCCCTATCAGCAGCAGAAAAGGCGATAGCCTTAAAACCTGACCTTGCGGAAGCTTGGCACGGCCGTGGCAACGCCCTTAATGAGCTCAGGCGTTATGATGAGGCGCTCGCGGCCTATGACAAGGTTCTCGCATTAAACGCAAGTTCTGCCGGTGGCTGGTATGGCCGAGCCAATGTGCTTAACGAACTCAAACGTTTTGACGATGCTCTGATCGCTTACGACAAAGCGCTGACATTGGATCAAAACTTCGCACTGGGCTGGGTCGGACGTGGCAATGTCCTCTACATGCTCAAACGCTTCGACGCGGCGCTTGATGCCTTCGCGCACGCGGTGGCGCTCCAGGCGGACCTCGCCGAAGCATGGCTGGGTCGCGGCAACGTTCTCCTTGAACTCAGGCGGGTCGAGGAGGCGCTGGCATGTTATGACCAGGCGAGTGCGATACAGCCTAATTTCGCAACAGCGTATTTTAACCGCGGGCGCGGCAGATTGCTGCTTGGGTATTACGAGGAGGGTTGGCAAGACTACGAGTGGCGTTGGCAAGCTAGAGACTTTTTGAGCAAACGTCCCGACTTGGAAATTCCGAAGTGGCAAGGTGAAGATTTACCGGAGCAGCACCTGCTGGTTTACAGCGAACAAGGGCTAGGAGATATAATTCAGTTCGTCAGATATTTGCCTCTTTTGCTTCAACGAAAATACAAAATAACTTTCCTCACAACAGAGAAGCTTGCGCGGCTGTTCCGACATTCTTTCCCGTCGTTGCATGTCATTGACAGCTTGCAGGGTGTTGAGGGGTTTGATGCCCAAGTCGCTCTGATAAGCCTGCCGTATTTCTTCAAGACCGATCTGTCGTCGGTCCCGAAGCAAGTGCCTTATTTGAGCGCCGAGGCAAAACTTGAGACGGTTTGGAGGGACCGGATCGGTGCTGAGGGATTCAAGATCGGAATTGCCTGGCAAGGCAACCCCGTCGGAGCGATCGATGCAGGCCGCTCTGTTCCGCTCAAAGAATTCGTCCGGTTAAGCAAAATTCCCAAAATTCGGCTGATCAGTCTGCAAAAGCACGTCGGTTTGGATCAGCTCGCGGATTTACCCGAAGGCGCAAAGATCGAAACGTTAGGCGATGACTTCGACAGCGGGTCGGACGCGTTCATTGACACCGCGGCGGTGATGAACAACCTCGACCTAATCATCACTGGCGATACGTCGATCGCCCATCTGGCGGGTGCGCTTGGCCGACCGACCTGGCTTGCGCTCAAACGGGTGCCGGATTGGCGTTGGATGCTCGATCGGGAGGATAGCCCATGGTATCCAACGCTGCGGCTGTTTAGACAATCTCAACAGGACGACTGGGGCTGCGTCTTTTCCAAAATCGAACAAAGCCTGCAGGAGTTACTTGCCCAAAGGCGAAATTGCGATGGTCTCGCAAAGGTCGGATAGAGTGGCTGCGCCAAACATTCAAGTTTCCTGGGGCGAGCTGATCGACAAAATAACTATCCTGGAAATAAAGGAGCAACGGCTCCGCTCGAAAGAATCCGTGATGAATGTTCACAACGAACTTGCCGCATTGATGAGTGTAGCTGATCGCGTCCTTGCCAAGCGAAAGGACGTTTCGGCGCTCAAAAAGCAGCTAAAGTCCATCAACGAGACGCTCTGGGAAATCGAGGACAAGATTCGTGCCAAGGAGGCCGCACAATCATTCGACCTAGAATTCATTCAACTGGCGAGATCGGTGTATATGAACAATGATAAAAGGGGGGACCTTAAACGCCGGATCAACGTGCTCTTGAATTCAACCTTGGGCGAAGAAAAGCAATATACTTCCTATTCAGGATGACCTTCTCGCGGTAGCAGGCGGACAGGCTGGGACTCGCGGTGGCCCCCAACTCTTCACAAAAAGGCTTTCAAGTCTGCAGCTAGAGCCAGAGGGAGAAAGCCAGGCCGCGGCGTGATGCTCGCCGATTATCAGGATTGGCGGCCACCGGTACCGGATCGACATTTTCCAATGTGGTTTGCTGCGATTACGATCCTGCGCCGCCGGGCCGCGGTGGTGGCTTGCTAGGAGCCTGTGCCTGCCCTTTTCCACCCGTAGTAGCAGGATCGATCAAACGCGCGTCAAGGGCCGAGCCGACTGTACACGAGATCGTTTGCACGTCGACTGAAGCGATCGTGCGCCTTATAGGAAGTTCATGTTCTACGGCTAAGTGCCTGAGGTCAGTATGGCAAAGCAGGTCCTCCTCGGATGGCAAATTTCAACTCTGCACGGCTGGGGCGTCTATGGTCTCAACTTAGCACTTAACTGGGCTTCCGATCGGCAAATCGAGTCGGCGACCACGATGTTTGACCCCGATTTGATTGTGGACATTGATCCCATTCAGTACCGCGCACTGGGCCCGTTTGTCAGGCGGTCACAAGAATTTCAGAAAGTCCTGCAAAGCCGGGCAAATGGACGGATAAAGTATAAAGGCGCATATGTAGCCGCCCTCGGTAATGACTTGCGAGCACTTGCGAACGCTTACCAAGCAAAGATAACGGGAAAGCCAACGATCGGCGCGGTTTTTTTTGAGTCGAGTTTGGCGCCTGAAGCTATCGAGCGTGCCAAGGACTTCTCACTCATCGTAACGGGCTCGATCTGGAACGAGAAAGTTCTGCGTGCCTACGGGATCGAAAACGTCAGTACCATTCATCAAGGAATTGACCCAGCATACTTTCATCGCGGTCCGAAACGTGGATTCTTGAAGGACAGATTTTTAATTTTTTCAGGCGGAAAACCAGAGTACCGCAAGGCGCAAGATATCGTTTTAGCGGCGTTTAAGGTGTTTTCCATGCATCATCCGGAAGCGGTGTTGGTGACCGCCTGGCAAAGCTTTTGGCCGGAATTAGCTCGATCGCTTGATTGGTCTGAACTTTTATCGCCTGTCGTATTCAATGAGAAATACCAGTTCAATCCCTCCGGATGGGCAATAGCGAACGGCATACCGGCCCATCGACTTATCGACCTCGGTGTCGTGCCAAATCGGAAAATGCCGGCGATTCTTCGAGAAATGGACGTGGCGGTATTCCCCAATCGTGCCGAGGGCGGAACTAATCTCGTTGCGATGGAATGCATGGCGTGCGGATTACCGGTAATCCTATCGCGCAATACCGGCCATGTTGATCTAATCGAAAATGATAGTTGCTATACCCTCGACGATCAGCGCCAGACAGCGCGCGGCTTTGCCGGCATAGACGGCGTAGCGGGGTGGGGCGAAAGCCAAATCGACGAAATCGTAGAACGTTTGGAGCAGGTCTATTCTGACCGCACGGAAGCTAAGCGGCGGGGCGCGCGGGCAGCTGAACGTTTGGCGCACCTCGCATGGCAGGCAACTGCGCAAAAGATGAAGGATGTGGTGATAAAAGTCGCATAACTCCGGCGATTGAATGCACCGCACTCGTCGCGGGAGATGCAGGTTGGTTGGCATTCGATCGGACGCCTTCGCAGGCGTCGCGACCGCCGGGTCATTATCGGCGGCTCGGACGACTTATACAAAAACCCTTTCAACTGCCCCGACGAACGGATATTTATGCAACTCGGGGGCCCTTCGTCGAACAGCGACGGGCCCGCCCAATGCTTTGATGGATGATGCCATGGCAGCCAAGACGAGATTTCGAGGCTCATTTACTGCGCTCGTGACCCCGTTCAAGAACGGGTCCGTGGACGAAAAGGGCTTCCGCGACTTGGTTGATTGGCAGATCGCCGAGGGCACCAGCGGCCTGGTTCCGGTCGGTACGACCGGGGAAAGCCCAACGCTGTCCCACAGGGAACACAACGAGGTTGTGGAATGGTGTGTCGACCAGGCCCGCGGCCGGGTCCCGGTCATAGCGGGCGCGGGCTCCAACTCGACCGCCGAGGCGATCGAACTGGCCCGCCACGCCGAAGGCGCCGGCGCCGATGCGGTGCTTGTCGTAACCCCCTATTACAACAAACCCACACAGGAAGGCCTTTACCAGCACTACAAGGCGATCAACGACGCGATTGGCATTCCGATCATCATCTACAACATTCCCGTGCGATCGGTGATCGACATGTCGGTCGATACAATGAAGCGTCTGTACGAACTTAAGAACATCGCCGGGGTGAAGGACGCGACCGCGAACATGACCCGCGTGTCGCAGCAACGTGCGGCGCTCGGTGAAGATTTCAATCAACTGTCCGGCGAGGACATCACTGCGCTCGGCTTCATGGCCCATGGCGGCCATGGCTGCATTTCGGTCACGTCGAACGTTGCGCCCCGGCTCTGCGCCGAATTCCAGGCCGCATGCCTGAAAGGTGATTTTGCCGCCGCGCTTAAGCTGCAAGACAAGCTCGCGCCATTGCACATCAATCTGTTCGTGGAAACGAGCCCCGCGCCGATCAAGTACGCGCTGTCACTGATCGGCAAATGCGGCAATAAGCTGCGGCTGCCGATGGTGCCCGCGACCGAAAAAGGGCAGGCCGCGGTTCGCGAAGCCATGGTGCATGCCGGTTTGATCAACTGAGTTCGCCGCCCGCGGGCTAGCATACTTTCGCTGCACTTATCGTGAGGCGACCGCGTTAGCTCTCAAGTCAGGGGAGGGGCCGATGCTTGAGGAGTTCAAAAAATTCGCAATGCGCGGCAATGTCGTCGACCTTGCGGTCGGCGTGATCATCGGCGCCGCATTCGGCGCGATCGTCAATTCGCTGGTGGCCGATATCGTCATGCCGCTCATCGGTTCGATCACCGGGGGGCTCGATTTTTCTAACTATTTCGTCCCGCTGTCGTCAAAGGTGACCGCGACGGCCTTGGTCGACGCCAAAAAACAGGGCGCCGTGCTGGCATGGGGCAATTTTATCACGCTCATCATCAACTTCTTGATCATCGCGTGGGTGCTGTTTCTCTGCATCAGGGGCATCAATCGTCTCAAAGCTCCTGAGGCGCCGTCGGCCCCGGCGCCGCCGTCCCCGGAAGTGCAATTACTCACTGAAATCCGCGATCTGCTCAAAGCCCGTTGAGCTGCGCAGCGGGTGAAGGCTTAAGTGGCATGGCGGCCAAGAGCGCGAAGACTGCGGAGAGAAAGCTTCGCGTGGTAGCCGACAATCGCAAGGCGCGCTTTAATTACTTTATCGATGAAACCTTTGAGGCCGGGCTTGCACTGACCGGAACCGAGGTCAAATCGCTGCGCCAGGGCAAGGCCACGATCGCCGAATCCTATGCCGATGCGCGCGGCGGCGAGATCTGGCTGATCAACTCCAATATTCCCGAATATCTACAAGCCAATCGTTTCAATCATGCGCCAAAGCGACCGCGCAAGCTGCTGCTGCATCGCCGCCAGATCAATAAACTCGTCGGTGCAGTCGAGCGCGAGGGAATGACGCTCATTCCGCTGAAACTTTATTTCAATGAAAAAGGCCGTGCCAAAATTGAACTGGCGCTCGCGCGCGGCAAAAAGCTCTATGATAAGCGCGAGACACAAAAGAAGCGCTCGTGGGAGCGTGAGCGCGGACGCTTAATGCGGCAGAAAGGTTGAATTGAGCCCGCCATTGGCCGCGTGCCGGCAAAAATGAGGGTTGAATGTCCATTCCCACTAAACTCGACCATTGTGTCATTCATGTCAGCGATTGGGAGCGCTCGAATGCGTTCTACACGGCGGTATTGGGCGCCGAATTGGTCATGCGGCCGACCGGCTATGCCTATCGGTTCGGCGACAAGCAACTCAATGCCCATGGGCCGGGCGTGCGGCCGGCCGAAGTCGCCCGCATCCCCGTGGCGCCGGGCAATAGCGACCTGTGCTTTGAATGGATCGGACCGATCGCGGACGCGATTGTGCATTTAAAGCGCTGCGGCGTCGCTGTCGAAGCCGGACCGATGCACCGCTTCGGCGCCAAGGGCGCCGGCACCAGCGTCTATTTCCGCGATCCGGACGGCTCGTTGATGGAATTCATGTCATATGCGTAATCGATCCATGCCGGCGCAAAGATCCATGTATGCCAAAGATTTTGGAGAGACTGCGATGAGGGAAGCCCCTGGAATGCACGACCCGACCAAACTGCCGCCGGATTTGCCAGTTCCGACGGATGATGGTGCCGCGCGACATCTCGCTGGCGCGAGCCTGCCTGACATCACGCTGCCGGCGACCGCTGGTCCCGCCGTGACGTTGTCGAAGCTGAAGGGAACAAGTGTTCTTTACGTCTACCCGCGCACCGGCGTTCCCGGCATCGATGCGCCGCCGGGTTGGGACGACATCCCCGGCGCGCGCGGCTGCACGCCGCAGTCGTGCGGCTTTCGCGATCACTTTGCCGAGCTAAAGGCGCTTGGCGTCGCTCAGGTGTACGGATTGTCCAGCCAGGACACCGCATATCAGCGCGAAGCGGCCCAGCGCCTTCATCTGCCGTTCCCGCTTCTGTCCGACGTGGAGCTGAAATTGAAGTCTGCCATCGGCCTGCCGACATTTTTCACGTCGGGCATGACCCTCTATAAACGCATGGCAATGGTGCTTGAGAATGCCGCGATCGTACGCGTTTTCTACCCGGTATTCCCGCCCGACAAAAATGCCGAGGAAGTCACAGCTTGGCTGCGAACGCGCTCTGCGGCGGCGCGTCGATGAGCTTGCGCGCCTGAGCGATGACGTCGCGGAACATCTGCGGCGTCAGCACGCCCGTATTCGTGTTGTAGCGCGAGCAGTGATAGCTATCGAGCAAGGTCAGCGCCGCCAAGACAGGCGTCAAGACATGCGCCAAGACATGCGCCCGCCCATGGGCGAAAGGGAATTGTGCCCGCCGCGCGCCGCTTGCTTGCACAAAGCTCTCATGGGCGATGCGGCCCAGTGCGATAACCGCGCGAAGATTTTTCATTTCGGCGATCGCGGCTTTGAGATAATCGCGGCAGGTCGTGATCTCCTGCG
>Ga0306920_100004019_pt1 | contig 18781 bp, 15 predicted proteins | sample flu12Cox44000170_FD_204666 | JGI IMG/M metagenome (GOLD analysis project Ga0306920, IMG submission 204666) | Lab enrichment of tropical soil microbial communities from Luquillo Experimental Forest, Puerto Rico - flux4day.12C.oxic.44.000.170 (v2)... | ecosystem: Environmental > Terrestrial >... | reverse complement strand
AGCGAAAGGCGAGGGTATTGACAATGGGTTTCAACTCGGGGCCGGCTACGGAGGAGTCGTTGGTCTAGTTGCTGGTGCCATAGTCGAAGATCTGCGGATTTCCTTGTCCAGAGAAACAAAAGAAGCAGGTGATGCAAACGAGAAAATGAAATTTCTCGCTCTAAAAGATAAGAGCATCCTATATAGTGGTTACGTTACCCTAGGATATGTGTATTTTGTACAACCAACAAAGGAACTCAAAAGCGTGAGAATTTTGTTGACTAGAGGGGATCCTTCAAAGGACTGGACAATAGCGCCGTCTAATGAACTATTTCAAACTTCTGACTACTGCAGCAATGCGAGTCACTCAAACGAGGAGTGTTGTAAAAAAAGGGAGTTATGCAAAAGAATACCGAAAAACGAACGGTGGCCGGAGTTCGATTTATCGCCAGTCGTGTGCGAATGCCCGGTCGACCTGCACCGGTGTAATACAAGCCAAAATCAAGTAGCCTGTCACGCGCTCGGCGGCGGGCGTTCAGATAGTGGCTCCTGCAGAGATATCGTGAATCTTCAAGGGGTTGTTAAAGGCGAGCCAAGTACAACCATTTCATGGCCAAAATGGCATTGACGCATCATAAAACAACGCTCGCTCTCGGCAACGCAGTTCAGTCATCTTGCAACTCGAAAGGTGGCGCTTAGCATTAGGTCTAAGTCTAAGTGCCGTAGATAGGCCGCTAAGCCAAGTAAGCCGAACGCGAGAAGGAATGAGCACCGGACATCTACCCTTCGACGGCCGTGGAGCTTATCGGGCGTGGTACCGGCGACATTCAACGCGCGCTATGAACGATCAGAAGGGTTTCGACATTCGTCCCAGTCAGAGATGATCAGCATGTACCCAGCTGTCTGACCTCGGCATCGGATCGTCTTGCCGATAAGTCTCTCAAGCTCTGCGTCGTGGAATGGATTGCCGCCCTGTCGACGGAGTACGAGGTCGCCTTGATTCGTTTCTAGAACGACCGCCTGATGCTCGCTTTTGGAACCCGTCGCGAACGGCTTTTGTGCGACTTTTCCGACAAAATCCTGCATAAGTCTCGCCTCTCCTCTTTAATTATCCTTCTTACGTTATCGACTGTGAACCTTGCTTATGGACACAAGCTTACCATCGACTTCCTTTCCGATAAGCGTTCAATCCGGATTATCCTCGGGCCGGTGTCTGTCTGAGTGTCCTCCATGCGCTGGGCAAACAAGACGTGAAAACCCGTTGCCATAGACTTTGTTGTTGCTAAACCGTTAGGCATTGACTTTGGCCTCGGGTGATGCCGTATCGTGAATACCAATGTCTCGCCAGGTTCCATGCCAAGCTCCCGCGATTTGAGCTTTAGGCCGTTCAGGATGGATGGCCGCGCCTTAGCTGCCCGGCGAGGTACTGGCGTTTGCTCCGTCAAGCTGATGCCGTGCCTGAATAAAAAGCGTCGACGATCATGACGGTCGCTACGTTCAGCGGAGTACGGAGCCAAAGATTTTACACCAGAAGGCAACACGGCCTGGGCAGTGTGAACCGGTGTTATAGAAGGATCGCCATAAAGGTTGAATTGCGCTAGCGTCTTGATGTCTGAAGGATCTGGTGGGAACGAGGCTGCAACGAATTGCTGCCGTGCCTCGAGTGTAGCTCGTCCGAGCGAGGCGCCGGTAAGAACACTCTGGAGAAAATACTGGCACATAAGATCGGCCTGTGCATTGCCCTCCGGGGGTCCGTACGCAATTGTAGTGCTGCCAAGGAAACCCCACGCGCCATTCCCCAAGTATGTATTACAAATCCCCGCTTGGCCCGGCCGCGACAGACATTGAGCAGGGTCGTAAAGTTGCCCCCCATAACAACACTCGGCCGCGGCTACTGCGCCATTAGGGGTCTTTCCGTCGAGATATTCGGCATCGAGGGCGACAGGAAAATTCTGGCTGCCGTCCGCCGGTTGACCGAAAAACTGTGCGTACAAACTTGCTCCATGGCAATTAAAAAAATGGGCCATTCGTCGCAATTCATCTGATGACCACTCCGAATTGTCGGGCGGTACATCATGGAGGCTCTGGTCATTGCCAAACGTCTTCACGACTGAAAGGTCGCTAGACTTTTGCCATATTTGAGCGGACACCGCGAAATACTTCGTAAAATCGGTTTGGCTCAGAGGCTTGTACGAGGCGGCGTTGTTCAGGAGATTCACAATGTATGCCGGATCGGTGCTGTTGGTAATATCGGGTAATCTTCCAACAACGCGGGTCGGGCCCACAAAATCTTGAGGCTGTTTGCTGTAGGGAGCTTCGCAGGCATAGGGAATATCGCCAAGCGCCATGGGATCCGGATCGGTGTTTCCGTACAAGGGGTTTTTCAGATCTTGGTGGGGTACCACATCTATGGAACCAAGAATCATCAAGTAGTCAGGTGCCAAAGCCTTATAGATCGCGTCAACTGCTGCCTTATTCTGTGCAGGGTCATCAGTGCGAGCAACTGGACGCGCTGAAAACCGCCTCATTGTAGTTGAGTCGTCGACTGCCACTAATTGAGCACGCAACCCCCGCTTTTGGTCGGCAGTAATCAGCGCAGTAATTGCTTTTTGGATCATTGAAAACTTCTGCCTGTACTTGGTCCGAAGCGCTCCAAGATTCGTCACGATTACTTTGTCGATTTTGTCAGCCATGCGGCTCTCCCGACGTGCAGAAAGACGTAAACACTGCTACGATCTATAACGCGTGGGGTATTCTGAAGAAAATCAGTTGAGGGGGAGGTTCTGCTCAGCAGCCCTGGCGCGGGGAACCCTCGAGCGGTTAGTGCCGGGATTGCTTGCGGCTAATTCTTACCAGCGCACCAAATTGGCGCCCCAGGTTAGGCCGCCGCCGCAGGCGTTGAGCATGATTAGATCGTTGTCGCGAATCCGGTGGCTCTCCAAGGCTTCGTCAAGGGCGATCGGGACCGACGCCGCCGACGTGTTACCGTAACGATCAACATTGGTGAAGACCTTTTCCGGCGGGAGGCCGAGCCGCTGAGCGACCGCGTTTATGATGCGCAGGTTGGCCTGATGCGGCACGATAAGCTCTATATCCTCCAGCCGTACGCCCGCCCGCTCAGCGACTTGTTGCGTGACGTCGGCCATGCTTTTGACCGCAAGCTTAAACAATTCCGGCCCTTTCATTTTGATGGCGTCGTCACTCTGGCGGCGCGCCTCAGCATCAATTGTGGTCTGCACGCCGCGATTACGCACCGCCAGCAGATCCCAATACTGACCGGAGGAACGCAGCAAGCTGGCGAGCACGCCGCGCCGACCCGGTTCTTGTACCAGCACTACAGCGCCGGCGCCGTCGCCGAACAGCACCGCCGTCGCCCGATCATTCCAGTCGACCATCGTCGAGAGCGCATCGGCGCCAATCACCAGGACCCGGTTCCAATCGCCGGCCCGCATTGACGAATCGGCGACGCTCAAGGCGTAGATAAAGCCGGAGCATGCAGCGGCCACATCGAAAGCCGGAATCGTATCAATCCCGAGTTGATGCTGGAGTTGGCAGCCAAATGAAGGGAAGCCGTAATCCGATGAGACGGTGCCGACTACGATCGCTTCAAGCTCGGCCGGTTTGATGCCGGCGCGGGCCAGCGCCGTGCGGCTAGCGGCGGCGGCGAGGTCCACCAGTGATTCGCCGCTCGCCATCACATAACGCTGAGCGATCCCCGTCCGCGTCCGTACCCATTCGTCGGACGTATCCATGTGCCGGGCCAGGTCATTGTTGCTCAGGCAAGTGCGAGGCGTCGCTCGCCCCGTAGAGACGATTCTGGAACCCATGTGTGGCGCCCGTTCAGTTATTCGCCGGCCTGACGGAAGGCGATAGTGGTGTTGGTGCCGCCGAATCCGAAGGAATTGTTCAGCGCCAGCCTGATACTGGCCGCCCGCGGATGGTTGGGAATGTAATCAAGATCGCAGTCGGGATCGGGGTAGTCGTAGTTGGTGGTCGGGGGCAGCATTCCACGCTGCATCGCGAGGATAGTGTATACCGATTCGATTGCGCCGGCTGCACCGAGCGTATGGCCGGTCATTGACTTGGTCGAGCTTACCGCGAGTTTCGGCGCATGCTCGCCGAACACGTGTTTGATGGCCTGGGTTTCGGCGATGTCGCCCTGGGGAGTCGAAGTGCCGTGGGCGTTGATGTATTGGACGTCAGCCAAATTGAGATCACCATCGTCCAGGCACATTTGCATACACTTCGCGGCTCCCTGTCCTTCGGGGGACGGCGAGGTGATGTGGTAAGCATCGGAATTCGAGGCGTAACCGGCGATTTCGGCGAGAATGTTCGCGCCGCGAGCGATCGCGGCTTCGCGCTCTTCAAGGATCAAAGCGCCCGCCCCCTCCGACATCACGAAGCCGTCGCGCTCACGATCGAATGGGCGACTAGCGGCGGCAGGATCGTCGTTACGTTCGGACAACGCTCTCATGACGATGAAGCCGCCCAGGCCGAGCGAGGTCAGAGCGGCTTCAGTGCCGCCGGTAATTGCCGCATCGAGGTAGCCGTGGCGAATCATGCGATAGGCTTCGCCGATGGCATGGCTGCCCGATGCGCAGGCGCTGGTGGTAACGACATTCTCACCGCGGGCGCCGAAGCGGATCGAAATCTGTCCTGAGGCCAGATTGCCGATCAATTTCGGAATGAAAAAGGGAGTAATTCGCTTCAAGCGTGTTTGCAAGAAGATCAGATGATTCTCTTCGATCGTGCAGAGTCCGCCGATGCCGTTGCCAATCAGCACCCCCACGCGATCTGCATTTGCCTCATCGATTTTGAGTCCCGACTGCTGCATTGCCTGTTCTGCGCAGGCGACAGCGTATTGGATAAAGAGGTCCATTTTGCGGACATCTTTTTTCTCGATGAAGTCAAGAGGGTTAAAGTCACGGACCTCGCCCGCAATACGGGTGGGATAGTCGGCCGCTTCGAACCGCGTAATCATCCCGATTCCCGAACGGCCCGCCATCAGCGCTTCCCAGTTCTTCTCGACCCCGGTACCCAGAGGAGTAACCAAGCCCATGCCAGTAACGACCACTCGCCGATCAACGTTTCGTCTCATCGGGAAACTCGCCATCCTCAATAACTCGATACGCTGCTCTTTATTTATCAGAACCAAAGTCCGAAAACATCGGCCTTCATTGCCGATGAATAGGACGCCTGCGAATTGCCATCGCTAGTGTTGCGGCACTGGTTGTTTCAGCGTAAAGCGAATTGCCGAAGCTTATGTGGACACCCGCTTCAGCTGCGAACGCTGCTTATCTTGATTGGGTGCGGCTATAAGTGAAACAATTTTAGGGTGGCGATCGATCCTGTCAGCCTCGACTCGTTTATCAGACTCGGCGAGAGCCTCGGCGAACTCGAGGTCACAGTAGGGCCCTCAGCACGTCCGGTAATCGCTGAAGTACGAAGGCGCTTGGCTGAGGCGGCGGCACACCAGCAAAACGGCGACACGCCGGGGGCAATCGCCCTTATTCGCCGCGCGATGGAGCAGTTGGCATCATTAGCAGGTACGGTGGACCCGGCCGAGGCGGCGTTGATGAGGATGCTGAGCGAGCACTTCAGCAAAGCCCTGAGCGTTGGCGATAAGGACACCGCCAAGAACGCAATCAATGTTATGCGCCATAAGGCAGGCGATCCCAAGGACGAACCGAACACCGATTGGTGATCCAGAACGAGCGCTGCGCGAGGAAGGGCAGGGCGGGTTGGAGATGGGCACCGGTCACAAGCAGTATGGACGTAATCAGCCATCGGGAGTCGCTGTGCGCGGGCTCCTTCTGTTATTCCCGGGCGTGCCCCGCATGCTGGAAATCCCGCACGCGAAGACGGGATTCTTCGGGGCAGTCACGCGAGAATGACAAACAAAAGAGGTAAGGTCCGCTTTTTGAATTCACTGACAAGGAAAATCTATTGTGGCCCTCGCATCGGAAAATCAGTTGTCGCGTTTAACGCTTGATCAGCTTTGCATCAATTCAATTCGCGCGCTGGCGATGGACGCTGTCCAGAAGGCAAATTCGGGGCACCCCGGAATGCCGATGGCGATGGCGCCGACGGCCTACCTCTTGTTCACCCGGTTTATGCGGCACAACCCTCGCAATCCCAGGTGGTACGGACGTGATCGCTTTGTGCTTTCCGCCGGACACGGTTCGATGCTGCTCTACGCGAGCCTTTATCTGAGTGGCTACGACCTGACGCTCGACGATATCAAGCAGTTTCGCCAGGTCGACAGCAGAACGCCGGGACATCCTGAAAACTGTCTGACGCCCGGAGTTGAAACGACCACCGGGCCGCTGGGGCAAGGTTTTGGCAACGGCGTGGGGATGGCAATTGCCGCCAAGCATATCGCCGCGCGCTTCGAGCGTGGCAATTCTGCGCTGTTCGAGCCGCGCATCTTTGCCATCGTGAGCGATGGCGACCTGATGGAAGGGGTCGCCAGCGAGGCGGCTTCGATCGCCGGCCATCTAGGATTGGGCAACCTCATCTATCTCTACGACGATAATCATATAACGATTGATGGCAGTACCGACCTTTCTTTCGCAACGGAGGATGTCTGCAGACGCTTTGACGCGTACGGCTGGCACACCCAAGTGGTCACGGACGCTAATGACCTCGATGCCCTTTCCGATGCGATCGCAAATGCCGTAGCGGCCAAAGAACGCCCGTCTCTGATTCGCGTGCGCAGTCATATCGGATATGGCAGCCCGCATAAGCAGGACAGCGCCGAAGCACACGGCAAGGCGCTCGGCGCCGAAGAAGTGAAATTGACCAAGCAGTTCTTCCGCTGGCCAGTTGAACCCGAATTTTATGTCCCCAATGAGGCTCTTTCGGAGTTTCACCGGTGTGTCGAGCGCGGCGCTCAGTACGAGATCGACTGGAATCGCCGGTTCGATGGCTACGCCAGGCAAAACCCGAAGGAGACGGCTGAATTCAAAGCGGTGATGGCGGGCGAATTGCCTGATGGATGGGACAATGACCTGCCACTCTTCACGCCCAAGGATTCGCTGGCCACACGCGAATCGGCGTCGCGCGCTGAGCAGGTAATCGCACAGCGTGTCTCGGCATTGTTTGGAGGCGCGGCCGATCTCAACGAATCAACCTTTACGGATATCAAGGGTGGCGGCGATTTCGAGCGCGGTACGTACGCCGGCCGCAACCTCCATTTCGGCATCCGCGAACACGGGATGTGCGCGATCCTCAATGGGATTGCGCTCTTCGGGCTCGTGCCGATAGGTTCGAGCTTCATGGTCTTTACTGACTACTGCCGGCCGTCGATCCGGCTGGCGGCCCTGATGGGTCTCCACGTCATCTATATTTTCACCCACGACTCCATCGGCCTCGGTGAGGATGGCCCGACCCATCAGCCGGTCGAACATCTCACTGCGCTGCGCGCGATTCCGGCACTGACTCTGATTCGACCGGCTGACGCTAATGAAGCGGTCGAAGCCTGGCGCATAGCGATGACACATAAAGACGGCCCCGTGATGCTGGCTTTGTCACGTCAGAAGGTGCCAACCTTCGATCGCTCGCAAGTCGCGCCAGCTTCAGGATTAGCACGAGGAGCATACGTGCTTACGGAAACGGCCGGTCGGCCGCCCGAGATAATTCTGATCGCGACTGGTTCCGAGGTTCAGCTGGCTCTGATGGCCAAACCGGAGTTGGAAAAGCGCGGTCACGCGGTACGCGTAGTCAGCATGCCGAGCTTCGAGTTGTTCGAGCGGCAGGATCCGGCTTATCGCGATTCGATCCTCCCGCCGGCCATCAGACGCCGTCTGGCGATCGAGGCGGGTGCGACCCTGTCGTGGTACCGATGGGTGGGCTTGGACGGAGATATTGTCGGGCTTGACCGGTTTGGGATGTCAGGGCCATATGCCGAAGTGCTCAGGTACTTCAACTTCACCCCCGAGCACGTGGTCGAGCGGGCGCTCAAGCTATTGGGGCGTTAACGCTCATCTTCACCTATGTGAAAGGGTTTGAAATGAACACAATCGTGAGCAGCGGTCGTTAGGGCGGGGATGCGCTGCACGCTGCAGGAGTCAACAACATGAGTAGTTCAAATAATCCGCTTCGCCAATTGGAGAAATTCGGCCAGAGCATCTGGCTGGACTATATCCGGCGCCAGCTTCTTTTCTCGCCTGAATTTCGCCGCCTGATCGAGGAAGACGGCCTGAAAGGCATGACCTCGAATCCAACTATTTTCGAGAAAGCGATCGCCGGCTCGACCGACTACGATGAGCAATTCGCCCAACTCATGCGTACGCAAAAAAGCGTCGACGAAATCTATGAGGCGCTGACGACTGACGACATCAAGCGCGCGGCCGATGCTTTGCGGCCCGTATACGATGCGACCGATGGCCGCGATGGGTTTGTCAGCTATGAGGTGTCGCCGCGGCTGGCGAATGATACGGGCGGCACGATCACCGCCGCGCGCCGTTACTTCGAGCTGATCGGCCGCCCCAACCTGATGGTCAAGGTTCCCGCAACTGCAGCCGGGCTGCCCGCTATCCGGCAGTTAATCAGCGAAGGCCGCAATATCAACATCACCTTGATGTTCTCACTCAAGCATTACACGGGAGTCGCCGAGGCCTATATGCGAGGATTGGAAGACCGCGCGCAGAACGGGCTACCTCTCGCTCAAGTCGCATCGGTGGCCAGCGTATTCGTCAGCCGCATCGAAACCCTGGCCGATAAACGCCTGGAGGAGAAGCTCCAGGCGAGGCCGGACGGAGCCATCGCCGCATTGCGTGGAACCGCCGCGGTGGCCAACGCCAAGCTGATTTATCAGCGCTTTAAAGAAATCTTTGGCAGCGATCGTTTCAAACAACTCGAGGCGAGAGGGGCGCGTGTGCAACGACCACTATGGGCATCCACCGGGACCAAGAACCCGGCCTATAGCGATATCAAGTATGTACAGGAACTCATCGGTCCGGATACGGTTAACACCATGCCGCCGGCGACGATGGATGCGTTTCGAGAGCATGGGCACCCACGTGCCACCCTCGAGCAGGAGTTGCCTGAAGCTGCGGAAACGGCTCGCCGCCTCGGCGAAGCCGGCATCGACTTAATCGAAATCGGCGAAGAACTGCAGCAGGAAGGAGTCGAGTCGTTCGACAAGTCATTTAGCGATTTGCTGGCAACGATCGAGCGGCGCCGCGCCGCTTTCAGAGCGGGAGCGCCGGAAAAGCAAGCCCGTCCCAATGACCGGCTTCAACAGCGGCCGGCAAAATGAGCGCAAGCCAGTTCATCGTAATGGATAACGCGCAGGCGCTTTATGTGCGCGCCGCGGAAGAAATAGCTCACCTCGCCGGCGAGGCCATTTGCACTCACGGCGAATTCACTCTATGTCTGACCGGCGGGACGACGCCGGCTTCCACTTACGAACTGCTGGCGACCCGCTTCCATCTCAGTGTCGATTGGAAGGAGGTGCAGTTCTTCTGGGGTGATGAACGCTGCGTGCAGCCCGATGATCGAGCCAGCAATTTCGGGATGGCCAACCGCACGATGCTCTCGAAGCTCGCCTTGCGGCCCGAACAGATCCATCGGATACGAGGCGAGGACGAGCCGGTGCAGGCTGCGCAAGAGTATGAGCGCGAGTTGCGCAGCTTTTTCCGAATGGAGCAGGCGGGCGATTTTCCATCTTTCAATCTGATGCTGCTGGGTCTCGGCGAAAATGCGCACGTGGCCTCCCTTTTTCCGCGTCATCCAGCTCTGTTTGAAAAAACCCGGCTGGCAGTTGCGGTGGAGGTTGACGCGGCGCCGCGCCGGCGCGTTTCGCTAACCATGCCAGTGATTAACAGCGCCCAGCGCGTGATGTTTCTGGTCAGCGGCGAGCAAAAGGCCGCGGCCGTGAGAAACATCCTCCAAGGCCCGCCGGACCAAGAACAATATCCGGCGCAATTCGTGAAACCGCGCAGCAGCGAGATCGTATGGCTAATGGACAAGGCTGCGGCGAGCGAACTTAAGTGACATCCCGGCATCTTTCAGCTACCCGGCGCTGTCCGGCACAATAGGCTATATGCGCTTCGCTCTTCGCCACTGGACCGCGATTCTGATCATCATCGTTATCGCTGTCTGGGCAATTTTCTACCTGCCCGCCACGCCCTCATACGCGATTTTCGAATTAAAGCAGGCGGTGGACGGCCGTGACGGCAGCGCGGCCGCGTCTTACGTCGATTTCAAAAAAGTGGTGCAGAACGCAGGCTACGAAGTAGTACAAAATCAGAATAGTGGTCCCGGCGGCACGGACGCCTCGAACATAATCGCACAACTTGTGGGCAAAGGCGCAGTTGATCTGTTTTCGGGTCCGATGGCGGCGTTAGTTCAGCAGTGGGCGGTCCAACAGGTTAACGATGGGGCAAAGCAGCTTCAGATGCCAGCCGCAGCGGTCGCAGGCGCGACGCTGCTGCTTCATCGCAATGATAACGCCGCTTATACCCAATGGACTGACCATAAGGGGCAGGTGTGGGAGGTGCGGATGGAGCGGGAGACTGATGGGTGGAAAATCGTTCAGGTCAAAAACGTTGCCCAGCTTTTGGAAAAGCTCAAACGCCAGCAGCAAAAACAATTCGATAATCCCGCTCCATAATTCGAAGCTCGCGGTGCGAGCCGCACCACACGTTGCTGCCCGGAGTGTCGCGTTTACACCATGGGAGGCGACCGGTAGACTCTCTGGGTGAGCGCGGCCGCGAGGCCAACTGGCACGGCCGCGCTTCAGATTGTCTGACGTATGTTGAACGCCCCTCGCAGAGTCGTTTCAGCGGTTCGGTCTCGTTCCGCCTAGTGCAATGCGACGCCAGGATATCCGCAACGTCGCCATCGTCGCGCACGTCGATCACGGTAAAACCACCCTGGTTGATGCGTTGCTGCGTCAATCCGGGGTTTTCCGCGCCAATGAGCAGGTAGTTGAACGTGTGATGGATTCTTTCGCGCTCGAACGCGAGCGCGGCATCACCATCATGGCGAAAAACACCTCAATCGAATGGAAGGATGTGCGCATTAATATCGTCGACACTCCCGGTCATTCCGATTTCGGTGGCGAGGTCGAGCGGACGCTCTCGATGGTCGATGGCATTCTGCTGTTGGTTGACGCGTGCGAGGGACCACTACCGCAGACCCGCTTCGTGTTGAAAAAAGCACTCGAAGCCCGGCTGCCTGCCGTCGTATGTATCAACAAGATCGATCGCGCGGACGCGCGGCCCACGGAAGTGCTGGACAAAATCTATGATCTGTTTATCGACCTGGATGCAGGCGAAGAGCAGCTTGATTTTGCCGTGCTCTACACTAATGCGCGCGCCGGTACCGCGAGCGCGCGCCTCGGAGATAACGGGACTGATTTGGGCCCGTTGTTCGACGCGATCGTCGCTCATTTACCCGGTCCCGAGGTTTGTCCGGAGGCATCGCTCCAATTCCAGGTGAATAACCTCGATTACGACGATTATGTCGGCCGCTTGGCCATCGGCCGGGTGATTGCCGGCGCGATGGTTGCCGGGGAAAGCTATTCGCTGTGCCACGCCGGCAATTGCCGTGTCTGTAAGGTTGCACGGGTTTACGGATGGGAAGGGCTGAAGCGGATCGAACGTAACGCAGCAAGCGCCGGCGATATCGTTATGATCGCAGGGATCGAGGATATCGAAATCGGTGATACGGTCGCTGGACTCGAAAACCCCCAGCCGTTGCCTCCGATTCGGATCGATGAGCCAACCGTCAGTATGACTTTTTCCGTCAACAATTCGCCATGGGCGGGACGCGAGGGCACTTTCGTTACATCACGCAAGCTGGGCGAACGGCTCCAATTTGAAACCCGGCGCAATGTCAGCGTCAGGATCGAACCGCTCAGCCCGGATGCGTGGCGGGTCATGGGACGCGGCGAATTGCAGCTCGCGGTGATCCTCGAAACGATGCGGCGGGAGGGTTACGAGTTGCAAGTGTCGAAGCCGACCGCGCTTACGCGTCAGGGCGACGGAGTAATCCTGGAGCCGATGGAATTCCTGGTAGTTGATATACCCGAAGAATTCATGGGCACCGTGACCCAGTTGTTGTCGGCGCGCAAAGGGAAAATGCGCACTATCGAAACCCACGCCGGCGGCCGCGTGCGCCTGGAATACGACGTGCCCGCGCGAGGACTCATAGGATTTCGCGGCCGATTCCTCACAGAGACCCGCGGGCTTGGCGTGATGCACGCGATTTTTAACGGGTATGCGCCGTGGTGTGGCACCATCCGCTCGCGCCAGAACGGCGCGATGATCTCAGATCGTGAAGGCGTCGCCAGCGCCTACGCGCTCTTTCATTTGCAGGAGCGCGGCCGTTTTTTTATTCAACCGGGCGAACCGGTTTATGAAGGAATGATTGTGGGCGAGTATTCGCGCGAAACCAATCTGCCGGTCAACGTCTGCCGCGAGAAAAAACTGACCAATATTCGCGCGGCCGGCCATGATGAAGCGATCCGCTTGACGCCGCCGCGCCCGCTGGGTCTCGATGCGGCCTTGGAGTGGATTGATGAGGAAGAGTTGGTTGAACTGACACCGAAGTCCGTACGCTTGCGCAATCGGATTTTGCAAACGGCGCTCCGCAGTAAGCATCGCGCAGCCTGGACGCACGATACACAGCTCCAGGCTATTGAAGGTAACTGACCTCCGACCATCGGCCTAGTCCGACTGTGGGCTGCGGCCAGTCCACTGACGGTATGAAAATTCTTCGCGTGCTCGCGGGTGGATTGTTGCTGCTGCTTGCAGTGGCCGGCGCCGGACTCTGGTACGCCGTTCAGCATGAAAATCAACTTGTCAACTTGATACTGGCACAGATCGGAAAGCGCACCGGGCTGCAGATCGAGGCATCAGGCACCCGGCTCGGATTGGGCACGCGCCTGGTGGTCGTACTCCAACGACCGCGCGTGACGATCGATCATCGCGAAGCCGCGCGACTCGGTTCTATCCGCGCAGTATTCAGCTATTGGAATCTGCTTCACCGTACCGGGCTGCCGCTTCATGCACTGGTTCTCGACCACGGCGCAATCAGCGTTAGGCGCGAACCAGGCGAAGCTCCGCTGCCGGGGTCGGCCGCAAGCCGGCTGGAAACGCTTCTGCATTACCTTGACGGATTGTCCAGCGTATCACGGCGGTTCGATGTGGTGGACATCACCTTGTTGACGCAGGATCATCATCCCTTCGCTGAGCATCTGAACGGAGTCGCCTATCACCAACATTACCGGCATGGTATCTGGCCGTGGATCGTCAAGTTCACGATGGAAACCAGTCAAGGTTCGGTAGCCGGCTCCCGATTTTCAGGGGATCTGCAACTGGGCCTCAGCGGCAAGAGTCCGGGCACTCTAGCCGAGGGGCAGGTTTGGTTCTGGGAACTGCCGTTGCACCACCTTGACCTGGCTGATTTTGGCGTCTCTGCACATCTCGCTGGTGATGTGAATCTGGCAATTTCGACTGACGCCAAGACTACGGGTAGTTTTACGCTGGCGACGCGCGATCTTGCTGTGGACGGACGCGCGCTCAGCACCTCCCAGACGCTCGGGAGCTTTTGGTCGCGCGGCGATTTTCATGCATCACAAACTCGCGCGGAGCTGTCCAATTTCGAATTACACGATGCGCGGTCGCCCGTTCTCGAAGGGCAGGCGAGCGTGATGAACCCCTACGATTCGAGCCGCACGATCACATTCTCGGCCGGCAGGATTGGCTTCGAGCTTGCCGAGGCTGCGAAGCGGCTTCGACTGCTGCGGGTGGTGCCACCAGCGCTCCTGCATTTTGCTGAACGCATCAGATCGGGCACGTTGATGGTGAACCTGATCTCTCTCAAGATTCCTGAGCCGCTTGAGAAGCTGAACATGCAGAAGCTGGCGAGGTTGGTGGAAATAGATGCCGCCTTAGCCCGCTTCAGTTACGTGCCTTCGCCGGATCTCGGCCTTCCGACCATTTACCAGCTTGACGCGCAAGTGAACTATTCCGGGGGAGTCGCTCGAATCCGGCAAGCTGCCAGCCAAGTTGGGGGCTCTTTACTCTCTGACATACGTCTCGATGTGGAACTGTCGAAGGCGCCGGACCAGATTAGCTACCGGCTCAAGCTCACGGGTTGGCTTGATGCGGGCGACGTGTATCGCGCGGCGAACAATTTTATCGAACGCACGTATCCGCGCCTCCGCGCGCAATTGCTGTGGGTTCACGGCCACACATCGGTCCAGCTTGAGGCCAACAGCACCGTCTCGCCGCTTCGGCTCGCTGTACCGCAGAATTACCTGGTCACCGCAGACATAGGTGACGTCGAGTTCGAATTGAACAAGGTGCCGAACGCGATCTGGCTGAACAGCGGCAGCCTGACACTTCAGCCCGGTCGCATCTCACTTAGCCGAATCGTGGCGATTCCGCTTAATGAGACCGGCAATGTCGTCGTGAACGGCGTGATCCTGCCGAGCTCCCGGCCGGTGCTTCGCAATTTGAGCATGGAACTCCACCAACTCTCGTCCGCCAAATGGGTTCCTTTGATGGTCGGCCCCAGCGAGATGTCGGTCAGCGGCCCAATTGGGGGCAAATTGGTCGCCAATAGCCAAGCCGGAGTTGAGATCCCGACCGTGGTCGGAAAACTGACATTGGATAATGGGACGGTGCAGCCAGGCTTCTTGCGTAGTCCGATAATGGTCAGGCACTCGGCAACGCTCGAGCTCGACGGCAAGGGTCTGATTCTCAGTATCCCAGCCTCGCGCCTCGAAGGCGAGCCGCTGGATTTTCGCATGGCGGTGGCCGATTTGAATCACGCTCAGCTCCGGATCGACGCGAGTATCGCGCGCCTGAATTTCGAGGCGATGCGCTTTATCCGGCTGCCGTGGTCGCCCGCTACGCCGCCGGTGTTCTTCCCAGTACCAGTCGCGGGTCATATTGAGGCGCGGGAGGGCAATTTTGACAAGCTCGCAATGAGTCGCATCTCGACTGATTTCCATCATGACAGTCGAACCTGGCGAGTTGACAAGTTCCGCGCTACCGCATTTAACGGCAGCATTGATCTGACCATTTCGGGACGCGCGCGAGACGACTGGATAAATATGAAGGGCGTTATAGCGAACATGGATGCTGGTCCGTTGTTTCTGCTGTCTGGAACCGCCCGTGAGCCCCCAATAATGGGCAAGCTGGCCGCCACCGGCGATCTGTGGGCCAACACCAACGTTGACTTCTTCCGCACCCTCGGTGGCAGCGTGTCAGTCGCGCTGACCGACGGCACGCTTAACCGCTTTACGCTATTGAGACGAATTCTCAGTCTGGTCAATCTCAAAAATTGGCTGACAGCGCAATTCCCCGATCCGCGTGAGTCCGGAGTTCCGTTCAAGACGCTCGTCGCCGATTTCCGCGGAGCCCGGGGTGATTTCCATACCGATAACCTGCGGCTGAACGGTCCGGTGATGGATATTACCGCCCGGGGCAACATCGACTTCGGCAACGGTTCGATGAATATGGAAATCGTGCTGCTCGCGTTGCAATCGGTTAACTGGCTCATCAACAACATTCCGATAATCGGTAAACATCTAGGGGGTGCGACGGAGCATCTGGTAGGGGCTTATTTCCAGGTACACGGACCGATCGATAATCCCACGATCCGGCCGAAGCCGTTAACCTCGATGGCGGAGTTTGTGCTGAAGACTCTCACGTTGCCGATTAACATCATTGCGCCCAACACCATCCAGTGACGCGACCGGCGCGATTGATCGAGCACGAACTAACGCATTCTCTGGCTGGTTCCAATTCTGGCGGCAGATCGGCAACGGGCGAGCCGAGGCCGAGTGGAATCGGCCGAAGCGCACGGCTACGCAGAAGGGCCCGGTACATAGGAGCCGTAAAAAATGCGCCGTCGCCCGGCGATTATCGTGTTTACGCGCGAACCCCTACCCGGTTCGAGCAAATCACGGCTGGCCGCTCGAATTGGCGCCCGCAACGCGGCAGCGCTGGCGGACGCGTTCACTCGCGACGCGCTCGCTAAAGTGCGCGAGCTCGGATTACCACTGGTCATTGCAGCCAGTGCAACCGGTGCTGTGCAGGATAGTGGTTATTTTCAATCGCTGGCCCGCCGGTTCGATGCGGCTTTAGTCGATCAGGAGCAGGGGAATCTCGGCGCTCGGATGGCGCGGGTTTTGACGCCGTTTGCCCTCAGCGGCGCCCTGCTAATCGGGACCGATACCCCCTCGCTGCCAAGCTCGATTCTGGGCCGGGCAGCCACACTAATCCGGCACAATCACGTTGTGCTGGGACCGAGCCTTGATGGTGGGTACTATCTGGTCGGTATCCGCGGATCGGTGCCGGATATGTTCCGGGGCATTCGCTGGGGCGGGCCCCGGGTGTTGCAGGAGACTATCGCAAGGCTGGCCAGATTGGGCATTCGGCCGGCATTGACGCCAGCCTGGTATGACGTCGATCGGTGGGGCGACTTGATGGTGCTAGCAGAACAAGTGCGCCGTTTCGACGAACGCCACGCGCTTCCGTGTCCGCAGACTGCCAAAGTGCTGGCACAGCTTGGCCTGCTGCCCACGCGCCGGTAGAGTACGCTCGGGTGAGGCTCTAATGATTGCAGCGGCGCGCGACTTTAGGATGGTTTTCGTGATGACGGGAAATGAAGAAGAAGCTGGGAAGATCGCGCAGGCCCTGGTCGGGGAAAGGCTCGCCGCCTGTGTAAATGTTGTCGGCCCGGTTAACTCGATCTATCGATGGCGCGGGATGGTCGAAAACGCCAGCGAATATATGCTGATGATAAAGACATCGGTGCGCCATTTTTCCAACCTGGAGCGAAGAGTCCGCGAGCTTCACAGCTACGAAGTGCCGGAGATTGTCGCCGTGACACTTTCGGCAGGTTCAAGGCCCTATGTGGGGTGGCTGGCTGAATCGATCAGGCAAACGGCGCCGTCATCACCTCCACGGTCCCGCCGGCGAAGGGTTGTCAAGTAACAGGGATTAACGAGTCTGCAAGGTGCGTATCTGGATGGAGTCGCCGACGCGCGCGTGACAAAGAGGGGCGGCTCGCGACGAAATGGGTCGGTGAAAAGAATGTTTCGCGAAGCGATTGAACAGATGGCGCCCTACACTCCGGGTGAGCAGCCGCGGCCCAGCCAGCGCGTGATCAAACTCAACACCAATGAAAATCCCTATCCGCCATCGCCGCGCGTGCAAGCCGCAATTGTCAGAGCGGTGGGCGAGTCGCTGCGCCTGTATCCGCCCCCGCGCGCCGACGAATTGGTGAGTGCGGCCGCCCGCGTCTATGGAATCTCGGGCAAAATGATTCTAGCCGGCAACGGCTCGGACGAATTGCTCGCAATGCTGTTTCGTGCGGCGCTGGCCCGCGGAGACAAGGTGGCCTATGCACTGCCCACCTATTCGCTCTACGACACCCTCGCCGGAATTCAGGAGGCGCGGGTTGCCGCGGTTCCGCTCGGACCCGGCTTTGCACAGCCGTTGGCAGCACTTGCGGCCGAACGAGCAGCGTTGACTATCGTTTGCAATCCCAACTCGCCCTGTGGCTCGCTGGCGGAAACCGCACAATTGGACGATCTCGCACGCACACTCGACGGCCGCCTGTTGGCGATTGACGAGGCCTATGTAGATTTTGCCATGTCTCATGCCCTGCCCCTGGTCAAGCGCTATCCGAACGTTATCGTGCTGCGCAGCTTCTCTAAGTCTTTTTCCCTCGCGGGTATGCGTTTGGGGCTTTGTTTTGCGCAGCCGCCCGTGATTGGACAACTCCTCAAAGTTAAGGATTCATACAATTTGAGCCGCCTGGCGGTGAGCGCAGGCGCTGCCGCTCTCAAAGACCTCGGCTGGATGCGCCGCAACGTCGAGCGAATCAAACGCGAGCGCGCGGCGACCGAAAAACGACTGCGCCAGTTGGGTTTCGAAGTGCCGCCTTCGCAGGCCAATTTTGTGCTGGCCCGTATCCAAGGCCATGATATGGCATCGGTGGCGGCGGGATTACGCCGGCGGAAAATTTTGGTGCGACACTTCCCGCACTCGGTCTTGCGCGATTCACTGCGCATTTCGATTGGCACTCCTGCGCAGATGGATGCGCTTTTCAAGGCGCTGGAACCGTTGATAAGGCCGGTGCTCGCCGCCCGTGCGAATGGCGCGATGCGAAAGCTCCCACCTCGCCCACGAACAATTCGGGGTGCAGTGGTGGCAACTCCCGGGCCGCAATCAGGACGAGCTTCGCGGCGGCATCTGCCGGACCAATGAAAGACGAAAATGAGCCGGTTGAGCCGCCTCTTTGAGAAGTTCCGTCCGGCGGCAGCCAGGCATGACCAACCAGGCGCAGAGCACAGCGAGATTCGCTGGATAGTCATGGGGCTTGGGAATCCAGGCGAGCAGTATCGCCGTTCACGGCACAATCTCGGTTTCATGGCGGCTCGCCGTTTCGCCACTCGCTATAACTCTGAGTTGACCCGGCGCAAGTTCAATGGCTTTTACACAGAAGTACACTCCGAGGCGGGCAACGTGATCGTTGCTATGCCGCAGACGTTTTATAACCGCAGCGGTGACTGCGCCAGCGCGATGCTCGGCTACTACAGGGTTCCCCCCGAACGATTGATCGTGATTCACGACGAAATGGATCTGTCCGAGGGCCAGATCCGCCTTAAGCGCGGAGGCGGCGACGCGGGTAATCGTGGCGTACGCTCGATCGCCGAGGCACTCGGCACGCCCGACTTCATCAGGGTGCGAACCGGCATCGCCCATCCGGGAGGAAGCCAGGGCAGTATCGATTACCTCCTGCAGCCGCTCACCGATGAGGAATTGCGCTC
>Ga0306920_100004014_pt1 | contig 18797 bp, 15 predicted proteins | sample flu12Cox44000170_FD_204666 | JGI IMG/M metagenome (GOLD analysis project Ga0306920, IMG submission 204666) | Lab enrichment of tropical soil microbial communities from Luquillo Experimental Forest, Puerto Rico - flux4day.12C.oxic.44.000.170 (v2)... | ecosystem: Environmental > Terrestrial >... | reverse complement strand
GATTCACTCAAGGCCGTGGCTAGCGTCTTCGATCGAAATCTTTGGGTCATTAGCTCCACTTTCGATCGCGGCTCCAGCCGGATAGGTCTCATTAAGCTTTGGTCAGAAGCAACTAGGAAAGCCGAGTGCTCGAAATGGGCACGCTCGGTTTGATACGGCGGGGTCTGGAAACCGGTGTATGGTTCGGCTAGTGAGCCCACTCCCAGAGGAAACGGGGAGCCCCAGGTAGGCCGGATCTAAGGGCCATGGCCTCAGACCTCGACCCTACCGGAAAACGTGGTGGCTTTTACCTGGAATAAAATGCCATGCTTTGAGGAACGGCAAGGCTTGAATCCACTCCGAATTGACAGGCTGATGTTGACGGCAATCCTCCTGCTCCTTCTTATGGGCTTGCTGGCTGGCGGAGCCGCGCGGCGCGAATCGGTAACGATTGACGAAGTGGCGCATACCGCTGCCGGCGTCAGTTACCTGCAGAAGCTGGACATGCGCATGAACGAAGAGCACCCACCGCTGGCGAAAGTGATTGCGGCGGTGCCACTCGTGTTACGGGGTGCTCACGTCGACTATTCGCACATATCCTGGACCTTCAGCTTGGGAATCTTCAACCAGTATCTGGGCGAATGGGTATTTGGGCACTGGTTTCTCATGCGGTGGAATGACCCTCATTCGACTCTGTTTTGGGCGCGCCTACCCATGTTGCTGGTGATGCTGGTTTTGGGACTCGTCATTTATCTCTGCGGTTCCCGCCTTGGCGACAAATGGGGGGGGTTATTGTGCCTTACCGCCTACGTCAGCATGCCCGCCTTCCTGACTTTTGGACCTCTGGTAATCACTGACGTTGTCGTAACTCTGTTCTGGCTGCTGACCACATGGTACTTGGCGGAAATGTGGCTTTCCCCAAGGCGCGGCAAAGTAATTACGTTCGGGCTCGTGTTTGCCGGTGCGCTGCTGTCGAAGTTCTCTTCCGGGCTGATACTATTCGTTTTTCCTGCAGTAGCCCTGAGCCTGAGATTGCGCCCAGTGCCTGGGCAGCCAACGGAAAAACTCCAACTGCGACTTTGGCGCCGGCGCGCGTGGCGCAACATCCTGAAAGGAACGCTCTGGGCGGGGCTCTTTGTCTATCTAGTTTACCTGGTCCTTTCCTGGAACCAACCGACTGACTCGTTCAGTCTGATCCCGCATTTTCCGTCATTGGCTTTGCTACGTCGGCTGCTGATGCCGCCTTGGGGCTATCTCCGCGGCCTGTTTGAGTTTGCCTTCAGCGCCGGCAGCCGGCCGACGTACATTCTTGGACACGCTTATCCGCATGGCGTCTGGTTCTATTTCCTGGTTCTGTTCTTGTTGAAGTCGTCGCTCAGTTTTCTTCTAATTCTCCTGCTTGCGGTAGCAATCGGGGTGGGAAACAAGGTTGGCGGCGAATCGCGCACCACAGTTTCGAAGGGGTGGGAATTGCACTGGCGCTGTCTCTGGGTATCGCTGATGATTTACACGGCTGCCTGCCTGATCAGCCGTCTCGATCTTAGCATTCGACACTTTCTGATACCGCTCGCTCTTGTCGTTTTGTTGCTGGCGCCCTTGCCGCGTACGCTCGAATCCTTGCGTCGCCGTGGGTCTGTCGTGGGTCCTACTGGAACCTTGCTAACGACCGCCTTAGCGTTCATTGCCCTCGTCACGGCTGTCCGCGCATATCCGAACTTTATGCCTTTTCTCAGCGCGCTCAGCATGGGACGTCCCGGATATGCCCTCGTCAACGACTCGAATCTCGATTGGAACCAATCCCTTCCCGACGCAGAGAGCTTTGCACGGCGGCACGGGCTGACTCGGCTCCTGCTCGACGAATATGGTTTTTCCGAGCCCCAAGCTTATGTTCCCGAAGCGCAGATTTGGAATTGTCAGAAGCCGGCCCCTGGTGACGCCAACCAATGGGCGGTAGTGTCCGCCAATAACATTGCCGATGGCCATAATTGCCTCTGGTTGCTGAAATATCCACGCCAGCTACTGGCCGGCGGCAGTATGTATGCGATTCAGCTTCCAGCGGCTATTCCAGCCGCCGGCACTCCCGATGGGCCGCCGCTGCCCGCGGACTACCACTACTTTGGTGGGATGCATTTTGGCGATGAAGATCCAACCACAGTTTTTCGGACGTGTATTCGTGACCCGCAGCAACTTCAGGCCACTCTGGACCGCATCGCGGCCATCATGGAAGCGGAAATACAGAAGAGAAGAAAACATTAAGAAGTACCTTAGGGACTTGCCGCTTCCAGATTTTCAGCCTCGTCAATGTGATTGTGCTGACGGTACTCTTTACCATTCTCTCAATCTATTGCAGCCGAACTCGGAGGAATCTTCCTGTCGTCGTAGCGCATCTCGGCCTCGACTTGTTCGCGCTGTTCAAAGCAAATCCCTACGGTTCACCAGATTACAGCGCGAATGTGCGTTTTGGCCGTGGGTCATTTCACGCTGTCCCCGATATTTCGCCAGTGATTGCCTGAAAGACTGGGAGGCATGAGCCTAGTCCAATTAGGGCGAAGAGCATCGCCCGAACGCCCAGCAGTCGGTATCCCGTCGCAGTAGTCACTGCTTCAACCACCCTTGCAACTCCAGCCAATCGGCGAACCTGTCAATCCAATGATCCGTAGGGAGGTTCTGCTTTCTCATCCCGAAGCCGTGGCCACCCTTTGCGTACATGTGCAGTTCTGCTGATTTTTGAGCGCCCGCCCACTTCTCGTACAAAACAATGCTTTCCGGCGCGAGTCCGAGCGAATCGTCGGTCGCAGCCGCAATAAACATCGGCGGCGCGTCCCCTGGTACGGGCGCCCGACCTTTCGATATTTCCTCGCCCACATACGCATAGATCGGGGCTACGAAGGCAGGCCGGCCTTCAGGCAAGTAATGGAAGGCAACGCCTGCAGTGACCGTTCCACGGGCGGAGAATCCGATAATGCCGACACGGTCGGGGGACACGCCCCATTCCGAGGCGTGCTGCCGAACGTAGGTGACGGCCGCTAACCCATCGGCTACTGCCAGGGCAACGATCGTCCCCACCGTCTCGTGAAATTTCTGCCTGTCGGCAATCAGTGCAGTAAATTCCTGGGTCGCGTCCTCGCCGGTGTGCGCGAGGCGGTACTTCAACACGAAGGCCGTCACGCCTCTGGCGGTCATGTACTTGGCGACCTCGGTGCCTTCGCTGGCGATACTGAGCGCCATAAAACCGCCGCCCGGGCATATCACCACTGCGGTGCCGTTTCTCAACTCTGGAGGAGACTTGAAAACTGTCAGGCTCGGCTTGGTCACGTTAGCGACGACTTGCGTGTTCCAGACTTTTGAGAAGTATTCTTTCTCCGGATAATTCTCCTGGGTCGAGCCAGGCGCAGTGCCGGGGTAAAGGGGAATGACATCCTGCGCGACACCGAGGGTCGCCAGGAACGACACTACGCCGAAGGTTCGAATGAGGAATCTTTTCATGGCGGCATAGTCTAGCAGAGCGTCGAATCTGAGGGCTGGCGGGCCCTTCTTTGCATCACACGGAGTTGGGTGTATCCAGAATAGAAAGGAAATACCAGCGAATTCGTCACGGCCCCCCTTATTTGCAGAAGGTCCGACTGCTGCGGCGCTCACGGCCTGAACTCAGGTTCATGCATAATGCAAAGATTCGTTCCAATTGGCTTTTTCTAGCCACCGCCCTAACTCTCAACCGTGAAAAGAGCACCAGACCAACCCCACTTCAAATTTAGAAATGTTTACCCGATCGTGAGGATTGATCGTCCTTTCAACCAGGCACACCCAACGAACACACTGGCGGTGGTCAAAGTGTTGACTGCAAGCCGACGCCGAGGTCACCCGATCGAATGAACTTAACGCTGGGAAAGGTTCGGTATATATCTATTGCACCAGCCGGTTGGTCGAGCAGGAGAGTACCTCACCTTCGCCGCCCATGCCGCCGGCCTCCGCTCCACTGCGCTCGCATGGCTTCGCTCCGCTCCGGCGGCCCTATCACACTAGCCAGTGGAGGTCCTCCTCCATGCATAAATGGACACAAACAACCAGTCGGGGTGTCTTCAGAAGGGAATATCCTCATCGCTTATGGGCGATGCAGTTGCCGGTTCTTGCTCTGGGACCCGCTGATCGAAGTTGTTTCCTGAGGGCATGCCCCGAGAATAGCCGCCATCGCCGCCATCACCGCGCCCACCCAAGAGGACCAAATCGCTGGCAACCACCTCGGTCATGTAGCGCTTCTGGTTGGTTTGCTTATCGTCCCAGGAGCGGGTCTGCAGCCTGCCTTCAATGTAGACCTTGCTGCCTTTCTTCAGGTATTCGCCGGCGATTTCTGCCAGCCGCTGCCAAACCACGACGTTATGCCATTCCGTGCGGTCTTGCCACTGCCCGTCTTTGTCCTTGAAGCGCTCGTTGGTAGCCAGAGCAAGTTTGGCGACCGGCGTGCCGCTCGGGGTGTATTTCACCTCCGGGTCTTTGCCAAGATTTCCGAGCAGAATAACTTTGTTGACGCTTTTTCCTGCCATGGGGCGCTCCTTCAATCGAATGCAAATGAAAATTGTCTTGGGATTCGTTCCACTATACCAGCTTTGTCGGAGAGGGAATTGCGGATATCAATTTCGAACGCCTAGAACCTACGAAGCTCGTACGGCGGCAAACGTCATCTCTTGGGCCAGGCTGCGCGTGGCTTGTTTCCAAGCGAAAAACAGACCGGCGTAGGTGTCGCGAATGTATTGGTCGGAGCCAATTCCGAGTAGTCGTGCCAATTGATCAATCCATTCCCCGGGCCCTTCGATTTCCACGAAATTGCCGATGGGGGTTTCGTCGATCACAACATGTCCTTGCTCCCCCCTCCACTCGGCGCGAAATTTTTCATAGCGGAAGGAAGGCGTAAATTGCAGAGCCCGGAGAATGGCCTCCATCTTCAAGCCATCTTCAACCCGGGTTTCGATTTCGGCTCGCGTCTTATAACGGCCGGAGTCGTTCTTCATCTTCGCCTTATGGGTAAGGACCCAAGAGTCTCCGTACTGCCGCAAGCGCAGCAGATCGCCGCGATTGCGCAAGGGATGCCCAGGAAGGTCGAAAAGGACATTCATCTCGTGGGTGCGGGGCGTGATCTCCTCAAGTCCAAGTTCTCGCAGGCGTTGGGGCAGAGATGTAAGGTCGGAAACGCGAAACTTGATCTCAATTTCCGGGGACGAGGACATGAGTTGAGTATAGCTGGTCAGCGGCCAGGGACTTACCGGTCGCGCCCGCGCTAACTAAAGGTTGGCAACTTTACTAGATCGCCCTCGGGTACGGGCTCAAGTGGTTGACCGGCTTTGCGCCAGGCGGCCAGACCGCCGGTGATGACAAAGGCGCGAAATCCGTGCCGCCTAAGCAGCAGCGCCACCCGGGCGCTGGTCGCTTCCCGCGCTCAAGTGCAATAGAGATAGATATCCTTGTCTCTGGGAAGCTGGTTCAACTCCTCCGCCAAGCGATTGGGCTCGACGCGAATCGATCCCGCAATTCGCGCGGCTCCTGGGTCGTAGTACCCATGACTGCGCACGTCGACTACCACCATTTCCTCTTTTTCGCCGGAACCCAGTTTGCGCGCCAGCTCCGCGACCGCAATTCGGGGGACCGAGCCAGAAACCCGGTAGCGACCGTACTGAAAGACCCGGTAGACGATGAAAACGGCCACAACCACCACTATCAATCCAGAAACGATATGGCTGACGCCCTCCACTCTGTGCGTCATAGTCGCCACCAGATCGCGAGACACATATCCCAAGGCTCCATAGGCGAGAATGTAGAGGCTGGCGCCCAGCAGGTCCAGTTGCAAGAACTGCGAAAGCTTCATCTTCATGCTGCCGGCGAGGGGAGGCGCCATGGTATTCAGCCCGGGAATGAACTTAGAAAACACCAACGTGAGGCGGCCCCGGCGATAAAAGGATTCCGCGGAGCGCAAAATGCAAGTCTCAGGATTGAGCGACAGGCGGCAAAGCACGCCGAGCAGCGCCCAGCCGCTGTAGCGTCCAGCAAAGAACAACAGCAAGTCGCCCAGGATCATGGCCATAAGGGCACTGATGATGGCCCAAAACGGACTCAGAATGCGGGCTGCGGCGGCGGCACCGGCGGCCACCAGGATGAGGGCGGCGGGAACTGGGAGGCCGCATGCCTCGGCCAGCGCGATTAGGAAAACCAGCAGGTAACCGTGTTGTGAAATGGCCTTCAGCAGATAATCCATGGATGATTCCAGAGTACAGGAAAAAAGGCGGCCGAAGCCGCCCGGAAATGCATGTTGCGCAACGAACCTACATGGAGGACTTTTCCTTCTCGCCCTTCAGCATTTTGACATTCATCACATGAATGCTGTTTTTGTCGTCATAGACATGAGCTCGCAATTGCACGTGATGGCCGACGTGATCTTTTAGGGTTTCCGGATTCATCACATCCCAGCTCTTCTGGTCGGCATCGTTGACGAACGAGATTTTGTCGCCTTCTGACTTCACCGTGCCCTTTAGGGTTTTCAGAGGCGCCGCCGCCGAGCTGCTCATCTTGCCCATGTTGCAACTCTTACCCGCTTCCTGCGCGTAACTGGTTATGCTGGCAGCCACACAACAAGCGAGTGCGAGTATTACCAATCTCTTCATAGAATCGAGTCTCCTTTGGTTAAAGTTGGCCCCGTGAAATTTAACTCCTGTTGCCAAGTACGAATCAACCCGGTTTTTGGATTGGAACAAAAGGATGTAGCGGCAAAGTCCGCAGCCTATTTCTCGCGGGCGACCACAAAGTCCGGAGCCCAGAGGAGAGCGCGCTTGATCTGTGAGTCGGGGAAGGTACAAATCTTATTGCGGGCTCCTTGGGCGTAATGCGTGGCTCGGGTGTTCGCCCAATCGAGCGAACCGTAACGAGTGAGGATGTCGAGTATCTCGCCGTGAGTGACCCCGTTGAAGGCCCTCTCGTCGACAATGGTGGCAATCTTCTGCCGCTCCTCGGGAGCGCAGCGCTCAAGGGCATGGATCACCGCCATGGTCACTTTGCCTTCGCGCAAGTCGCTGGCGACGGGTTTCCCTAGCACCCGCTCGGAAGCGGTAAGGTCGAGAACGTCATCGACAATCTGGAAGGCCATTCCTAGATCGCGGCCATAGCCAGCCAGTTGATCTTCTTGGTCGGGGGTCGCGCCTCCCAAGATTGCCCCCAGACGCATGCAGACGGAGAACAGGCACGCGGTCTTGCGATAGATGAGATCGAAATGCTCATCGAGAGAGATCAGTTTGCCGAGTTTCTCGATCTGCAGCAGTTCGCCTTCCACCATCTGTTGGGTCAACTCGATGAGGGTGTCGAGAACCCGAAAGTTACGCTCCTGGACGGCGACCTTGAAGGCCTGCATATAAAGCCAGTCGCCGGCCAAGACACATTTGGCGTTTCCCCACTGGGTATTGGCGGCCGGGCGACCGCGCCGGGTCTTGGCTTCGTCGATGATGTCATCGTGAACCAGGGTTGCCGTGTGAATCATCTCCACCACCGCCCCCAGTTTCACGGCGCCCCGGCCTTCGTAGTTGCATAGCTTGGCGGAGAGCAGCAACAGAGCCGGGCGAATCCGTTTGCCTCCGCCTCCGCGGAGATACTCTCCTATGTCGGTAATGGCCGGTACGCTTGAGACCGTATCCCGCCCAAATTCACGTTCAATGGCTACCAAATCGTCGCGCAAAAGCTCGAATAATTCCGCTCCGCTGGCGGAGGCACCGCTGATGATAGAGGGAGGGCCCATTTTTTTCTTAGCTATGGCGTGTTCCTGCAAAACTTTGTAGCCTATGAACTTCCTATGTCAACACCCGGGAAAGCGCGATTCAAGTTCGCTACTCATATTAATTGGTTCGATAATTGGCAAATTGCATATCAATGCCAAAATCCTGCTGGCGCAAGAGGGCGATGATCTCTTGCAAGGTGTCCCGATCTTTTCCGCTCACCCGGACCAGATCGCCTTGAATGGAAGCCTGCACCTTTTTCTTTGAAGTTTTTATCAGTTTGACGATGTCACGCGCTTTCTCGACCGGGATCCCCTGTTGCATTGTGATCTGCTGTTTCGCGCTGCCGCCGGCGCCGGGTTCTACGCGTCCGTAGGTAAGACCTTTTAAGGGAACACCGCGTTTGACTAATTTCTGTTGCAGAATGTCGTTGACCGCCTTGAGCTTGAATTCATCAATCGCCTCCAGCAGGACGGCTTCCTTTCCCTCTAGTTCAATTTTGGCCTTTGCATCTTTCAGATCAAAACGGGTATGGATCTCCTTCAAGGACTGCTGGATCGCGTTTGAGACCTCCTGCAGATCAATTCGGCTCACGATATCGAAGCTGTTCTCTGGCATGACCTATAGCTTAGCTTGTGGCGCACAAAACTGCACTCCACAGGCTAAATGGCACGGCTTGATTGGGGAAGGGAAAAGAAGCGGTAGAAATTCGCCGCCGTGCGCTGGCCAACCTCCTCCATCGGAAGGCCACGCAAGCTGCCGATCTCGCGAGCTACTTCTTTTACGAATGCTGGTTCATTGCGTTTCCCGCGGTAAGGCACGGGGGCTAAAAAGGGTGAATCGGTCTCAATCAGCATGCTCTCGAGCGGCACGCGTGAAGCCGACTCCCGAATCTGGTGCGCTTTGGGAAAGGTGATGTTTCCCGCAAAGGAGATCAGAAATCCCCAATCTAAGGCCCGTCTGGCGTGCTGCCAGCTTCCGGTGAAGCAATGCAGAACCCCGCCTAGCGCCGCTTGTTTCCAGTGCTGATCGATCAACTCCAGGCAGTCGGCCCATGCATCGTCGCTATCGATCGAGGGACGGCAGTGAATGACGATCGGCAGTCTGGCCCGTCCGGCCAGGGCCATCTGCTGCAGGAAAACTTTTTTTTGCGTTTCCCTGGGGGAATGATCATAGTAATAGTCCAGGCCAATCTCACCCCAGGCAATCACCTTGGGCTCCCTGGCTAGCCGTTCGAGTTCTATAAAATCCGAATCTTGTGCGAGCTTGGCTTCATGCGGGTGGATACCCACTGTGGCGTAGATAAACTCGTGCCGACAGGCCAGTTTTACTGCACAGTCGAGCGTTCCCGGTCCATCGCCTGTGCCCACGGCCACGACGCTTGCGATTCCGGCTTGTTGGGCGCGGGCTATGACTAGATCGCGATCGGGATCAAAGCGCGGCCCCTCAAGATGGGCATGGGAATCGACGTACATGAACACCTACCTGGTTGGTCTAAATACCGGGGAATGCCCTCGGCCAATTTGAGCTCGGTCACGCCATGACATGGCGAAATGTTTATTGTGGTCGACTGCTACTTGAGCCTCGCTCCGACCGGCACGTCTTCGAGGAATCCTGCCAGCACCGGTTTTCCACCTTCAATCGAAGCGGCCACGATCATTCCATTGGACTCGAGACCGCGCAGCTTCCTGGGCTCGAGATTGGCCACGATGACGACTTTTCTGCCGACGAGCGACTCCGGTGCATAAGCTTCGGCGATGCCGGCCACGATTTGACGAACCTCATGGCCAAGATCGACCTCTAAGCGCAACAACTTGTCGGTGCCTTTGACTTTTTCCGCCAGTTTGACTTCGGCTACCCTCAGCTCAACTTTGGCGAAGTCGTCGATCGTGATCTTTCCGTCGGCCTTGGCAGAAGATGCGTCTTTGGCTGGCCGGTTGGGAACTGCGGAAGCTTGGGGTGGGAGCTCCGACTCGGCGGACTTTACTGCCGCTTCCAATGGTTCGGGCTTGGTTGCCGTTGCCAGGTCCGGAGCGCCTCGATCTCCCTGTTCCAGTTGCTGCATCCGTTGAATCGCACTCTTATCGGCCCGGGGAAACACGGCTTCCATTTTTCCCAGCTTTGTTCCCAGCCGCAGCTGTCCCCAGATCAATTCCGAGGCGGCAAACTTGGTGATATCGCCCAACCCAAGCTGCGTCCAGATTTTTGCCGTGGCATCGGGAATGACCGGGTGTACCACAGCGGTCACAATGCGTAAGGCTTCAGCCGAGGTGTAAAGAATGGTCGCCAGCCGAGCCCGACTATCTTCATCTTGCAACTCTGCCAACGACCAAGGTTCGGTTTCTACGATGTACTTATCGACCGCGGCGAGAAGAAACCAGGCGCTCTCAAGAGCCCGCGAGAAGTGATACTTGTCAAACAGTTGATGGCAATCCTCAATCGTTTTTTGAGCCAGTTCCCGAATGGCGTCATCGGCTGGGGTGTGCGCCGCGGCGTGAGAAGGATAAGGCACTTCGCCGTGAAAATAGCGGGTGATCATGGCCAGGGTTCGACTCGCCATATTGCCCAGGCCATTAGCAAGATCGGCATTATATCGTTGCACCAGCGCGTCAAAAGAAAACGATCCATCCTGTCCGAACACCACCTCGCGCAAGAGAAAATAGCGCAGGGCATCTTTTCCGAGCACATCCAGAATGGTTTCAGCCCGCACGATGTTTCCCCGCGACTTCGACATTTTGCTCTCTTCAAACAGCAACCAGCCATGAGCCACAATGGATTTGGGCAGCGGTAGGCGGGCGGCCATAAGGAAAGCTGGCCAGTACACGCAATGGAAACGGACAATTTCTTTGCCGATCATGTGCAGGTCGGCGGGCCAGAATTTTTGATATTTGGAATCGTCGTCCGATCCATAGCCCAACGCCGTGATGTAATTCGCCAGAGCGTCAAGCCAGACGTAAATCACGTGCCGGGGATCGTCGGGAACCGGAATTCCCCAGGAAAAGGTAGAACGGCTGATGGAGAGGTCTCGCAACCCGGAACGCACAAACCCGATCACCTCGTTACGACGGGTTTCCGGGCGAATGAAGTCAGGCTGGGAGGTGTAAAGCGCAAGCAGCTGTTCAGAAAACGCTGAAAGCTTAAAGAAGTAATTTTCTTCCTGAACCGTCTCCGTAGGGCGGCCGCATTCCGGGCAGGGCGCACCCGGGCCGACGGCATCGACGTAGAGTTCGTCAAACACGCAGTACTGACCGGTATAGTTTGCCTTGTAGATGTACCCGTGCTCCCGGATTCGGCGCCAGAGTTCCTGGACCCCGCGCTTGTGGCGATCCGAAGTGGTGCGAATGTAATCATCGTTCGTAATCCCCATGCGCTGCCACAGGGCGCGAAACTCCCCGGAAACCTCGTCCGCAAATTGCTGCGGAGTCTTGCCAGCCGCTTCCGCTGCGCGCTGGATTTTTTGGCCATGCTCATCGGTGCCGGTAAGAAAGAAAGTGTCACAACCCATCATGCGCCGCCGACGGGCAATGCTGTCGCAGGCGATAGTGGTATAGGCGTGTCCGATATGCGGCCGCGCGTTGACGTAATAGATCGGGGTGGTCAGATAAAACTTTTTCTTCATGAAATTTATTGGCAGTTCTCGTTGGGCTGGCCGGGAAACATTGCCGCTCGGCCGGGGCTACTCTTCCCGAGAGGAGCGCAAGTACTCGTCGAGCGCTTCCTGCATCACCATCTTCAATGGTACACGGTGTTCGAGAGCGGCGCGGCGGCAGTCTTCGTATTCCGCCGCGTAACCGGTGATGGTTCCATTCAGGCTGGCTACTTTAATCCGCACTTCGCCAAACGGTGTCGCGACGGTCTTCCAGCTGCGAGCCAGTACTTGCCTTCGCTCTAGTCGGCGACGAACTCCAAGCGTGGTAGTTTCGGCGAAAATGATTTCGGCGAGCCGGTCGGCCTGCTCAGGCGTGGCCAGTGCGGTCAACAGAGTGCCGGGGCGGTTTTTTTTCATGTGCACCGGAGTAGCGTAGACGTCGAGCGCGCCGGCTTCAAACAGCCGGTCCATCACGTAGCCGAACAGCTGGGGATTCAAGTCGTCCAAATTGGACTCGAGAATCGCAATCTCCTGATCCGCAACTTTCGAATCCGCCCGAGCAAGCGATTCTCCCACACTGATGCGCAGAACATTGGCATGCCCAGGCAAATCCCGCTCCCCAGCGCCATAGCCGGTATCTCGAACCGCCATGGCTGGAAATGGACCGAAACGGGAAGTGATGGAGGCCACGATGGCTGCACCGGTTGGGGTGACGAGTTCAGCATCGATGCCGGATGAATAAATGGGCGCTCCTTTGAGCAGTTCCACGGTGGCGGGCGCGGGAACAGGAAACCTGCCATGCGCGCAAACTACCGTGCCGCCACCCACGTTTAAGGGGGAGGAGATGATTTCCTCTATCCCAAGCGCCTCGCGCCCCAGGGCGGCTCCCACGATGTCAACCATGGCATCTACGGCGCCGACCTCGTGGAAATGAATCTGCTCAATGGGCAAGTTATGAATCTTGGCCTCAGCTGCCCCCAGCCTCTCGAATATGGCGATCGCCTTTTCCTTGGCGGATTCGTTGATGCCAGCTCGGGCAATGATCTCGTGGATCTCCTCCAGCCCGCGAGTCGGCTGCCCGGCATAGGGATGCGAGTGTCGATGGTGCTCATGGTGAAGATGTCCGCGCTCTTCGAGATGAGCATGGGAGTGTAGGTGGTCGGGTGGCGGAGCATGCTCTACCGGAGCGTGGTCTGTTACTTCTCTCGGCCGATCCTTCTGTCCATTTACGATCACGTCCACTTTGGTAGCGCTGATGCCACTACGATTTACCCGCGAAATCTCGAGCTCCGCACCAACTTTCAAGGCAGCGACTGCGTCGACGAGAACCTCAGGCGCGACTCCGGCATCAACTAGAGCGCCGAGAAACATATCGCCACTAATTCCAGAGAAACAGTCTAAGTAGGCAATGCGCATCTTTTGCTGCCGGTCGGCTTCCGCCGTTTGCTCTTTCGATCCTAAGCGGAGATGTTGCCCTTCGATTCTAAAGCTTTCCTCGATGGTCGAACCGGGCGAGACAAGCGAGTACTCACTACTCTGTTAAAATCACTATTTTCTTCAATAGCTTAGGAGCAATCTTGTACCGTCATCTAGAACATCGTTTGGGCACGCGAGTGCGGGATTTCTTACGTGCGCGATGGGGCCTGGAAGTGGAAAAAATTGTTATTGAACAGCCTCCGAAGGTGGAGCTCGGGGAATATGCGCTGCCCTTGGCATTCGAATTGGCTAAGAGGCTGCGCCAAGCGCCTCGCAAGCTCGCTCAGGAGGTTGTCGAAGGCGTTGGTCCGATCGAGGGCTTTGGTCGACTAGAGGTGGCCGGAGCAGGTTACATCAACGCGCGTGTTGACCGGGGCTTGCTGGCGCGTGCGACCGCAAATGACGAGCAACCTCCGGCCGAAGCCATTTGCGGCAAGATCCTGGTCGAACACTCGAGCATCAACCCCAATAAGGCGGCACACGTCGGCCATCTACGCAACGCGATCCTGGGGGACACGTTTGTGCGGCTACTGCGCTACGCCGGACGCGAGGTCGACGTACAGAACTATATCGACAACACCGGGGTACAAGTGGCGGATGTGGTGGTTGGGTTTCTTGATCTCGACAGGCTTACGCTCCCCGAGATTGAGGAGCTCACGCGGCAAGCGCGCTTTGACTACTATTGCTGGGACCTTTACGCCAAAGTTTCGCAGTGGTATTTGGAAAAGCCGGAGAACAAAAACGTCCGGCTGAAGGTGTTGCATGAGATCGAGAAGGGTGGAAACCGGAGCTCTCAAGTCGCCGAACTGGTGGCGACCGCCGTGCTGCGGCGACATTTAGAAACCATGGATCGACTCGCTATCGAGTACGATTTTCTACCTCGAGAGAGCGAGATCCTGCATCTCGACTTCTGGGATGCGGCTTTTGCGAAACTTCGAGATGCTGGCGTGCTGTATTTAGAAGCTGAGGGGAAAAACAAGGGCTGCTGGGTGATGCGGAGGGCCGGAACTGGCAAATCGGTGACGCCAGAGGCTAAGGCAGGCGATGACGGAGATGTCGCTCAAGAGGATCAAAAAGTCATCGTTCGCTCGAACGGAACCGTAGGGTACGTAGGCAAGGATATTGCCTATCACCTATGGAAATTCGGGCTTTTGGGAAAGGACTTCGCTTACCGGCGTTTTTTTGTCTACCCGAACCGCCACGAATGCTGGATCTCGGCGGAAGAGGGCGAGAGAGAGCACCCGCATTTTGGCGGGGTTGAGGAAATCTACAACGTCATCGACTCGCGGCAGGCCGAAGCTCAAAACACGGTGCTCGAAGCGCTGCGAGGACTTGGATATCGCGAGCAAGCGCAACATTACAACCATTTCTCCTATGAGATGGTGGCATTGACGCCACGCTGTGCCGCCGAACTGGGCTACGAGCTTAGTGAGGAGGAAAGAACGCGCTCCTATATCGAAGTCTCGGGACGCAAAGGCTTCGGAGTCAAGGCCGATGATTTACTGGATACTTTGATCGGGTCGGCCGGGCAGGAAGTAGACTCTCGCCATCCAGAGCTCCCGGCAGGCGAGCGCGGGCTCATCGCCCAGCAAATCGCCATCGGCGCACTACGCTACTTCATGTTGAAATACACGAAATCTTCGGTGATCGCATTCGATTTTGAAGATGCCTTGAGCTTTGAAGGAGAAACCGGACCTTACGTGCAATATGCCGTGGTGAGGGCCACGAACATCTTTCGTAAGGGGGGAATGGATCCGGATGCGCCTGCCAGGGAGCTGGCTGGCGGCCTCTCGCAGGATGAACTGGCAGCTTTTTTTAACGCGGATGGCGGCAATGAAATTTGGGAGCTGTGGCTGGCGGCTGCAAAAACCACGTATGTAGTGGATCAGTCGATCCTGACCGCCGAACCGGCGCATCTGGCCAAGCACGTCTTTCAACTGGCACAATCGTTCAACACCTTTTATCACCGCCATCCGATTCTGGCAGAACCCGACGCTAGACGCAAAAGCTTCCTGTTAGCCACGGCTGCCGTGGTGAGGCGGGAACTGATTCGCGCCCTGGGGGTGATGGGAATTGAAGTGCCGCCAGTAATGTAGCGAGACTAGCGGATCCGATCCTAATCCGCTCCCGACTTGGCGAACTCTCTGGCAAATTCCACCAGGCTTCTGACGGCTATGCCGGAGGGGCCTTTGGCGATCCAAGGCTTATTGTCCTCCATCCAGGCCGTGCCGGCGATGTCCAGGTGGATCCAGGGGGTGTCTTCAGCGAATTCCTGGAGGAACTTTGCCGCCGTAATTGCCCCTCCCCAGCGCCCGCCGGTGTTCATGATATCGGCAATGTTGGACTTGATCTGCTCCTTGTATTCATCGTCGAGCGGCAACCTCCACATATTTTCACCGGCTTTCGCGAGTGCTTTGGTGAAACGGTTGTACATCTCGTCGTCGTTCGAGAAAACCCCGGCGTTGGCATATCCGAGAGCCACGACGACTGCGCCGGTAAGCGTTGCAGCATCGATTAAGTGGGTACAGCCTAGCTGTCGCGCATAGCAGAGACCATCGGCCAGCACCAGCCGTCCTTCGGCGTCGGTATTGATGATTTCGATGGTTCTTCCTGACATTGCCGTCTGAATATCGCCGGGCTTCTGGGCCTTGCCCGAAGGCATATTTTCGGTGGCGCAGACTATGCCGATCACCTTGATCTTGGGCTTCAGTAAGGCAATCGCCCGCATGCCGCCAATCATAGTTGCGCCACCGGCCATGTCATATTTCATCTTCTCCATACCATCGGCGGGCTTGATAGAAATGCCTCCGGTGTCGAAGGTGATGCCTTTTCCAACCAGACCGAGAACTGGCTTTTCGGGTGCTCCCGGCGGATCGTAGCGCATGACAATCAAAGCCGGAGGCTCGTCGGACCCCTGGGCTACGCCCCAGAAAGCCCCCATCTTTAATTCCTTGATCTTGTCCGCACCGTAGACTTCACACTTCAGCCCAGTTTCCTGGCACATGGCTTGGGCTCGTTCGGCAAGGATGGTCGGAGTCATGCGGTTGGAAGGCTCATTCACCAATTCGCGAGTAAAGTTCTGCGACTCGGCAATAATGCGAGCCTCATCGAGCACTGTTTTCAGGGCGGCTTCATCGCCGGAGGCCAGCACCGTCAACGATTCCAGCTTTTGATCCTTGCGATCGCTCTTGTAAGTGTCGGGGTCGAAATCGCCAACCACCGCGCCTTCGACAACCGCCCGCACCGCCTCTTCCGCCTGGATGCGGTCGGGAACAACCCAGGCCAAACTCCGCAGGTTGCGCGGCTTAAGCGCCCGAACGGCCGCTCCCGCGGCTTTGCGCAGATCCGATGCGGTGAACTTCCGGGCTTTGCCTCCCCCAATCAACAACAGACGCTTGGCTTTAAGCCCCATGGGTTTGTGCAGCCAGGCGATTTCCAAGGACTTGCCGGTGAGGTCGCCGGCGGCGAGAAGATCGGCGGCTGCATTCTCGACAGCCTGGTCAGCCGCTGCGACATAGGCTTCGGTTTTGTCGGTTTCACCTCGGTCGAGCACGATGGCGGCCAGGCATTCGGTTTCAATCTGAGCAACAGGAGAAAGAGAAAGTGTGATCTTCATAGGTTCTGTTGAGAAGAAACAGTATGAAAGGCAGGAAGGGAATTGTGCAAGCATAAGCTGCGAGAAAGATGCCCTGGGATGGTTTCGCGTATCATCGGAAACCTATGTTGACGGTGGACCGGCTCGTGTTCGGGGCTTGGCACCTTAATTGGCGCGAGCGAAAGCCTGGGCTGCTAAGGGCAGCATTCAGGTTGCTCCTGGTGTCTGCTTGCGTCTCGCTCGCGCAGACCGTGCCTTCTCGCTTGTCACCTGAGAAGGTCATTATTGACAGTGATATTGGCGACGACATCGATGATGCTTTCGCTATTGCGCTCGCTCTCCGCAGCCCCGAAATCGAGATCCTGGGGATCTCGACGACATTCGGAGATACGGAGACTCGTGCCAAGCTGGTTGATCGTTTGCTGGGAGAGGCGGGACGTACCGACATTCCCGTAGCCGTAGGCGTGCGCACGGATGCAAAGACCAGTTTCGGGCAGCGGCCCTATGCCGAAGGCGGCCACTTCGCTCGATCCGCGCATCCCGCTGCGGTGGATTTTATTCTCGATCAGATCCAAAGGCATCCCGGAGAAATCACTCTGGTCACCATCGGGCCGCTGGTAAACGTGGGCGCGATGATCGATCGCGACCGGCAGACGTTCCGAAGACTCAGACGCGTGGTGATGATGGGCGGCTCGATCGAGCATGGTTATGGAGATCCGTATGCGCTGCCGACGCCTGCGGAGCCAGAATGGAACATCAAGAATGACATCTCGTCGGCCAGGAAATTGTTCGCCGCGGGCGTGTCGCTGTATCAGATGCCCCTTGATTCCACGCAAGACCTTAAGCTCGATGAAGTGAAGCGCGCTTTCCTGTTCCGCCAGGGCACACCGTTGACTGACGCCCTCACCATCCTGTATCACCAATGGGGGTACCTGACGCCCACCTTGTACGATCCCATGACCATTGCCTTCGTGGATGATGCGAAACTGTGTCCCGTCGAGCCGATGCATATCGAGGTTGACGACAGGGGAATGACTCGGCGGGACGGAGGCCCACCGAACGCCCAGGTTTGCCTGCATTCCCATCCAGAGGCTTTTTTTCGCTTCTATCTTGCTCGCCTGGCGGGACCCGCTCGCTGACTTTGGCGGCCACTCACTGATCCGCCGCTACACGCACAGCGTAGAATAGTCTCGTGCGCCGCGTTTATCTCGATCACAATGCCACCACTCCGGTCGTCCCGGAAGTGCTCGAAGCCATGCGTCCCTATTTCTTTGAGCACTTTGGAAACGCTTCCTCGATCCACCACCACGGGCAGGAGACGCGGGCAGCCGTCGAGCGAGCACGCGAGTCGGTTGCCAAGCTCATTGGCTCCCGTCCCGCGGAGGTGGTGTTCACCAGCGGCGGTACTGAAGCCGACAACCTGGCAATTTTTGGTTTAGTCCGTCCCTCGGACCACGTGATTACATCGCCGGTGGAGCATCACGCCGTGCTGAATTCCTGCAAGCACCTTGAAGAGCAGGGAAGCAGGGTAACGTACTTGCCTGTCGATCCAGCAGGACGGGTTAATCCCGATGATCTCCGCGGAGCGCTGCGAGCCAATACGAAGTTGGTCTCGATCATGATGGCGAACAACGAAACCGGTGTGATCCAGCCGGTCGAGGAGATCGGGAAGATCTGTCGGGAAGCCGACATCTACTTCCATAGCGACGCAGTGCAGGCGGTAGCGAAAGTTCCCATCCGTGTGGAGACAATCGGTTGCGACTTACTTTCCATTTCAGGGCACAAGATGAACGCCCCGCAGGGCGTGGGTGCCTTGTATGTGCGGAGGGGCACGACGTTAGAACCCATGCTGTTCGGCGGCAGCCATGAGCGTTCCCGGCGTGCCGGCACGGAAAACGTGCCCGGGATCGTGGGTCTGGGGAGGGCCGCGGAACTGGCGCGGAGAGGCTTTGAACAAGGCGAAGACCACGCTGTGGCCGCGTTGCGTGACCGACTCGAGAAGGCAATCCTTCAGCAGGTAGAGGCGGTTGGCGTCAACGGCGCGGGGGCGCCTAGGGTTCCTAATACCACCAACATTTACTTTGACTACATCGAGGGAGAAGCTCTGGTCATTGCTCTCGACCTAAAAGGGCTGGCGGTTTCAACCGGCGCAGCTTGTTCCTCGGGTGCTATTGAACCCTCGCATGTGCTGACTGCCATGGGCCTCGGACAAGATCGGGCGCGCGCTAGTTTGCGCTTTAGCCTAGGCAAGGACAACACTGCCGCCGATGTGGATTTCGCCATCGAATTGGTTCCCCGTCTGGTTGAGAAACTGCGCGAGCTTTCGCCTGTGTACAATAAAACCAGTGTGGTGCCTTCCTAGCTACCCTCGTTTACGCTGGGTTTTAACTTTAGAATCTTGAGAAGGCGA
>Ga0306920_100004013_pt1 | contig 18797 bp, 11 predicted proteins | sample flu12Cox44000170_FD_204666 | JGI IMG/M metagenome (GOLD analysis project Ga0306920, IMG submission 204666) | Lab enrichment of tropical soil microbial communities from Luquillo Experimental Forest, Puerto Rico - flux4day.12C.oxic.44.000.170 (v2)... | ecosystem: Environmental > Terrestrial >... | reverse complement strand
AGATGACACCGCATTCCATCTCGACCTCGCCTATACTGAGATTGCGCTGGAAATTGGTCGAATCGTCTTGCGCATCCCACAGGCAAAATTCAACCACTGAGAAGATGGAGAGGTCGGCGGTTTGCTGGCGATGATTGGTGATGGTGAATTGCCAGATCTCGAGATTTTCGTCGAGAGGAACGAAGTAGCGTGTACTGGCTTCGATGCCGCCGTACTCTGAGCCGATGATCGTGTAACCCATGCCATGGCGACAGTAATAGTGCTCGAGCTTTCGTCGAGTGGGCTGCCAGGAGGGAGACCAGAATTCGCCGGAGGCATTCTCGCGCACATAGATATAGCGCCCGCCGGAATCGTACGGGACATTGTTATAGCGGTAGCGGGTGATTCGCCGCAAGCGCGCATCGCGATAAAAGGAATACCCGCCGGCGGTATTGGAGATGATGCCGAAATATGCCTGGCAGCCAAGATAGTTGCTCCATGGCAACGGTGTGTCTGGCTGCGTGATTAGGTATTCGCGATTCTGGTCGTCGAAGTGTCCATATTTCATGCCGGGCGGCTCCTTGAGAACAACTCCGTACTGGCCAACACCGTCTAGTATAACGATATTTTAGTGGTATTTTGTACCTTTGCAGTGTAGATATGAAACAGGTATCCAAGACAAAGTAAGGATGCAGACCGCGGTACACTGTCCCGGGGTTAGGCCATGGGGCGAGTGCGATCTCCGGGGTTTGCCGCGCTACCTGCTTGATTGGACTGCATACGAGGCACGACCAAATCTCATCGTCAGAAGAGCGCTCCCCTTCGAGCCCTGATCTTAGGAATCATCGAGGTGCACCGTGCATCTGCATGTAATCGACATAGCCGTCATTATCGCTTACCTCGCATGTTCCGTACTCGTCGGCTATTGGGTTTCCCACCGCGCATCACGCGACATGAAGGCATATTTCCTGGGTGGCAACGTCCTGCCCTGGTACGTCCTCGGAATATCCAATGCTTCCGGAATGTTCGATATCAGCGGCACCATGCTGCTGGTCTATTGGATGTTCGTGTACGGCGTCAAGAGTGTCTGGATCCCTTGGCTGTGGCCGACCTTCAACCAGATTTTCCTGATGGTGTATTTGTCTACCTGGCTGCGGCGCTCGAATGTAATGACCGGCGCCGAGTGGATTCAGACCCGCTTCGGGAAGGGGCGCGGAGCGCAGTTGGCTCACATCATCGTAGTGATCTACGCATTCATCAGCATCATCGGATTCTTCACCTACGGTTTCAAGGGTATCGGCAAGTTTGCGGCGACATTTCTACCTTGGCACCTCAGCGTAAACCAGTACGCACTGCTGCTGATCGCAATCACGGCCATTTACGTCATCAAGGGCGGGATGTTCAGCGTTGTGATTACGGAAGTGATGCAGTTTTGCATTCTTTCGATAGCCTCGTTCGCGGTAGGAATAATCGCGATGATGAAAGTTGCGCCGGGGAGGCTGCAGCATTTTATCCCGTCGGGCTGGGAAAACGTTTTTTTCGGCTGGCACCTGAATTTGGACTGGTCCAACCTCGTGCCTTCGGCGAATGACCGAGTTGCCCAGGATGGCTACGGGCTTTTCGGGTTCTTCGTCCTGATGCTGCTGTTCAAAGGGATCCTGCTCAGCGCCGCCGGACCGGCGCCGAACTACGACATGCAGCGTGTCCTTTCCTGCAAGAACCCGCGCGAAGCCTCTATGATGAGCGGCTGGGTGAACGTCGTGCTCACCTTCCCGCGCTATTTCCTGATTACGGGGCTCACCGTGCTGGCACTTGTGTTTTTCAGCGAACAGATTCGCAGCATGGGTACAAACATGGACTTCGAACGGATCCTACCTTTGGCACTCGCGATGTTTGTGCCTTCCGGTTTGCTGGGCGTGCTGATCGCAGGACTTTTGGCAGCGTATATGAGCAACTTCGCCGCAACCGTAAACGCCGCGCCGCCTTATTTCGTGAACGACATCTATAAACGTTTCATCAATCCGAACGCCAGCGCAAAGACCTATGTGCGACTGAGTTATCTCAGCTCCTTTGCTGTCGTGGTCCTTGGCATTCTCATCGGCTGGTACGTGACCAGTGTCAACAATGTCGTCATCTGGATTGTGACCGCGTTGTGGGGCGGATACACCGCTTCCAACGTCCTGAAATGGTACTGGTGGCGGTTCAATGGCTACGGCTATTTCTGGGGGATGGTGGCAGGAATTTCTTCCGCACTCACGGTTCCGGCAGCGATTGCAAAAATAACGCCACTCGAGGATTTTGCCCATGCACATTCCTTGAATCTCGAGGTGTCGGTGAGCTTTGGTGTCGTGTTCCTCGTATCGCTCATCGGGTGCTTCCTAGGCACACTGCTGACTGCGCCCGAAGATGAAGAAGTGCTGAAAGATTTCTACCGGCGGGTGCGGCCGTGGGGCTTCTGGGGACCAATCCTCGAGAAGCTCGAGCAGGAGGATCGTTCCTTCCGTCCGAACAAGGATTTCCCTCGCGACGTCTTTAACATCGCGGTGGGTATGGTCTGGCAGATTGCTCTGGTGGCTCTCCCTATCTACATCGTGACCTGGCGGTTGCCTCAAGCCGCGCTGACTTTGCTCATCATTGTCATTACTTCTCTCGTCCTGAAGTTCACTTGGTATGACCATCTCAAAGAACTAGAACACATCAACGACTACGCGGGTTCGCTCGACAGTGTTCGAGAGCCAAACGCAGCGGGCAAATTAACGTGATTCACAGAGCCGCTCGAGCCGACCAGCGGGAGCGGGCTGCCTTCTTTACTCCTGCAGGCCCGTCCGGATGTGGTCCGTTGTGGCGAGCGGTTTCTGGTTGGCCTTCTGGAGTTGCTCGTTGACTGCTCGAAGATCGTCTCTCAGGAATGCTTGCCAACACCCGACAGTCTCTTCCGCGGCCGCGAGCCAGGCCTCGCTCGCCGTTTTCATGTCGGCTGTGGGAGCAGCGTCGGCGCTTTCGACGTATGAGATCAGCGCTCCGAGCGCCAAAACGACCCTTGGAAGCGGCTCCGGATGCTTTTCCGGAAGAGAGAGGCCGAGCTGCATAAACTCTTCGCCAGTCTCCGCGTAGTCCGCCCAGTCCCACTTCTTTTGAAACTCTTCCAGCAGTTTTTCCAGCTCCGAGTTGCCCGCGAGTGCCTTCTTTCGTTCAACGGTCTGTTTCTGCAACACAGCGAACTGCTGCCGCGCCGCGGAAGTCTCGCCGAGTTCTGCAGAGAGCCTCAAGGCGAGCGTGATCTGCTCGACCAGTGCTTCCTGCGGCGTGTTCACGCGCGGATCAAGCACGAGCGTCAATGGTTGTGTGCTGCTCTTGCCATTTGCCGTGAGCCTCACTGTAAAACTCCCGGGCAGCGCAAATACGGTTCGGGGCCGCCAGGAGGAATCACGGACGCCAGGCGGCAATGCATAACGCAAATCCCAAACAAACCGATGCACGCCGGCCTCGGAGGAAAGCGGCTGCGGCTCGTGCACCCAGTACATCGGGAAGGGCACATCGGAGGGATTGGTTTTGTGCGGCTTGTCGTCGCTCGAATATCTCCGCACTAACCTTCCATCAGCATCGAGAATCTCGAGTTGGATGGGTGTCGTCGGTTTGTCTCTCAGGTAGTAGTCAATTACCGCCCCTTCCGGCGGGTTCGCGGCTTGAGGTTCGTCGAAGGGCAACTCTGTGCCTTGGTCTCTCCCCTGGCGGACGCGGCATGCGGTCGCGGGGCGGAAAAGCCAGGTTTCGCTCGCGGCAATTTGTGGAGTGAGCTGGCGCAAAGGCGTTATATCGTCCAGCACCCAGAAGGCGCGTCCGAAAGTAGCGACGACCAAGTCGTCCCCATGAACCACCAGGTCGCGCACCGACGTCACTGGCAGATTGAGCTGCCGGCTCTGCCAGTTATCACCATCGTCAAAGGAAACATACACACCCTTTTCGGTGCAGGCGTACAGCAATCCCTCGCGCACCGGGTCCTCGCGGATGCAGTTCAGAAAGCTTCCTTCGGGGATTCCATTCGAAACCAGTTGCCAGTTTCTACCGAAATCCCACGTGCGGTAGAGGTAGGGCCGCAGGTCGTCCAACCGGTGTCGGTCAACGGCGGCGTAGGCAGTAGACGCCTCATAGTGCGAAGCTTCGATGTGCGTAACCTTGCTCCAAGGCGTTAGTTCCGGTGGCGTGATGTTTTCCCAGTTCTTCCCTTCGTCGTCGGTCCGATGGATTAGGCCGTCGTCGGTGCCTACCCAGATTTGCCCGGTCTTCAACGGCGATGGCGCGATGGTGTAGATCACACCGCGGCGCTTGCCTTTAGGCGCATCGGCCGCGGTCGTGGGATCGAGATTTGGCGGCACTCCAGGATCTTCGCGCGTGAGGTCGGGGCTAATCGCTTGCCAGGAATTCCCGGCATCCGCGGTGCGGAACAATACCTCGGAACTGAAGTACAAGACCTGCGGATCGCGCGGCGAAAACAGCAACGGCAGCGTCCAGGTGCGGCGAAAGTCGCCGGCATGCGCCAGCGTCGGCGGAACCCTGTGGATTTGTTCGTTCCTGAATTCCTGCCGGTCGACGAACCCGCCAAAAATCACGCCGGGATGCAGTGGATCGGGAGCGATGTAGCCGTTTTCGTCGCCCGCCTCCATGGGCCGCCAGTCGCGGGAACTGAGGGCGCGGAACCTGCCTCGGCTCGAAACAGCCGCGGAACCACTATCTTGCTGCGCGCCGTAAATCCAGTACGGAAACTGACTGTCGGCGGCGACGTGGTAAAACTGACCATTCGGCTGGTTGTACCAGGAACTCCACGTTTCGCCGCCGTTCAGCGTGACGATGGCGCCCTGATCGCAACTGAGAATCATGCGCTTCGGTTCGTCGGTGTCGATCCACAGTTCGTGATAATCGTCGCCATCGGGCGCGCCCTTTAGCGCCGTAAAGGTTTTCCCGCCGTCAGTCGACTGATATAGGGAAGTGTTAGGAACGTAGACGATGTCTGGATCTTTCGGATCCACGGTTAGTTCGCCAAAGTACCACCCACGTCCCCATGTGCGCTTCTCGTTAGAAACGCGCCGCCAATTCTCTCCGCCGTCGTCGGAGCGATAGAGGCCTCCATCTTTCGCGTCGACGATCAGATAGATTCGCCGCGGATTCCCGGGGGCAAACGCGATGCCGATGCGTCCGAGTCCTTCCAATGGCAGCCCCTTTCCGGTCACCTGTTCCCAATGATCACCTCCATCCTTGGAGCGATAAAGCCCGCTGCCCGGGCCGTTCGAAGGCGCATAAATGCTCCAAGGTGGCCGGCGCGTTTGCCACAGAGCCGCAAAAATAGTGCGAACATCGGCGGGTTCGAAGGCAAGATCAATCGCGCCGGTGTTCTCGTCGTGAAAGAGAATACGCTTCCAGGTTTTGCCGCCATCTTCAGAGCGATAGACGCCGCGCTCGGGATTGGGACCGTAGGCGTGGCCCAAGGCCGCTACAAAGACCCGGTTAGGATCGTGCGGATCGACGAGAATGCGTCCTATCTGCCGCGAATCTTCCAAGCCAATGTGGGTCCAGGTTTTTCCGCCATCTATGGACTTGTAGACGCCGTTCCCATAGGAGATAGAGGAGCGCATATCTGCCTCGCCTGAGCCCACATATAGAATGTTCGGCTCCGAAGGAGCCACTGCGATTGCGCCGATGGAGGCGATCGACTGCGAGTCGAAGATGGGGCTCCAGGTGCGTCCCGCATCGTTTGTCTTCCAGACGCCGCCCCCGACGCTGCCCGAGTAGAAAATACCAGGCTGCCCGCGCACACCGGTAACAGGAAGAACGCGCCCGCCCCGGAAGGGGCCGACGGGGCGCCAACGCAGTGCACCAAAAAATTTTGCATCGACGGTCTTGGTAGACTCGGGCGAGGCAACTATTCGCAGCGTTCCTGTCGGAGCGAACAACAAAAGAAACAAGCATAGCAGTCGTAGAGCTTTCAAAAGGTCATCCCCTAGCAGAGGTAGGATTTGCAAGAAGCCAGAGTATATCTCAGCATCCGCCAAAAGCAGCCGGTCCTGCGGACCCCTGGAGAACTGCTAAGCGGTTCTGGTGCGTTATTCAGAGCAAGCTTGCTATATTTTGAAGATAGTTCTGACGGAATCAGATGAGCGACTCTCGAGATACCGGGGACCACAAGCGAAATAGCCTCTTGCGGGGCGCAAAACGCGTGGTCATTAAGGTGGGAACCAGCACTGTTACGGACTCCCAAGGCGAACTGTCCTTAGAACGGATCGGGCCCATTGTGCGCTCTATCGCCGCTCTGCAGACCGGTCGCCGCCAGATCATCCTCGTATCTTCCGGTGCCGTGGGACTCGGCCGTGGCTGGCTTGGTCTCCACCCCTCTCGGTTGAAGGACATGGCAACGAAGCAAGCCTGCGCCGCGGTCGGACAGAGCCTTTTGATGGAAGCGTACAAGCGCCTGTTTAGCGCTTACGACGTGAAAGTGGCCCAGGTACTCCTGACCGAGGAGGATTTCAGCAACTGGCAGCGTTATTCGAACCTGCGGCGAACGATGGAAAAGCTGATCGGGTTTGGCGTTGTGCCCATTGTCAACGAAAATGATACGGTCTCGACGGCGGAACTCGAGACAGTTGGCGAGAGTCCCCGCTCGGCAGCTTTTAGTGATAATGACCGGCTGGCGGCGTTGGTCATGAGCGGCTTGGAAGCCGACGCGCTCGTGCTGCTGACCAATGTTGATGGTCTCTTGAGCGGCGCAGAACCTTCTTCGAAAGGCAAACGAACCGGTTCAGTGAACCGCCCGCAAGTGATTCCGGTGATCTCGAAAGTCACCGAGGAGTTGCGAACCCTGGCGAGCGGCCCTTCACACTCTGGCCGCGGCGGCATGATCACGAAGCTCGAAGCGGCCGAAATTGCAATGAACTGCGGTGGTGTGGCGGTAATCGCTAACGGTGGCCGGGGCGAAGTGCTATCCGGGATTTTTGCGGGAGATCCCGAAGGCACCGTCTTTCTCCCGTCCAGCCGAATGAAGGGCAAACGCAGATGGCTGGCCTACGCGGCCGGGGTGCGTGGCCGAGTTGTCGTTGACGCGGGTGCGCAACATGCCATAACACGCGGCAAAGCGAGCTTGCTTTCATCGGGAGTTGTACGCGTTGAGAAGCCGTTTGGACCGATGGACGTGGTAAGCATCCTAAGCATTGAAGGTGAAGAGTTCGCGCGCGGAATCGCCAACTGCGCCAGCGACCCTGCCCCGACCACCCGTGTGCTGTTCACTCGCGATAACATTGTTGTCCTGGAGCGTGAAGCTTGAGCGACACAATTTCCATTACCTCACAGGCTGACGTCACGTCGATTGCCCGTTCTGCGCGGAAAGCATTCCGGAAACTCGCGCTCCTTTCGGGCGAAACCCGCAACGCCGCGCTTATCGCCGTTGCGGATGCACTTGAAGCAAACGGTCCGCGAATTTTATCCTCCAATGCAAAAGACTGCGCTGCCGCCGAAAAGCTCGTATCGAGTGGACAAATGACCCAGGCCTTGTTTGCACGCCTGCGGATCAAAGACAGTGGAATCGCCGAAATGGCCGCTCGCGTGCGCGAAGTCGCAAATCTTCCGGATCCGTTGGGAAAACTTCTGGCTGCCACCGAACTCGACGCGGGCCTGATCCTGCACAAAGAATCCTGTCCGCTCGGTGTGATTGCCGTTGTATTTGAATCGCGACCCGATGTCGTTCCACAGATCGCTTCGCTGGCGCTCAAGTCCGGAAACGCGGTTCTTCTCAAGGGCGGCGCAGAAGCGGCGCATAGCAACGAAACCATTGTGGGCATCTGGAAGGAAACGCTTCGCTGTTTTCCGGGTGTGCTTCAAGAATCCATTTACCTGCTGCAGTCACGTTCGGACGTAATGGAACTCCTGCGCCTCGAGGGGGAAGTCGATTTGTTGATCCCCCGTGGTTCGAAAAAGTTTGTTTCCCTGATCGAGCAGAACAGCCGGATACCCGTCTTGGGCCACGGGGAGGGGATCTGCCATGTGTTTGTGGATCGCCTAGCGGACCTGCACAAGGCCATTTCGATCACTATCGATTCAAAGGTTCAGTATCCCGCGGCTTGCAACTCGGTAGAGACCCTTCTTGTCCACAAGGACATTGCGGCCGCCTTCTTGCCAGCGGCCCTCGCAGAACTTAGGAAAGCAAAAGTAGAGATTCGTGGCTGTCCGCGTGTCCTGGCGCTCTTTCCAGAAGGGAAACTGCTGCCAGCCGTCGAACAGGATTGGTCGACCGAATATTCCGACCTGATCCTCTCCGTGAAAATTGTGGATAGCCTCGAACAGGCGCTCGAACACGTTCACAACTATGGTTCAAAACACACCGAAAGCATTATCACGGAAGATCAAAACGCCGCTGAACGCTTTTTGAACGAGGTAGACGCCGCCGGTGTCTTCCACAATGCTTCGACACGCTTCGCGGACGGCTATCGTTACGGGCTCGGGGCAGAGGTGGGAATAAGCAACGGTAAACTGCACGCACGTGGCCCGATGGGCATCGAAGGACTAACGACCTACAAGTACAAGCTACGTGGAAACGGCCACATCGTTGCTGACTACAGCAGCGGCTTACGCGACTTCAGGCACAAACCGTTGAAATGAATGGTAGGCCCGTGGGGACTCGAACCCCGTCAGCCGATCTTTGGAAGCGCCGGGGGCTCGCGTGCTTCGCCATCGCTATGACCACACTGGTTTCTTCTCCTTTCGCCCTGGTGATGTGCAACTCAGTATAGGATGCCCCCTTCTAAAAAGGGTGCCCCTACATCACTAAGGCTACGAGTCTGTGGAAATCAAATTCCCATGGGGCGTGTTATCCTCGAACCGATGCGCCTCCGCCGACGCGACTTTATTAGAGGTTCGGCAGCAGGGACAGTTGCACTCGCCGCGCGCCACGGTTTCTCCTTTGCGAAACGTTATAACGACGACGTTCTGCTCGATGACCTTGCTCACCGCTCGTGCCAATACTTTTGGGATGCAAGCGACCCCGAGAGTGGGATCTGCAGAGATTTGATTCACAGCGAACCGGCAGACAATGAAAAAAAGAAAGACGAAGCCCGGGGTAGCACGGGAGTCACTGGATTCTGCCTAACCGCACTGTGTATCGCAGCGGAGCGAGGGTGGATTCGCCGAGACGAGGCCAGGGACCGTGTGCGTCGCGCGCTTCGCAGTTACACGAGCGGCAAGGTTCTTGCGACGAACGGATGGTTCTATCACTTCATCGACATCCATGCGGGACAGCGTTGGGAAAACTCTGAGGTCTCCACGAGTGATAGCATCTGGCTATTGGCGGGAGCACTGACGTGCCGCGAGTATTTTCACGAAGACCACGAAATTCGGGAGCTCGCAACACTACTTTACGGTCGCTACGACTTTCCTTGGATGACCAATGGCGACGGAAAGCTGCTTTCGCACGGATGGAGACCGGAAGGATTCCTACCTTTTCGGTATGACAAGTATTGCCAGCTTGCCGCCATGTATCTCTTGGGCATAGGTTCACCCACCCACCCACTTCCTGCCGAGTCTTGGTATGCGTGGGGCAGAAATCCGAATTCCTATCGAAATTACAGCTACATTGGAACGTCCCTTTTGTGGACGTACCAATATGCATTTGCCTGGTTCGATTTTCGGCATCGTCGCGAGAGTCGAGGTACGAGAGTCGATTGGTTTGAAAACTGCTGCGTTGCGACGCGAGCACACCGAGAGTGGTGCTATACAGAACTCGCGGAAGAATTTCCGGGCTACACCTCGACAGTCTGGGGGATCACCAGTTCGTCGAGCCCGAACGGCTACCGGGCCTGGGGCGGACCTCCTCGGCAGTCGAAGATCGACGGGAGTGTCGTGCCTTGTGCTGCCGCAGGTTCACTGATGCTCACCCCAGACATTTGCATTCCTGCGCTCCACGCGATGAAGGAGAAGTACGGTGAAAGGATCTGGGGCAAATACGGCTTTTCTGACGCCTTCAATCCCGGGACCGGATGGGTGTCGCCGGATACGCTTGGCCTCGACGTTGGCATGACGCTTCTGGCGGCTGAGAATCTGCGGGCCAACAGTGTTTGGAACTGGTTTATGGCAAATCCGGAACCGCGAAAGGCGATGCGCCTTGCAGGTATTGATGTTGTTTAGCATCTGGGACGACGTGTAACGCTGGCGCCGGTCTGTGGCCCTGTCCCGATCTCAAGGCTTTGCCGCTGCGGATTGCTGGAAACTGGGTAAGCAGCTAAAAGCTGAAGCGAACCCCCAGCGTAACAACACGGCCCGCAAGAGCCCCCGTAATCGTGCCGAAGTTTGAGCTGCCGATATTGTTCGAGATCTGATTCGGGTTCAGGTTCAAATTGTTGAATAGGTTGTAGGCGTCGACTCGGAGTTCGATCTTGGCGTTCTCGCCGAGTACCGGTACCTTGGGCAGTCCAAAGGCCTTGACCAGCGTCAAGTCCAAATCCTTGTAGCCGGGGAGGTTGAGCGAATTGCGATGGACACCGGGGGACTGAGGAAGCGCGGATCCGTGATCCGTGCCGCCAAAGGCCGTGTAGGTGGGTGTGGAAAAATAGGCGCCGCCACCGTTCGGGAAGTTCGATTTCGCTACCGTCTCGAATGCACTGTTGCTGGTGCTGCTGCCCGCGCCGCCGAGGTACGTACCAGGGAATAGCGTTCCATAACCGCATTGTCCGCAATAGAGGCTTCCTCCCACCACGCTCACCTCAGGAGTCCAGGGGAAACCAGAGTGCATATTGAAGATGCCACTGAGTGACCAACCACCGACGATCTTTTCGATCCAACCGTTGCTGCCGTGGAAGAAGACCGGCTGCCACACGCCAAAGATCTTAAGCGCCTTGCCGACGTTGTAGTCACACCGGCCGTACTCGAGGTCCGTATCGTACGGGTAGGGCTGCTCAAAATATGGCCCGGAGCTGGTGTCCATGCACTTCGACCAGGCGAATTGAGCATCGAGCATGAACTGCTGGGAGAACTGATGCTTTAGTTCCGCGAGCATGGCGTTATAGTTCCCGTGGCCGCTCACGCCCCAATAGTCCCCGCCGCCGATCTGCGAGTTGAAGGCGTAACCCGAGGTCGCAGGGACGGCAAGCGGGTTCTCATGGAAGAAAATGTGATTGGACACGCTTCCCTGGTATCCCAACGATGCTACGAATTGGTGACCCAGATCGTATTGAACATCCGCCGAGTAGTGATTCGTCCGCATGGTGGGCAGTGTTCCGGGAAAGAAGCCCGGAAAGATCTGCACGTTGGTGGAACCTGTCGTTGGCAGTCCGTTCAGGCCAAAACTGGAGATCGTGTTCGGGTTCGCGGGATAGCCGTAAAGGTCGTGCACACCGGATGAAAGGGCATAGATAATGCCAGGATTCGGTGAGGTCGGAGTCGACATGACCAAACTCGGGAAAACCACCGAACCGGGGTTGTTGCTGATGTTGGCCGAAATGGCGATTTGTTCCTGATTGTAGCTGAGACCGTAACCGCCGCGGAGCACCAGCTTGTTATGGAAGCGAGATGGACTCCAGGCAAAACCGATCTGGGGTCCCCAGTTACCGAGCTGTGAGATCCAGGAATTGCCCTTCCGAACGGCTAGGCCTGTCAGGTAGTTCTGCCCGGAGCCAGGGGTGGCGGTGAGCATGTTGCCCTGCTTTGCGTACAACGGACCAAAGTAAGACCAACGAACGCCGAGGTTGAGGGTCAGGTTCGGGCGTAATTTGAAATCATCCTGGACGAACGAACCCACGAAGTTCTCGCGCTGGTCCTGGCGAATCGTCGTCGGGAAACCTGTAAGCGGATTGAAGCCCCCGTTTTCTTGATGCGGGGCATCGTTGAGAAAGTCCCAGAGGTTGAAGAATCTATAGCTCGGAACGCCGCAACCTGCACAGTTCTGCAGGTAAAAGAGGCGTGTAACTTCACCGCCGAACTTAATCGTGTGGCGTCCGTAAATCTTGGTGGCCACATCCTTGCCGGTGTAAGTCCACTGGTTCAGAATGCTGCCAACGTTTGGCCCAAAAGAATTGACCGTAATACTGCCGGTCTGTTCAATAAAATCGGTGGGAAATCCGACCGGTGACTGCGGGTTGGAGGTTATTTCATTCCACCGCCATCCAGCAGCATTCAGACGAAGCTCGTTGAGCAAGTTCGACGAGAAGGTATGATTCCAGATTGCGGAGAAGGCGTTATTGATCTGCGAATGGTGGAAGATGTCGTAGCCCCGGTTACCGTTGAAGTTATCTTTCGTCAGAGGAACCCAATAAATCGCAAAGCCGACATGATCCTTGACGGTAACATCGGCATCCATGCGGCCATTGTACTGGGCCGCGTTAAATGTCGTGGGATTAACAGTATTGTAGTTCGCAATGTCCGCCACGGTACCGAGACCGCTGCCGACCCCGGGGTTACTCGAACTGGTCCAGGTAAGATCGTGAGTGCCCAACGGTGTCGTCAAAGGCGTACCAACATTGATGCCTTGGCCTGGAATCGTCCTGCAATTTACCCCTTCCGTAAGGCCGGCAGTTGCGCAGGTGGCGTTAGGATTGAGGGTTCCGATCACCCCGTTTCCGGGGAAAGAAAGATACTTTGCGGCGATGCTTCCCGAAGGCGCTAGGGCACCGAAGGCCGGGGTGTCGTACCAACCGTTGCCTTGCAGGTTTGAGGTAGGTTCTCGAACACTCTCGTAGGCGAAAAAGAAAAAGATCTTGTTCTTCCAGACCGGGCCACCCACGCTGCCGCCGAACTGTTCGAACTTATTGTTGTCTCGGGTCACCGGCAGACCCGCACCGTTGAAGCGTTGATATGCGTTTAGGTTGGGTTGGTGCGTGGTAAGAAAGAGACTGCCATGGAAGTTGTTCGTGCCGCTCTTGGAAGTGATCTGTAGCTGGGCGCCGCTGAAACGACCATACTCGGCATCATAGCTATTGGAAATAACTTTTACGTTATCAATGGAATCCTCTGTTGGGGTGATGACCGTCGAACCGCCCCAGACGGCGCTGGTGGTAGTGATGCCGTCAATCGAGATGCCGTTGTTCTCCGTTTGTTGCCCATTGGCGATCACCTGCGCGCCGTTTTCGGTCTTGAAGATTCCGTCGTTGCCACCGGAGGCCCCGCCTTGAGTCTGGGTGCCGGGCAGGTTGTAGTTGTCAGTGCCGCCTCCTCCCTGTGACCCATCGCCGAATGCACCTGGGGCCAGCTGCGTGAGTTTGATAACATCGCGGCCAAAGGACGGCATGTGGTGAATTTCGTTTGAAGAAACCACCCCGTTGAGTGAAGCGGTCTCGGTATCGATTGCCGTCGTCAGTGAAGCATCGACTTGCACCGTTTGCGCTTGAGCGCCGACTTCGAGTTGAATGTTCAGCGCGTTGGCCTGCTCAGGAATTAGTTGGACATGATCCAGGACTTTCGTGGCGAAGTTCTCCTTTTTGACCTCCAACTCGAAGGGTGCAGCTGGCAGCGCATTAAAGTTGTAGACGCCGACATCATTGGTGACTCGCACCTGCTTTTCGCCGGTGACAGTATTCGTCAGCGTGAGGGTAGCGCCCGGAACCACTGCGCCCGAGGCGTCAGTCACCACACCCTGAATGGAAGTGCGGTACTGCGCCCGGGCACCCGCTGCAACAAGAGTCAAAGAGAACATCAGAAGGATTGGGCGGACGGGTACTCTACGTATGCTCATGCGAGCACCTCCCCTCGACGCGTTTTAGGGCGGGGATGTTTCCGTCAGGCCATCAAATAAAGCCAGTTTAGCGGCTTTTGCGCGGAGTATATGAATCCATTTTTTGAATGTCAACCAGATTCAGCGGTCCGAGACCTTATTACAGACTAGTAGTTAGCCGTATCTAATCCATGCTCGAGGCTTCACTCGCAGCACCAACAGGAAGCTCAATGAGAACAAGTGCGTTTGGGATAAGGTTGAGATCGAGTGAACCGTTTTTGAGTCGAGTCGACATTGGTTCGGGGAGGTTGGCTGTGCGATTAATCTCCGGCACTTGAGATGGAGTGGGATAGCGGGGGCTTCCGATAGTCTCATAGGTGGCGAGAGTATTGCCGTGCTGGCTGTCTGCATATTGAATCGCAGCCGTGGCGTCCTGGGCCACGCCTCTGAAGTTGAGGTGTATCTGTTTGTCTGAACCTTGCTGATCGGGATCGACCAGATTCCAGGCTGCAATCACCAGTGTTCCATTCTCTCGGCGCGTGACCAGGATGTCGGTGGCCGGCACCGCGAGCCTTTGCGGGCCCAATTTGTGCAACAATGCGAAGGCCACGTAACTCGGTTTCTTGCTGCCCCCCATGGCGATAAGACCAAAGCCGCCGTCAAACGGCTCTTTCTTGGGCCCATTTTCTTCAAACACGTCACTAAACGTCCAGAAAGACATAATGTCGACGAGGCCGTCGCACTGGCGAATGTCGTCGGCGAGCGCGGCTCCCACGTAAGTCGTATCCCGTGCATGTAATTTCCCGAAGGAAGGAACGTTCCATTCCGTCCACAGTAGAGGAAGATTCGATAGGTTCGAAAGTGCAATTTGCGTATGAACCTTTTGAACAGCGCGGCACGCTCGTTGATCGAGAGGGATATTCTCGGTCGTGTGGAATAGGTGTTCGACGGTATCGTCGGCGTAACCGTGTGTGCTGACGAAGTCGAGTGGGACGTTGCCTTGTTCAACGTGTGCGAGGAAAGCGTCAACCCAATCTGCGGCGGCGGTTGCCGGTCCTCCAACGCGGAGTTTGGGACTGACGGACTTTAAGGCCCGCGCGGTATGGTCGTACAACTCGAAGTAAGTCGATTGTTTGGGTGTGCCTGCCCAAAAATCGATGTTCGGTTCGTTCCAGACTTCGAAATACCATTGCGCAACTTCGTCTTCGCCATAGCGCTGTACGAGGTGTTGCGCGAAAGCTCGAACTAATTGATCCCACTTGTGCCAATCCTTTGGAGGTGCGACGTTGGGCTTGTACCAGAAAGGGTGTAGAGCGGCGGGATCGGAAGAAAGCTCCTTGGGCATAAAACTAATTTCGACGAGAGGGCGTACTTTGTTTGCAAGCAGCCCGTCATAAATTTGATCGATATAGGAGAAGTTGTAGGCGGGGTTGCCTTGCGCGTCTTCGCTATAGATCCCCGTCTCGTCGTGAAAGATCGCGTGGAAACGAACATATTCGAATTCCGTGATCGCCTTCACGGCGCGAATGTCATTGCGATAGCTTTCGCGAAGGGTCAGAATCGCTCGTCCGGAACCAAACATTTTTTCCCAGAAATGGGGGAAATCGTGAAGTTGGGCGTGAATGTCAATGTCGATGGCTTCCGGAATAGGAGCGCGTAGCGGAGTCGTGGATTGAGCGTCGGCGTATTGGCAATTGAGCCCCAGCAGCGTAGTGAGCATCAGGAACGGCACCACGCGCGAAGACATGGAGCAAGATGGAAATGGCATGTCGGCCCATAAGATAAGACATTAGCCGACCAACGTAAAGCCATGTGCGCAAAACGAGCAGAAGAAGGGCATGCTTTGGGTTTCCCTTAAACATAAACACGTCAAGATCCGCTGACCTCGCAAGCTGTGCTTGAGGCCGTCGCGTTCTGGCTCTTCTGTTTGGTTTTCGCTCGCCAGCGTCCAGCGCTACCGCCCCAAAAAGCAGTCGTGCCCGGACCGCTCACTCTGTTGACATCTGGCGGGCCACGCTAAAAACGGAAACCGGCCAACGGATTCACATTTCTTTTTCCGGTATCCTAGCTGCCGTGTCCTAGGAGGCTTGGTGACCAACTACCTTGCGCGCGTCGAGCTGTACGAAGCAACCGAGGAAGGAGATTACGATAAACTCCACGCCGCGATGGAAGAGCGTGGGTTTCTGCCACAGATCAAAGCTGATGATGGGATCCTTTATTGGTTACCGACGGGGACTTACGTGATTCAAGATACTGACATGACGCTTACCGTTGCTCATGACGCCGCTATAGCGGCGGCTGGACAGTCAGGTTTCGAGTACAGTGTTATCGTCGTGGAATTTGAAAACACGCAGTGGACTAACCTGGAAGAGGTTGGCACTACCCCAAACTGATCTTGTTTGGTGCTAATTTTTTTCTGTTGTTAGCTGCATCGGCACTTTCTGATCCAGGATAGTTCGATCTGGAGACTCGCGTGTTAGAACCGCTGGAAAGTCCCCTCGGACCAACGTGTTACCCATGTATGCGGTACATCTGTAACCTGTGTCCCCGGGCCGGACCCTGAAAGATATGGAAGGCCCCTCGGGACTCGAGCCCCGCAGTTAGTTAGCCGCTATTGCAGCTTCGCGTATTCCGAGGAGCCGAGGTTTACAACGAGAAGAACTCCGATCAATGTGAGGGTTTTCATGGGAACGGATGGTAGAGAGACGGCGAGCGCAAGTCAATTGGAGTGGCGAAGTGGCGAGCAACCAATCTTGCATGGACGACGATTACGAAGAGGCGTGGCGTCATGAGCCGCATCTACAAGGTCGGCATACTGCACGAGCAGTGCTCGACAAATCCCTTGCTGTGGGTGTCTGGTCTGCTTCGCATCCTCTGAGCTAAACGCGTGAGCGATTGAGCTGCTGCTAGTTTCCGCTAGCCTGCTTCCCGCCTGGTTTCCAATATTGCGCCGTCGATTCCATGACGATTTCTTCGGTCTGTTGCTCGACTAGCCATGCAGCCAGCGATCGCAATTGTTCCGGGTTGCTGCCGAACCACCGCCGCACAAACTGAAACTCGCTATCGACTTCCACGTCGGACACAGCTACGGCCAACATCTTTTTATGAACATCGATTCCCGCTATTCTGTAGGACATACTTCCTCCTGGCAGGAGCGGAGAACGTGCTGCGCTTACCTTAACCAGGGTCACAGGCTATCGCCGCTCCGGCTATCCGATCCTAACTCTGAGTGATTTTCATAAGATTCCGCGGGCCGCAGGCCCTAAAGGACAGGTAGGAATCGCAGGCAGAAAATTCGGCGAGACAAGAAATGGTAGGCCCGGGAGGACTCGAACCTCTGACCTCTTCCGTGTCAATCTATCGTGGTTAGGCATTACAACAACTTACAGAACCGCGGGGACTGCCAAAACTCCCGAAAGTCGCACAAGACAGCCTGTAGTGTGGGTTGGGTTGTGGGTTGGAAAAACAGTAGACTCTAATTGGCGGCGGTTTGCTAAACCTACCTGCTCTGTTTGCATCCGCCGATTTTCAAGTGTTTTCAGTACCTTAAGTTGCTCTCCATTGCATCGAGATCGCCTCATTTGCAGGTAATAGTGCACCAAAAGTGCACCAAAATATCGACGGCAAGTCAGCGATTCCGACGGCTGGTTTTGAGGCTTCTACCTCGGAACGGATATGCGAATCTACCGCAGGTTAGGACCGGCAAGCGGGGGACCAACACCGCGCTGTGCGTGCCACACCGCCAGAACTCTCACCTCGTGACTGAGAGGGACATAGTAGACATGATAGCGAGTTGCCTTGAGTAGAACCCGACGAGTGTCTGGTACCGGGGACTGCCGATATCGGCGCCCAATGTACGGTGCATGCCCAAGAAGTTCGAATGCAGCGGTGAGTTCGTCTGCGAACAGATCCGGTGCGGCACTACGATTCTTCCGCCACCAACTGTCGATTACGAGGATTTGCGAGTCCGCCTCAGGTGTCGTTCGAACGGGAAGGGTCACCGCCGTCGGCGCAACTCGTCTAGAATTTTCGTGGCTGTCCGGAGACGACCCGCTTCGGCGGACCGCCCCGAAGCCGACAGTGTCTCGTGCAGGGCGCGGCGCTCCTCGTCAGTGAGGTCATCACCTTCGTCGTCCGCAACCAAATCTACCACCGTCCCCTCAGGCAAAGTTGTAGGCTCGTCGAGAACGAGGCGTCCCTTTTCGACACGTGCTCTAAGGGGGTTCATGACCCCTACTGTACGGGATTCACGAATGCCTCGCAAGCCTTGTGACTCGCCAATCGGGACTGAGAAGACCTGTGCGTCATCTCTCGGGTAACCGGTAAAGTCCAGCGCCAAAATGAACTTCGGAGGTTACGTCGTTTCTCAGGACTTTGGCCATAACTTCCGGATTGCCGACCGCACGGGAGCTGGCTGCTTCTACGGGCCACAAGGGCGTTTACCGGCACGAATCCGGCCATGCGTTTGCTTAATTCACGGTTAATGAGCAGGTGGGACGGGTTGGTGACGACAGGCGGGCATTCTGGTACACTCACAAACGCAATTCAGGTTGCACCCCGTCCGCGGAAAGGGAAGATCCCACCTGAATCACGCTTTCAAAACCGAGAAGTGACTTCTCTTTTTTGCCCGAGACAGCGGACACCGGGCCAGAAAAGGAGAAGCGCATGTCTCGTGAACTGCCTAAAAGACCCCGCCTCGAATATCTCAGAAAGCAAGCCAAAGAATTATTGCGCACAATGCCGCAGGGCAAACTGGCCGATGCGCAGCATACGCTCGCAAATGAATATGGTTTCGCCACGTGGGCGAAGCTGAAATCGCAAGTGGTCACGCTGGGACTCGATCCCGCCGAGGCGTTGACGGTCGCTGTACGCGACAACGATGCTCAACGCGTCCGGGAACTCCTGGAGAGCCATCGGGAATTGCGGGCGAAGATCGACGAGCCACTGCCGAACTATGGATTTGGACAACAAGCATTGTTCGCAGCCGTGCAGCGGAGTGATCGAGCCACGATCGATGTGTTGCTCCAGGCAGGCGCCGACATCCGAAAACGAACCGATTGGTGGGCGGGCGGTTTCGGTGTGCTGGATGACTGCGACCCCAGCTTGGTGAATTTCCTTGTCGAACGCGGTGCGGTGA
>Ga0306920_100004012_pt1 | contig 18798 bp, 16 predicted proteins | sample flu12Cox44000170_FD_204666 | JGI IMG/M metagenome (GOLD analysis project Ga0306920, IMG submission 204666) | Lab enrichment of tropical soil microbial communities from Luquillo Experimental Forest, Puerto Rico - flux4day.12C.oxic.44.000.170 (v2)... | ecosystem: Environmental > Terrestrial >... | reverse complement strand
GCCAGTGCGAGCCTGGCGTCGGCCACGGCCAAGCTCAACGACAACACCACCACGGCCGGCAAGCTTTTTTCCGATCCGAAGCTTTACGACAACCTCACCGGTTTGACCGGGGACATGCGGCTGCTGATCGGAGACTTCCGGCAGAACCCGAAGAAGTTCCTGCGCATCAAGGTGGCTTTGTTCTAGACGCCGCCCCACTTTGCGCAGCACGCCGCCGTTATGATGTAATCCGGCTGTAACAATCGCACGGTAGCGTGAATACACTTGAAGCCCGACTTGATGATGGAAAATCCGGAAAGTTCCGCAAAACAAACGCGACCAGAAGCCGCGAAGTCCACTCTGCCGCAGCCGGGGCGGCCGGTGCCCAATCGCGCCTACCCGGGCGCGTTGATCGTGGTGGAGGGGACGGACGGATCCGGCAAGAGCACGCAGCTTTATCTGCTGAAGCGGTGGCTTGAAATCGGCGGCTACCGTTTGCATTTTACGGAATGGAATTCTTCGCCGCTGGTGAAGTCGGCCACACGGCGCGGGAAACAGCGGCGGCTGCTGACGCCGTCCACTTTCTCGCTGCTGCATGCCGCCGATTTTGCCGACCGCTGCGAGCGACAGATCATGCCGCTGCTGCAGGGAGATTACCTGGTTCTGGCCGACCGCTACATCTATACGGCCTTCGCTCGCGACGGCGCGCGGGGCTGCCCCGAGAAGTGGCTGCGCAATCTCTATCGTTTTGCGCCCGTGCCCGACATCACCTTCTATTTCCGCGCTCCGCTTGACGTGGCCGTGCAGCGCATTTTGAGCGGTCGGCCCAAGCTGAAATATTACGAGGCCGGCATGGACTTGGGATTGTCGTACGACCGTCCGGAGAGCTTCCGCCTGTTTCAGGCGCGGATTATGGACGGCTACGACAAGATGGTGGAGTCCGACAATTTTGTGGTGCTGGATGGAACCCTGCCAGTAAACAAACTACAACGGCAAATGCGTGAAATTGTGGCATCGAAGATCGATTTGAAGCGTTTTGCGCCGCGCGCGGCAGAGGCCGAATAGATGCCGGAACCGGAAAAGGAAAGGCTGCAGGAGCGGGAAAAGACGGCGTCGCCCATGGAGCATCCAGAGCAGGTTCCCGGAAGATTGCCCGTCCAGTCTGACGACGAATCGTCCCGGAATTTCTTTGGCGAGCCGCTGGTGGGATTTGATCCGCACGAGATCACCGGAACGCTGATCGTGATTGAAGGAATGGACGGTTCGGGCCGCTCGACGCAGATCAGCCTGTTGCAGGAATGGCTCGAGTCGGAAGGCTTTGCCGTACAAACCAGCGGCTTGCGGCGTTCGACGCTGGTCGGTCGCGACATTGACGAGTTGCTGGCCAAGAATGCGGTAACGCGACTGACGTTGGCGCTCATGTACTGCACGGATTTCTTCGATCAGCTGGAGCACCGCATCGTTCCGGCGCTGAAGTCGGGCACCATCGTCCTGGCCGATCGCTACATCTTTACCCTGATTGCCCGCAGCGTGGTGCGCGGAATCAATCGCGATTACTTGAGCGGCCTTTACGCCATGGCCTTGCGGCCGCACCTGACGTTCTGGCTGAACGTGCGACCGGAGACGGCATTCGGACGCGAATTCCGCAAGGCGCAGGCCATCAGTTACTGGGAAGCCGGGCGCGACATGTCGCTTTCCCACGATCTGTTTTGGTCGTTCATTCGCTACCAGACCATGATCAAGCGCGAGTTCGAGGCCTTCGCCAAACGGCACGACTTCCTCGAACTGGATGGCGAGGCCCCGGTTTCCACGGTGAACAAGCTGCTCCGGCAGCGCATTGCCGAGCAACTCGGGATTCGCGCGACGAAGTACACACCTTCCTCGGCGCTGGCGCACCTTTGGCGCTGAGCGCTTGTCCACTGCATGCCTGACCCGGTCCACATCGCCGCGATAGACGCTGGTTCGAACGCCGTTCGTCTTTCGGTGGTGCGCGCCTTCTCGGCGCTGGACATCGAGCCCCTGCACAACGAGCGCTACCCGCTGCGGCTCGGGGAAAGCGTGTTTGTGCGCAACCGCTTCAGCGAGGACGTTTTTAAGAAAGCGGCGAAGGCTTTTCGTCATTTTCGTGACGTGATCGACGAATTCGGGGTGACGCACTACCGGGCGGTGGCGACCAGCGCCTCGCGCGAAGCCGGGAATCGCGAAGCATTCATTAAGCGCATAAGGCAAAAGTCAGGCCTCAAGGTTGAGGTCATCAGCGCCGTCGAGGAGTCGCGGTTGGGAAGGGAAGCGGTTTTTGCAGCGCTGGGACCAGACTGCCAGGCGCGGTGCATTGCCGACCTGGGCGGCGGCAGCCTGGAGCTCAGCGTCCTGCGGGATCACCGCGTGCAGCAGACCGCGCAACTCCCGCTGGGCACCGTGCGCCTGATGACCACGCTCGGCCTTCAGGGCCACATTCGGACCATGCAAGCCGAGCAGGTGCGCAAATATGTGCGCGCGCTGCTCGAATCGAAGCTGGCGTCGTGCCCCAATCTGGCCGACGGCTTGACCGTGGCCTTGGGCGGAAGCGCCGAAACTCTGGCCAACGTGGCGCCCGGTCCGCGACATCACGGGCTGACCACTCTCGAACTCTCTCTCCTGCGTGAGCGGCTTCCGGAAATGCTGCGCTTGGATGTGCGCGAGCGCATGAAAACCTATGGCGTGCGCCGCGACCGCGCCGACGTCATGGGAATTGCCGGGATCATCTTTGTGACGCTCGGCCGCTACCTGAACGTTCGCTTGCTGGCCATTCCAGCCGTGGGCATCCGGGAAGGGCTGATTCATGAGATTGCCACCGCCGCATTTTCCCGAAAGGAGCCGCACCGCTATACGGCCGCCGCGCGGCAGATTCTGATGGGAGCCAGAAGCTTTTCCCGCCGCTTGGAGCGTGACCAGCGTCACGCGGAGCACGTACGCGAGCTGAGCCTGCAGCTGTTTGACCAGCTGCAACCGCTGCATCATCTGGCTCCCGAAGCGCGGGTGATTCTGGAAACCGGCGCGCTGCTGCACGATGTCGGGCACAGCGTCAGCCACAAGGGCCACCACAAACACGGCGAGTATCTGACCATGAACGGTGACATTCCCGGTCTGGAAGGGCGTGAACGTGCGCTGGCCGCGGCCGTGGTTCGCTATCACAACCGCAAGGCCGAGCCTGCCGATCACCACATCTCCTACGCCGCGCTCAACACCGGCGACCGGCGGCTCGCGCGGAGGCTGGCGTCGCTGGTTCGCATCGCGGAGGGGTTGGACCATTCGCACCGCCAGCGCATTAGCGCGGTCAAAGCGACGTTTCAGCGCGGCGCGGTGGGCTTGCAACTGCAGGCACGCGGCGATGCCAGCGAAGACATCCTGGACGCCAACCGCAGCGCGGAACTGTTTGAAAAAGAGTTCCACACCAAGCTCTACTTCAGGCCCCTGAACGACTAGACTATCCTCAGGGTCTCTCAGAGTGACGATTCGAAGCTGGGAGGAGAGCATCGAGATGCAGCTGTACATCGTGAGACATGGCATAGCGATTGACCGGGAAGATCCGAAAAGCCCGTCCGACCCGGAACGTTTTTTGACCGCCGAAGGGCTCAAGAAGACACGCGACGTCGCGCGCGGATTTGCCTCGCTCAAGATTTCTCCCGACGTGTTTCTTTCCAGCCCTTACGTTCGCGCCATGCAGACCGCCGAAATCTTCGCCGAAGCTCTCAAGTTCCCCAAATCCAAGATCAAGGGCACGGAATTGCTGCTGCCTGGCGCCGAACCAGCCGGCTTTTTTCGGGAGTTGCAGCGGACGTCGCGGTCTGAAGAGTCGGTCGTATGCTTCGGTCACGCACCGCAGCTCGATGAGCTGATTGCGTTCGCCTTGGGTTCCAAGAAGGATTTGACGCAGATGAAAAAGGCCGGCGCGGCGTGCCTCGAACTGACCCGTATCAGCCCGCCCGCGGGCCAGCTGGTGTGGCTAAGCACGCCGAAGATTTTGCGCAAGCGAGGGAAACAAGACTAGGTTCAGCCGACCACGACGACCGGCAGCAGGGGCGCTATGTCTTTCGCCGGTGCCGGCGGGACGACCTTCGTCGGCTGGACCAGAATGCTCTTGCCGATGCTGACTTCGAGCAGGTGCTTGGCCTTGGCAAAGCGCGCCGCAATTTCCGGCGTTTCCTCCACGCCGTCCAAGTGAAGCAGCAGGCCTTGCGGTAAGGCAGAGATTTTTACCGGTGCGCCCGAGTTCACGCCGCTGCGCTGCGCGGCGACCGCCAGCCGCAGGATCCCCGCCAGCGTCCTGATCTTCACCTGCTGTTCGATCGAAAGCCCGGAAAATCGCTTGTGGCCGACGGCCGGCTCCGGGCCGCGTTGAAAGCGGACGGTCCACGCGACGCGTTCCCATTCGGCGAAGGTCCAGGCGGGCGGGACAGGCGACCGCAAGAGGAAAGTGCGGGCCGATTTCAAGCGCGACTTCTTCTTGGATTCACAGACGATTCCGCTGAGCAACGCCGCGGCGTTCAAGACGCGCTTTTCGTCGGCATCCGCAAAGATCGGTCCGGCGACAGAAAGGCGCAGCCGCAACTGCGCCCAGAGTTTTCTGGCGATTCGCGAAACGGCCAGGCTTCTGGCAGGCTTGCGATCCATGGCCTTACGGGTGGCTTTGATACGGGCGGCGGAGTTCGCCGGCCAGTCATGCTTCGGAAAACCCGCTTGCCAATTTTGCCAGATGCCCGTGCTGCCTAAGGCCTGTTGTCGATAAGCCTGCAATTTTTCCTGGCGAACGACGTTTACGCGCTCCCGCAAGATGGCCTCGAGTCCGGGTCCGCCCGCGCCTCTTGAGTCGCCAGCCAACTCGACCAGCGTGTCCAGATCGTGCACATCGCCAAGCAAGTCCTGAACCCGCTTCAACGAAGGGATCCATTTCGCGTGCAGCGACGGCACAAGCAGTTCGAGGGTATAGCGAAAACGCTTCAGGCCGATGCGCAGTTCGTGCCAAGGCACGGCGCTTTCCGTGCGCAGCGCGCGACGGTGCAGCTCGTGAGCCTCCTCCAACCGTTCCAGGGCCAGGCAACGGGCGGCTTCGCCATCGACAGGGATTTTCCGCAAACGCGAACACAGGATCTTAGAAAGTTCCGCCCAGCGCTCCCCGTCAAACCTTTCGGCAAAGCGCAAGGCCTTAGCCAAGACAGTTCCCTGAGTCCTTTTGACCGAGTCGAGCACCAGCAGCTTCAAGGGGTCGGGCTCGGGAACCAGCTGTTCCAGCCATTCCACGGCAATCTGCGCGTCCCTAAGCTCGCCCATGGATCGAAAAACCTTGCGCCCGCATCCGCGCATCTCTCGCCAGTCGGGATGCGGATCAATCTCGGCGACAGCGGTGGCCACAGAGCGGCACCGGCGCAGCGCGACTCGGAAGTCGTGGACGGCGTCGACGGAAGGCTCGGAACGGAGTTCCCGCAGCTCCTCGAGCGTACGGTTCATCCAGTACGCTAGGTCGCGGTGCTCCATGGGAGCACGACTAGGAATGGCAACGGCAAAGGCCATCTTTTTTGCAGAAACGCTCCTGCCGGAATGGGTTGCTCCGGCCCCTGTGGAGCGGGAACTGTAGGGTATCGCGCGGCGAGCGTGACGTCCAGTCTTCGGGGCCGACGTTGCGGGCCTCCTGTGGATGAATCTCCGGGTTCATGCTATTTTGAAACAACGCGCCGGAGTGGCGGAATGGCAGACGCGGCGGACTCAAAATCCGCTACCCGCAAGGGTGTGAAGGTTCGACTCCTTTCTCCGGCACCAACATTCTAAACGGCTTAGATCAGCACACACTTCGACGAGCTGACATGGAGTGGATTCCGGAAGTAAAATTCACGCCCATTGACAACGGTCTCGCTTCTTTACCGAGCGAGGCCTTTTTGTTTATCCTGCGGCGCGAACGTCGGGGCCTACACCGTTCGCGCTGCCTCTCGCTGCCGCCAAGTGTACGCGTTTGCGCCTTACAGTCCGAACCTGATCCGCCTACGTCGCAACGTTGCGTTCAATCGTTTCAAGAATTGCGTGATCGTGCCGACTGCCGTGGGTCGGACGGACGAACCGGTCGCCTTCAGAGAGGGTAAGGTTCCCGGCGATGGCTTGCTCCGCGTTCCCTGCACGCGCCTCGATTCCTATATCGAGCAGCAATCTGCTCCCGATATCATCAAGATGGATATTGAGGGCGCAGAGTGGTAGGTGCTGCATGGCTCGCGGGAGCTGTTCCGTTCGAAGCGGCCGATCGTTTTTCTGGCGACGGATGGCCAGCAAGTTCACGGGCGGTGCTGCTCCTTCCTGGAGGAGAACTGCTACGCTTTGCACTTCCTCGCGGACGATGAATTCATCGCTCGGCCCGTTGGCAGTTCGATTCACGCGGGATGACTTGTGCTGTTGGCGTGAGGGGAGGTGAAGGTTGGACTCCTTTCTCCGGCATCAGCCGGCCGCGCCGCTTTCGCTCGCAGGAAACACCTTCCCGCTTCCACGGTTATTTGAATCGGTTTAATATGGCATCGCTCGACATCCCTTCTGAACGATTGAGGTCTCATGCTCCGCCGACTCGCGCCCGTTGCTCTGTTCGCGCTCTTGACCGTGCCTTGTGTTTTGTCGACAGAAGCGGGCCAGGCGCCGCACGCTCGAGCGGCAACAACCGTGGAGCTGCTGGGTGGCTGGCAGATTCAATCGTCTTGCGAAGCGAAGGCCTCAGGCGAACTGGTGTCGAAGACGGGGTTCAGTACCTCCGGCTGGCACCAGACGACGGTACCAAACACGGTGGTCGGAGCGCTGGTGGACGACAAGACCTATGCCGATCCGACCTACGGCACCAACATGAAGAACTTGCCGGGCATGAACTATTCCGCGGCGACCTTTTTTGCAAATCAAGACATGCCCGACTCGAGCCCGTTCAAGTGTGCCTGGTGGTGGCGCAACGAGTTTATGGTTCCCGCGTCTTTTGCCAAGAAGAACATTTCGATCCGCTTCCCGGGCATCAACTACCGCGCGAATGTGTGGTTCAACGGACAAAAGGTCGGCGACGCCAAAGAGATCGCCGGAACCTACCGCATCTTTGAATTCGATCTGACCAAGCTGGCGAAACCCGGAGCGAAAAACGTGATCGCGCTCGAAATCAGCGCACCAGGGAAGGAGGATCTGGGCATCACCTGGGTGGATTGGAATCCGACGCCGGCCGACAAGAACCTGGGCATCTGGAAGACCGTAACGCTCGGCGCGCACGGGCCCGTGGTGATTCGCAATCCATTCGTGAGGACCCGGCTCAACGCGGATTTCACTGCCGCCGAGCTTACCGTCTCCGTCGATCTGCGGAATGATTCGCGGGCGGCGGCCAAGGGAACGCTGATCGCAGAGATCGACGGAAAAGTCATGAAAATTCCGGTCGAACTCTCGGCCGGAGAAACGAAGGCCGTTCGTCTCGAGCCCGAACAGTTCGCCGCCCTCAGGCTGCCGCAGCCGAAACTGTGGTGGCCCTATACCGTGGGCACGCCCTATCTTTACAAAGCGAAGCTGCAGTTCGACCAGGCTGGCACGGTTTCAGACAGCACAACGGTCTCCTTCGGCGTCCGCCAGGTCACCAGCGAGCTCACCGACAAGGGCCACCGCCTGTTTAAAATCAATGGTCGGCGAATTTTGATTCGCGGAGCGGCTTGGGCTCCGGACATGTTTCTGCGCCCCATGTCCAAAAAGCTGGACGCGGATCTGCGCTACGTAAAACACATGGGCTTAAACACGGTTCGCCTGGAAGGCCGCATTGACCGCGACGAGTTCTTCAACAAAACCGATGAAATGGGGATTCTGGTCATGCCCGGCTGGACCTGCTGCGACATGTGGGAGCAGTGGAAGGATTGGACCGACGACACGCGCAAGATCGCCGCCGCTTCTATGGCCGACCAGGCGCGGCGGCTGCGCAATCATCCGAGCGTGTTCGTCTGGCTCTATGGCAGCGACGGGCCGCCTCCGGCCGACGTCGAAAAGATGTACCTGTCCGTTCTTTCCGAAGCCGAATGGCCCAACCCTTCGCTGTCATCAGCCAGCGAAACGCCGACCACGGTAACCGGAAAATCGGGTGTAAAGATGACCGGTCCCTACGAGTACGTTCCGCCCGTCTACTGGCTGGCCGATACCCAGGCGGGCGGCGCCCATGGCTACAACACGGAGACCAGCCCAGGTCCGGCGATTCCGACGCTGGAAAGCGTGAAGCGTTTCATTCCGGCCGAACATCTCTGGCCGATCGACGAAGTATGGAACTACCACGCCGGCGGCGAGCGTTTCACGACCGTCAACGTCTTTACCGACGGACTGAACCGGCGCTATGGACCGGCGGCTTCGCTCGAAGACTATGAGCGCAAGGCGCAGGCCATGGCCTACGACGGTGAACGCGCCATGTTCGAGGCTTACGGTCGCAACAAGTACACTTCGACCGGCGTCATCCAGTGGATGCTCAACAACGCCTGGCCTTCGCTCATCTGGCACCTCTATGACTACTACCTCGTGCCTGGCGGCGGCTACTTCGGCACGAAAAAAGCGATGGAGCCGCTCCATGTGCAATACGGCTATGACGATCAGAGCGTTGCCGTGGTGAACGACACCTACGTCGAGCGCGCGAACATGAAGGTCCGCGCCCGCGTCTATTCGCTCGACGGAAAGTTGCTCGCCGACCAGGAACATTCCGTCGATGTGCCGGCGGACGGCGCGGTAAAAGCCTTCGACCTGCCGAAGGCGGAAGGGCTGACCATGACCTTCTTTGTGCGCCTGGACTTGCGTGATGCCCGCGGAAGAGCGGTCGGCGACAATTTCTACTGGCTTTCCGCCAAGGCCGACACGCTCGACTGGGCCAAGAAACAGGATACGGCGTACACGCCGCAGGCGGAATTTGGCGATCTCACCGGCCTGGCCGCTCTGCCCCCGGTCCGTCTGGAAACCAGCGCGGCTGTCGAACAGCCGGCCGGCGCCAAGGAGGGCAAGGCTCACATCCGGGTCAAGAATCCATCGAACGGCGTGGCGTTTCAGGTTAGGCTGCGCCTGGCCAAAAAACCGGACGGCCTTGACGTCGTGCCGGTCTTCTGCGACGACAACTATTTTTCCCTGCTGCCGGGCGAAGAGCGGCTGATTTCCGTACGCTACGACACCGCGCAGCTTCAAGGCGCGCATCCGGTTATCCAGGTCGGTGGTTTCAACATCAAGCCGGCTGAGATTCCTACCGGTCCCTCGCATTAGTTCCGGCCGCGTTGCTTTGGCCTGCGGCGTCGTGCACAATGCCGCTCGATGCGTGCATCCCTCTATCGCACCCCAGAAACTCGCTTCGCGTGCGTCGCACTGCTCGTGCTCGCCGCCCTCGCGCGCAGCTCGATGGCCCAGGACGCCAAACTAGCCGCGGCCGAAGCGGGGATCGAACAGCGCATCACCGCCTCAGGCGCCGAGGTGGCGGTCTACTTCAGGACTCTCGACGGCAAGGCGGAGTACCGAGCCCGGCCTGACGACACTTTCCACGCCGCCAGCACCATGAAAGTGCCGGTGATGATCGAGCTTTTTCGTCAGGTCCAGCAGGGAAAACTGAGGCTGGAGGACCAGATGGTGGTGCGAAACGAATTTCACAGCATCGTGGACGGCTCCTCGTACACCCTAAGCGTCAGTGACGATTCTGAAGGCGAATTGTACAAAGCCGAAGGGCAGCCTCGCAGCCTGGGCGAGCTGTGCGAGCTGATGATCACCGTGAGCAGCAACTTCGCCACCAACTTGCTCATCGAGAAGCTTGGCGTGCAAAACATTCGCGCTACCGTTCACAACCTCGGCGCCGATGGCGTCGTTGTCCTGCGTGGCGTCGAGGACGGGAAGGCGTTCGCCAAGGGCCTTAACAATACGGCCACCGCACGCGGGCTGGCGACCTTGATGGAGGCGATCGCCGACGGAAAGGCCGTGGACGCTCAGAGTTCCCGGGCCATGATCGGGATCCTCGAACGGCAGAGGTTTAACGAAGGAATTCCCGCTGGACTGCCTCCGGGAATCGCCGTAGCGCACAAGACCGGCGAAATCACGCGGATCCACCACGATGCCGCGATCGTCTTCGCCAAGCGGCCGTATGTGCTCGTGGTCATGGTTCGCGGACTCGCCGACCCTAAGCAGAGCACGGCTCTGATAAGCGACATCAGCCGCGAATTGTATGGGGCGACTCAATAGGTCACACTTTGCGCAACCCGTTTTGCTCATTGGCTCATCTAATAGGGCGGAGTCGTGTAACTTTTCATGGGGGGAAGGGTTTCATCGAATTAGGTTGATCGGATCCGAAGGGAGAAGGGAATTCACCATGAAGAATTTGTCGAGGGCCTTGCTGACAGCGAGCGCCGTGCTGCTGCTTGCCGGAACAGGCTTTGCCGACACGCTCGAGCTGAAAGATGGCCGCGTGCTGCAGGGCAAGTATTTGGGTGGGACGCAGGCCGTCCTGCGCTTTGAAGTCAACGGCGAAGTCCAGACTTTCCCCACACACGACATCGTCGCGCTGACCTTTACTCGTAATTCCGGTCAGGCGCCGGCTCCGGCCTCCGCTCCGCCGCCGCAAAACGATCCTGCGCCGGTTGCGGCGCCGCCACCCGCCGCGAATTCTTACGCGGTCGGCGATGTCACTGTGCCGGCCGGCCAATCCATCCTGGTACGAATGATTGACGGCGTGGATTCGGCCAAAAACCACGTTGGCGACGTTTTCCACGCCAGCCTGGAAACCGATCTCAACATCAACGGCACGCTGGTCGCGCGCAAGGGAACCGATGTCTACGGGCGGTTGGCCAGCTCGGACAAGGGCGGAACGTTCTCCGGCAAGTCCGAATTGCAGCTGGAGCTGACGCGGCTGGTGATTGATGGCCGCGACTATCCGGTGGTAAGCAGCGACTACAATGTGCAAGGCAAGAGCCAGGGCTCGGCCACGGCGAAAAAGGTCGGCGGCGGAGCAGTGGCCGGCGCCATCATCGGCGCGATAGCCGGAGGCGGCAAGGGTGCGGCGATTGGCGCGGCGGCGGGCGGGGGAGCCGGCGCCGGCATTCAGATCCTGACCAAGGGCGAGAAAGTGAAAGTGCCGAGCGAAACCTTGCTGGAGTTCCGGCTGCAGCAGCCCGTAACCGTTACCCTGGCGGCGCGCTAGTCATTCCTAAAACAACCCGATTTCCGCAGCGGCTGGCGCTAGGGGTGTCTTTTAGGAATCATCGACGGGAAATTGCCGCTTGCCGCTTCTACTGTTAGTGAATATGCTAACACCCTAAAGTGAGGGCCAGATGCCGAAAGAAAAACCGCAAGTGAACATCGGGGAAGTCATCAAGACCTACCGCAGCCAGCGCGGGCTGTCGCAGGGCGATATCGAGCGCCGCACCGGATTGCTGCGCTGTTATTTGTCGCGCGTCGAAAACGGCCACACCGTGCCGTCTCTGGAAACCCTGGCCAAGATCGCCGAGGCCATGGACATTTCGCTGGCCGACTTCTTTCCCGGCACGGAAACGCCGCGCGACAAAGAGACGCAGAAAATGCTGGGCGAGCTGTCGCAGGACGAGATCCGCTTCCTGGTCGAGATCAAGCGTTACAGTTCTACGCTTTCGGATGGCGACAAACGCCTGGTGCTGGCCATGATTCGCAAGATGGCGACCATGATTCCGCCTCCGGCGCGCAAACCCCTGGTTCGCCGCCCCGCGGTCTAACCCCGAATGCAATATGGGTCCCGGACACGGGGCGCCTCGAGAGAGTGACCCCCTGCTTGCAAAGCATAGACTGGCAAGATGCTACAGAGCGCAATGGACTACTATCTCGCTCTTTTTTCTTTGCGTTTCGTGACACTGCCCTGCGCCCTGAATTACTACTCGGTGAAACGGTTTCTTATTGAGCTGCGCACCAGAATGTGCACCAAGTTTTGCCGGAGACAGGGAAAGCCGCTCCGGCTTTTTTCTCGCGTTCACGGAGCGTGAGCGCGCTGACATTGTTAACAAACCGCAGCCTCTTGCAAGATTGCCGTTTCTCGCGCACACGGGCTAAAAACACACGAGGCGACCAGAAATTCGCAAGAACCAATGCCCATTCCTTCCCCGCCGGCCGAAAAGAAATGGGCCAGTACTCGTGCTTTGGTCGTTACTTTGAATCGGACATGCTGGGCTGCTGGCTCGCTTCACTCTGTTCCAGTTCCAAGGTAGTCCGCTTTCCACTGATGTAGATGACCGTGAGTCTCCTGGAACCATCCGGTTCCGGCGTACTCGTAAAAGCGTCGTCATGATTCGGGGTGGGCTGCTCAGTCACGTGAGCAGGGAAGGTGGCCACGGTCTGCTTTCCCTGCAGAAGAGTGACTTGGACCGTAGGTCCGGTGCCAGTCCATTGGACGGTGTAATTGCCGGGATTGAGAGACTTGCCGTCAACATTGGTTTTGTTTTGCAAACGAAGTTTCCCCTTATTGGCATCCCCTGCAAATGCGCCAGAAGAAAATACAAGTGCCAATCCGACAAGAAGGATCGAGACTTTCGACAATTTCATAAACATCTCCTTTAATGTTCCGCGGCCACGCCCTGCAGGACACGACACGCGCCGCGCGCGGAAAAGATTTGATTCGCCTCGTTAGAAAGGTAGAGAACGAGGAGCGGCAAAAGTTTCAATAAGCTGCAAAGAAAGTACTCGCCACAAAGAGATCGATCCGACCAAATGAAGGAATAGTCGGACAAGAGAGTCATGGGGTTGAAGCCGGAAGCGAGAAGCGACGGTAGATCCCTTCGCGGTTTCCGGAAGTTGATAGACAGAGTCAATGCAAAGGCTTCGACGATGCGTGTCCTCTCCGAGAGCCAGATACGTCTAATCCGCACGTCCGGATCGATGCGCGGGGTGTGGAAAAAGAAGTGGTGGAACCGATGCGGCAGGCGAAAGGGCCAGCAACCGTAGGTTCCGCCTAAGCCACTGCGCACGTTGGGTGGCATGCCGTTAGGGCTGGGAAAGCCCTGGGCATTCAGGAACTCGCAAAATCTCTTGTATCTTTTTGCATTTCGGAACCTCCTATGTCGGGGAGTTGGTAGGCAGGAAGTCCCTCGAACCGCGACGGTTCAGGAGTACTTATGGAAAGCTCACGACGAACGCGGGTGCTCATCCTCGCAGGAGGTTTTGCCGGGCTCACCGTCGCTATGGAGCTGGAGAGGAAGCTGGGCCGGGACCGGTCTGTCGAGATTACCCTTGTGAACCGGGAGAACTTTTTCTTGTTCACCCCATGCTCCACGAAGTGGCGGCCAGTGACCTCGACCTCACAACGATCGTGAATCCGGCCCGCAAGATGTTGCAGCGTGTCCGCTTTTTTGCCGGTGAAATTGATCGGATCAACATCGAACAGAGGAATGCCGTTATCTCGCACGGGTTCGACCATCATCAGCACACGCTGGAATGTGACCTGCTGGTTCTGGGCTTGGGCGGTGTCACGAATCTTTACGGCATCTCGGGACTGCAGCAATATGCGCTGACAATGGAGTCATTTGGGTGCTTCTCAGGTCGAACGGCCGGAGTTTCAGCAAGATTTTCGGTCTGGTTCTTGCAATCGCCGTCACGCTACCGCTCGGGCTGTTGTGCTGGAAGTTCCGCCCACGGCTGACACCTGACGTATCTAACGCCGTCGATTCGGAGAACGTGCTAGTGACCGAAGGAATGCAATAGGGCTTACGTTACTTTCATTGGTGGCATCGAAAAACCACTTCAGGTCCCCTTCTGCCGGGTGGATAGCCTCGATTCGTTTGGCTAGGGGCCTCAGCCCGTGCGGAAGAGGAAGTGCCAGAGAATGTCTACACTCGCGTGGACAACGGCCGCCGCGAAGATCGAGCCCGTCTTGCGCCAGGTCCAGCCGTAAAAGAGGCCTGCAATGGACGCGAGCAGGACGTACCGCCAGTTGGGAAAATGCAGGTTGGTGATGTGTGAAAAGCCAAAGAGGATGGAGGCGATAATCAGTCCCGCGGCCTGGTTGTTGCTCGCGCGCGACAAGAGATTCTGCAGCAGCCCCCGGAAAAGAAACTCTTCCGGCCATGCGGTAAAAAAGAAAATTCCGATCGAGAGCGGAACGAACGACTTCCAATCGCTCGAACCCGGAGCATACGAGATAAAGTGCATTCGAATGCCCAGCGGAATGGCGATGCACGCAAACGCAGCCAGCGAGCCGAGCACATAGAGCGTCCAACCCTTGCCCCAGCCGATGTGGTAGCCGACATTGTTGACTCGCCGCAGAAGCAGGAAGCCAGAAATCGCCAGATTCACTGCCACGATGACCGAGAAAACGTAGGCCAGGCGCTCGCCGGGATACGGCCAGATCCAATGTGCGGGTCCGAATTTTACGGTAGCCCAGATCGCGGCGATGGTCAGAAAATCCTGCCAGGTTGCCGACGCGGCGCCCCGCGCCCCTGCCAGCAGCGACATGGGCAAGAATAAGAAGCCCGCCATTGCGGCGATCCGCAAAAGCGAAGCGGTCCCCGTTCCCAGCACGTAGGCGAGGTAGAGAAGAAAGAGAAGAAGCGCCAGCAGCCAGGAACTGCCGGGTCCGGAAACGGCCGCGAATCGCTCCAGCACGCCGTCGGCGGCAGCCAGCAGCATGATGGAGAAAAAGCATGCGAAAGCGACCAACGTCGTTAGGAACGACCGTTCGGTAAACCCGTAGCCGTGGCCCGTCGATCGCGCGAACATTGCCAGGATCAAAGTCAAAGCCAGCGCAAGGGCCAGCAGCGGAAATGCGCTAAGTTGGCGGGTGGTTGGCAAATCAGTATTGTATCGTAACGATTTCTGGAGACGAGTTTCCGTCAAGCATGAAACGTCTTGCTTACATCGACTGGATGAGGGGTTTGGCCTGCGTCGTGATGTTTCAGACGCACTGCTACGACTCCTGGCTCAATCCCGAAGCGCGCAAGACTCCGCTCTTTGCCTGGTCGCAGCTCTTCGGAACCCTTCCGGCGCCGCTTTTTATTTTTCTCGCGGGAATCGCGGTGGCTCTGGTCGCCGAGAAACTGCGGGTCCAGGCTTCGGCACCCAACGCCGTCGCCAAACAGGTGATCTCGCGAGGAGCCGAAGTGTTCGGCCTCGGCATCCTGTTTCGCATACAAGAGTTCGCGCTTGGCTACCCGCATGCGCCGTGGACCGACCTGCTTCGCGTCGACGTCCTCAATATCCTCGGCATCTCCATGATGCTGATGGGCGCTGTTTGCTGGCTTGCCGGCAGAGGCCCGGCCGAGTCCGCTCGCGACCGAAGCTTGGCTCTAGCGGTCGTTGCGGCGGCAGCGGTGGCGCTGGCTACGCCGGGACTCTGGACCGTCTGGCGTCCGAGATTCCTGCCGTGGCCGCTCGAGTCCTATATCAACGGTGTGCATACCTTCGACCAGCCGCAGCCCTGGTTGTTCCCGCTTTTCCCCTGGGTGGCCTTTGCCTTCGCCGGCCTGGCGGTCGGCTTTTGGATGCACACGCGCGGCGCGAAAAGGTTGGGTAGTTGGTCCTTCGCGCTGCTGGGTGCGGCCGGCGCCGCGATTTGCGCGCTGGCGGCGGCGTTCGATCGCTTACCGTTTCGCTGGTTTGGCGCCTACGACTACTGGCATACCAGCCCCAATTTCTTCCTGATGCGTTGTGGCGTTTTGCTTCTCATTCTGGCGTCTGCCTACGCCTGGTACCGCTGGGGACTGCCGTGGTTCGCCTTCAGTCCGCTGGCCCAGCTGGGCCAGACTTCCTTGCTGGTTTATTGGGTTCACATCGAATTTGTGTACGGCCGATTTTCGATCTTGCCGAAAGGGCGGTGCAGCGCGGCGAGGGCCACGCTGGGACTGGCCGTTATTTTTCTGACCATGCTCGGCTTGTCGAGGCTCCGAACGCGCTTTAAGCCCAGGCGGCGGAACCGCGAAGTCACCCTGACGCCCAGCATCGAAGCCATGGGTGGAGCGACCGGACCGTAATCGAAGCGCCCGCTGGCAACAGTGGACTAAAAGCTTGTAACAAAACCTCCCCTTGTACAATCCTAACGTCTGGCCTCTCTGCTCGGAGGAATTGTTATGGCCGCTGAGCTTGTTTCCGATGCCCTATGGAGTTTGATCGGACCACTTCTCCCAGCCTCAGCGCCGAAGCCGCAAGGTGGCCGACCACGTGTATCTGACCGAGCTTGCCTCACAGGTATTCTGTTCGTACTCCGAAGTGGAATTCCGTGGCGGATGCTGCCGAAGCAACTGGGTTGCGGTTCTGGCATGACATGTTGGCGGGGTTTACGTGATTGGCAGCATGGCCGGAATTTGGGACTTGACTCACTTCGTGTTGCTGAATTGGCTCTCTCGTTATGGCCAGATCGACTGGTCCCATGCAGTTGTTGATAGTTGTTCTGTGCGAGCAGTTTTTGGGGGCCGCAAACTGGGGCGAATCCGACCGATCGAGCTAAACGGGCAGCAAGCGCCATATGATCTGTGATGGGCGTGGCATTCCATTGGCAATTGAACTGACTGGCGCGAATTGCCACGACTCCACCCAGGCGTTGCCGCTGCTCGATGCCATTCCGCCGCTGCAAGGCCTGCGTGGTCGGCCGCGCTGTCGCCCCGATTGCATCCTGGGAGATCGGGCTTACGACGCCGAGAAAATCCGCCGAGCTCTGCGTGCACTTCACATCTCGCCGCTACTCGCAAGGCGTAATACTGAAAACGGCAGCGGTTTGGGACGATGGTGCTGGGTCATAGAACGTACTTTTGCGTGGTTGCATCAGTTCCGTCGTCTTCGCCTGCGGTACGAGAAAAGAGCAGATATGCACAGGGCGTTTCTATCGCTCGCGTGCGCTCTGATCTGCTGGAAGTTCCTACAGGGTCACTTCCCGTGATCCTCGTCTTCCAAACCGACGAGCGAGCTGTAAATGGGAAAATTGAGGCGCGTTTCTTGTCATGGCCGATTACTTCCTGTTTGCTCGTCACTCGGGCGCAATCCCAAAGGGCGTCGCTGAAACGGCTGTGGCGTGGTCACTTCGATGAGTAGCCGACTAAACCGCCAAGTTGGAGTGAAGGTTCCACTCCAGAGCACCCGAGCAGGCCTGCATTATCAGAGAGAAAATTAGCCATTGAAGCGACCAAGGCCAACGCCCTATGATCCGCCGAATTGGGAGGTACGAGTCAATGCCACGCTTACTCGTTTCTGGCTGCCTCTCCGGTGTACTGACTGCGTCCGGTGCCGCGCTCGCTCAAGTGAAGCCCTCGGATATTCACGAACATGGCGCCGTAGCCTGCATCGAGTCGCCCACCCCGGGAAAGCGGCCGTCTACCGCAGATTGCGCGATTCTTCTGCAAAAGAAGTTCTCATCATTGCCGCCTGGTCCTCTTGTTTGGCGCTTTGAGAATTTCCCCACGGTAAAGGCCGCGCAAGGCGCGAGCACCGCGGCAAGTGTCGTCGTGGAAGCAGCAGGAAAAGTTTGGCTCCTCACGCTTGCTGAAAAAGGTGGCCGCTCCAATAGTGGAACGTTTGTCGCGGAAACAGAGTTGTTTCCGCCCATTCCTCCCGGGCCAAGCTATAACATCGTTGTCGCGGAGGCAGACCTCGGTCCAGAAGCCAATGTGATGACGCACAAACACTCCGGGCCGGAAACGTGGTACCTGCTTAGTGGAGAGCAATGCTTGGAGCTGCCCGATCGGGCGCTACGTGCTCGTGCGGGCGGCACGATGTCCGCCCCGGCTGAAACCCCGATGAAATTGAACATTGCAGGCCCTGGGAAGCGTGACGCTCTTTTCCTCGTTGTTCATGATTCTTCGAAGCCCTTTAATACTTTCCTCGACTGGAACCCCAAAGGCCTTTGCCAGAAGTAGGCAGGGCACCTCCAGCGGGTTTTATTTCCGCGCAACAGTCTCAGCTAAGGGAAAGGCAATCGGCGCTCCGCGCCTCTGGATTCTTGACTCGATGGGCTTTCAGAATCTCGACGGTTGTATAGTTAAGCTCGAGGAATGCCCTCGGAAGAGGTATGAAATGAAAAAAGGAGCGCCTTCGGCTTGCTAGCGCTGTTCCTTTGCCCTATCGGCTTGGATAGAACGACTTCAGCACCAGGCAGTACTTCCACCGACGAGGAAACTGTCCGATCGCTCGACGACCAGGAGCGCAAGGCAGTTCTGGACCGGAACTACACCCCGCTCGAACACCTGTGGTGCGAACAGCTAACGGTCAATTCGCCAGCGAACAACGTGGTGATCGGCCGGCACGATGTCCTAGCCAGGGTTCAGAAATCAGCCGTTTACTCCTCGTTCGAGCGGAAGATCGAATTCATCCGCATCGACGGCAATTTCGCTATCATCATGGGGGCGGAGACTGTCCAACCGATTGGCGATGCCCCCCGGCTGGAAAGACGGTCCAGCGAAGGTTCACCAATATCTGGAAGAAGGACGGGAATACGTGGTGTACGATCGCGCGTCACGCCAACGTCGTTTCAGCCCAATGAACGCCTGAGTCCGGCTTGGTGACATGACATCTCGATTGTGGATGCCGGTCGTTGACGAGTGGTCGGCAAACAAGAAGTGATTGAGTTCCTTCCTGCTTGCCCGTGGTCCGGCCGGAGCACTCTAAGCAACGGAACCGCATTTACGTCTCCCGGATATCAAACTGCCTGACCAGTCCGTTTTCGATCCGAAAGATGTGCCCGACCATCTTATCGACGAGAAGATTCCCTTTGAGATCGCGCACCACCTGATGCACCTCGACGATCACTTCCCCTTTTGGCCCTTCCGCGAACGCAACCGGCTCGACGTGCGGATCGACCATTGCCCACTGCCGCGTCCAGTAACTGCGTACTCCTTTGCACCCGTG
>Ga0306920_100004011_pt1 | contig 18798 bp, 17 predicted proteins | sample flu12Cox44000170_FD_204666 | JGI IMG/M metagenome (GOLD analysis project Ga0306920, IMG submission 204666) | Lab enrichment of tropical soil microbial communities from Luquillo Experimental Forest, Puerto Rico - flux4day.12C.oxic.44.000.170 (v2)... | ecosystem: Environmental > Terrestrial >... | reverse complement strand
TGGTACCGCGAGCAGAGCGTTTGGCTGGCGAGACCGTAGTTTTTTTCTACACAATGTTGTAGGTACAGACACCTCGGATACAGATTTCGATAGAACACTGGCGACATTTCACGCAATACGTGCCAGATGGAATCAACTTGTTCTGGACCTAAACTTGCAAATTCTCCTGTAGTTGGGGTTGGGCCCGCGTGACCGCCGTTAAGTGGGAAGGGTGCAGGGGCGAGAGGTGCAAGCTTGCGGACTAAGAACCGCGGGCTCGCCGTCCCTATAACGTGCGATGGTCCGGACTGATATCCGGGCCTCACGCGGGCCTAAGTTCTGGACGGCCGGCTTAGAGCAGCGGTCTGCAGGCCGCAGGCCGAAATCATTCTTGCTGGCAGACTGCGGCAACGACTAATTAGCCGATGGTCCCGGCTTGATCATCTCAGTATCAATCGTGATCTGTATCTCGTCTCCAATCACTCCGGGGTTGTTTTCGATCCCGAACTCCTTGCGACTGATCTTCGTACTCGCAGAAGCCCCCATGTGAAAGTTGCCTTTCTGGTCGTGAATCGCTTCTGACGGTCCATCCACATCGAGCACTACCTCTTTGGTCACGCCATGAATCGTGAGATCGCCAGTGACCTTGAGTTTCCCCTCGCCCGCTGCTTGAGCTTGTTTCGACTTGAAGGTGATCGTCGGGTACTTCGCAACCTCAAAGTAATGGGCGCGGAGATCATCATCGCGCATACTTACGCGGGTATCAACCGAGGCGGTTTCGATGGCCGCCTGGATAGTTGTCTTGGTGACGTCCTTGGGATCGTACGCGACGTCGCCGCTGACTTTGGTGAATGCTCCGCGCACTGTCGAGATCCCCATATGCCGAACCGAGAACTGCGCCGCCGTGTGATTGGGATCGATTTTCCATGTTTCCACTTGGGCAAAGCTTGAAGCGCCAAGAACCAGGGCAGCAATCGGAACCAGCAATGAGCGAAACATGGGAATTGTGTTCTCCTTTTTCAGCGGCTATGTGTTGGAAACAATGGTTACAAGATTGCGCAAGCATAGCAAAGCTGGAGGCGGGGCCTAGTTTACCCAGTCGGCAATGAAAATGTTGGTTTCGTGCGGCGCTTTGCCGTTACGATTCGAAGCCCATACCAGGCGTTTGCCGTCTGAAGTGAACATTGGGAACGCATCGAAATCAGGATAGTAGGTTATGCGCTCCAATCCGGTGCCGTCCTCGTTGATCATATAGAGATCGAAGTCGCGTCCGTTCTTGGGGTCGGCCATATTCGAGGCAAAAATGATTCGCCTGCCATCCGGATGAAAAAATGGAGCGAAGTTGGCAGCGCCATTGTTGGTGACCTGGTGCTTGTTGCTGCCATCGGCATTCATCACCCAGATTTCAAGATTGCCGGGGCGAATGAGTCCCTGTGCCAGCAGCGTCTTGTAGTCTGCGATCTCCTCCGGCGTCTTGGGATGCTCTGCCCGGTAGACGATCTTCTTGCCGTCGGCTGACCAGAACGGGCCTCCGTCGTATCCGAGTTCGTGCGTCAGTTGTGTCACGTTGCCGCCATCGGTGTCCATGGTGTAAATGTCGAGATCGCCGTTGCGCGTGGAGGTGAAGACGATGTGCTTGCCATCCCGCGTGATCGTTGCCTCGGCATTGTATCCCGGCGCGTGAGTTAGCGGCCGAAGGCCACTGCCGTCCAGTTTTGCCGTGTAGATCGTGTAGGTGCTGTAGATGGGCCAGACGTATCCGCGTGAGTAGTCAGGCTTGGGCGGGCACTCGGGGCTGGCGGCGTGAGTCGAGGAATAGAGAATCTTGTCGCCAGAGGGAAAAATGTAGCCGCATGTGGTACGTCCTTTGCCAGTGCTGACCAGTTTCGCGGTTGCAGGCTTGCCGTCGGGCGTATCGACCGGAATAGTGTAGATCTGGTCGCAGGGTACTTCGTTGCCTTGATGCTGGAAGATCAGCATCCGGTCGTCGGCAGAGAAGTAAGCCTCGGCATTCTGTCCTCCGAAGGTCAGCTGGCGAATGTTGCGCAGGTGCCTGGTCTCCTGCGGCAGCAGCAGGGAAGAGGGGCCAGGCTTCGTAGGCTCGGCGGGTTGCTGAGAATGAAGCTGGGAAAGCGTGAGGCTGGCAAGCAGTGCGAATAGCGCAAGGATGGCACGAAAACGGCCCGCTAAGGTGAGACTCCGCATCAGTGCCGGCATCCTACTGTCTCGCGAGAGGCATGTCAAACATGCATCAAGAGCCAGTGAAAGCTTTACGCACGTTGCATCTCAGCCTATAAGTCCGGCCGCCTTGATCACCAGCGCCGCCAGCACACCGCCGAACAGGGGCCCCAAGACCGGTACCGGGGCGTAACTCCAGTCGGAGCCTCCCTTGCCTGCAATCGGCCAGATCGCGTGGGCTATTCGCGGTCCAAAGTCCCGCGCCGGATTGATCGCATACCCGGTTGTGCCCCCGAGTGACAAGCCAATCGCCCATACCAGCGCGGCTACGAAGTACGGACCAAGTCCCGCTGTCAGCCCGGCGGGCGCTACTGCCTTCGAATATATGGCTGCGACCACGATAATTAGGACCATGGTGCCGAGGACTTCGCAGAAAAAGTTCGCGGGATAGTTACGAACTGCAGGCGCTGTACAGAACACCCCAAGCTTCGCGCCCGAGTCTTCCGTAATTTTCCAGTGCGGCAGGAAGAACAACCACACCAGCGTAGCTCCAGCGAAAGCGCCGAGCACTTGCGCGATCCAGTAAGGAACAATCTTCACGAAGCTGCCAGTTGCGATCGCGAATGCCAGCGTTACCGCCGGATTGATGTGCGCGTCGGAGCTGCCGAACGCGACCGCGGTCAGGACTCCGAACAGAACGGCAAAAGCCCATCCGGTAGCAATGACCATCCAGCCCGCGCCTTCCGCCTTCGAGCGCTTCAGCAGGACGTTGGCAACTACGCCGTCGCCCAACAAGATCAGCATCATCGTGCCCATGAACTCACCGAGGAAAGGTGTATGCATAACGTGTCAGGTCCCGGGTCGCCGCTAGTCATCGACCCAATCAAAGGTGCGGGTGACCGCTTTCTTCCACTGTTTGTACAAAAATTCACGCCGCGAGCGTGACATGGTCGGATTCCAGGTTTTGTCCACCTTCCAGTTGGCACAAAGCTCGTCTGTGTTCTGGTAGAAGCCGACCGCGAGTCCAGCCACGTAGGCTGCGCCCAGGGCAGTAGTCTCCTTGATGACCGGGCGCACGACCGGCCTGTCGAGAATGTCAGCCTGGAACTGCATAAGCAGATCGTTGTCGACCATCCCGCCGTCGGCTTGCAGCATGTCCAGGTCTGTACCTGAATCCTTCTGCATAGCCTCTACCACCTCGCGCGTCTGGAAGGCCGTGGCCTCCAGCACGGCGCGGGCCAGGTGTGCCTTGTTGGCGTAGCGCGTCAGGCCAACGATGGCGCCGCGCGCGGTTGTTTTCCAGTACGGCGCAAACAGTCCGGAGAATGCGGGAACAAAGTACACACCTCCGTTGTCGTCAACCGTCTTGGCGAGCGCTTCAATGTCCGTGCTCTGGCTAATGATGTTGAGGTTGTCGCGCAGCCACTGCACCAGCGCGCCCGTGATCGCAACACTGCCTTCCAGCGCATAGTTTGCCGGCGAGCATCCCAGCTTGTAAGCCAGAGTCGTTACTAACCCGCAATTCGACTGCACCGGCCCTTCGCCAGTATTCAAGAGAAGAAAGCAGCCGGTGCCATAGGTATTCTTGGCCCCACCTGGCTTGAAACACGTCTGGCCTACCAGGGCAGCCTGTTGATCGCCGAGATCTCCCGCGATGGGCACGCCCGCGATTGCGGACTGTTTCGCATGGCCATAGACCTCACTGCTGGAGCAGATCTTCGGCAACATTACCCTCGGAATACCAAAGACCCTGGTGACCTCGGAACTCCAGGCTAGCGTTTCGAGGTTCATTAACTGTGTGCGGCTGGCGTTGGTCACATCGGTAATGTGTCGGCCGCCGTGGGCTCCCCCGGTCAGCTTCCAGATCAGATATGTGTCGATGTTGCCGAACAATGCATCACCCGCTTCAGACATGGCGCGGACGCCGGGAACGTTCTCCAGGATCCAGCGGATCTTGAGCCCGCTGAAATACGTCGCCAGCGGCAGTCCAGTCTTGCGGCGGAACTGATCCTGACCTCCAACCTTGGCAATCTCGGCGACGTACTCCGCGGTGCGCGTGTCCTGCCAGACGATTGCGTTGTACAAGGGCTTGCCTGTCTTGCGGTCCCACACAACGGTTGTCTCGCGCTGATTCGTGATACCGATGGCGGCAAGATCACTCGCCCTCAGCCCCTTGGCTGTCATGGCTGCGTCGATCACTTCCTGCGTGCGTCGCCAGATTTCTTCAGGATTGTGCTCGACCCATCCTGGCTTGGGACAGATCTGCCCGTGCTCCTTCTGGGCGCTGCTCACAATCCGGCCAGCGCGGTCAAAGACAATGAAACGGCTGCTGGTTGTGCCTTGATCAATCGCCCCTAGGTAATCCGCCATTCGTGAGTGGTCCTTTCGCGAGTTGCGCGCGCCGCGCCTCTTCATGAATTCCGGAAGAATGGTTCTACGCTACCGGCGTATCCCGGACCAAGCCAATTTTTCGCATCAAGCGGGAGATCCTGTATACGTACCGGTCAACTGCCTGCTGCGTCTCGGTTGCATTCCATCCCAGCAAGCCTGCCATCAGGGAACCAACGAGTGGGGCGGCTTCGATTGCCGATGCCCAGCTGAACAACTGCAGCCCCAGACGGCGCGCCAGTACATCCTCGATGGTCATGGCCATCTCGTAACGCACGCTGTAGACAATTTCGGCCCGGATGGGGGGCAGTCCTTCTACAATCGGCGATCCCCACGGACGCTCTTGCCCGGCGATCTCCAGCACCTGCGTCGCGTTTGTGCCGAACTTTTCCGCCAGATGCTGAGCTAGTGCCGGAGGCACGCCGTAGTTGTTCACGAGTACCTGCCAATAATCCGCTGTAAAGCCGTTAGCTCCGTTGAGTAGGTGATGAGCCGTCGTGCACGGCTTTTCTGCCATCCCCAGCCGCTGGACCACAGCGTTGATTCCGTCTTCCGCCATCGCTCGGTGAGTGGTCCATTTGCCCCCCAGCACGCTGATCAACCCACTTTCCGGCTCGACCTCGACTTCGTGGTCGCGAATCAGCTTCCTGGTGTCGGACGCGTCCTTGTGTGCGACCAGTGGACGAACGCCAGCGAAGGCACTCACAATCTGGTCTCGCGCGAATGGGTGTGCAACGTAGCGATTCAAGTGGCGCAACAGGTAGTCAGCCTCCCTGCGGCTTACGAGCATCTCGTCCTCAAGAGTCGCCTCATCGTCGGTCGTGCCGACTAACAGGCGACCCAGCCACGGAATCGCAAAGATCACGCGGCCGTCGTCGGTCTTGGGTATGAGAATGGCATCTCTCGTCGTTTCGGAGTCCAGGGGGAGCAGGATGTGAACACCCTTGCTCAGCCGCAGGCGCTGCCCAATGCCCGGCCTGGCCATCTCACGCACGTGATCGGAGAGCGGTCCGGTGGCGTTCACGAAGGCTCGCGCGCCGAGCGTGAAGCGCGCGTGGGTAAAGGCATCTTCGATTTCAGCGCCTGCAAGTCTACCGCTGGCGTCCTTGAGCAGGCCGACGACTCGCGCATGGTTGAGGGCGTCGCCGCCGACAGCTGTGAACGATTGCACCAGGGCCAGACCGTAGCGAACGTCATCGAACTGTCCGTCGCCATAGGCAACCGTGCCGACAAGCCGGGCGGGATTCAGCATCGGCATGTGGGCGATTGACTCCGCCACGCTGCGATAACAGCTGGGAAATAAGTTTCCCTTGCCGGCAATGGCGTCGTAAATCTTCATGCCGACCCGGTAGTAGAAGACTTCCCAGCCGCTATAGCAGGGAACAAGGATCTCCAGCGGGTGCACCACGTGCGGAGCATTGTCGAGCATCAGCCGGCGCTCATGCAGGGCGCGCTTGACGACCTGGTACTGGCCGAGATCCAGATCCGAAACGGCCTGCTGGAGATAACGCACACCACCATGCACCAGCTTGGTCGAAGCGCTCGAGGTTGCGGAGGCAAAGTCGCCGGCCTCGATAAGCACGGTTTTCAAGCCGCGCAGTTGCGCATCCCAGGCGCAGCCCGCGCCCGTCGCCCCGCCGCCGATCACGCACACGTCAAAGCTCCCGCCTGCGATGGCGTGGAGCGTCTCCCATCGCGGCTTCATGGATTGGTCTTCGGCCGACTGCCGGACCGTGTCTTGTACAGCGCCCAGGCGGCCAATGTCTGCGCGTCCTTGATCTTGTTTTCGCGGATGAGTTGCTCGAACTCGGAGACGGGTAGCTTCAAGACCTCCAGGTCGTGCTCTTCCTCGTCCGGTGAGTTGGGACCATGCTCGAGGCCGGTCGCCAAAAACGCGTGCGTCTTTTGGCCGGAGTAACCGATCGCGATGAATATTTCACCCAGGTATTCCAGATGGCCAGGCTGGATGCCGGTTTCTTGCCGCAACTCGCCGCGCGCGATCTCCAGCGGATCAAGGTCGCTCTGCTCCAGGCTCCCTTGCGGAAACTCGATGGAGCGCTCACCGACCGGGTAGCGGAATTGTTCAACCAGGATGACGTGGGCGTCCTCAACGGGAATGATGATGGCGCTGTCGTGCTTCTCCACCACGCCATAGATGCCGCGAGTGCCGTTGCTGCGCTCGACTTCATCTTCGCGCACCGACATCCACGGATTGCGGTACACCTCGCGAGTGCTGATTCGCCGGATGTTCACGTGTCGTTGGCTCGCCCATCAGTTTCTCACGAGGGCGAGCTATGGATGACCAGGCCCACTATCGCTCCGGCCAAAATGCCCTTCACCCAACCGCCGAAAAACCAGCCCCAGGCAAGGGCAAGAGGAATCGGAGAGTGAATGTAAGTGCCAAAACCGGCAGACACGCCCAGCGCCAGCCCAAACAGCAAGCCGAATGTGATACCAGCATGAAGCGACTTGGGCTCAACCAGCAGGAGAAAAGTCCCGACAAAGGTACCTATCAAGGCCAACGTGACTATATAAATTAGACCAACGTTCATTTGATCAAAGGGTCGCCACAGGGTGGCGTTCTGTTTGTACAATGGCGCAAGGAAGAGGCGATGCAAGAAGAAATCAAATGTCATCCAGGCGATCATGATTAACAGGCAAGAAAGCAGCACGCGTCCTACCATGGCCAAGCCTCCAACGTGCCCACTGCCGAGTGCCCCACTGTGTGCGCAGTTGGTGGGCGCAAAGGGCGGAAGAAGAAGCTGTTGAGCGCCGATTACATCAGGCACCTCGTATCAGAATCATAGAAGACCTGCGCCGGAGGCATCGATTCGTTGTGTACCGATAGGTGTTCATGGCCTCGCACTTTGATTTCCTGATCAGCGGGCCCGCACGTCGGAGTTGAGGATCAGGGTATCTACGAAAAAGCAAACCCCGACAGTTTTGGCAGGGGCGGCTCTGCGATTTCAATGTATGCAAAAAAGATAAGGAGATGGAGAAATAGCCTTTCATTCATCACAACCCGGTCCGGCCTCGCCCTCTCCGCCTGTCGAGGTGTTGGTTGGCGTCACCGCGGACCGTGTTCCCTTTCCAGATTGTGGGATCGGATCCTAATTATGACCAGTAACAAGCCCGTAAGCCGGGGACAGCCGCTTTCGTGCATTTTCGGGATTCAGTCTCTTGCTGTCTAAAAATTGCCTATAACATTGGGTGGACTATCTCAAGGGGAAAATTTTTCCTACATAGTGTTTTCTAGAACTTACCAAGACGCGAGGAGCAGTGTCAGACAAAGAGCCGGAAGTGTCCTCTGCCAAGTGAGGTTGTCCAGCGGCGAACACGGCTTCCGCTTCCCGGACAACCGCCTCGATCCGCCGACGAATGTAACTCCTTGGTGGCTAGGCCTATAACCCTCGACGATTTTGGCCGTCCAAACGCAAGCCACTGGTCAGATTCGGTACGCATGGGGTGTTCGATGCGGACGTTGCTGCAAGACCTTCGCTACGCACTTCGGCAGCTCGGAAAGAATCCCGGCTTCACGATCACGGCCATTCTTTCCCTGGCGCTCGGGATCGGCGCTACGACTGCAGTCTTCAGTGTCGTCTATGCCGTGCTGCTCGACCCATATCCCTACGCTCACAGCGATCGCATGGTGCATCTGGTTTCAAAAACAAAAGATGGCCAGGATCGTTGGCTGTATCTCACCGGTCCGCAGTATCGACAGTATAGGCAGGCACATTCGGTGGAGGATGCCGTTGCCCGGGACCAATGGAATCTGACCACCACCGGCGGCGATCTTCCTGAAGACGTCAACGCCGTCTACCTCACCGGCAATGGTTTTAATCATTTTGGTGTGCCAGTGATGTTGGGTCGTGGACTGATTCCCGCCGATGCACCGGAAGGCGCCGACCCTCAGCCTGTAGTGGTTCTCGGCCATGGCTTCTGGCAGCGGCACTACAACAACGACCCGAGTGTTATCGGCAAGACCATCCAACTGGTGCACAACAACTACACCATCATTGGAGTTGTGCCGCCCCGATTTACCTGGGGTGATGCCGACGTCTATCTTCCCTTAAAGCTCTCGTCGGATTCCAGCCGCACCTACGAAGTCGACACCCTGTTAAGGCCAGGGGTCAGCCACGCAACCGCGGACGCTGAGTTCCAGCCGCTGATCGAACAGTTCGCGAAGGAGACGCCGACGCACTTTCCACCCCAAGGCTTTCGCATGAAGGTCCAGGGCCTGAATGAGAATTTCGTTAACCGGATAGGAAACACGCTGAAATTGCTTCTGGGAGCGGTGACGTTATTGTTGGCGATCGGCTGTGGCAATGTTTCTATCTTGCTGCTGGCACGTGGTACTGCGCGCCAGCATGAGTTTGCGGTACGCTCCGCGGTGGGAGCCAGCCGAGTTCGCATCGTGAGGCAATTGCTGACGGAAGCGCTGGTGTTGTCATTTTCTGGGACAGCGCTTGGTGTTTTGCTGGCCTACCGTACCGTGGCCTTCATTGTGACGCTACTTCCGCAGTTCTCCTTCCCGCACGAAGCGGCCATCAAGATTAGTCTGCCGGTGCTGTTGTTCAGCGTCGGACTCGTTATCTTCACCGGGATATTTTTCGGTCTCGCACCCGCGCTGCAATTCAGCCGGCCGGAAGTGGCGCAGGTCATGCAAGCGAGCGCCAAGAAAGTCGCTGGCAGCGTGCACGGCAAGCGGATGCACAACGTCCTCGTTGGCTGTCAGATCGCCCTTACGCTACTTCTGCTGGCCACGGCCGCTGCGGCGATTGAAGGATTTATAAAGCTCAACCGCATGAGCCTCGGTTACAACCCGCACAATGTGATGTCGGTCGGCATACCAGTGCATGACAACACCTACACCACTTGGGAGAAGCGCTCCGCATATTTCACGCAGCTGCTGGAAAAGGTCGGATCCCTGTCAGAGGTAACAATGGCCGGCATCTCCAGTAACGCAACCCCACCCAACAACGGATGGGACAACCAGTTCGAGATTTTGGGCAAGCCCATGCTCGATCAACAACAAGCCCGGCTCAATTTTGTAAGCCCGGAGTATTTCTCCGTGCTGCAAATCTCGCTGCTCCAGGGCCGCGTTTGGGACAAGGCGGAAAGCGTGCGGGGGGCCCGGGTCGCGGTCGTTAACCAGACGCTGGCTTCAAAATATTGGCCGGCCGGTAACGCTGTTGGTCACCACATCCGCTTCCCTCGTCTCAAGGCTGATCCACCGATCGCGCTGGCGGTCCCCGGGAGCAACGACTGGATGGAAATCGTCGGCGTAGTTGCGGACGTCCGCGACGACGGGCTCGGCAAGCCCGTAAAACCCGGTATCTACATTCCGTTCACGATCTTTATGGAACCGTGGACGCAGATCCTGGTGCGCTCGCAGGTGCCGCCTCTGTCGATTTTGCACAGTGTGCGGCAACAGATTCACACCGTCGATGCTGACCAGCAGGCGGAAGGACATGTGCGCAGCCTGGAAGACTGGATCAAGCAGCAGCGGGAATGGGCCCAGCAACACCTGGTCTCCCTGATGTTTGGTGCATTCGCGGTGATCGCGCTGGTGCTTGCGGCCGTTGGCCTGTACAGCGTTGTGTCCTACGGCGTGGCACAACGGACCAACGAGTTTGGCATTCGCATGGCTCTGGGCGCGATGCCCAGCGACGTGCTGCGCATGGTGTTTGCTTCCACGACCTTAAGTGTCGGCGCTGGAGTCCTTGCGGGCGTGGCGCTGAGCCTGGGATTCAACCAACTCGTGTCACGATTGGTCGAACACAGCTCGATCAATGCGATGATCCTGCTGGGCGTTACCCTGTTGATGACTGGCGTGGCCACCATCGCAAGTCTCATGCCGGCGCTGCGCGCGTCCTCAGTCGATCCCATGAAGGCCTTGCGATATGAGTAGATATACCGCGATGACTGACCTACCGCGTCATCGGTATAAGCCCGCCGTCCTCCCCGGCATCCTGTTCTCCTGGCACCGAAACCAGGCTGGGCGAGTTCATGCCGGAAGCGATTTGCTGAAAGCGCTTCATTCGACCAACGTGTGCGACTTTGTCATCAGTGTCATGGGTAAGGTCTCCGGTAACCTGCACCAGGTCGGGTGAAGAGGGAAGGGCATTGATTATCTCGACCGCCTGTTCGAAAGCCTTCGTCCATTTGGGCCATCGAAGGCGACATGCGTATCGCTGAGTTGCACAAGGTGAATGGTTTGACCGCTTCGCCGTCCTTTTCACCGAGGTATTCCAGCAATTCGTGGGTTCCTTTCCTGCCGAAGAGTGGCATAACTCTGAAGAGCGCTCCAGCCCGATCGACATACCGCCAATCTCGAGAAACGACCGGCGATCCTGATGACTCATTTCTCCCCCGCGGTTGCAGTGGAGAACTGGCGTGATGCGGTCGTATTCCGTATTCCGGGCAGAAAACTCAGCCAGGCGGCAGGTGATACATCGACCCAAAAAGTTTGCCGAAGAAAGGGAATAAATGGCGACTTTTTCGGTTTACTCTTCAGAGTGTGTCCGCCGGCGGAGACAACGCGAGCGACTTTGAGCAACTGGCGATGCCGCTGCTGGCGTCGCTCTACAATCTTGCCCAATGGCTCACCCAAAACCGAACCGAAGCCGAGGATCTCGTGCAGGAGACGTTCACCAAGGCGCTCAGAGGCTTCGATACATTTCAGCCAGGCACCAATTTCCGCGCTTGGATCTACCGCATTCTTCGCAACACATTCCTCACTTCGCGGACAGGGCTGCGGGCGAGCAGGGAAGTGCTCTTCAGCGAAGAGGAGGATGATGCCGGTCGCGGTGTGGAGGCGATAACGGAAGAGACGCCGGAGTCGATCCTTCTGGCAGCCGCCGAACACGAGCTAATCGCGACTGCTCTCGAGCAGTTGCCAGTCGTTCAACGGGAGATCATCCTGCTTTGCGATGTGGAAGAGATGACCTATCGCGAGATCGCAGAGGTCCTGGCAATCCCGATCGGCACAGTGATGTCCCGGCTGGCGCGCGCAAGGAAAGCGATGCGGCAGTTGTTGGCGCAAAAGGACCGGAGTGCACACCGATGACCTGTGAGAGATGGCTCGAGAGGCTTGACGCCTATGTTGATGGGGAGCTTCCCAAAGCGGAATTCGAGGAAATGGGTCAGCATCTGAGCGAGTGTGCATCGTGCTCGTCGCATGCGCTAGCCAGGTCGCAATTAAAGCGAGGCATCCACCAGGCGGGCAAGGCGTTCACTCCGAGCGCCGAGCTCCGTGAGCGGATTGAGCGTACCGTTCGTCCGCGGTCTTCTTTTCGCGGATGGGCCTGGTGGCCCCAACTTGGTTTTGCGGTGTTGGCGCTGGCCTTCTTAGTGGGCGGCGCGATGTTATGGCCTCGGCATTCGCAACCTGGAGCACTCATCAGCGAGTTGGCAGACCTATACGTTGCCACGCTGGCGAGTCCGAATCCAGTCGATGTTGCCTCAAGCGATCGGCACACGGTGAAACCATGGTTTCAAGGCAAGGTTCCGTTTACCTTTAACCTGCCTGAGCTCGGCGGTTCGCCATTCGAGCTGGTTGGCGGAAGGGTGACCTACCTTGAGCAGAATCCGGGTGCGGAACTCCTCTTCAGCATCAGGAAGCATATGCTGTCGCTGTTCATCTTCAAGGATTCGCCTGAACTGGGGCGTGCCATCGGCTCCCCAGGAGAGTCCCGACAGGAGCTCTCGTTCCATGTTGAATCCTGGAGCGAGGGAGGACTACGCTACATCATCATCAGCGATGCCGGCCCTGCCGACATCGACGACCTGCGCGTCCGCATCCAGCAGGCAAGCCGCTGAGCCAGAGCATCTGTGCCATAATGTCGACGATATGATGAACCACAAGCTCACCGTCTTTTTTACTTTCGCAACAATTTTGGTCTGGGCGCCCATGGCCCGCTCGCAATCTGCGGCTGCAACCCCTTCGGGAAAAGCAAATGACGCGGCTGAGCTGATCAAGCAGGGGCGTGCCCTGAGCAACCAGGGCAAGCTGAACGAGGCATTGGCGCTTTACCAGCAGGCGTTGCAACAAGACCCGAAATCATACCAGGCCGAGATGGCTATTGGCATGGCACTCGACCTGAAGGGGCAATACGCCGATGCGCGACAGCATTTCCAGAAAGCTATCCAGGAGGCACCGGAGCAGGCGAAGGTTGGGCCGCTGCGGACGATGGCGGTGTCCTATGCCTTCCAAAATGATGCGGGCGAGGCGGCCAAGTATGAGCAGCAGGCGTTCGATCTGCAGGTGAGCACGCAGAAGTTTAGCGATGCTGCGGGTACGGCGAACGAGCTGGCCCGTATCTACCTGGAGTCGGGCGATGTCGACAATGCATACAAGTGGTACCAGAAAGGCTACGAGACGGCTCTGCGCGACCCCAAGCTAACTGCGGCTGACAAGGGCCTGTGGCTCTTCCGCTGGGAGAACGCCCAGGCGCGCATCGCAGCTCGTCGCGGACAAGCAGCGGAAGCGCAGAACCACGTGGTCGCAGCCAAGGCCGCACTTGACCAGGCAAGCAATCCCGACCAGGCGCGGTTCTGGCCCTACCTGACTGGATATGTGGCTTTCTATGCTAGCGATTACAAGGCTGCAATCGCCGATTTAGAGCAGGCTGACCAGCACGATCCCTTCATCCTGCTGCTTCTGGCGCAAGCATACGACAAGTCGGGCGACCATCCCAAAGCGACCGAATACTACCGGAAGGTTCTGGCAATCTATGCGCATACTCCCACCAACGCCTTTGCTCGCCCGCAGGCAGCGAAGATGGTGGGCGAGGGGGGAAGCTAGGGGTTTGGCGTGCGCTCTGCGGGGTAGGGAACTCTCACCCGTCCAATCACACACAAGGGATCCGGATCTTCCAGCTCTTGTAAACGCCCCAAAAGCAAGTCCCTCGTCGGCTGAACCCCACCCGCGATGAGAGCAACCAACGGATATTGCTGTCACCATGGGGTGTGATGCCGGTCACTGAAGCGAATCACCGGCTGGATTGTATTCAACTGTTCGACGCGTATAATCGGCACGCCATCCCCGGGATTGCACACGGCCGGGCTCTGGTCAACAACTAGCATTCAGGCTCGCTTCGCTGAAGGAGGCTGGACATGAAAAACCGAGTTGCGATCCTGGTTCTAATTCTCCTTCCCGTTCTGGTCGGCGGTGGCTATGCCCTCAGCCATCGCCCCATGAGCGCTCCCGTAATTGCGGTCCTGGGAGCCATTATGATCTGGCTCGGCTATACCACCTATGCCCGCCGAATCGACCAAACCGTTATCAAACCTGACCCCAAGAAGGCGACGCCGGCGCGGATGTACATGGATGGCGTTGATTTCATGCCAACCAGTCGCAGCGTGCTCTACGGCTACCACTTTAAATCCATTGCCGCCGCCGGTCCGATCGTCGGGCCGATTGCCGCGGCGACGCTATGGGGCTGGTTGCCTGCGTTGTTGTGGTTGACGTTGGGTGTTACCTTCCTGGGATGGGCGAGCGACTACTCGGCCATCATGGTGGCGGTGCGCAATGATGGCAATTCGTTGTCGGCGATTGCCCACCGGCTGATTGCGCCTCGCGCTCGCGTCATTCTGTTTGTGTTCATCTTCTTCTACCTGCTTTTGCTGGCAGGAGCGTTTGTGGGAATCATGGCCGGCATCTTCGATCCCCGCGCCGATGTTCCCTTCGGCATCCTGATGCTGGCGATTATGGGCTTGCTGATGGGCCAGATGCTGTACCGCTGGAGGATGGACCTGATCCTGGTTACGGTCCTGGCTGTAGGGCTCACCATGTTCGGAATGGCATGGGGCGCACGCGGCATGACAGCCGTAAAAGGCATGACTCCGGACGGAAAGCCGGGAACGGCTGTTGTGTTTGCAGGTCCAGTGAATTCGCTGGTGGATAAGCTCGACAATGCCATTAACAGCCTGAGCGGCGGACGGGCTTTGTATACGGTGGTGGACCCGACGAGAGCCGATCCCAGGCTGGCGACAACGACCGTGAATGCGCAAGGCCAGATTGTGCCAAAGTACGTGGATTCAAGCGGTGCCATCAAGATGCTGCCCTCATTCATCTTCTGGTGCGTGTTCGTGTTCGTCTTCTCATACATGGGAACGGTTTTGCCGATCTGGCGCTTTGCCCAGCCGACGAACTACATCGGCTTTTGGGTGACCTTCCTGACGATTGGACTTTCTGCAGTTGGGGCAATTCTGGGCGGCTTGCGCGCCATTTTCGGCGATGCTGCCATGGTACAGGCGGTAAGCTTCCAGACGAAAGTGATTTCCTCGCCTGCGCTTGGCAGCTGGTGGAATCCGATGACCCAGGCGAGGTCGGCGACCGGGGCGATCCTGCAGACTCTCCCGGCGATCCAGCCGATCTGGCCGATGCTGTTTGTGACCATCGCCTGCGGAGCCATTTCGGGCTGGCACTCGCTGGTTGGCTCGATCGGTACCGCGCGACAACTGGAATATGAGACCGATGCCCTGCCGGTCGGCGGCGGCGGTATGTTCACCGAGAACGCACTCGCACTGCTCGCGCTCGTAGCGGTGTCAATTGCCGGCGGAACTGGCGCAGGCGCCTTTGCCGCCGGCGTGGGAAAGCTTCTGGGGTTGGTTACTTTTGGCGCGATTCAGCCAACCTACGGTACTGCTCTCGGCTTCGGAGTGTTTGTGGTGATCGTACTTACGATGGTGCAGCTGGTTTTTCGTGTCATGCGGGTGACGCTGGGCGAATGGCTGGGCGATGTCTGGGTTGGCTTCAAGAACGCGCACATCTCGGCGATCATCTCCATGGGTCTTACACTGCTGCTGGTGCTGAGCGGCACCTGGATCTATCTCTGGCAACTCTTTGGAGCGTCGAACCAGTTGATGGCGGCGCTGAGCCTGCTGATCGTGAGCCTGTGGCTAAAGTCCGTGGGCCGCAGCCCGCGGTATGCCTTCTGGCCGATGCTGTTCATGTACGTCACGACCATGGCCGCGATTGTCGTCACCGGATACAACCTGTACGCCAGTATCCTGTCGAACCCAAAGATTGCGTCGCAAACGATTAATCTGCTGGGTGCGGTGGGCATGATCGTGGTTGCAGTGTTGTTGTTCGTGGCGGCGTTGATCATTGCCTACGACGCCTGGCACGCATGGGCCCGGATCAAGGGGCCGGCAACGGTGAGCATGGCGGCGGACTGATGCAAAAATTCCGGCGTCCCGGCAGAGCGCTGCGTTAGGAACAGCCATCTACACCTTTTGGGCAAGGCGCTGGACAGCCTCGAATGCGGTACGGGACGTGGAATCGGGTTGGGCAGGCAACTGCCACTGCACTTCGAGCGCGTTGTTGAGTTGGCGCACCCCGACACGGACCAGAGGCAGCGCGCAGCGGTCTGTTTCAGAAATCAGTTCGCGCACCTCTGCAACCGGCGGAGGCGAGTAGACGTGGAACGGCTGCCCGTCGACGGAAAGCGGTTGCCACCGAAGCTGGTTGACTTCACGATCGATGGCACGAGTCGACCAGGCTGCCGGGCGCAAGATTTCGACCTGCTGCCTGGGTACGGTGCGCAGTTCGGTGCGGACGATCAGCAGGTCGCGTCGGCCGCGGAGCCGGGACAACAACCAAAGTGGTGGCACGTCCCGAGGCTCGAGTACGACGAGCACTTCGGCACGACGGAAAGGGTCGTGGGCCTTTTCGATTTTAAGCTGGACGACGGAGGAGCCGAGCCAGCGCAATGTGGTCTTTTCGCCCAGGAGTGGAAGGCCCTCTTGCAGCCATTCCAGGAAGCGATGACCCTTGCGGACGTTGGTGTGCGTACCGAGCGCGAACCATCCGACAATGACGAGAACAACCAATACGAAGATGGAGAGCCCGGCAGACATGGACATCAAAGAGAGTGTGGGGAATCGGGGTCAATTATTGCATATGCCCTCTCCACCGCACGCGACGGGGGCAGAGACAGCGCGAGTGCCATTCCTCAGTTGGAAACGAAAAATCAGCGAATTTTTGTACGGAGTGTACGGTTTCGAGTTCGAGTGCCAGGCGCGGGAGATGCGAGGCGAGTTGGAAACCGCTTTCCTGCTTCTCACCATGGGTGACATGCTGGGCATTCCGGTAATGCCGCCCCTGTATGCGTTGCGCATCCTGCCGTATGCCACTCCAATGATTGCGGGCTGGAAGCGCCGCATCATGCGGGAGCGCGACCTCTCGGACAAAGAAGAGTTTCACTTGCACGGGGTCTAGAATCAAGGCAATGCAAGATCACCAGCCACGGAGCATTCACTATGCCGGATGAACCCAAAGAGCCAACGGAAAAGGAACAGAAACGCGGATTGTTCACCAAGCTGAAGGAAATTGCTTACGGCATGAGTGCGCACGACATGTCGCGCTACGCGATGCGCACACGTGCCAGCATGGAGCACCTGTTCATCCTGATTACCATGGGTGACCTCATCGGAGTCCCCATCCTGCCGCCGTACTACTCACTGCGCTTGCTCCCTTATGTCGTGCCCAACATCTCGACCTGGAAGCGGCGCATGTTGCGCGAGAAGGATGTATCCGACGCGATGTTCTGAAGGGTCGGCGCAGATCTCACGACCGCGACCAGCAGCAATCCTACGAGGCTTTCTAATGTCATTACGGGATACGTTCGAAGCCAACAAAAACCGCCGCTACATCATGTTTGGCGGCAAGGGAGGACTCGGCAAGACCACCTTTTCCGCAGCCACAGCTTTCTGGCTCGCGCAGAATGGCCATAAAGTCCTGGTCTTTTCGGTTGATCCGCAGGCGTCGCTGAGCGACATCTTTCAACGCGACATCTTTGGCAAGGGTGCAGTCGAGATCATGCATAACCTCTATGCCCAGGAGGTTGACGCTGACAGCCATATCCGCCAGTACCAGGACCAGATCCGCAAGAAAATCCTCGACATGTACGGTCTGGATGCGGTTCCGGAAGAGATCGAGCAGTACATTCAAGCGGCATCGGCAGAACCCGCGATGGAAGAGTCGGCTATCTTCGATGCCGTAGTCGATATCGTTGTTGGCGGCGAGTACGACTATTACATCTACGATCTCGTCCCCCTGGGCCACGCGCTCTATTACCTTTCCATGGCCAAGGTTTATGACGAGTGGATCAATCGCATCACGCGGTTGCGGCAGGAGATGCGCGAGCACGAAGAGATGGTGGCGCGCATCAAGCGGCAGAAGTCCACTGAGGAAGACCATATCCTGGGTGAGCTGAACTACATCAAGGATCGCATCAACCAGTCCTCGCGCATCTTGACGGACAAGCAGAAGACGGCCTTCTTCTTCGTAGTAGTCCCCGAAGAGATGATCATCCTCGATACCGAGAAGGCGGCCCAGCTCTTCTCCAAGTTCGATGTCCCCATCGCGGGCTATGTGATCAATCGGGTGCTGCCCTCAAGCCTTTCCGCACAGGAGATTCCACCCTATCTGAAGAACCGTCTGAGCATGCAGGGAGAGTACCTGCAGAAGATCGACAAGGTCTTTGGTACGGAGGTGATCGGGCGTGTACCGGAACTCGAGCGTGACGTCACTGGCCTGCCGATGATCGAGAAGCTCGCAGACATTATGTACGGCAATGGAAAAAGGTGAGCGGACTATGTCTGAGATTAAGCAAAGCTTCACGGAGTTCGTTTCCGCGCATCCCAGGATGAAATTCATGTTCTTTGGCGGGAAGGGCGGCGTGGGCAAGACCGTCATGGCGGGTGTCACCGCTCTTCACCTCGCGCAACAGGGCAAGCGCACGATCCTGGCTTCCACCAACCCGGTGCACAGCCTGAGCGGCCTGCTGGATCAGAATGTCTACGGCGCACCGACGGCGGTAAACGGCGTGCAAAATCTCTGGGCGTACGAGATCGACACCAGGGAGACGATCGAGCGCTCCAAGCAGGACATCAAGACGAAGATCCGCTGGTTCCTGAAATTTGCCGAGGTCTCGACCCAGGCGGATGCTTTTGTTGAGAGCGCAACCATGAACCCGGCCTTCGAAGAATCGGCGATGTTCGAGAACATGGTGGACCTTATGTTCAAGAACGAATATGACGCTTACGTCTTCGATACTGCACCCACGGCCAATGCGCGCCGCCTGCTGGGAATGAGCAAGGTCTATTCGCTCTGGGTAAACAAGATGGTAAAGTCGCGCGAAGAGGCGCAGTCCCTGCGCGAGCTGTTGTCCTTCACCAAGAAGAAGGAACAAGACCCGCTGATGGAATATCTGCTCACCTTCCGCGAGCGAATCTCGCATGCAC
>Ga0306920_100004010_pt1 | contig 18798 bp, 16 predicted proteins | sample flu12Cox44000170_FD_204666 | JGI IMG/M metagenome (GOLD analysis project Ga0306920, IMG submission 204666) | Lab enrichment of tropical soil microbial communities from Luquillo Experimental Forest, Puerto Rico - flux4day.12C.oxic.44.000.170 (v2)... | ecosystem: Environmental > Terrestrial >... | reverse complement strand
CCGATCACGCCTCCCGAGCCTGTCAGCACGATCGCTTCGGTGAGGAATTGCCAGATGACGTCGCTGCGCCGCGCACCAATGGCTTTGCGCACGCCAATTTCGCGGGTGCGCTGGGTCACGGACATCAGCATGATGTTCATCACCCCGACACCGCCCACCAGCAACCCGATGGAGCTGATCACGGAAATCAGCAGCGCCACGGACGAAGTGATTTGCCGGAACTGGTCTGCGACTTGTTGCGCGCTGGCCATCCCGAAATTATCCGGCTTGCTGTACGGCACGTTTCTCCGCCGACGCAGCACGCCGCGGATCTGGTCTTCGGCTTCCGACATGCGGCCGGGATAGGCAACCGCCCCGACCAGGTTTTCGTCATCCATTGGCAGATGCTTTTTGTAAGTACGGTAGGGCACCAGCACGCCCTTGTCGGCGGATTGGTCCTTGACCAACTGGCCTTTCCGCGGCTCCAGCACACCGATCACCTCGTAGGACACGCCGTCAACCAGGATCGGTTTCCCGAGAGGATCCATGTCCGGGTAGAGCGTCTTGGCGATGTCCGGACCGATTAGCGCGACGTCCGCGCGGTGCTGATTTTCCGCTTCGCTGAAAAATCTTCCGCGCGACGGGCGCGAGTTGAACACTTCTTCGGTTGCCGGAAGCGTGCCGCTGTAATCGATCCCCGAAACCTCCTTGCCGAGGTAACGCGCCGTGACCGGCCCGCGCCCCGGCCCTTCTTCCTCGAATCGCGGATAGACGCTCGCGGTCACCGCGCGCACCGCCGGGCACAATTGCTGGATCGCTTCGGCATCCTCCAGCGTTAGCGGCTTGCGCGCCCGTTCCTCGGGCGTCAGGCGCCCCGTGTGGATGCCCGGGTCGAACCGAAAAATAAACAAGGTGTCCGGCCCATAGTCTGAGAGGTAGGCATTCACGTCCGCGTACACTCCCATCAGGATGGACACCACCGAGAGCAGCGCGGTAATTCCGATGACCACTCCGAGCACCGTGAGGAAGGAACGCATCTTGTTTTCTCGCAGCGTGGTCCACGCCATCTGCGCGTTCTCCCCCAACTGCATGCGCGCGGTGATCTTCAAGGGCGCTAGACCTCCTGCCGCAACGCTTCAATGGGCTGCAACCCGGCGGCTTTTTTGGCGGGATACACGCCGAAGAAAACTCCCACGGCTGCGGAAATCGCTTCCGCGGTCAGCACGGCAAAGAACGGTACGTTCATGGGCACCGAAGTGGCTGCCTTCGTTAGTCCGGCGATTCCGTAAGCCAGGGTAACGCCTAGCGCTCCGCCAATGGCTGCCATCACCGCGGACTCGATCAAGAACTGCAGCAGGATGTCACCGCGCCGCGCACCCAGCGCCTTGCGGATGCCAATCTCGCGCGTCCGCTCGGTGACCGTCGCCAGCATCACGTTCATGATGACCACCCCGCCGATGACCAGAAACACGGAGACAATTCCAACCATCGCCGTGGCGATCACCCCGGTCAGGTTCTTCCACAGCTCCATCAGCGAGGCCTGATCGAAGATGCCGAAATTGTCCGGCTCGTTCGGCGGCAGGTGTCGTCGCGCCCGCATCATCGCCCGCGCTTCATCCTGCGTACGTTCCATCCACTCCGGCCCGCGCGCCTGGATGTTGAGCCAAATGGTCTCTTGCGTCCCGTACATCTTGAAATAGGTTTGCATCGGAATGTAGGCAAAATTGTCCTGAGACTGCCCGAAAGCCGTCCCGATGATCCTCGCAACTCCTACCACCTGAAACGGGCGCCCCTCGATCAGAATCTCGCGCCCGATGGGATCCACGTTGGGGAAAAGCTTGGTGGCCAGATCGTTGCCGATCATGGTCACTTGGGAGCGGCTCTGGTCGTCGCCTTCGGAAATGTACCGACCATCGCGGGGCGTCACCGGATCGATGTCGCCCATGTTGGCGGTCACGCCGCGAATGTTCACGTCCGTGATGCTTTCCGTGCCCCGGCGCACTTTTCCGTTAGCGCGCAATTCCACGCCCACGCGCAACGGCAGCTTCAGGTTTTCTCGCAACGCTTCGTAGTCGTCCCAGGTCACCTTTTTGTTGCGCCGGTTGGCCTTCACGTACTCTTGCACGTCGGTGATCAGCGGGAAGCGCGTCAACAGAAACACATTGGAGCCGAGATTGGCCACTCGGTCGGCGATGTATTTGTTCACACCGGAGATCAGCGCGATCACCACAATGAGAGTGGAAACCGAGAGGATAATGCCGAGCAACATCAGGAAGGAGCGCATCTTGTGCTGCCGCAAAGTCTCAAGCGCCACCCCGACCGGTTCGCGAAACAACACCCCGCGCTTCAACACACCCCTGTTCATTCGGGCACACGCTCCCTGCCCATTCTACGCACAATTGACGGCAATTGTTTCGCTGGTTCGGCCGCCCAAACGGCTCTGCTCACTTCGGTTTTGCGTTGGCGTAGGCCTCCGCGCCGAGAAAATGCAGCGAAACATAGGGCTCGTTTCCCACGACCCAACTGTCGTGTCCTGGCGCGATGTAAAACACATCCCCGGCCTTCATTTCTATCACTCTTCCGTCATCCATGGCCGCCGTCGCACACCCGGAGAGCACCATTCCGACGTGTTCGACCGCGCAGCTCTTGGCGCCCGTGGCCCTGCCCACGTGGGTCGACCATTTCCATCCCGGCTCATAGGTTGCGCGGCCGATAGTCATTCCGCCCAGCTTTATGATTTCAAACCTCCCTTTTTCAAACCTGCGCACTTCATCCGGCTCTTCGAATCGCTTCAGAATGACTCCCAACATGCGCGTCTCCTTTCGCAGCGAGCAGAGAAACGTCCTTTAAACCGATCCGTTAGGAAAGATTCGCCTTGGGCAAGCGGACATGCAAAATGATCCCGCAGCAGCCGGCGGAGCGGGCCAGACAATTTGGCTTGCCGCACCTTCAGCTGTGAAGAGAGGCTCCGCCAAGAAGCGCTAGAGCGTTTGGCTCCGGTTCCACGTAAAATCACGGAATGATGGTTCGACTCATTGCCGAGCCGTGGTGGGTCAACCTGCTGCTGCTGGTTCCTCCGGTGGCCTACTTTTCGTGGAAGCGCACGAGCAGCGGCCTGGCTCTTGGGCCCAAGCCATTGCTCGCGAGCGGCGTGTTTGCGGCCGCATTCGGATTTGTCGAAGCTATGGTTGTCGTTTACCTTCGCGCCGCCACCGGACTGCTCCCCGGTTATCAGGGAACACTCGCCGATGTCGTGCGCAGGTCCGGCGAGTTTTACCAGCAATCGCAGGCGATTAACCAGTTCCCGCAGAGCCTGCTCACTCTGGAAGTCTTCCGTGAGGCCGCTACCATCGTCGTGCTCCTCAGCGTTGCATTTCTCACTGCGGCGAAAATGAGGTCGCGAGCCGCCGTTTTTCTCTGGACTTTCGCCATCTGGGACGGCACTTATTACGCCGCGCTCTGGGCCACCGTGCGCTGGCCGCTGTCGCTAGCCGATCGGGATGTTTTGTTCCTGATTCCGCGGCCATGGATTTCGCCGGTTTGGTTTCCGCTCCTGGTCAGCGCTTTGGCGATCCTCGCGGTGCTCTTTGCGCGTGATTCCGGCGCGGGTGGATAAGACGGTGAAACAACGAAGCGTGAACCGAGTTTTGCGCGCGGAAAGCTTCTTCCCATTCCGTCCAAGGAAGCGGACTCCGCATCCAAAAGATGCCATGTCCCGCAAGGCACATCCATGGGGCGTGCCCCCCTGGACCGTGGATTTCCATCCTGCGCCGGACCCGCTGCCGGACCACGTGGATTTTGCCATCGTTGGCGGCGGCTTCACCGGGCTCTCAGCGGCAGCCTGGTTAGCCAAGCTGGCGCCAAGGAAATCCGTTGTGGTGCTCGAGGCGAGTGAACTCGGCGAAGGCGCCAGCGGGCGCACCGGCGGGCTGGCGCTCGGGGAAACCGCGGCCGGGCCGCTCCCCGGGCTCGGCGACGTGCTCGCCGGATACAAGAAAATCCTGCATACCTTGCGCATCGATTCCGGTCTTGAGCTCCCGGGAGTGTACGAGTTGGGACGCTCGGATCCCGCCCAGGTTTCGCCGATCCGCTGGAGCGATTCCGGTGACCTGAGAGTGGTCCGCATGGTGCCCGGCGGCGCCGTCAATCCCGGAAAAGTTGTCGGAGGGCTGGCCCGCGCAGCGGAAAAAGCCGGCGCGCGGATCATCGAGCACGCCGTGGTTCAAGCCATCGAGTGTTCAAACCCGCCGTGCTTGCGGGTTCGCCGTAAGGTGCGCGGCCGCATCCAACAGAAAAAAATCCGTGCGTCGCAAATCCTTCTCGCTGCAAACGCCTTCTCGCTCGGCCTGTCCGGCTTGCGCGGTGCCACACAGCCGAAACTGACCCTGGCGATAGCCACTGCGCCACTCTCCCGGGCCCAGCTCAAGGCCATCGGCTTGTCCTCGCGTCGGCCGTTTTATACCGTGGACCTTCCCTACTTGTGGGGCCGGCTACTCGACTCGAACGGTGTTGTTTTCGGCGCGGGCCTGGCTCCGGCGCCAACCACGATCGCCGCGCTGTTTCGGAGGCGCGTCCGGGAACGCTCGCTGGGCTACGCCACGCCGAATTTGTACCGCTTCGATGTGCGCAAAGGAGAAACCGCGGAGGGTCTTCGTTGTCTCGAAGATCGCGTGCATCATCTGCATGCGGCGCTCGGGTCGGTGCGCATCACCCACCGATGGGCCGGCCCGATTTTGTTTACCACAGGCATGCGAGTAGTTTTTCGCCGCCATCCGCTCTCCGAAAACGTGATGGTCCTCGCCGGATTCAACGGCCACGGCGTCACGCTCTCGGTGTATCTCGGTCAGTGGGCCGCCGAAGCCCTCCTCTCCCGCCGGTCCCTGCCCCCCTGGGGCTAGTGGCTTTTCTTGACCTCCTATTTCGCTCGGCCGGTGGTACAATGCGCCGCGCTTCACGGAGGAGAAACATGCGCAAGACGGTGCGGGTCGAGATGATTCTGGCGCTAACCGCGATGGCCATGCTTGGGAATCGGGCGGCGTCGGCGCAGCAACCGGATTTCTCCAAGGTGCAGATCAAGGTCAGCAAGGTTTCCGGAAACATTTACATGCTCGAGGGCGCGGGCGGAAACATCGCGGCGTCGGTCGGCGAAGATGGCATCGTCATTGTGGACGACCAGTACGCCCCGTTGGCGGAGAAAATTCAGGCGGCGCTCAAAGACTTGGGGGTCACGACAAAGCCGGTGCGTTTTGTGATCAACACCCACTACCATGGCGACCACACCGGAGGGAACGAGCTGTTCAACAACGCGGGCTCTACGCTGATCGCGCACGAGAACGTGCGCAAACGCCTGGAGACGGGCGGCACGGCGGGCAACGGCGGGTCGCTCAAAATGGAGCAAAAACCGGCGTCCAAGAACGCGCTGCCGATTATCACCTTCGAGCACGACGTGACCGTGCACCTGAACGGCGAGGATATTCGCGCGCTGCATTTTCCTTCCGGGCACACCGACGGCGACTCCATCATCTTCTTCCCGAAGAATAATGTTGTGCACATGGGCGACGATTTCGTGCGTTACGGCTTTCCGTTTATTGACGTGGCCAGCGGCGGGAGCGTGCAGGGGATGATCGCCGCCACGGAAAAGGTCGCGGCGGAGTTGCCTGCCGACGTAAAAGTGATTCCCGGACATGGGGCGCTTTCGAATATGGACGACGTGAAAGCGTTCACAAAAATGCTGAAAGAAACGTCCGCGGTGGTCGAAAAGGCGCTCGACAATCACAAAACGCTGGAGCAGATGAAGCAGGAGAAGATTCTCGGGCCGTGGGAGAAGTTTTCCGGGGCCTTCATCAACTCCGACGCGTTCATTGAGACGCTCTACAATTCGCTGACGGGCCACAAAGGCGAGTTTATGAAGCACAACTGAAAGCGACGGTCGCGGCCTCCGTATTCAACGGACCGATGACCGCCGGTTTCCCCGCTCTGCTTTTCCATTCCGCATTACGGTTTCGCGCTAGGCGAAAAGAAGCCGATGGGCAGATCGCGCGAGGTGCGCAGGCCTGCCGGCGCGTCTAGAATCACGGGGATGGAATTCACCACCACCGCGGCCGTGGCGATGTCGCCGTGCGAGCCGCCGGGCATGGTCAGGCTGATATTCGGGTGGCCGGTGAGCGTGATGGTGTCGGATGGATCTTTGGCCCCGACGTACATCTGCAATTCGAGATAAACCAGCTCCTTCCCGTCTTTTGAAAGGCCGCGTCCGATTTGATGAACGCCTGAAGCCTGTCCCTTCTCGACGGTGACGTATTCGGTTTCGACACGATCGGCGGCCACTTTTGGCTCGATGGTTTCGGTGATCGTTTCGACCGGGAGATTCAGGCTGTCGGCGACCATGGCAACCGATTCCGGCAGCCCCACGTGCTTGATGACGCCGGCCCTTACTTGCGTGCGAAATTCATCCACGCTCATGCCCGCGCCGATTTTCTTCTGGAGGGGAAGCCGCCGCTTCGAAGCGTCCACAATGCGCAGCGCCTTGACGTGTTCGACCTGTTGCGAAACCGCAGCCAGGGTGACCACCAGTTTGTCCATCACGAATCCGGGATTCACACCGGTTCCAACCAGCGCCACGCCCCATTCCTTGGCGGTGCCGTCGAGCTTGGCGGCGAGGTCCGGATGGGTGCGAAACGGGTAGGACAATTCTTCGCAGGTTGAAACAATACACGACTGCGCCTCAAGGCAGGCCAGCAATTGATCCATGACTTTGGCAAGCGAGGATGACGTCGAGTGCATAACCACGTCGGCGTTTAGATCCAGGGCTTCTTTCGCGTCGGCGAACACTTTGACGCCCCAGGGCGCGTCGGTCGCGCCCACAACTTCTCCCAGATCGCGTTCCGCCTTGGCGGGATCCAGATCGATCGCGCCGATGATTTCGATGGCCTGCTTCTCCCGCATCAACTTCGCGATGGATGCACCGATAGGGCCGACACCATATTGGATGGCGCGAATCTTCTTTTTCACGAATGTCTCCGTCTTGTAGTGGTGCGTGCAGCTTACCGCCTTTTGGGGCCGCTAGAGAAACCCCTACAATAGTGGATTTTGCGGGTGCATTCAACGTCAGAAGCGAGCAAACAGTGACTCTTAACTCGGCTCGCGCCGAGCCGTGACACCCTATGCGAGTGCGGAGGCGGGGCGAGAAGGTTGCCGTCGGCGCGGTTCGACTGGATAATGGCAACCGGCGCTGCGAACCGGTGCGGAGGAAAAAGGCCATGGCTGCAAAGAAACTCAGCGAAGAGGAAATCAGAGCGCTGCTGCCAAAAATGAAGGGCTGGAGTGTGGTCGACGGTAAGTTGCACCGCGAGATCGCCTGCAAGGATTTTGTGACCGCGTTTGGTAACATGACGCGGGTGGCGCTCGTGGCCGAATCCATGAATCATCACCCCGAGTGGTTTAACGTGTGGAACAAGGTGGTCATCGACCTGACGACACACAGCGTAAAAGGCATCAGCGACTACGACTTCAGACTGGCGGAGAAAATCAACGAAATCTTTGGGGAGTAGATCGCGCCAAGGCGACCGGCGGGCAAGCCGTACGTTCGCCGATGACTTGAAGCGTTTCAACTCTTGAAACGGGCCCTTTACCTACCGAGAACACGCCGGCAGAATTCGCCGATTTTTGCCGTTGACACAGGCCTCGGGCGGTGCTACAACGCGCTGAAAGAAAAGCTCTTTGGTGGTGAGTCTCCTATCGGATTGCTAACCGCAGTACGCGAGTGAGGCCGCAGACCTGCCTGGCAGGGCAGGCCTGCTGAGCCGCCTGAGGGCTTTGACATGCAACACCCCACCCACCCCGGGAGGTGAAAACGTTGGCGTTTTCACCTCCTTTTTATTTTGCCGCAGCCAAAACCGAGACCTGACAAGTTTGGCCCTGGGCTTTGCCCGGTTAAGATAGCCCGGGACGGCCGGGCGTGCCGATTCCTGCGAAGGAGCATCCGTGGCGCGAGCTCTTCTATCCCTGAAGAATGTGACGGTGATGCGCGGCGATTGCCGGGCGCTCGGTGAAGTGAACCTGGAGATCGCCGCCGGGGAGCACGTGTGCATCCTGGGGCCGAACGGTTGCGGGAAGTCCACGCTCATAAAGACCATTACGCGGGAGTGCTATCCGCTCGAGCGAGATGGATGTTCGATGTCCATTCTCGGGCGCGAGCGGTGGAATATCTTCGAGCTGCGGTCACTGCTCGGAATCGTTTCACCGGACCTGCTCGCGTCGTGCACGACGGAAGCCACGGGACGGGACGTGGTGCTGTCGGGATTTTTCAGTAGCACCAGAATCTTCCCCCACCACCATCCCAATCCCGAACTTGTGACGCGCGCGGAAGCCGCGCTGGCTCGGCTGGGCATCGCGCACCTTGCGGATCGGCCGGTGACGCACATGTCTTCGGGGGAGGCCAAGCGGACGCTGATTGCGCGGGCGCTTGCTCATGAGCCCGAGACGCTGCTCCTCGATGAGCCGAGCAACGCGCTGGACATCGCCGCTCAATTGCAACTGCGCGAAACGCTAAGCGAGCTGGCGCAGTCGGGGTTGGGCATTCTGCTGGTTACCCATCACGTTTCAGAGATTATCCCGGAAATCGGGCGCGTGGTGTTGCTCTGCGAAGGCCGGATTCTTCGGGATGGTCCCAAAGCGGCGATCCTCACCGAAGAGATTCTTTCCGAGCTTTTCCAGACGACCGTGCGGCTCGGGCAACACGACGGATATTTTCACCTTTACTAAAGTCAGGACCGCCGACCCCAGTCAAGCGTCTCGGGACCCATTCACGAGTTTGATTCTAAACAACTTAGAGTCCGCCAAGGTGGTCGTCACAGGTCAGAGCGAGCGGATCCAGTCTTTCAGGCGCATGGCCTCCATGTCGATCAGCCCAGGGTCGGAGAAGGTGTGCGCCAGCACCGACACACCTTGCGTCGCGGAGAGCAGATGGACGGCGAGCAGGCGCGAATCGGCGCCCTTGCCAAGCGCCCGGAATTGCCTCTCCATCCATTCTAGGGCGGTGCTGAACAGCAGGGTCGATCTGTCCGCCGCAGAGCCGCCAAGCTTGCGCAGTTCCGAGCACAAGGTGCCGACGGGACAGCCGTGCCGCGCCAGCTCTCGGCGGTTCTTAATCTTGACGTCGACGAAGGCGCACAGGCGCTGTTTCGGAGAATCGGTCTGGTCGAATTCCTCGAGCAGCTTCCGGAAGCGGGAGACGCGCAGGTCGACAATGGCACCGCCAATCTCGTCTTTAGTTTTGAAGTAGTAGTAGACGTTGCCCACGGGCACGCGGGCCTCCCGGGCGATATCCGCGATGGCCGTGTTGCCGAAACCATAGCGATAAGTGGTCTTTTCGGCGGCCTCGAGGAGCCGTGCCCGACTGTCTGCTTTCCTTTTTCTCATTGCGGCGTCTAATAGTCAGTTGACTAACTAATTGCCATGATAGAGATTAAGCGGCGGCACGTCAATGGCCAGGGTCTCCGGCAAAAACAAAACGTGAGGCGAAAAACGCGATGAAGACAAGCAAATCAGCCGCGCAGGTGACCAACGGAGGGAAGCTCCACGGATGGATGGTTTGTGGCATTGCCATGGTTTCCTTTGCCGCCGGATCGCTCCTTCCGGTTCGCCTGACCCGCTTGGCTGGGGCTGATAGCCATCGCGTCTTCGAGCTTCTCATTTATCACGCGACGCCGGGCAAAGGGCCGGCTCTCGAATCGCTCTTTCGCGACGCTTCCAAGATCATGGCCAAGGATGGTGTCAACGTTGTCGGGTATTGGGTGCCCAACGAGGATCCCGCCTGGAGCGACACATTCATTTACCTTCTGGCGCATGCTAGCCGCGACGAAGCGAAAAAGAATTGGCAGGCGCTTCATTCCGACGCGGAGTTCCAACCGTATATAGAGTCTGCAAAACGGCTCATACAGAAGCCAGACGAAAAGTACAGAGTCGACGAAGTGTACATGCGGCCGACCGACTTTTCCGCGATGAGGTAGATGAAAATAGCGAAATTGACTGTCATGAACGCACTTCGGAATTCGATCGTCGCCTGCTTTCTTTTGTTTTTCCCGCAATTGGTAGCGGCTCAGGGAAATGCTTGGATCGGAACCTGGGCGACCGCCCCACAGGCGGCCATCCCGGGGCAAGCCCAGATGTTCCGGCGCCAGACCCTGCGCCTCATCGTGCACGTCAGCACCGGGGGGAGCAAGGTCAGGATCAGGATTTCCAACACCTTTGGGGACCAGCCATTGCATATCGGAGGCGTACGCCTTGCGCGACGGAGGGATGGGGCAGACATCGATCCGGCCTCCGACCGCAATGTGACGTTTCGCGGACAGAGGTCCACTACCCTGCCAGCGCATGCGATGGTCGTGAGCGATGCCGTTCGGCTGGACGTGGCGCCGCTAGCGGATCTGGCCATCAGCCTGTTTCTCCCCGAATCCACCGCGGCGACTACCGATCATATTCTGGCCCTACAAACCAACTACGTGTCGGCCGCAACAGGGGACGCGACTGCCGCGGTAAAATTCCCGGTTGCCAAGACCATCGACTCCTGGCCGTTCCTGACCGGAGTGGAGGTCGCGGCTCCGCCTGGTGCGGCCACCATCGTGGCGCTCGGCTCTTCGCTCACCGATGGAGACGGTTCCACAAAGAACGCCAACCGGCGGTGGCCGGACGTGCTTGCGGAGCGGTTGCAAAACGACGCCGGCGGGAACAAGGAACTCGGGATCCTGAATGAAGGCATCATCGGCAACCGGCTGTTGAGCGACTTCGACAGTCCGCGACAGGCAGGCGGGCCGCCCCCGCTGGGACCCGTTTTTGCGGAACTGGGGCCAGCCCTGGGACAATCGGGCCTAGCCCGTTTCGAACGCGACGTGCTTCGCCAAGCGGGTGTCAAGTACCTTATCGTCGGGCTCGGCGTCAATGACATCCTTTTCCCCGGCTCATTCATACCCGCGACAGAAGGTGTGAATTCCCAGAGCCTCCTATCTGGCTATCGTCAGCTGCTAGCGCGCGCTCACAGCAAGGGAATCCGAGTCATCGGCACAACGATTCCACCCTTCGAGCATGCCATCTTTCGTAACCCTTTTTATGATCGGTTTTACGACCCCGAGAAAGAACGCCTGCGAGAACAGGTCAACGCCTGGATCCGCAGCAGCGGTGAATTTGACGGCGTGATCGATTTCGACGCGGCGGTGCGTAACCCGGACCACCTCACCGAACTGTTGCCCTCCTACGACAGCGGCGACCATTTACATGTCAATGACTCGGGAAATGTCGCCCAAGGGAAGGCGATTCCGCTCGAGTTGTTCAAAGATCGTTAAACCGCCTGCCGATTCATTGCTTGGCGAAAGCGTCGAGGGCCGCGCTAAGGCGTTCCAGGCCGGCGCGCAGGGTCGCGGTGTCGCCGCCGATGCCGATACGGAAATGCCGAGGCATCTCGAAGAAGCTGCCGGGAACAACCGTGGTTTCATATTTTTCGCGAAGCAATTTAAAAAAAGCATCGGGGTCGCGGTGCGTAAGCCCGAGACGGAGTCGGGGAAAAACCACCGTGCCGGCCGGGGGACGAAAGCATTCGATGTCGGGGCGCGAATCGAGAAAGGCATCGAGCAGGGCACGATTGGCGGTCAGCAGCGCGCGAGCGCGTTCTCGAAATTGTTCAAGATGGCTGAGGGCCACGACTGAAAGGCGCTCGGCGGGATGGGCCCCGGTGGCGGAAAACAAATCATTGAGGAGCCACATGCGGCGGGCCAGGTCCGGAGCCGCCAGAATCCAACCGCAGCGCAGCCCGCTGAGGCCGTAAACTTTCGTGAGGCTGCTGGTAGCGATGAAAGGATTTTCGCTGGCGCCGGCGATCGAGTTGCCGATGGGAAAGCAGAACGGCGCGGGCTTGCCGAAGAGCATCTCGAGGTACACCTCGTCCACCAGCACACGCACGCCGGCGCGATGCGCCATCTTGCCGATGGCCTGTAGCATTTCCCCGGAGAGCGGCGCACCACTCGGATTGTGCAAATTGGTAAGCACAATGAGGCGCGTGGAGGTGCTGATGGCGCGCTCGAGTTCTTCAAGGCCGATGGCGAAGCGCGCTTCGAAGCGGCGCGGCAGGCGCTTGACGCGCACGCCAAGATAGTTGGCGACGTCGAGGAGCGGGCCGTAGGCGGGCTGCTCGACCAGGACTTCGTCGCCGGGATCGAGTACCGCGGCCATGGCCAGGTGATTGGCCATGGAGGTACCCGCTGCCGCGACCACGCACTCGTCGGGGACACCGGTGTGCTCCGCGAGACGGCGTTGCAGCGGGGCGTAACCGTAGTTGCCGGGAGCGGTGATTTCGAGTTCGTCGAGTGTGAGAGGAAATTCGGCGCGGGGAACGCCGATAAGGCCGCTGGTTGCGAGATTGTACTTGGCGTGGGAACGGGTCTTGGCCCATTCCATGTACAGCGAACGCTTAATGCGGGCGGAACTGCTCATGCGCTCGGGGCCTCCCGGCTCTTGGCGCGCCAGAAAAAGTATACGGGCAAACCGGCGACGGCCATGAGCAGGCCGATCGTGGAGCGGCGCGGGTCGCGGGCAAAGGTGCTGACGACCACAAGCCACTCGGCGGCGATGAAGAGCAGGGTAGTCCAGGGATGGCCGGGAACGCGGTAGTCGATCGCGGAGGAAGACGAATCGCGGCGGCGCAGCACGAGAAGGCAGACAGCGGTCAGTCCGAAAAAAATGGAGTCCATGGCCACGACGTAGTTGACGACCTGTGCGTAGGTCCCGGTGAGCGCGATCACCATGGCCCATACGCCTTGCAAGGCGATGGCGATGACCGGGACGCGCGTGCGCGGATGAACCCAGGCGACGCTGCGAAAGAACACGCGGTCTTCGGCCATGGCGAAATAGACCCGCGGGGCGGTCAGGATGGACTGGCTCAAAAAGCCGAAAGCGGAAAAAGCGATGCCCGCGGCGATGAGCGCGCCTCCGCGAGGACCAAGCGCCGCGCGCATGACCGCGGAGGCTGGAGTCGTTGTGACCGCAAGTCCCGTAGGGCCAAGAGCGCGGACGTAAACCAGATTCACCGAGGTGTAGACGGCGATGACGCCGAGAACGCCAAAGACCAGACCGCGCGGAAGCGTTTTGCGCGGGTCGCGGACTTCCCCACCAAGGAAGCTCGAAGTTTGCCAACCGCCGTAGGCAAACAGGACGGGAGTCATCGCCGAGCCGAAAGCGAGCGCCAGTTTGAGGGAGGGCGGCTGATCGAGGATGGGGCCAAAGGAAATCTGCGACGGCCCGCCGCGGAGGAAGCTCGAGATTTCGAGCACGCCGATTGCCGCAATAGCGGTGAGCGTCATGGTGGATTGCAAGCGGCTTCCGGCGCGGACGCCAAGGCAGTTGACGGCGGTGAGCAAGGCCAGAGCGGCTGCGGCAATCAGAGAATCGCTCACCGACCACTGGGTAAGTTCTAGAAAATAGCGTGCGAAGGTGACCGCGACGGCAGCCATGCCGCCTGTTTGAATCACCAGAAGCAGCACCCAGCCATAGAGAAATGCGACGCCCGGATGAAGCGCTTCGCGCAGATAAGCGTACTGGCCGCCAACCACCGGCAACCGTGCGGCGAGTTCGGCGTAGATAAAGCCGCCGAGAAGCGCGACCACGCCGCCAGCAATCCAAACGGACAAGATGAGGAACGAGGTGTGCACGCGTTCGGCGACCAGGTAAGGATTGATGAAAATTCCCGCGCCGATGATGCCGCCCATCACCGCCATGGTGGTGCCGAACAGGCCGAGATGGCGCGCAAGACGGCTGCCGGGCGATGATGGCGCGCTCGTCGCTGGTGAGCTCACGGTGGCGACCCTGTCATCAGCTCACTTGCGCGAGTTCGTAAAGATATTCGACATGAGAAAGCGCGGCGCCGTCCATGCCCAGCACCTTGGGATTGCTGGACTCGATGACGTAATACTCATCCGGCGCGTGCGCGCCGTTGCCATGGCCGAGTCCGAAGTGTCCGGCGGGCAGGCGAAGCGGCTCGCCGGTGAAGACGTAGCCCGGCCAGGAGCCCGCCAGGCGCGGCAGGATCACCGGGTCGATGCCGTTGTTCTTGTACACCGCGGTGGCGGCGCGAATGACGGCGGAGTCGGCGGGCGTGGAAGTGGGGTCGTAGCCGCCGGTCATGTTGACGTCGATATCGCTGAAACCCTTTTTCGCGAGATGGGCTTTGAGCACGGTGAGCGATTCGGCGGCGGTCATGTCGGGAACGAGGCGCAGGTCGAGCTTCGCGACCGCCTTTCCGGGCAGAATCGTTTTGCCGCCAGGACCGGTGTAGCCGCCGACCAGCCCTTCGATGTTCACCGTGGGTCGTGAAACGAGCAGCTCGAGTGACTGCTCCCAGCTTACGTCGTGGACCCAGTGCTCGACGCCGAGAAGTTTCTTTGTGTCGGCTTCGTTCATGCGGCGGGCGGCTTCGGCGACCATTTTCTTTTCGGCCTCGGAGAGTGGGCGAGCCTTTCTAGCGTACCCTTCGATGGCCGGATCGTTGCCGTCGGGGGAGACGAGCGAGGCCAGCGCTTCAACGAGATGCCACGCGGGACTGTCGAGACGCGCTTTGTTGCTCGAGTGCACGTCCTTGCGCGGTCCGCGGCCCCATCGTTGGCCGCTGGAAGTCAGTTCGCATTCGATGACCCCTTTCGCGCCGAGGAACATCGACACACCGCCATCGAGTCCCTGCGAGGCATAGGGCATGAACACGCCGCTGCACTTTTTCAGCCCGGCGGCCACTTCGGGGCTGCGGACGACTTGCGGAAAATGCGGCGAGCCGATCTCCTCTTCGCCTTCCGCGACAAAGACCAGATTGATGGGCATTTTCCTGCCCGCGCCGCGCATGGCGTGAAACGCAGCAAGCAAGGTGGCTTCCGGACCTTTCTGATTGACCGCGCCGCGACCCATGATGATTTTTCCGAGGCCGGGCTTGTCGAGCAGGGCGGCTTCGAACGGCGGAGAAGACCACTCGGCAGGGTCGGCCTGCTTGACGTCGTACATGAAATAAAGTCCGAGGGTTTTCCTGGCGCCCGCGTCGAGCGTGGCAAAGACGCCGGGCTGGCCGTCGGTGGGCATTTTCTTGACGTCGCTGAAGCCGGCTTCGCGGAGCATCTCCATCATCAGCTCGCAGCCCTCGCTCATGCCGCGATTCTCGGCGGCGATGGAAGGCTGACGGATCCAGGTTTGCAGGCGCTTCACCGCTTCCTCGTGGCGTTTTTTGATTTCCGCGCGGATGGCGGTGGAGTCTTCGGGGTGCGCTTGCGCCCAGCGGGGCATCGCGGTCAGCGCCGCGGCGGCCGCGCCGCCTTGGAGGAAAGTGCGGCGGTCGGTTTGTGCATCGTTCCTGGTGTTGGAGTTCGACGAGGTTGCCATGAAATCCTCCGCAAATGCGCTTTTGCTCGATCCGAGAAGGAAGAACTATACGACCACTTCAAATACGGAGCCAAGAACTTCGTGGATTGAGCGCGCCTACCCTCGAGCCAGTCGTTCGCGGAACGAGCGGCCAAAAAAACACCCCCCGCACTCGCTAGTGATCGAAGAAAGCTGCGATCGTGCCGTGCGGGCCGGCGGCCCAGCCATGCCTCCTATCGAGGACGGCCAAGGCGTTGAGACTGAGGGAGTCCGCTGGTTTCCAGTGGACCCCGTAATCGTCGCTCGTGTCTGCGCCGGTTGGTCCAACCGCGATTGCGCGAGGGCCATCGAGCTCTGCCAAAGCCGAGCGAAACCCACCCGGTTGCTGGGCCGCCGGTTGCCAGGTCTTGCCGGCGTCGAGAGAATAGGCGGCCGCGCGCTCGGCTTGACCGGTCTCCTGGTAATCTCCTCCGACCACGATGACATGGTTGTGGCCATCGGACACGATGGAAAAAATTCCGGAAGAAGCGTTGCCGTGAGCCACCGGCGTTTCCGCGACCGTCCAATCGAGCCCACCGTCATTCGAGTGAAAGACGCGAGCGGCAGGGCCGCCGGTCGAGAAGAAAATGTCTTGGTCACCTGCAAGCGCGAGGCAGCTATTACTTGCCGCAAACGCGCCTTCTCCCGGCAGCGCCGCGGGCATGTTGTCAACCGGAAGCCGGTTCCAATGCTCGCCGTCGGTGGTCTCGAGCAAGAGGAACTTGCCGTTGATCGGATCGCCCAGCGCAAAGCAGTCTTTTTCGGAACGGCAGGCGATGGTGTCGAGGAAAAATTCCTTGCGATTGTCCGAGAATTGCAGCTTCCAGGTTTTTCCGCCGTCGGTAGTCTTGTAGATTCTGGATTTTGCACCTTCTCCGCTCGAGAGGACATAGGCAACGGAGGCATGGAAAGCCACGATGCCACGGAAGTCGAGCTCCTCGCCCCCTTGGACGTAGAGACGATGCCAGGACTTGCCTTCATCGAGCGACCGCACAATTACGCCATTCGAGCCGGAGGCCCAAACAACAGGAATCGGCGCCCCTTTTTCACCCGAGCCACTGGCAACGCTCACGCCCCGAAGGTTGCTGTTCGCGCCCCGGTTTTCGACTTCCCAGTGCTGCGCTACCGCATGCGCGCTCCCGAACAGCAAGACCACGACAAGGAGAGAATTCGAGACTTTGACCTTCATCGCCAGGCTATTTGCTCCCGGCCAGATGATTCACGACAATGGTTCCGCCTTTCATCACGAAAACCACCCGGCGAACCGCGGTGATGTCCTTGAGGGGATCGCCTTCGAGCGCAATGATGTCGGCGTCCAGGCCGGCAGCCATCGAACCGATACGGTTCTGGAGCCCGAGCGCTTCGGCGGCCAGCGAGTTGGCGGAAACCAGCGCATCCATGGGTTCCTGGCCGCAGGTCTGTATGCGATATATGAATTCTTCGGCGTTGCGGCCGTGAGCCCCGGCGACGGCGTCGGTCCCAAAAATGACTTTCAGTCCATGCGTGGTTATCGCGTGGCGAAAGAGCGTCTGAAACTCCGGCAGGACCTTCCGCATGGTTTCAAAAGCGGTTTCGGTGTAATTGCCAATGCCGAGATAGTGCGATTTGTTGTCGAGATAATTCTGAAGCACCAGGCCGGCTTGCGGATCGAAATACGTACCGTGATCGGCGAGGAAGCGCAAATCGTCATCGCTCGCATAAAGGCCGTGCTCGACTTCCGTGCAGCCGGCCTGTGAAGCCATACGCACCGACGGGCCGTAAGCGTGCACGACCGTGCGCAGACCGACTTTCTTGGCTTCGCTGCAAAGGGCGTTGAGCTGTTCGCCGGACAGCGTGGGCTTGCCGCCTTCGCGGATACTGCCGGAAGCAAAAATCTTAATGACGTCGGCACCGTCCCGGGCGCGCTGTTCGACGAGGGCGCGGAGTTCGTCGGGCGTGCCAGTCGTGTCGGCGCGTCCGAAAATCGGTTCGAGAGAAGTGAGGATTCGCGGGCCGGGCAATCCGCGGCGGTCGATGGCGTCCTGCAGGTCTTTGTCGAGCGGAGACCCGAGGCTCTGCACGGTGGTGAAGCCGGCGGCAAGCATCTTCCAGCTGTTCGCGGCGCCGGCCAGGACGGTCAGCTCCTTGGGTTCGTTGTCGCCGGCCAGGCGGCCGCTCGCGTCAAAATGCCAGGTGGGATGCACGTGGGCGTCAATCCAGCCAGGCAAGACCGTCAGCTGCGTGAGATCGTAGGTGACCGCGCCCTTCGGGGTGCTCCCGCCGACCCGCGCAATCTTTCCGCCTTCGACGACAACAATAGTGTTGCGAAGGGTTTTTCCTCGGCCATCGAGGACGCTAGAGGCTTTCAGAACGATAGGCTGTTCCTGGGCGGCGACCAGCCCGGCGTCAAGCAACAGCGCGAGCGCCGTGCAAAAGACCACGAATCTCAGTCGTAAAGGCCTGGCCATCGCAGCACCTCGGTTGAGCGGTGAAGGGCAGGGTGATCATTCGCCACGAGGAGGGCCTTCCTCGCAGCTCGGACGAATGCATATTTTCGTGGGCGGCATCATAGCGCCGGGCGTTACTGCTCGCAAGGGCATTGCTCGGCGCGCGGCAGGAAGCCGGCACTTCACCTAGCTTTCTGAAAACCCAGGTGAAAAAAACTATTCCTTTGCAGTAGGATTCTGCGGGCTTAGACTTGCGCTCGACCCTCGGTAGTCAGATCAACGGGGTGAACGCTGCCGATTTGGCGCTACAGTCCAGGAGAAAGACGACATGTTTTCCAGAATCATGAGGAACGGGAGTCTCGAATTCGCGTGTTTGGTCGTGATGTTCAGTCTGATTCCGGTAATTGCGTGTGCTCAAGATCATCCGAAAGACACGGAGTGGCCTTCCTACGCCGCAGACACCGCGGGCACGCGCTACCGGCCGCTCGATCAGATCAACGCGTCCAACTTCAACGACCTCGAGATAGCCTGGCGCATCAAAACGGACAATTTCGGCGATCGTCCGGAATACAAACTCGAGGGAACGCCGCTCATGGTGAACGGCGTGCTGTACGCGACAGCGGGCTCGCGGCGCGCGGTCATTGCGCTCGACCCAGAGAGCGGTGAACTGCAGTGGATTCACGGCGAGCACGAAGGCAAGCGTGGAGGCGCGGCTCCCCGGCAGCTTTCCGGGCGCGGACTGGCGTATTGGTCGGACGGCGCGGACGAGCGCATTTTCTACGTTACCCCCGGCTTCCGGCTGATTTGCCTGGACGCCAAGACCGGCCAACGGGTCCCCTCGTTTGGAGAAAATGGCACGGTCGATCTGAAACTCAATGACGACCAGGATATTTTCCCTGACCTGGAGACCGGAGAAATCGGGATTCAATCCGCACCGATAGTCGCGAAAGATACGGTGATCGTGGGCGCG